>WNFZ01003438.1_pt1 | contig 14817 bp, 17 predicted proteins | sample 5400081 | NCBI WGS metagenome assembly WNFZ01 (sample SAMN13153365, study PRJNA577476) | soil metagenome | isolation source: 80 cm soil or saprolite under grassland replicate 1 | place: USA:California | collected 2016-06-15 | reverse complement strand
ACGTCCGCCAACTGGAGGCGCTGGGCTACAAGGTCACCCTGCAGCCTGTCGCCTGACCGGCACACATCGACTCACTGCCTGGACCCGGCTCCGCCGGGTGCTGCCGCCTGCCTGCTCACCGTGGATTTTCGGATTAGGCATGGGGTCAGTCGGCCTCAAGGGTATCGATCGCCGTCGAAACCTGTGTCATTGCTACCCGACCACGCCTCCAACCTGCTGCTATCAGAGCCTCAACGAGGCTCCCTACGTCTGCCACCTCTCGGACGGCCGCCTGCACTGGACGAGCATGGGCGTGCCGCTCATCTCGGGATGGCGGAGCTTCAACGCCCGGCCCTTCTCGCCTGAGAAGCGGGACCGCCATGTCCGGATCCTAACCAGAGCGTGTATTGTCGTCACCCAAGAGAACCGGGATACCAGGCCGCCGCAAGTGGATGTCGACTCCTTAGGGAGGCTTCATGCGCACCGATGACTCGTCTACCGAAGGCATCGAGGTAACCAGCGATGTGCGCGGCCGGCACGTCGCAGACGTAGTCCTGGAAATCGACTACAATATTATTCAGCACTTTTCTGAGCACCTCTATGGCTCGCCAAACAAGGCCGTGGAGGAGCTGGTGTCGAACAGCTTCGATGCGTTCGCTTACAACGCCTATGTGTACGTGCCCGGCCAATTTACTAGGGACTATGTGCTGGTATGGGACGACGGCACTTCCATGAACATTGGCGAATTGCACAAGCTTTGGTGGATTGCGCAGAGCCCGAAGACAGGAGATCGCATTGCGGCGTCAGCCGATGGGCGGAATACGCGAGCGATGATTGGGAAATTCGGGATTGGGAAGCTAGCTAGCTACGCTGTCGGGTATCGAATAACTCACCTGTGCCGGCAGGAGAACCACTTCCTCCTAGTGAAGGTCGACTACAGAGATGTCCCCCACATAGACGAAGAGACGGAGCAAGAAAAATACCGAACGCCGATAGTTGAGCTTAGCGAGGACGACGCACGAAGATATGTACGGTCTATATTTGTTAAGAAACCAGAGGCCGAAAGAAAACTGTGGAATAAGGAAACGTGGACACTGGCAATTATCGACCAACTAAAGGATGGCGTCCACCTTACCGAAGGCCTTCTGAGCAGGGTAGTAGGAAACGGGATGCCCAAGCGGCCGGATTTTCGAGTCTGGGTCAACGATAAGCCAGTCGAGCCAAAGCTCGGCAGGGAGGCGATGGCTTCATGGGACTTTTCTGAACCTAGATTACAGGAAGTCTTTTCCTCAGCCTGGAAGGAAGCTCGAAAAGCAGGGCAAGTAGAAGGTGACTTCGACATCGTCCCAACGCTGGATGGTGAGCCTGCCGTCTGGCTTCCCAAATTGGGCACAGTTCGGGCCGAGCTCCACATGTTCCAACAGTCCTTGAAGAAGCTAGAACCTCGGAGCTACGGATTCTTCGTCATGGTCAGAGACAGATTGCTGAATCCGAACGACGAGCAGCTTCTTCTGTCGGTCGACGATCCTCAGTTCGGCACTTTTTATCGCTGTCAGTATGTTATCCATGCTAATGGACTGGATCAGGACTTGCTGGCTGATCGTGAGCACCTGAGAGTTGACACGCCAAGAACACGAGAGTTGGCTGTCCTCCAGGACGCGCTCTATCGGCTGTCTAGACAAGAGCTCAGTCGACTCGAACAGGGAACCGATAATGAAGGACCTCTGAATACTCTCCCCGTGAGTTCGCGGGAATATTTCCGCGAACCATTTACTGCACTTCGCCTGCGCCAGGGTGAATCACCAGCCAAACCGTTTGACCCCCAAGGGGGAGGACGGGTTAAGCGAGCCCCTCTAGGCCTTTCTGAACCAGTCTCCGTCCTCGACGGCGAGGATAATGACTTGGTCGTAAACGTCGACCATCCGCTACTCAAGATAGCCCACGAAAGGGCAAAGGGGAATAGAAGGGCACAGGAAGTCATAAAGGCCCTTGATCTATTCGCTGTGGCGGAGAGACTGTTTGAAGGTTTCCTCTATGACCTAGGGCTACCAGACGATCAGATTGATCGCATCCTTGCCTGGCGAGATGGATTGCTTCGCGCCATGGCGTTGCAGTATGCCACCGTTCCAGCTGAAGAAGTCATTACGGAGGTCTGGAGCACCTCCTATGCCGGCGACAAGCAATTTGAGAAGGCGCTCGAAAGGCTATTTCAGCAAATGGGATTCGCCGCTGCACGGGATGGGGTGCCCGGCCGCAAGGACGTTCTCGTGGTGGCTCCGATCGGGAAGGAACAGTATCGATTCACGGTCGAGGCCAAAGGATCTAGGGGTCGCGTGGGCAACGATAGCGCCGAGGTTGGAGGGGCCGTCGCACATCGTCAGCAAGTCGGTGCAAGGCTAGCAGTCATCGTGGCGCGAGAGTTCATCGGCTTCCACAGTCAGCGAGATGAAGAGCCGATGATTCTTCAAGAGTGCAGGGCAGCCGGTGGTGTCACTATCGTTACGGTGGACGCCCTTGTGAAACTTCTTGAGGCGACCCTCACATATCACTATCCGTTGGAAATGCTTCTTCCCCTATTGGAAGAAGTTGAACCACCCAGCATGAAACTCAAGCGTGTCGAGGCGCTACAACGTCCAACGGCAAATTTCGACTTCCGTGGGGTTCTGGAGGAAATTTGGCGACTCCAACAAGGTAAGGCCGCCGGGGATATGGTCGCATCCCGGGCACTCTGGCAGGAAAGGGAGGACCGCTGGGGTTGTGACCAACTTGACGACTTCGAGAAGAAGCTGATCGCCTTGCAGTCTCTTTCAGGGAACCTACTCCGTGTCCACGATCGTGACCAAGCCGTCACCTTGCATCAGAGTCCCCAGATAGTTGCTGAGAGTATCGCTGTCGCAGTTGAGCTACAGCGCGGAACGGAAGAGGCACCATGAGGCCTATCGATCCGCCCATGGGGTCAAGCTAGCTCTCACAGCTCCACTCCTGCTTCACCAGGTCCCAAGACGCCGTTGGGCCACGAGCCGTCTTGATGCTGCCGAGCGTCGTATGCGATCGATACAGGCCGGAATCGTGCCCAATGGAGGGTCACGGCCGAGGCGTCGAGTGCGAGGCGAGGAGTTCCCGCCGCCAGGCACAGAGGGGTACGATGCGGCGCCTCATGCCGCGACGTGCTTCCGCGAGCTAGATCGACGCTGTACGAGGCTGGAGAAGCTGTAGCAGAATCACACAGATGTAACTACAAGGCCGTCGGGGCGAGGGGTGACCGTGGCGAACAGGCTGGTCAGCGTGCCGGATCGCCATCTCCGGCGGGACCCTTGAGCCGGTCCGCCGGTTTCCGCGCCGTGAGCCTTTTCTCCAACTGCGGAGCAGGCGACTTCGGCTTTCGACAGGCTGGGTTCAGCTTTGACGTCATGGCGGAGCTTGAGAAGCGTCGGCTCGATGTCGCCCTGCTCAACCATCCAAGAGCGATCGGCGTCCCAGGTGACCTGCGCGACACCTGGCGAGAGGTCATCCGTACCTACTATGGGATCGCCGGTGCCGAGCAGCCTGCGTTATTGGCCGCATGTCCCCCTTGCCAGGGTGTGAGCTCGGCTCGTGGCCGGCGTGGTCTTGAGCACGACGCGGACGCGGGTAGCCGCGACCATCGCAACCTCCTAGTCGTCGTGATCGCGGAGGTGGCGCGGGCGTTGCGCCCCCGGGTCGTCGTGGTGGAGAACGTGCCGGCATTCCTGACCCGCCAGGTTCGACACCCCGAGACCGACGAGGGCATCTCCGCCGCCGTGCTGCTGATCGAGTCCCTTGCGAACGACTACGTCGCCTTCCCGCTCCTCACCGATTTGGCGGACTACGGCGTCCCGCAGACCCGCAAGCGAGCGTTCCTCACACTGATCCGCCGCAGCGAGCCCGGTCTCAAGTGGCTGCAGGTCCACGGTAGGGCGCCCTACCCGCGACCGACGACCCCGGCAATTCCTGACGGGCGCGGTCACCGCACCCTGGGCGAGGCGCTGACGGAACTTGGCGCCGCAGCTCTCGACGCAGGCGACGAGACGACGGCCAGGGACCTGGCAGGAAACCCCATGCACTTTGTGCCGGTCTGGAACGACCGGCGCTACCGCATGGTCGCCGCGATCCCGCCCGACACGGGCGCCAGCGCTTGGCAGAACGACCAGTGCGAGCAGTGCGGACCCGTAGCCGTCGATGGCAAGGACGCCACCTGTCCCGAGTGCGGCGAGCCACTGCTGCGGCCCGTGGTCCAACAAGAGGACCGCACGTGGCGGCTCATAAGCGGCTTCCAGACATCGAGCTACACCCGGATGCGACCTGACCGACCTGCCTCCACCATCACGACCGCCAGCGGTCGTATCGGCAGCCACCGCACTATCCATCCGTCGCAACACCGCCTGCTGAGCATTCTTGAGTGCTCGCACCTGCAGACCTTCCCGAACGACTTCAAGTGGGGCGATGCGCTTGACCGTTGGGGCGCGATGCATGTCCGCGCCATGATCGGCGAAGCAGTTCCGCCAAGATTCACAAGACAACACGGACATGTACTCACACGGCTGCTCAGGCACTACCAAGCAACCAGAACTATCCTCGTTAACGACAAGCGCGTCTCCAAGGCACGAAAGACCCTCGACCTACAGCAAGGCCGGCAAGGGCGACTTGAACTGAGGGCGGGACCTTGATGACCACGGGAAACCGGCGAACCCTCGCTCCTCCCACCGCCTCCTCCGAGGCAATCAGCCGCAAGTTCAGCCGGCAACGCTCCTTCAACACCAAGCCCGAACTTGTCCTGAGGAGGGCCCTGCACCGCCGCGGCCTCCGCTATCGCGTGCACCTGCGGCCGGTATCCTCACTCCGTCGCACCGCAGATGTCGTGTTTCCGCGGGCCCGAGTCGCAGTCGAGGTGCGAGGTTGCTTCTGGCACGGGTGTCCGCTGCACAGGACGACCCCGAGCACCAACCACCAATGGTGGGCGGAGAAGCTAGCCCACAACCAACAGCGCGATGCCGAGACGGAGAGCATCTGGCGTGCAGAGGGCTGGGAGGTCGTGATCGTGTGGGAGCACGACAACCCCGAGGACGCCGCCAGTCAGATCGCTGCGTTGATCGCGCAGAGAACCTCCGGCTAGGTCCTGCCGCTACTTATAAGGCAGGCGACGCGACCAGACCCGGTGTTTGTCATCGCCGCGATGAAGTAGGTTGTGGCCACTGCGGTCCTGGCCTGCCTTGCTTGGCATCAGCACCGACGCTGCAGCCGGCTGGCGACCAATCGCCAGCGGGGATTGGGCCGACAACGCCGCCCAGCTCAGCCGGCTGGCCAACCACCAAGCCCCTGGGCGACCAGACCTCGGCGAACTCCACCGACAACCACTAGGAGCGCGTACCAGCACCAGACTGGAACGTATCGACCAGCGCCCACGTGACGGCCACCCGTGCCCGTACCTGAGCCTCACCCACCTCCACGGGCGGGCAGGCAGCGGCCGCAGCAACGAATCCCCCCGCCAGCGGGTGGGCGTGGCACGCCGGCCGCCTCCTCGACCCGCAGGACCCGGCCCAGGCCGCCTCCCGCGCGGCAGCCAACACGCCGGCCTGGTCGCCCACCACCAGCACCAGCCCGTGCGCCAGGGCGGCCTCACCACCGGGGGTGGTCACCTCGGGTATCGTCGCGTCATGACGACGCTGGCAGGTTGGGCGGCCAACTACGCCGAGGAGCTGCTGTCGCCGTTGGGTGACCGATGGGCGCACGTCCAGGGTGTCGTCCGCCAAGCACAGCGTGTCTCGCCCATCCTCCAGCCTGCGGACGGCGAAGTGCTGGTGGCGGCCGCCTACCTGCACGACCTGGGCTATGCTCCCTCCCTCGCAGAGACGGGGATGCACGCGCTGGATGGCGCCCGCCACCTTCGCGCCGTTGGCCAGGAGCAGCTGGCCGGCCTGGTCGCCTACCACTCGGGTGCCCGCAGTGAGGCCGAGCTTCGCGGGCTGACGGCCCAGCTGGCCGAGTTCCACGACGAGGCCTCCGCCACGTCGATGGCGCTCACCTACTGCGACATGACCTCCAGCGCGACCGGGCAGGTTGTCACCTTCCCCGAGCGCCTGGCCGACGTGGAACGCCGGTATGGCCCCAACCACATCGTCACGAGGTCACTGCGGCGCGCCGGGCCAGAGGTCGAGCGGTGCATCGCCTTTGTCCAGGGGCGGCTGAGCGAGGTCGGCGCGCCGTAGTCAGGCGATGACCGGCTGGGGCCGGGGCTCCAGGGAGTGGCGGATGCGCAGGCGGATCGACTCGTGCATCGGCATGGCCTCGATCTCGACCGGGGTGAAGAAGCCGACCTCCAACGACTCCTCGCTGGTGGTGAGCTCCCCACCGACGACCCGGCAGGCGAAGCAGACCGAGAACTGCTGGCGGACCTCGCCATCGGCGTACTCGACCACATGTCGGGGGTTGGTGTAGATGCCGACCAGCGCCTCCGGCTGCACGTCCAGGCCGGTCTCCTCCTTGACCTCGCGCACAGCGGTGTCCGCGATCCGCTCGCCAACCTCCATCGCGCCGCCCGGGATTGACCACAGCTCATTGTCGTCGCGGCGATGAAGCAGGATGCGACCGGCCTGGTCGACCACGACCGCCGAGGCAGCCGGCACCAGGCTGTTGGCCGGCGGCGCGTTGGGGTCATTGAAGTGCTCGACGCGCTTCACGCGGCGGCCTCTGCTGGCTTGCTCGTAGCCCACAACGCCTCGAAGTGGCCGGCGAAGGTGTCGAAGACGCCTCCGGCCCCGAGCCGACGCAGGTGCAGCAGAGGGGCTCGGTAGCCGGTGGTGGCGTACAGGTGCGGCGTCACGAACATCTCGTCGTCGAAGCGGAACAGCGAGTTGTACAGCGGCGCCGCATAGGTGCGCAGCTCGATCCCGTCGCAGTCGGCCAACCCCTCTGCGAAGTAGTGGATCGAGGTTCGCACCCGGGCGACCAGGCCGCCATCTACCCCTTCCTCGGCGTCCCGCTCCGCTACCTGGGGCGAGGCGGGATCAACCATGGCGATCCTGATGTGGCAGCCGGCAGCGGCCTTGCCGCGCAGGAGGTCGAACAGCCGCGGATGGGTCTCCGGCAGGAACAGCATCGCATAGGCGAGTAGGTCGACCTGGCGCTTTGCGTCCACAAGCAGGCTCCACCAGCGTTCCGGCGGCACTTCGGCGCGGTGCGGGTAGGCCGCGATCACCTCGGCCGTAGCTGGACTGCCTGGGATGCGTTGGCCGTCCACGCCCGACCACAGATAGCGCTCGTCTTCCTTGACCAGCTTGGCGATCGTCCAACGATGCCGCGCGTGCGGCACGCGCCCCTTGAGCCAGCGTTGCACCGTCTTGGGGTCGACGCCGGTTGCCTCGCTGACCTCCTGCATGTCGAGATGCGCTGCCGTCATCGCTCTGCGTAGACGCTCGTTCTGCATACCTGCTCCCCGTCGCGCCGCCAGGGACGTTTTGGACATCCCAAAAAATTCTAAATCGTCCCGGCTGAAGGTTCAAGCGTCCCGGCTGAAGTCGGATCGTCACACCAACCAGTCAGACCAGGCCAAGGAGGCAGGCAGGCATGAAAGCCGCAGCCCACCAGCTCGCCGTGCATATCCGGGCACTAGATGACGACCGCCTCAACGACCTGCTGGTCGAGCTGCCCCCGGCGCGGTTCACCACGCTGCTTGAGGCCGCCTATGCCACCCCACAGGTGGGCGTGCCTGTTCGTTACCACCCGGCCCGGCCGCGCAGCGGGGAGACAAGCCGCTGGACGGTCGAGGCCCGGCCTGCTGCGCGCGCCCCGGTGCCAGCCTGGGCGGTCCTCGGCGCGGTCACCCAGGAGCGGACTGCTGGCCCGCGCGGCGGCAGCCCGGTGATGTGGCACGCCAGAACCTGCCGGGGCGAGCCGCTCTGCGACGTGGACGGGCGAGGCTGGCCGACCCGCATCCGGGCGACGGCGGCGCTGCTGTGGCACTGCCCTGCCTCGGGCGCCCGCTGTGCTGCGCTGGCCGCCCACGTCCGCGCGCTCTGCGACGACGCCCTCAAAGACCTGCTCGCCGACCTGCCCCCACACCGCTTCACCGAGCTGCTGCTCGCCGCTCTCGACGTGACGGCGGAGGGAGGTGTGGCCGCATGAGCGAGCTGCTGGAGATCCGCGTCATCGGCGCGGCCGAGGTTGCGGAGCAGGCCGCCACCCGCTTCGCGGAGCTGCTGGATGTCGACCGGTGTACCGGCCCGTACCCGAGTCGCAAGACCCCTGGGCTGGTGCGCTACTACCTCACCGGCCAGCTACGCCCCACTGACACCGGGACGGCCCGAGACGGGAGGGCTGCAGGATGACCGCCACCGCTGCCGGCCAGGTCTGTTGGATCGACATCGACTGGGACCGCTCGCGGGCATCGGATGGGGTCAGCCGCTACGGCGCCTACCTGCGCACTCACACCGAGCTGTTCGAGCCCTGGCAGGACGAGGACGCCCATGGCGGGGTCACCCCCGATGCAGGCGAGTTCGCCGTCGCGGCGTTTCGGGTGGCGACCGGGCCGATCATGAGCCCTGGCTACGTGCGCTGGCACCCCCGCGTGCTCGACCACAAGGTCAGCCACGGCGACAACCCCGAGCCGGGCCGGCTGGTCTGCCAGATCACCCTGGCCACCTCCCTACCGCTGTGGCTGGGCTCGCCCTGGTGGAGCTGGACGACCTACCTGGGGCGGGACTGGTGCGAGCCGGACGATGACCGGCACGCCGCACTGGCCCGGCTGGAGCTGCGCTGGCCGCTTGCCACCAGCGCGCTGCCCCGCCCTCGACCGCCGGCCAGGTCGGGCGTACCGAACCTGCACGACGCGAAAGCGTCGGTGCGTGTCCTGGTGGCTGCCATCAACGCCATCGCCGGGTCCGTCCTGGCCAAGCTGGAAGGCGGTGACCACCGGTGAGCGCCCCGGCTGGGGCGCGGATCGTGCCGGCTAGCCGCGAGCTCGCGGCCGCGCTGCACATCCTGGCCGCCCCCTGCATCCGGGACCGCGCCTGCCGGTTCGTCGGCGACTCTGGCGAGGTTGACTGGCTGCGGCTGGAGCAGGCTGCCGGGCTGTGGTCGTGGGGTGAGTGGCTGCTGGTGGCCGCCGCCCAGGACCTGTGCAACGGCCATGCGCCGGCCGGGCTGAAGCGGCTGTGCGCCACGTTGGACAGCGCCGACCTCCAACGGGTGCTGGAGGCGGTCTGCATCCTGCGGCCCGACGTTGCCCCCCCAGGGGGGTGGTCGCGGTGACCGCCGCGGTGGAGCTGCCCCACAACCCAGCCGCGACGGTGGAGGGCCGTTTGGCGGAGGGGCGTGCAGCGGGCCGGGTGGTCGAGCTGGCCTCAGGGCTGCTGCTGCTGCTGGACGAGCACGGAATCAGCGGGCGGCTGCCGACCGACGCCCGCGCGCAGGTTGGCCGGCTGCGGCATGCGGTCAAGCTCGCCGTCCAGACCGCCGCCGGACCTGCCATGCCGCCGCCGGCAGCACCGGTCGGGGCGGGCCCGGGGGAGCTGCTGCGCGGCTGGCTGGCCACCCAGGTGTGGGCCAAGCCGGACCCGGGGCCGCTGGGGTGGGTGTACCTGCTGTGCTTCCGCGACGCCACCACGGGCGAGCATCGGCCGCTTGTTGGCAACGGCCCTGGTGGGCAGTACGCGGGCCACTACTGGGGATGGACCAGCGACCTGGTCCGCCGCATCGAGCGGCAGCACCGCAACCCCGACTGGAGCGGCCCGGGGCGGCTCGTGCAGGTCGCGCTGGCCGCGGGGCTTTCGTTCGCGCTGGCCTGGGTGGAGTACCCCGCCACCCCCGGCCGGGAGCGGCGCCTGAAGAACCAGGGATCGGCCTACCGGCGCTGCCCGCTGTGCCGCGGCACCGGCGCCCCGCTGGACCCGGCCGCGGTCATGGCCGCCGCCTTGGCGGTGCAGACGGGTAGGCCAGCGGGCCATGCCGGCGGGCGCGCCCAGCGGCAGCCGATGCTGCCCGACCCCCACCAGCTCGCACCGCGAAGGGAACTGCTATGACCACGCTCAACCCCACCCCCACCACCGACCCTGACGGCCAGGACCACGACCAGGGCGCCCGCGTGGCGCGGGGCCGGCGGGTGGTGGCCGGAGCGATCGCGCTGGCGCTGGCCGCGGTGATCGTCGCGCCGATCGCGCTGTCCTCTGGCGACCTGGTCGCCTGGGCCGCCAGCCCGCAGGGCCTGGGGCTTGGCGGCGCGTGGCCGCTGGTGGTGTTCGTGGCCCTCGACGCCGCCGCCGCCGTCTGCGTGGGGTTCGTGCTGTTCAGCGCCTGGCGCGGCGAAGGCGCCGGCGCGTTCGGGCTGCTGGTGTGGCTGTTTGCCACCGGCAGCGCGCTGGCGAACTACCAGCACGGCCGCCGCACCCCCGCCCCCGACGACGCGGTGTTCTTCGCGGCGATGAGCGTGGCCGGGCCGGTGCTGCTGCACGTGACCCTGCACCGGGTGCGCCGCTGGGTGCGGATCGCCGATGGGGACTACCGGCCCGCCCGGGCGCACTTCGGCCTGCGGTGGCTGCCCGGGGTGGCCTTCACCGAGACGTTGGCGGCGTGGAAGACCTCGGTGCGCGCCGGGATCTCCCGCCCCGAGCTGGCCGTCGCCGTGGTGCGGGAACGGCGGCTGCTGGCCAGCCTGGACGAGCCGGAGCGCATCCGGTTCGCGGTCGGGGCGCTTGGCGGCAGGCCGGGCGTGCACGAGCTGCGGGTGTGGCTGGCCGACCGCGGCCACCTGGTGGCCACCGAGGCGCTGGAGCGCGCCCTCGGGACTGGCCCGACGACGGTCACGCGCGCCGACCAGCCGGCCGCGTCGGATGCGCGCCGAGCGCTGCCCGCGCGTCCGCGCACAACGCAACGCGCCAACGCAACGCGCGGCAACGCAGCCCGCGCACGCGCCAACGGCGGGAACGCGGCGCTGCGGGAGCGGGTTGCGGCGGCCTACGCGCAACTGCTGGCGGACGGGCAGATCACGCCGCAGTTGCGGTCGCTGCGGGTGGCGGAGCTGATCCGCCCGCACGCGGGCCTGCCGCACAGCGCCCGCACGCTGGAGCGCTACGTCCAGGAGCTGCGCCGCCAACCCACCCCACCCGAGGCGGCGAAGACCGGCCCCGCGCTCACCGATGGTGCCGAGCCCGAGCCCGCCCACCAGCCGCCGGCCGCCGTCGAGGGGCTGCGGCTGGTGGGCGACGAGCCCACCCCCACCACCGCCGGGCCGGCGACCGTGCCGGCCGGCTCGACCGCGCGGCCGGAGCTGCGCACGTCCTAGGAAGGAGGCATCACCGTGGCGAAGATCATCATGGCCCTGATCATCCTGGTTGGCCTGCTGGTGCTGGTCGGCAAGTCCGGCATGCAGCAGTTGGCCGGCTCGATCATCGACCTGATCAAGACCCTGGTCGACCTGCTCAGGAACAACCTGAAATGACCGGGCTGCTGGTCCGGCTGGTCGTCCTGGCGCTGTGGGGCATCGTCCGCCTGGTCCTCGCCGCCCTGGTCCTGCTGGGGCGGCTGCTGCTGGGGCTGCTGGGGCTGGCGGGGCTGCGCGGCGCGCGGCTGGCGTGGCTGGTCGCCACGGTCCTGGCGGTGGGCTGGGCTGCACAGGTGGTGAGGCTGCGCGCCGCGGTCGCGCTCGCGCTGCTGGGCTGGCTGGTGTGGGCCACCCGCCGCCAACGTGCGCGGCTTGGCCAGCGCGCCGCGCTCCGCAGGCTGACCCGCGCGTTGCAGACGCACACTCGCACGCTGACCGCCGCAGGAACGCACCGCAACCCCGCCATGAGGCGCGCGGCAAACGCGGATGCGTTGGCGCCGCGGCTTGCGGCCGGCCAGAGCCTGGAGCAGGCCCTGCGGGCGTTGGAGCGCTACGCGGCGGCGTGGACCCGCCGCCACACCCACCCTGCGCCCGACGAAGGCGCCTCGGCTTCGGATCGGGAGGGGAGGTGAGCTGCATGGACCTTCACCACCTGGCCGACCTCGCCCTGACGCTGCTGGCGCTGACGCCGGCCGCCGCGCTCGGCATCTGGATCGGCAACCGGCTGCGCTGACCCCGCGTGCCGCCACGCCGGCCGCTGCCGCCAGGTCGAAACGCCCCGCCGGTCCCGGGGTGTCCGCGAGTCGGGCTCGCGCCGATGACGACCCCGCACACGACGCCCCAGGTCACGGGGCAGAAAGGACCATCTGATGAGCACCAGCGATCCTGACCGGTTCGACTGGGACCGGTACGAGCACGAGGTCACCAAGCCGGGCCAGCCGGCCGCGGCCGGCCAGCCCGACACCGACCCCCCGTCGCCGGACGCGGGGCGGGTGCTGGTCGACTCTGAGGAGGCGCAGCGGCCGGCCCGGGGCCCCCTGCGGGAGGCCACCCGCCGCCCGATTGTGCCGCCGTGGGCGCGGTCCTGCCAAGAGTTGGCGGGCAGGACCTGGTGGGCGGCTGGGCTGGCCGGCCACTACGGCGCCTACCACGCTACCCGCTCGCCGAAGTACGCCGGCCGGCTGCTGCTCCGCGCCCCCCGGGGCGCCGGGCGGGTGCTGCGCGGCCTGGTGCGGTGGCTGCTGGACCTGGAAGGTGAGCCGGTCCGGGCTGCGGTGGTGCGCCGCGAGGACGCCGAGGCCTACCGGCACCTGTCCCGGCAGCGGGACCGCCGGGTCCGCTGGCGCGCGCTGGTCACCACCGCCCTGCTGGTCGCCCTGCTGGTCGCCCTGGCGGTGGTGGCGCTGGCCCCTTCGTGGGCGCGCTGGGCGGCCATGGCCATCCTGGTGGGGGTGCTGGGGGTGCTGGGCGCGCCGGCGGACCGGCCCAGGCTGCTGGACACCGCCGTGGTGATCGCCCAGGCACCCCGGCTGACCAGCGACATGGTGGCCCGTGCCCTGGCGGTGCTGGGGGTGGCGGGCATCAACCAGGCCCTGGCCAAGGACCCCCGGGCGATCACCTTCCCCTCGCCGATCACCCGGGACGGTCCCGGCTGGCGCGCGGACGTGGACCTGCCCCCCGGGGTGACGGTCGGCGACGTCGTCGACCGGCGCGACCGGTTGGCCTCCGGGCTGCGCCGCCCGCTGGGATGCGTGTGGCCCGAGGGCGACCCGGGCGTCCACGAGGGCCGGCTGATCCTGTGGGTGGGCGACCGGGACCTGTCCAAGTCCGGGCCGCTGCGCTGGAAGCTGGCCCGCTCCGGCACCCACGACCTGTTCACCCCGGTCCCCTTCGGCGCCGATCCCCGCGGCCGCGGCGTGGCGGTGCCGCTGGTCCAGCACAACGTCCTGATCGGGTCGCTGCCCGGCCAGGGCAAGACCAGCGCGGTGCGGGTGCTGGCCTGCGGCGCCGCGTTGGACCCCACCGCCCAGCTGTGGCTGCACGAGCTGAAAGGCAGCGGCGACCTGGACCCGCTGGAGCAGATCGCCCACCGCTACGTGTCGGGGATCGACGACGACGCCATCGGCTATGCCGCCGACTCGCTCAGCCTGCTGAAGACCGAGGTGATGCGCCGCGCCGGGGCGCTCAAGCAGCTCCCCCGCCAACTGTGCCCCGACCGGCGCGTCACCCGGCAGATCGCCGACCGGCGCCAGCTCGGCCTGTACCCGCTTGCCTGCGTGATCGACGAATGCCAGAACCTGTTCGCCCACCCCCAGCTGGGGCCCAAGGCCGGCGAGGACGCCGAGTTCATCATCAAGATCGGCCGGGCGTTCGGCGTGAGCCTGATCCTGGCGACCCAGCGGCCCGACAAGGACTCGCTGCCGACCGGCGTGAGCGGCAACGTCTCGATCCGCTTCTGCCTCAAGGTCGCCGGCCAGGTCGAAAACGACATGATCCTGGGCACCTCGGCGTACAAGAACGGCCTGCGCGCGACCGTGTTCCGCCCAGAGACCGACGCCGGGATCGGCTACCTGGTCGGCGCGACCTCCACCCCGGTGGTGGTGCGCACCGCCTACCTGGACGGCCCCGCCACCGAGCGGATCGCCGCCCGCGCCCACGCGCTGCGCCAGACGGCCGACACCCTGTCCGGCCACGCGCTCGGCCAGGCGCCGCAGGAGCCGAGCGCACGGCCGGAGCGGCTGCTCGGCGACGTGCTCGGCGTCGTCCCCTCAAGCCAGGACAAGGTCGCCGCCGAGGTCCTGCACCAGTGGCTGGCCACCGCCCACCCCGAGGTCTACGGCGACTGGACCACCGACCGGCTCACCGCCTCGCTGCGGTCGCAGGGGATCGACACCAGCGTCCAGGTCAACCGGCCCGGCCCCGACGGGCAGCGGCGCAACCTGCGGGGGATCACCCGCCAGTCCGTCGCCGACGCGCTCACCCAGCGTGGCCAAAAGCCCGGGGCCGACTGATGCCCGCATCGCTGCTACCGGTAGCAGCCACCCCTGCTACATGTAGCACGCCCGCTAGCGCTCGAACGCCCATGCGACCAGCACGGCATCCGGTAGCGACCCGGCCTGCCCAAACCCGGTCCCCGCCCCCGGAACCACCCTGTGGGGTCCCGGCGCGTCGCGCTACCCGCAGCACCTACCCACCCCACCGCCAACCACGCTCCGTGACACCCCACCCTGCCCACACCCATCCAAGGAGACCCGCCGTGACCGCCGCAGCCCTCCTGCTGACCGGTGCCGTCCTGGCCTACGCGGCCGCCTGCTGGCTGTTCCCCTTCGGCGTCTGCGCCCGCTGCCACGGCACCAGCCGGTGGTGCCGCCGCTGCGACGGGACCGGCCGCCGCGTCCGCGTCGGCCGCCGCGCCTGGACCTACCTCCGCAGCCTCTACGACCGCCGCTAGCCCACCCACCTGGAAGGGAGCCTCGCATGCCCGACCGCCCGATCACCGCCGCCCT
>WNFZ01003573.1_pt1 | contig 14819 bp, 15 predicted proteins | sample 5400081 | NCBI WGS metagenome assembly WNFZ01 (sample SAMN13153365, study PRJNA577476) | soil metagenome | isolation source: 80 cm soil or saprolite under grassland replicate 1 | place: USA:California | collected 2016-06-15 | reverse complement strand
ACAGGTCCGGGTTGTCCCCTTCCATCCACCACTCCCCGCTCTCCAGGATCCGGCCGTCCGGCGCGAGCTCGTCGGGGATGCCGGTGATCCGCTTCACCAGCTCGAAGCCCGGGCGTGACGGGTGCTCCACGACGACCACGTCCCATCGCCGCAGCCTCCCTGGGGTCACCGCCAGGGCCCAGTCCCCCGGCACGAGCGTCGGGGCCATGCTAGGGCCTCGGACCTCCACCTTGAACGGCTTCCACCGGAGGAAGCTGTAGGCGAAGGCCACTCCCAGGGACCCCGTTCAAAGGAGGCGGCATGTCCATCCTGGAAGCTTTGCTCAGGCCGACCCGCGTCGTCCATGCCCACTGCGACCTGCCGTGCGGCATCTACGATCCTGCTCAAGCCAAGATCGAGGCCGAGTCGGTGAAGGCCATCCAGACCCGATACCAGGACCCGGAGAAGTTCAAGACCAAGGCCGAGACCGTCGACGACTACCGGGCTCGGTGCCTGATCATCAAGGAGGAGCGGGCCAACCTGGTCAAGGAGCATCTGTGGGTGCTGTGGACCGACTACTTCAAGCCCGAGCACGTGGAGAAGTACCCCAAGCTCCACGAGCTGTTCTGGAAGGCCACCAAGGAGGCCGGGCTGGCCAAGAAGTCGCAGGACCCCCAGCAGGGCCAGGGCCTTCTCGACGCGATCGCCGAGATCGACAAGATCTTCTGGGAGACCAAGAAGGCCGCGTAGCACGAGTGGTCTCCCGGTAGCGGAGGGCTGGGCCGGAGCCCAGCCCTCAACGCATGTCGGCAGGGTCGCGCGCACCGATCGTTCCGCCGGAACCGGCTGCTAGGCTCGCCGACACATGAAGGACATCGGCCTCGTTGGCGTTCCGTTCTCCGGCAAATCGACGCTGTTCACCGCGCTGACGCGCGCGGGGGCGAAGGGCGGCAGCGCCAGCCAGGCGGTGGCCACGGTCCCCGACCCGCGGGTGGAGACGCTCGCCACGATGGAGCGGTCGAAGAAGATCGTCCACGCGCAGGTCCGGTTCACCGACGTGCCGGGAGGGACGTCGTCGGCCCACGGGATCGCGCAGCTGCGACAGATGGATGCGCTGGCCATCGTGGTACGAGCGTTCGGTGGCGAGGCGAAGCCGGCCGCGGAACTCGCCGAAGTCAGGGCTGATCTGATCCTGGCCGACATGGCGGTGGTCGATTCCGCCTTGGGGAAAGCACAGAAACGAGCGCGAGGCAAGCCGTCTGCGGAGGTGGACGCGCTGGCGCGAGCGCGCGACGCACTGCACGCCGAGCGGTTGTTGCGAGACGCCGGACTGACCGAGGAGGAGGTGATGGAGCTCCGCGCAATCGGTCCGCTCACGGCGAAGCCGTGGGTCGTGGTGGCGAACCTCGAGGAGGGAACTGCGGTGCCGCCCGAGCTCCCCGAGGGAACCCTCGGCGTGTGGGCGGCGATCGAGGCCGAGACCGCGGAGATGGAACCGGAGGAGGCCCGCGCGCTCCTGGACGAGTTCGGGGTCCACGAGCCCGGCCTCGACGGCGTGGTGCACGCGTCGTACGGGGCGCTCGACCTCATCACGTTCCTCACGACCGGAGAAGATGAGACGCGGGCCTGGGAGGTGCCGCGAGGGGCGAAGGCGCCCGAGGCCGCAGGCGCCATCCACACCGACCTGGAGCGTGGGTTCATCCGGGCCGAGGTGATCTCCTTCGACGACCTGGTGGCCGCGGGCAGCATGGAGGCGGCCAAGCACAAGGGCCTGATCCGGGTGGAGGGCAAGGACTACATCGTCCGGGAGGGCGACGTGCTGCACGTCCGCTTCGCCGTCTGACCTAGCCAGGTTTCCCTGGCGTTCGATGGTCTAGAACCTATATCCTCGAGACATGGCCGAAAGCTATCGGATCGGGGAGGCTGCCGGGCTCCTCGGTGTCAGGGTGGAGAGCCTTCGCCGGTGGGAGCGCGAAGGGAAGGTCAGGGTCACCCGGACCACGGGCGGCCAGCGCCTCGTTCCCGCGGAGGAAGTGGCCAGGCTCCTGGCGGAGCGGCGGGATCGACCGAAGGTCACCGCGAGGAGCGTCCGCAACCGGTTCGCTGGCGTGGTGACCGAGGTGAAGAAGGACGGCGTGGCTGCGACGGTCGAGATCTTGGCCGGCCCCCACCGGATCCTGGCCCTCATCACCAGGGAAGCCGCGGACGAGATGCAGCTCGAACCCGGCATGCACGCCGTGGCCACGGTCAAGGCGACGAACGTGATGGTGGAGGTGGGGGAATGAGGCACGCCCTCGCCGGCATGGCTTGTCTTGCGCTCCTCCTTCCCTCGTGCGGCGGCTCGGGTTCCCAGCGGTCGGAGATCACCGTCCTGGCGGCCGCGTCACTCACCGGAGCCTTCACCAAGATCGGCGCGGACTTCGAGCAGGCCAACCCGGATGTCACGGTTCGATTCAGCTTCGGGCCGTCGGACGGGCTAGCCACACAGATCCTGGAGGGCGCGCCGGCCGACGTCTTCGCTCCGGCCAGCCCGAAATACATGGACCAGGTCCGGTCCGACGGCTCCGGGGTCACGGATCAGGCCGAGTTCGCCCGGAACACGCTGGCGGTCATCGTTCCGTCGGACAACCCGGCCCACGTTGGATCGCTCGACGACCTGGCTCGGCCCGGCGTCAAGCTGGTCCTCGCCGCCGTCGGGGTTCCCGCGGGCGATTACGCGCGGGGGATCTTGGCGAACGCCGGCATCCAGAAGGGGGCATTGGCCAACGTCGTGTCGAACGAGGAGGACGTGAAGGGCGTCGTCCAGAAGGTCCTGCTCGGCGAGGCCGACGCCGGGATCGTCTACCGGACCGACGTCACCCCCGACGTCTCGGCGCGCGTGCGGGAGATCTCCATCCCCGACGGCGTGAACGTCATCGCGACCTACCCGATCGCCGTCATGAAAGGTTCCGACCGTGCGCCGGCCGCCGAGGCCTTCGTCCGGTTCGTGACCGGACCGGGGCAGGCCACCCTCCGGACGTTCGGATTCCTCCCGCCCTCCTGACATGGCCGCGCCGAAACGGTCGACCCCAGGCGTCTTCGTCGTCCTGGCCATCCTGGGGATCGCGTTCGTCACGCTCCCGCTCGCCGGCCTGATCCAGCGCACCCCGTGGTCGAGGGCCGCCGACGTGCTCACCTCGGATTCCTCGCTCATGGCGCTCCGCTTGTCGATCGTTGTGGCGACGTCGGCGGCCGTCGTGTCGCTCGTTCTGGGGTTCCCGCTAGCCTGGGTGTTGTCCCGCTCGTCCTTCCCCGGCCGAAGGGTGGTCCGAGGGCTGGTGATCCTGCCGCTCGTGATGCCACCGGTGGTGGGGGGCGTCGCCCTGCTCGCGGTGTTCGGCCGGCGCGGGTTCCTCGGCGCTCCGCTGAACGACGTTTTCGGCGTGCAGCTCGCGTTCACCACACCGGCCGCGGTGCTCGCGGCGGCGTTCGTCTCGTTTCCCCTGGCCGTGTTGGCGCTCGAGGCCGGGCTCCGCTCGCTCGACACGCGACTCGAGGATGCGGCCGCAACGCTCGGGGGCTCACGCTGGTACGTGCTCCGGCGGGTGACGCTTCCGATGCTCGCGCCGCAGATCGCTGCCGGGCTCGTGCTGTGCTGGGCCAGGGCGCTCGGCGAGTTCGGCGCGACCATCACGTTCGCCGGGAACCTCCAAGGCCGGACGCAGACGTTGCCGCTGGCCGTGTTCGAACGGCTCCAAACTGACCCGGACGGGGCGATCGCGCTCTCGCTGCTCCTCGTTGCGGTGTCGCTCGCGGTGATCGTGGGCCTCCGAGGGCGGTTCCTGGCAGCCCGATGAGCCTGGTGGTCGACGTCGAGGCTCGCCGGGGCCACTTCACGGTGGCCGCCGCGTTCGAGGCCGCGGCGGGTGAGACCGTCGCCCTGCTCGGCCCCAACGGCGCAGGGAAGTCCACGCTGGTCGCAACGTTGGCGGGCATCCATCCTCCGGCGGGCGGGCGCGTCGATCTCGACGGCCGGACGTTGGACGATGTGGTCGCCGGCCGGCACGTCCCTCCCGAGCGACGGCAGGTGGGGGTGGTGTTTCAGGACCGGCTGCTCTTCCCGCACCTGTCGGCCATCGAGAACGTGGCGTTCCCCCTCCGGGCTCTCGGCGTCGCGCGCCGCGAGGCCCGGAGCAGAGCCGCCGACCTCCTGGCGCGGCTGGGCCTGGCCCAGAGGGCCGACGCCCGCCCCGCCGACCTGTCCGGGGGCGAGGCGCAGCGGGTTGCACTGGCCAGGGCCCTGATCCGCGAGCCTCGGCTCCTCCTGCTCGACGAGCCGCTTGCGGCACTCGACGTGAGGGCCCGCACACATGTGCGGGCCCTCCTGCGGCGAGAGCTCATCGGGTTCGCGGGCGTCCGGCTCCTCGTAACGCACGATCCGGTCGAAGCCATGAACCTGGCCGATCGCATGGTGCTGGTGGAGGACGGACGGGTCACGCAGATCGGGACGCCGGGAGAGGTTCGCGCGGCGCCACGCACGCCGTACGCGGCGGAGCTCGTTGGCATGAACCTGTTCACCGGACGGCTCGAACGACTCGAGGCCGGAGCCGGCCGGCTCGTCACGTTGGAAGGAGACGTGGTCGTGGCCTGGCCCCCCGGGATCGACGGCGCGCTCGAACCGGTCATCGGCCTGCTTCGGCCGGCCGACGTCTCGCTCCACGTCCGGCCGCCCGAAGGAGCCTCGGCCCGCAACGTGCTGGCGGGCACCGTGACCTCCGTCAGCGTGGAAGGGGAGCGAGCACGGGTTCGCATCGACGCCTCTCCGCCGCTGGTGGCCGAGGTGACCCTGGGATCGGTCGAGCGGCTCGGCATCCGAGAGGGGACACGGCTGTGGGCCTCGTTCAAGGCGGTCGAGGTGCGGGTCCAGGCGATCTGAAGCCGCCGTGGCGCGGGTTCAAGCGACCTGAGACATTCTGCCTTCCCGGGTACCCTTACGGAGCCCATGGCCCCGGACAGCTCGCAGGATCCCGAGTCGAACGACGCCGACCCACCCCTCGACGAGCTCGTCCCGGGTACGGCCGCGGCACTGGGCGAGCAGGACGGCGAACCTGACACGTCGCCCGAAGCCGCCAAACGACCCGAGGCCGGGAAGCCCGAGGAGCAGGACGAAGACCGGCCCTCGTTCCTCCGCGAGGTCCCCGTCCTCGTCCTGCTGGCCCTCGCCGTCGCCCTGGTCATCAAGACGTTCCTGGTCCAGGCGTTCTTCATCCCCTCCTCATCGATGGAGCCGACGCTCGTACCTGGAGACCGGGTCCTGGTCAACAAGCTGGCCTACCGGTTCGGCGACTTGCATCGGGGCGACGTGGTGGTGTTCGAGAACCCGAACGAGGCTGCGCTCCCCGATCGAAACGCCGTCGAGGCCCTGTTCCACTGGCTGGGCGAGGGACTCGGCTTCGAGCAGCCGGAGAACGAGGACCTCATCAAGCGCGTGATCGGGCTCCCCGGCGACACCATCGCGATCCGTGATCACACCGTCATGGTGAACGACGATCCTGTCGCCGAGCCGTACCTCACGAAGAAGGCGTTGAACTCGATGAGCGACTACGGGCCGGTGACGGTCCCTCGCGGCGAGCTGTTCGTCCTGGGCGACAACCGCGGCAACTCCTCCGACTCGCGCGTGATCGGGTTCGTCCCGGAAGGCAACGTGGTTGGGCGGGCTTTCGTGATCATCTGGCCACCGGGCGACGCGGGGGGCCTGACCTCAGGCTAGGGCAGGTCGCAGCCGAACCCTAATCCATGGCCAGTGGACAAGGTGGAGTTGTCCGCGGCCCAGTTTGGCGGTCGGGTCCGGGCTGGGTTCCCATGGCTACAGGCATACTCCTGCGGGGGATCAAGCCTTCTTCTCGGCGTTCGATCATCACCGCGGCCTGCTGCCTCTTGGCGTGGGCGACCGGTATCGCGGTGGCACTCCAGCTGGTGAAGTTCCCCACGATCGCGATGTCCGCGTTCTTCTTGGTTGGGCTGGCGGCGGCCGCCCTCCTCGGCCTGCTGACCGAACGGCTGGCCCGGTTCCTCGAGGCCACGGACGTGATCGCCCGCTCGACGCGCCTCCAGGCGACCGCGCTCCTCACCTTGTTCGCGTTGGCCGCCCCCATCCTGGGCTCGCGATACGTGCCAGGGATCCGGCTGTCGCCACTTCCGGATCCTCCGGGTCATCCGACGATCGCCTTCTCGGCGAGCGGCTTCGACGGCAATCCCGAGATCTACCTCATGCGCGGGAGCGCGCGTGATCTGACCAGGTTGACGTCCCACCCCGCTTACGATCTCTGGCCCGCGCTCTCGCCGGACGGGTCGGAGGTCGCCTTCGTCAGCACGCGAGATGGTGACCCCGACGTGTACGTCCTGCGTGTGGACGACCCGGGCTCGATCCGCCAGCTCACCGACGAGCCGGGGAACGACTTCGCGCCGGCGTGGTCGCCCGACGGGACGAAGATCGCCTTCACCAGCGTGCGCGCAGGCAACGCTGACATCTGGACCTTGGACGTAAACGGTGGGGACCTGTCGAACCTGACCGCCCGATCCCTGGCGGACGACTCCGAGCCGTCTTGGTCGCCCGACGGAACGGCCATCGCGTTCGCCAGGTCCAGAGGCGGAGTTGGCACTATCTGGATCGTTCCCGCGCCCGGCGGTCATCCCTCCCGTCTGACTCCCGGCTCGGTCCGTTGGGCGACCCGCCCCCAGTGGTCGCAGGACGGGACCGGGATCTGCTTCGACGGGTTCGCTCAGGGCGCAATACGCTCGGACATCTTCACCATTCGGCCCGACGGGACGGGCGTGGTGCGCGTGACCTCGGATCCTTCGGCCGAGTCGTACTGCCACTGGTTCGACCACGATCGCTACCTGTGGCTCGTCAGCGACCTCCCCGACCTCGGCTACGACTTCGCGTTCTACGTCCCCTCGTCGGGTGGAGAGATCACGTTGTTCCTTCGAGGTTAGGTCGGCGGAAGCCCCTGTTTCGCCGCCCATTCGTCGAGGAGGCGATAGGCCTCCTCTTTCTCGATGGGCCCCCGGTCCAGTCGGATCTCCATCAGCTCGTTGAGGGCCTCGCCCACGACCGGGCCGGGCCCGACGCCGAGGTGCGCCATGACCTCGTTCCCGTCGAGCGGCGGGCGCATGGCCTCCAGGTTCTCCTGCTCGGCCAGCCGGGCGATCCGTTCTTCCAGGTCGTCCTGGAGGGCCTGGAACTGCTTGGCCCGGAACCGGTTCCCGGTCGTCACGTCGGCCCGCGTCAGTTGGTTCAGCTTGTCGAGCAGAGGGCCGGCGTCCCGCACGTACCGGCGAACGGCGCTGTCGGTCCACCCCTCGCCGTACCCGTGGAACCGCAGGTGCAGCTCGACGAGCGTGCGCACGTTCTCCACCACGGTGTTCGGGAACCGGAGGGCGCGCAGACGCTCCTCGGCCATCCGGGCGCCGACGGTCTCGTGATGGTGGAACTGCACGCCTTCCGGCGTCACCTGACGGGTTCGGGGCTTGCCGATGTCGTGCAGCAGCGCGGCGAGGCGAAGGTCCAGGTCGGACTCCGTCCGCTCGACCACCGCGAGTGTGTGGTGGAAGACGTCCTTGTGCCGATGCACGGGGTCCTGCTCCAGCCGCAATGCGGGAAGCTCGGGAAGGAACTCGTCGGCCAATCCGGTATTCACCATGAGCTCGAGCCCCTTCGACGGCTTCGGCGTGAGGAGCAGCTTGGACAGCTCGTCGCCGATCCGTTCGGCCGACACGATGCGCAGCCGGTCCCGCATCCGCTCGATGGCGTGCAGCACCCTTGGCGCGGGAGTGAGGTCGAGCTGGGAGACGAACCGTGCGGCCCGCAGCATCCGCAAGGGGTCGTCGGAAAACGCGATCTCAGGGTCGAGCGGCGTATCGAGCCGTCGTGCTGCCAGCGCCTTCACCCCGCCGAACGGGTCGAGGAACTCCCCCTCTGGCAAGCGAACGGCCATGGCGTTGATGGTGAAGTCCCGACGCGACAGATCGGTCCGGATGTCGCGGGCGAACGTGACCGCCGGCTTGCGCGTATCCCCCGGGTAGACCTCCTCGCGGAACGTCGTGATCTCGAGGACCGTGTCGCCCTTCCGGGCGCCCACCGTGCCGTACCTGACCCCGACCAGCTTGCGGCTGTCGGCCCACCCCTGGAGGAGCTTGATGGTCTCTCGAGGGGGCGCGTCGGTGGCCAGGTCGAGCTCGGCCCCTTCCTTGGTTCGGCCGAGCACGAGGTCCCGGACGACCCCGCCCACGAGGTAGAGCTCGTGCCCGGCCATGCGGAAGCGCTCGCCGAGTTCCGTGGCGACGGGAGGGACCTCCACGCGCGCGCCCTCCTCCGGACGCGTGGGACCGGCCATGACCCGGTCAGGATACCCCCGGCACCGGGGCACCCTGCGATAGCGTGCGCCACGTGGCCACGGCGCTCGGGTTCGTGTGGACGCTGCCGAACACGGCGCTCGGGGTGCTCCTCGGCCTGCTCACGTTCCAGCGGCCCAGGATCCATGGCGGTGCACTCGTGTTCGATCGCGGTCCTCGCGGCCTGAGCTGGGTGATGTCGAGGATGCACCGGAGCGCGATGACCGTCGGGTTCGTTATCCTCTCGGCGGTACCGCTCGATGGGACGCTCCTTATGCATGAGCGCCACCATGTCCGCCAGTACATGGCGTGGGGCCCGCTGTTCATCCCCGCGTACTTCGTGCTCGCGGTGCCGTTCGGGTACCGCCGGCACCCGTTCGAGCGCGCAGCCCGTCGAGCGGCGGGCGAGCCGGAGGCCTAGATCAGCTGCGGGGTCCCCCGGGTCATCACGCCGCGGAGCGCGAGGTTGAAGTCGTGCGGGGTGGTAGAGGCCCTGCGTCCGTCGTCCTCAGCGATGAGACCGTCTTTCACCATCTTCACCAGGGCCTGGTCGAAGGTCTGCATGCCGTAGTAGGTGCCCTCAGCGATGACGTCGCGGATCTCGATCGTGGCGTCCGGGTCGATGATCCGGTCGTACACACGGCCGGTGGCGACCATGATCTCGACGGCGGGAACTCGCCCCTTTCCGTCGGCCCGCGGGACGAGGCGTTGCGACACGATGCCGCGGAGCGCGCCGGCGAACGAGGTGCGCACCTCCCGCTGCTGCTGCGGGGGGAACAGGTCGAGGAGCCGATTGATCGTCTCGGTGGCGTCGATCGTGTGCATCGTGGTTATGACCAGATGGCCGGTCTCCGCCGCCTGGATGGCGGACAGGGCCGACTCGGGGTCGCGGATCTCGCCGATGAACACGACATCCGGATCCTGGCGGATGACGTGGCGGAGCGCGTTCGCATACGACTCGGTGTCGAGGCCGATCTCGCGCTGCTCGATGATCGAGAGGTCGTCCTCGTGAACCACCTCGATGGGGTCCTCGATGGTCACGATGTGCGCGCGCCGAGTCCGGTTGATGTGGCCGATGACCGAGGCGATCGTGGTGGTCTTGCCCGTCCCGGTGGGACCGGTCAGCAGGACGAGCCCGCGGCTTGAGTCGGACAGGTCCTTCATCACCGGCGGTAGGAGCAGCTCCTCGAACGTGGGTACCTCGGCGCGAACCCGCCGGACGGCCAGGCCCACGTTCCCCCGCTGGCGGAACGCGTTCACCCGGAACCGGCCCACGCCTGGCAGCGTGTAGCCGAAGTCCGCTTCGTTCGTGGCGGCGAACTCCCGCATCTTGTGGTCGGGCATCAGCTGCGCGGCGAACGTCTGGCTCTCGATCGCCGTCAGCGAATCGAAGCTGGTCGGCCGGAGCGAGCCATCCACGCGGATGAACGGGACGTTGCCGGCCTTGAGGTGAAGGTCGCTCGCCCCTATCTCGACGGTGTACCGGAGCAGCTCGGCGATGTCCATCCCGAATCAGTCGTCGGCGGGCCTCCCGTCCACCTTGAGGTCCGCGGCCGCCTGGGGCTCCGTTGCCTGCCCGGCCTCCCCGCGTTCGGCTACCTCGCGCCCGGCCTCCCGGCGCCGGCCCCGCCACCTGGTCCACAGGATGAAAGCGAGCAGGAGCACCAGGATGCCGAGCCCGACCGGTGTGAGATAGCCCTTCCACCGCTCGTACGAGGCACCGATGAGGTAGCCGAGGACGGCGTTCCCGATCCCCCACACCACCGAGCCGGCGACGTCGTACAGGAGGAACCGCCGCCACCGCATATGCGCCACCCCGGCCAGGATGAACCCCACACTCCGCACGAACGGGATGAACCGGCCCAGGAACACCGTCTTGCCCCCGTGGCTCCGGTAATACTGGTCCGCCCGCTCCAAGCGCTCGGGCGTGATCAACAGCCTGCGCCCGTGGCGCTCCAGGAAACCGCGACCGAACCGCCGGCCGATCAGGTAGCCGACGTTGTCCCCCAGGATGGCGCCGACGCACGCGGCGACGGCGACCCACGGAAGCGAGAGCTCGCCGAGGCGCGCATAGAATCCGCCGATGATCACGACGGTCTCGCCGGGAACGATGATCCCCGCCCCTACCGAGTTCTCGAGGAACGTGGCCGCACCCACGATGGCGTATCCCCAGGGCGCGGAGAGGTACGGACGCAGGAATTCGATGATGCGATCGACCACGGGGGGCAAGTATAGGTTGGGTCTTTGGCGCGGCCGGCGGTGAGAACTCGAAGCGAGGTCTCCGCGGGCGGCGTGGTCTACCGGCGTTCGGACGATGCCGTCGAGGTCGTCCTGGCGGCCCGCCGGACCCGACGGGGCGATCTGGCGTGGGGCCTGCCCAAGGGCCTGGTCGAGCCGGACGAGACCCCGGAGCAAGCGGCGGTCCGAGAGGTCCAGGAGGAGACGGGCCTGGAGGCCGAGGTCGAGGCCTCCCTCGGAGAGATCCGCTACTTCTACGTCTGGGAAGGCGTGCGCGTCCGAAAGGCCGTCCACTTCTTCCTGATGCGCGCGACGGGGGGTGACGTCTCGCAGCACGACCACGAGATGGAGGACGTGCGATGGTTTCCCCTCGCGGTGACGCTTCGTCGTGCAACGTACAAGGGAGAGCGCGAGGTGCTGCAGCGCGCAGCCGAGCGCCTCGCATGACGCCACTCCAGGTGATCGTCGGCGTCCTCGTCGGCTTCGTGGCGGGCATGGGGTCGGGCCTATTCGGCGTGGGCGGCGGGACCGTGACCACGCCGGCCATCGACGTCCTGCTGGGCGGCACGGCCATCCAGGCCGTGGCGACACCGCTCCCCGTGATGTTCCCCACCTCGGTTGTGGGCGCGCTGACCTACAGGAGGGCCGGGGAGGTGAGCTTCCGGGCGTTCCGGTGGGCGGTTGGACCGGGGATCGCGGGGGCCATCGCAGGAGCGGCCCTCACCGAGGTGGTGAACGCCCACCTGCTCCTGGTCATTACCTCGGTCCTCATCGGTTGGACGGGAGTAGAGCTGATCCGGGGCCGCCGGCCCAGGGTCCCGTGGAAGCTGGGGATGACGCCCGGTTGGAAGTACGCGGCCATCGGCCTGGTCGCCGGCTTCGTCTCGGGCCTGCTCGGGATCGGCGGTGGCATCATCATGGTCCCCGCCTTCACCACGTTCATCGGCATGCCGCTCAAGCGGGCCCTGGGAACCTCGCTGGTGACGATCTCCGCCCTCGTCGTCCCCGGCACCATCGTTCATGCGGCCCTGGGACACATCGACTGGTCGATCTTCCTGGTCCTCACGGTGGGAGTCGTCCCGGGAGCAAGGGTCGGGGCGAAGATCGCGCTCGGCGCGAAGGAGGGGACGCTGCGGGTGGCCGTCGGCGCGTTCCTGCTGGCCATCTCGGTCCTCTACGGCGTTCGGGAGTTCGCGTCCCTGGTCCGAGGCCCCGGGTAGGATGAGCTCGCCGACCATGCGTCGCCTCGCCGGGCTCCTCCTCGTCGCCTTCGCGCTCTTCCTGCTCCCCCTTCCTCCGTCGGTCGCGCAGGAGCCAGCCGTCCGCCTGACGTTGGTCGCCCAGACCCCGTGGAACTCCACGATCGAGCGAACGCTCGAGGTCAAGGTCAGGGCTCAGAACCTGAGCGATCAGCCCCTGACGGACCTGTCCGTTGGATGGACGCTGTGGGGTCCGGTGTTCACCCGTACCGACTTCGAAGACTCGCTGACCAGCGATCCCCAGAGCGCGGTCGCCATCGGCGGGAACACCATCGTCCAGGAAGGGACGATCGAGCCCGGCGCATCCCGGGTGTTCACCGTTCGTCTGACGCTCGAGTCCGATGGGATCAGCACGACCGAGTCCCTGATCTACCCGCTCAAGATCGACCTCCGAACCGGGTTCACTTCGCTCGCCGCTCTTCGGACCCCGGTGATCTTCCTGGTTCGGCGGCCCCAGACGCCGCTCCGCCTGGTCTGGACCTTCGTCCTGCACGAGCCGGTGTCGTTCGACCCTCACGGCGTCTTCACGTCGACCTCGCTGGAGCAGGATCTCGCGCAGGGCGGGCGCCTGGCGGGGGAGATCCGGGCCCTGCTTACCATGACGGAGGACCAGGCGCAGACTCCAGTGGACGTCGCAGTCTCCCCGGTGCTCCTCGCCGACCTAGCCCAGATGCGCGCCGGCTACGCGGTGATCGACGCGGGCCACCGCCGGCAGGTCAAGGGGGGGACGGGCGGTGCGGCCGACGCGGCCAAGGGCATCGCCGACCTGCGGCAGATCGTCGGCGCGCCGGAGGTGGAGCTGTCGGCGCTCCCGTTCGCGGCGCCCAACCTTCCCTCTCTCTCGCTCGGCGGGCTGTCGCCAGACCTCAACACGCAACTCCAACAAGGCAGGGACAGCGTCGACACGCTCCTGGGCCGGCAGCCCGATCCGGCCCTCCTGCGCCCGCCGGGTTCGGCACTCGACCCCGCGAGCCTGGACCACCTCGCCGCGCACGGCGTCCGGCTGCTGATCGTCGATCCGACGACAGTGCCGCCCGCGAGCCAGCCCCTCGGATTCGCCCCGCCGCCGATCACATCCCTTCGCACCTCCTCGGGACCGGTGACGGCGCTCGTCTCCGATCCAAACGTGGGAGCGATGCTGAGTTCCGAGCTCGTCACGGAGGATCCGGTTCGAGCCGCGCAGGCGGTTCTGGGCGAGCTCGCGGCGATCTGGCTCGAACAGCCCGGGTTGGATCGCGGGATCGCCGTCACGTTCCCCGAGGGGTTCGACCCATCGGGGGCATTCTTCGGCCAGTTGGTTCGGGGAGTGGCGGGCGCGCCATGGCTCCGGAAGTCCACGGCCTCCGCGATGGCCGAAGCTTTCCCGCCCACGTCCGAAAGCAAGCTCGCCGCCACCGTCCCGGTGCCGTTTCCGAGCACGTACGTCGACATCATCAAGCAGACCCGCAGGCGGATCGAGACATATCGCACGATGCTCGTCGACGAGAGCGCCGAGCCGGACCGGCTCGACACCTTGCTGCTACTGGCGGAATCGGAGCAGTTCCTGGTAGACCAGTCCGCCGGGCTCTCCTTCGTCGGCTCGGCGCGCGAGGACATCGCATCGGTGTTCGGTGCGGTTCGGCCCGACACCACCCAGCCGATCACACTCACCTCCAGCTCCGGCACCGGGATCCCCATCCGGGTCACGAATAGCAACCGGGAACCGCTGCGCGTGTCCGTGCGGCTGGTCTCGCCGCATCTCAGCGGGTCGCCGCAGTCCTCCATGGTCCTGAAGGCCGATTCCACACAGACGGTCAACTTCGACGTTCAACTGAACACGAGTGGGCGGTTCCGCGTGGACGTGGAGGTGACCTCGCCGTCGGGGCGGGTCATCAGCAGCCACACGCTGATCGTCCGATCCACCGCCTACAACCGGTTCGCGCTGTTCATCACGATCGGTGCGGCGCTGCTGGCGCTCCTGGTATGGGCGAGGAGGTTCGTGCCACGGCGGACCTCGTGACGCCGGATTCGCCGGAAGGCGTCGACCTGCCCCCGGAGGACTCACAGGCCAGCTTCGTTCGCAACACCGCGGTGATGTCGGTGGGCACCGCGCTCTCCCGGGTGACGGGGTTCCTCCGACTGTCGGCCATGGCCTATGCCCTGGGGATCGCCGAGACCCGACTGGCCGACGCCTACAACATCGCCAACATCACACCGAACATCATCTACGAGCTGGCGCTGGGAGGGATCCTGTCCTCGGTCTTCGTCCCGGTGTTCGTGGAGTGGCTGCAGTCCAGGGGGCGCGAAGCGGCGTGGGACGTGGGTCGCAAGGTGCTGGGCATCGCCGCCGTCTCCCTGTCCATCATCTGCATCCTCGGCATCGTGCTCGCGCCCTGGATCATCCGCCTCTACACCGTGGGCGTGCCGGCCGGCCAGCGGCAGGTCGTCGAGGACCTGGCCTCCTTCTTCCTGCGCTGGTTCATGCCTCAGATCGTGTTCTACGGGATCGGCGCGGTGGCCACGGGGCTGCTGAACGCGCACCGGCGATTCGCCGTGCCCATGTTCGCGCCGATCCTGAACAACCTCATCGTCATCGCCACGTTCCTGACCTTCGCCGCGATGTCGCACCAGGGGCAGGCCGTCCTGGCCACGGGACCGCAGAAGCTGGTGCTCGCCGTCGGCACCACGCTCGGCGTGGCGGTGATGACCGTCGCGCTGTGGCCGTCGCTCCGCCGCCTTGGGTTCCGGTTCCGGTCGCGGCCCCGGTGGATCGACGAGGCCGTGGTCCGGATCGCGCACTTGGCGAAGTGGGTAGTCGTCTACGTCGTCGCGAACCAGCTCGGATACCTGGTGGTCCTGATCCTCGCGGCTCGCGTCAAGGGCGGCTACACGGCGTACGCGGCGGCGTTCATATTGTTCCAGCTGCCGCACGCCATCTTCGTCGTGTCGGTGTTCACCGCGCTCCTCCCGGCCATGTCGTCGCGATGGGTG
>WNFZ01004178.1_pt1 | contig 14830 bp, 11 predicted proteins | sample 5400081 | NCBI WGS metagenome assembly WNFZ01 (sample SAMN13153365, study PRJNA577476) | soil metagenome | isolation source: 80 cm soil or saprolite under grassland replicate 1 | place: USA:California | collected 2016-06-15 | reverse complement strand
GCGCCGATCTCGGCCAGCACTTCCCCGGTCACCGCGAGCTGCCGCTCGAACCCGGCATCGCTCGCATCGACCACGTGGACGAGCAGCGACGCCTCGAGCGCTTCGTCGAGCGTCGACTTGAACGATGCGACCAGCCCGTGCGGCAGGTTCTTGATGAAGCCGACCGTGTCGCTGACGAGCACGCGCGGGACGGTTTCGGGATGGAGGGCGCGCACCGTGGTATCGAGCGTCGCGAAAAGCTTGTCCGCCACCAGCCCCTCGCTTCCCGTCAGCGCGCGCATCAGGGTGGACTTGCCCGCGTTCGTGTATCCGACGAGCGCCACGCGGGCGAGGCCCTCGCGCTCCCGCCGCCGGGCGCGCTGCGTCTTGTGCTCGAGGCCCATTCCGTCGAGCTCCTCCTGCAGCTCGGCGATGCGGTCGCGGATCTTGCGCCGGTCGAGCTCGCCGTGCGACTCGCCGCCGCTGCGTCCGCCGGTGCCGCTGCGCCCCCGGTCCTTCGGCCCGGCCTCCTTGGCGGCTTCGCGCAGGCGCGGCGCCATGTAGCCCAGGCGCGCGATCTCGACCTGCGCGCGCGCGTAGCGCGATGCTGCGTGCCGGTGAAAGATCTCGAGGATGACCATGCTGCGGTCCATCACCTCGCAGCCGACCTCCTTCGCCAGGTTGAACTGCTGCGAGGGGGAAATCTCGTGGTCGATGAGAATCACGTCCACGGCCTCCTGCTCACGCATTAGGCGCAACTCCTCCCGCTTCCCGGTTCCGAAGTACGCCCCCGACTCGAACCCCGCGCGCTTCTGCGTGAACCTGCCGACGACCTCGAACCCCAGCGTCTTCGCGAGCCGGCGCAACTCGGTCAGCGACGCCTCGAACTCGACGTCGCCCACGCTGGGCCGCTGCACCGCCGCGACGATGACGCGCTTCGGCTTCCGGTCGATATCCTGCATCATGGTGGCGGAGCCTACCAGTGATCGGTCCATTGTTGACGCAAAAAGTGCATGCCATCCTGCGCGCCGCCGCGCGCGCCGGTACGCCCGCGGTCGAGTGCTCGCTGGACCTGGATCGCTCGAGGACGACCGTCGAGCTGGGCGTCGCGCAGTGGACCTGGCAAGGCGAACGTTTCCCCTACCTCGAAACCTGCAAGGACAGAACCGTCTACCACTGGGTCGGCGGGGCCTTTCAGCCGGTGTCGCGCTTCACCACGTCGCTGATCAAGCTGGTGCCGACCGAATGGGGCCCGCCGACGTTCGAAATCGACGGCATCAAGATGCTGCCCACGGCGCGCGTCTCGCCCTACGCGGACGCCGAACGCAAAGTAGGACTGATCCAGCCGCGCGGCAAAGTGATCCTCGACACCTGCGGCGGCCTCGGCTACTTCGCCGCCTGGTGCCTGCAGGGCCGGGCGAGCCAGGTCCATTCCTACGAGAAGAACGCCGACGTCATCTGGCTGCGCAGCCTCAATCCCTGGTCGCCCGAAACCGGCGGCAGCCTGACGCTGACCCACGGCGACATCGCCGCGCAGATCGGCGCGCTCCCCGGCAATTCCTTCGACGCCATCCTGCACGACCCGCCGCGCTTCGGCACCGCCGGAGAACTCTACTCCCAAGCCTTCTACGACCAACTGGCGAGAGTCCTCAAGCGCAACGGCAAACTATTCCACTACACCGGCACACCGAACAAACTGACCAGCGGCCGGAATGTTCCCAACGAAGTAGCGAAACGACTGCAGCACGCGGGCTTCGCCGCGAAGCTGAATGGCGATGGAGTGTTGGCCGTTAAGAAGTAACTAGGCGCGCTTTGCGGTTTTCCCTTCTGAATTCCGACGCTCCGAAGCCTTCTACTAGCTTTGCGTCGAACTCAGTAACGACGTCAAAAGTTGCCGGCCCCTAGTTCGTTACACAGTAGATAGGAGAATTTCGCATAGTACAGGTTTCTGCTCTTCTTCCGACGAGCGGCTTCGAATGTAGATCTTCACTAGGTTACCAACCTTGTGGTCTTCGCGTTCCTTGATTTCAACTTCCGCCAAAGAGTTTTCACATATCTTGCTCACTTGCTCCAACTTCCCTTTCTCTTGGCCCCCGGCCTTGGAGACTGCCATATCTACAAACGCCTTCATTTCATCAAGGAACGCCATCGAGAACGCGATAATCTTCACCTCGCCGTCTTGCACTCGTTTGTTTGCAATGATGCCGGCGAAAATGCCCAAATCTTTTGTCTTTAGCTCCTGCGCTCCGCCGGGAAGTGTAAGCACCACCACGCCATCAAGTACTCCAACAATTGCCGGGGCCGTGGGCACGCCCACGCGTCCAAGATCGCTCAGAGCTACATGCTTTAATTGATGTGCAAAGAGCGGTTGTAGGCGCGCCACCCTTCTGAACCGCTTGCGGTCGCTTAGCTCCTTCAGCGGGATGGACTGAAGGTCTTTCTTGCTCCATTTGATTATTCGATACTCCTTGCTCGCCCCGGCACTCAAGTCCAAGACATGTTGCTCTTGGCCAAGCAGCTCGACGTTCAGGAGATCTTCAACGTTGGGCATAGCGCCGCCCTTCGGCTCGCCCTTAACGCAGAGAATCGGTTTGCTACCCTGCCTTTGTCTCAGGATGTCTGAGGTCGGACTCAGGACCGCGAAGTACACCTGTCGCGTCCGTGCTTGCCGCACTTTCTTGAGTAGTCGCGAGGCCCAGCGGCAACCTCTAAACCTTGGAATCCTAAAGCGGTTTTCACTCGATTCGGTGTCCTCAATTACCTCATCATTAGCATATACGTCCCCAAAGGTCACCGACGACAACCGGCTTTCCCCGGCCACGTCGCGCACGTCGTAGCGAAATACTGCGTTCGTGTAGATCTCAAACAACAAGTTTCGCGGATCAATAACGTGACCATCTAGCCGATGATTGACGCGCTGATCCAGTTTTGCAGCGGCGAGCCGCGTACGTTCGCTTGATTGAATGCCACCACTAATAGCTTCAGAAAGAAGCCAGTTGAGATAATTCCCCAAGCGCTCGTTTTCAGCTTCGATCCGCAATAGATTGAGTAGTGACAGGTCTGTGAGCTCCAATTGCTGGAGTCTGTCCACGGCCGCGATAGCAGCCGTTCGAAATTCATCAAGATAGTCCGCCAGCAGCATTGCCGGCTGATAACTAACCAGCTGACGTTCTAGCCGCGTTGGAAAGCGCTCCGCCGTCAGGTTGTCTTTGTCAATAAATCTGAAAAAGCTACCCTTGATCCCGGACAACTGGCGGAACTTCTCTTGGTATGTACGCGTAGTCTCAACGCGACTAGAGATCAGGAATACAAGTGGTCGGAATTGTTTACCTTGGCTCTCTCTGATTCCGGTAAACTTCTTGCCGATTTCAACGCTTCGCTCCAAAGCAACTTCTAAGGAATCAGTGTCCAGGAAGAAGTCAATGAACACCAAGCCGTAAGACCCGACGTCACCCTCTGGCAATGACGAGCGGGTTTCGAGAGGCCAATGTTGCGACTTGATATATGCTTCCAGTGGCAATAACGGCGCTCTCTTAAGCGCGCGTTGCTCCTCGAAATCCCTAAATGCCGGCGCGATCCACTGAAACCCTGCTGCCTGGCTGTATAGCCGCCAGACCTTACCCAACTGCCCTTCTTCGCTGAGCAGCCCAGTGACATGGTCATCTATCTCCGTATCGAGGTCAGGAAACTCAGCGCGCAGTGCTATAGCTCCAGCCTCATTGTCTCGGACGAGGCGGACGAAGCGACCCTTAGCTTGTGCAGATATTTTTAGGGGCGTCGGGGCCTCGTATGCATCATCGACGATGAGCACCGACTGAAGCCCCTGTTCCTTCAGTGTGGCCCCTATATCCACTTCTCCCCCTGCTATTTCGTAGGCGCGAACGCGAGGACGAATCCCCTATGAATGCCATCCTTTGTCGGCTGGTCCAGCGTCAACGTTGCATCGTTATATTCCGCGAGCTTCCGCGCGATGTACAACCCTAAACCCCGGCCGCGGCCTGGCGGCTTCGTCGTGAAAAACGGCGTGAAGACGTCCTCGCCTCTCTCTTCTGGTATGCCCGGGCCGTTATCCCGGTACGTTACCTGATCCTTATCAAACCGCACACTAATCACAGGTGCGAAGTCGTCTTCCCTGGAGCGCTTCTCGCGGAGCCAATAGACGGAATTGCTAATTAAGTTTTCAAGGATCTGAACAATCTGCCCCTTCTCGACACGATAGGTCGTCGTATGCCCCACGTTGCTCTCAATCTTGTACTTGATGTTATGGCGTTTGAACTGCGCACTATGCGACTCAAACACCTCTTCGATGATACCCAACACATCTTGCACCGATCGTCGTTGCCGCCCCGGCGTACTAAGCGGATCTAGAATCCTGAGCCTCTTCTCTATCGTCTTTAACTGAGCTCGAAGTGCTTCAAGCGTCGCTGCAACTGCCTCCGGCCGACTGCGTGCCTTCCCATCCTCTAAGGTGTCGAGAGCGTTTTTTGTGGCCCGCGTAAGTTCATGTGCAATGAATTCCACCATTAGGCCGATGCCTGCTAGATGCAAGTACTTTTCCAAATCGGATTCAAAAGTTTGCGCCACTTCCTTTGCTTTTTCCCAAGCCAAAGTAACTTCGCGCAAGTAATCGAGCAGTTTATTTACCGTTTCTTTTTCTGCTGGAATTCGTCGCCCGATATCTCGTATTCCACGTTCGGCCTCCTTCCCAGAAGTTTCTAGACGCCGCTCTATGTTTTCCAAGTCGTCTTTATCAACTGGTTTGTTCTCGTCATTTACCCTGTCTAAGAACGTCCGCGTCTCCGTAAGGAACACATGCCTCATCATCCGTACTAATGCATGTTTCTCCGGACACTCGCGAAACCCCTCTCTGTTCGTCTGATCTTGAAGCCTAGGATTGCGCCGGCTACTTATTTTCAGCCGCCCCACAATTTGAGTTCGGTTCAGCTTGTACGCAGAAGCAGATAAGGCTTTTCGGTCCAAATCCAGCCAATCGTCTTCAGGCGCCCCGTACGGATAGACCCGATACCCGTCCCGGTAGACAAGAAGCCCGCCCGACCACAAGGCTACGAACTCTTGCAAATGCTCGTTCCATAGCTCGAACTGCTCTTTCCGTAGTCTTCCACGGTTAAACCAATGAAATTCCCACTCGAATGGGCCGAGGGTCCTCAATGCATCAATCACAGCCTCGTTGGCGTATGAAATCCGCTTCTGCTCTTCCTCTTCGCGTCGTTTTTTCTTCGGTCTACCTGGGTCCTCGGTGAGTACGCTATTTAGGTGTATGTCCTCCAGGCGGAAAGTCTTTTCCCGTTTGAAAAGCCTGAAGTTGATCTGTCCTGATAACACTGGAACTCCGTCCACATAACGGAACTCGCCTTTGCAAAAAGCATCGGCGTGCTTGAGGAGCTCCCGCTCAAATATGGTTGGATCGACTTCTTCTCCATTGAACGAAAGGCGAATGTCATCGCGCTTTACCCCTTCAGCGAAGGGGTCGTAAAGTTTTGCGAACTCCGTTTTCGACAATCCATCTAGCTTCTCGCTGGTCCAGTCCGACTGCAGCATTCGAATTCGCACCCTTGTGCCGCTCTCGGTTGGCGAGTCCTTAACCGGGCCTTGCGTCGGCTCTGCTTCGAAATCAGAAATGTCCTGGTTGATGTCTTCCCGGAGGCTTGCCCAGTTGACAGACAGCTGATTCCATCGACGATCTGTCTTTCGTGCCGTGCGAACTTCCAGCACGTCACCCAGCCGCATCGCAGCAAGGCGGCCAATCCCCTTCTCGCCGAGCGGTATTTTTTGTGGATCCTTCTCTCCCTCATCTAGACCATCAAAGAGCGACCGTTTTTGCTGCAGCCGTGAAGTCGTTCCTACGGTGAGATAGACATCGCCTAGTTCGGACATTGCCATTCCATGGCCGTTGTCCAGAACATCTATACAGTTCTCTCGGCTATACGCCTGATCCAGCGCTTCTCTGAGTTGCGTCGCGCCGCGGGCGCTCTTTAGCGATTCAATGAACCGTTCCTTTCGCTTCTCACCCGCGGAAGGCTCCAATGCGTCTTGAACATCCGAAATGAACTGGTCCTTCGCCAAATTTGCCCCGTTGGCGAGCGCCCTAACAAGCCGGTGATAGCTAGAGTACTTCAAAGTTACAACAACGCCCACTTCTGTCTTTCGCGCTCCCGCGTCCAATGCGTTCTTGATCAATTCGTACAGCGCTATGGCGTCCGAACTGATCAGCTCGGCTCCGAGCTCTAGGAGTACGCGTGCTTTAATTTCAAACGCCATGGCTGCACTAGAGCGTGCAAATCAGACAAGCCTGTTCTTCGTCTTCGGTCGGCTCCTTGTAGCCGTGGATCTCCTTGAATACCTCCGACAACGGCAGGTTTGCGCGGCGTGCAGCTTCGCGCTTGCGCCTCACCTCGTGCTCGGTCTTGATCTCGATCATGCGCTTCGGCTTCTCGAGGTCTGTAAGCGCTTCGGTGCTCCAAGTGAAGAAGTTGCCGGTCTTCTCGTAGACGCGCTCATACTTCTTCGCCTCCTCGAAGAGATCGGGGTGTGTTTCCTTGAGGCGCACCCACTCGATTTTCTGTTGGTAGAAGCAGAAGAAGCATCCTGAACGAGACCGACCCCATTTCGTATAGGGCGGCATGCCGACTCCTTCATCTTGGAGGATCTGCTCGATATCCCGTAGCACGAGCTTCGCCACCCGGAAGGGATACACGGGGGTGATGTTTGGTTTGTGGCTGATGTAGCCTTCGCGGTCCTCGTCGTATCTCAGGCCAACGTAGTTCAGCACGTCATCGTCGCCGACGAATTCCTCGAAAGGCTTCAGTTTCAGTTGCTTCGTGCACCACCGGCGGTGATTCGATGGAATCATCCCGCCGTAGACCTCGTACCAATGGTCGAAGCCCAGCTCCGCATTCAGTCTGTGGATCGGTTTGCCGAGACGATCCTGAATTCGATCCAGATACTCATAGGTCTCTGGGAGTTCCTTGCGGGTGTCGCTGAAGATATACTCCATCTCGGGAACCCGGCCGCGCATGTACAGCGCGAGCGCAGCGCTGTCCTTCCCGCCTGAGAGGCTCAGGATGTGGCGCGGAGACTTAGTCTTTTGCATTTTTCTTCGCCTTCGTGTCGCTATTGCCTAGCAGTTCCGCGAGCGCTTCGGCAAGCGCAAGGGGCGCTTCTTCTGGATTTAGATCGACCACCTCGCGAATCGCCTTCTTCATCTGGTCAGCAGTGACCGGCGCTCCCTTTGTTACGAGCAGAGTGTGTTCTTTTCCGGAGGCCGCGGTCACCTGGATGCGCACGAGCGACCCAGCCTCCGCCTTCTTGTCCCTGTGCTCAAGCATGAGCGCCGCCCAGCGCTTCAGTTGGCCGGCAAATGCTACGACCTCAGCCTTGAACTTGCCCAAAGTCTCGTCAGACCACAGTGCGAGCCCGCGTTCGGCCAAAAGGGCCGCTATAGAGTCGAGCCAGGTGTCGTCAGCCAAGCCGCGGTCCAGGGCACGATTGAGGGCAGTTTTGAGCTTGTGGTCGCCCAGGACGTCCTTGTACGGCCCGAAATTGTTCTCAAGGTGGTCCCGGAGGGCGGCGGCAGTGCCCCGTATGCCGAAAGAGGCGTTCAAGATCACTAGGATCTCCGAACGCAGCGACGCATCGATGGCGCCCAGCTCCTCGATGACCTTCTTCAACTCTGTCGCAAAGGCTGAGACGGATGACTTGCCGCCTCGCTTTCCAAAGTCGGCAAAGCCACACGCCTTGGGCAGGCCGACTGACAGGAGATCCATGGGGTCACCGGCGCGTTTTAGCAGCGCCCGGACTTCCTTCACGCGAGCTGAGATGCGATTAGTCGCTTGAGCGTACTGCGAGAGCTGCGAATACCAGCGGTAGACGCAATTCACGATGCCGTGAGCATCTTCCAAGTTGTCGGTCGAGGTGCGAATCGGTTCCAACGCCTTTGCATATGCTTGGGCAAGCCCCTCGACGCCCGCCAGCTGAGACTGAAGATGCACCGTGAAATAGGCTGGGGTCTTCGACAGCCGCAAGACGTGGTCCTCGGTGAAATCCACGAGGTAGGTCCCGCGCTCAAATACGGCGACGTTCCGGCGCTGATTGAGAATATAGGCGAGGAGAAGAAGCAGCGCCGGTCCCTCCCGTAACCCTATGGGGGCGGCGCGAAGGTACGCGAAGATCGCATCGCACGAAGTGTTGGGATGCTCGGAGAGGAACGTGTGTAATCCCTGCCACGCAGGAAGCCAGCGACACGGGTCATGCGCCGCCGCGCGGGGAGGAAAGAAGCCAAGGTGGCCGTGCTCCATTCGATGCAGTCTCGACTCCCTGAAGAGTGAGAGGTAGATCGTGCGCTCCGGCGGATTGCCTTTGAGATTGAGGTCCTTTTCGGACGAGGCCGAAAGCATGGCACCAATCAATTTTTGACGCGCAAGCGCGATCGCGGAGGTGAGCTTGTGGCGATTGATGAGCTCGCTGTTGATGATCGGTGCCGAGCTATACACGCTGTCGCAAACATCCGAAAGTAAACGGCTAAGCGCAACGCGCGTCGGAATCCTGATCAGCTTGCCCTGATAAGCCCAGATCACCTCTTCGTCGCCTCCGGCTGAAGTCAGCGCCGCGATACTGGAGAGTCGTTCCTCGAGTCGACGACGCGCCTGAGTAAGTTCCTGGACGACCTCTCTCCGAGCGAATTCATCGACCCGCAATTCCTGGCAGGTCGCACGGATGTGCTCCCACGTGCGAATCTCATTCGCGAACTTGAGATTGTCCGGCTCGATCTTGCGAAACGCGATGACCCGAATCGGCGACCGAGCGAGTGTATGCGTAAGAGCATCCTTTGCCGCTTCCCGAGACTCCACGTTCGGATCCAGCAGAACGACGAGGATTTCGCCATCGTAGTCAGTGGCAGGCTCAGCCTTCGAAGCCTTGAACTGAGAAAGTGATACATATCGAACATTGAAGGCCCGTAGCGTGCCGTTCGTCTGATAATGCCTGTGGGCGATCACCGCGCGACCCTGGTCCAGGGACACGAGGAGATCATCGAGCGTGGTAACCGGCCTCACAGCTTTCACTGCCTCTTCGCGAAGGGACTCAAGGTCAACGCTGCTGTGCTTCCACAGACAATAGTCGGCCTGGGCAGCGCGAAAGTGGAGGACTTTCTTTTCCGCAAGGCGCTTGAGCGCGTGCTCGATGTCCTTGCTCGCGTCCATATCGCAGAGCGCTAGGGCGATGGTTCGCGCATCGGGCCTAAGATAGGAAACGGGGTCGAGCACGTTCAGGAGACCGACGGTCTTCACGACCTGCTGCTCCAAGGGCTCAAGCGCTGGCCCATGGGTCAACGTGTCCTTTAGCAGCTCCCACTTCCTTGCACGATCGCCCTGACGAAAAATGATGCCGTCGAGCGTCGAGAGATAGTCGAAGAGGTCCGGGAGGCGATACCAGTTCTCTGCCTTGATCTCAGTCTTGTGAATGAACTGCTGAAGGCCATGGGCCTCGCCAGCAAGGAGAAAGCTGAAGAGCGAGCGCTGGTTCTGGCCGAATCTCTTGACCGCCGTCGCAAGCGAAAGGAAGGTCGCGGGATGCAGCGGGTAGAGATGCTGGGCTGTGTCGAGCAGCACTGACATCCGGCCGCCGGGCCTGGTGTCCTCTTCAAGGACGCTCGCGTACAGAGTGCAGGCCACTTCGTCCACTCCATGCCGGCGAAGCACGCCCTCCTTATATTGCATCGCGCGCGCGAGAAGGAAGCCGTACTGCTCGATGGATTCATCGAACGGGATGTCTTCGAAGCGCTGGGCAACCTTGGCCCATTCTTCCTGCGCACGCTCGCCGTAGCCCGCCGCGTAGTCGGCAAAATTCTGGTGCAGGAAACCCACAACAGCGAGCGGCACCTTGGAGCTGCCCGCGGCCATTTCGGCCACGCGTTGAAAAAGGTGCGCGTCGGCCTGGTCAGGCCGAAGCGCCGCATGCTCGAGGAACTTGCCCATCTCGTCGACGATTAGGAGCACGCCCTGGTATCCACCCTGGCTATCGGAGGTGGCATACGAAATAAAACTGCGTAGCGCGGCGATGACGTCCTCGTCGTTGAGCGGACGGCTGGCGGCCCGGGCCTCGAGCTTCTCCAGCTCTGAAAGCACCTTCGGAGGCCGCCGGCTGCTCATCGCGTTGACCGCACCCTTCAAACGACTTACGAGCGCGGCGCCGAATGGCATGCGCGTGCCTGTGATGGGCACCGGCAGGTACTTAGGGGCCTGCTTCCATAGGTTGTGCAGACCAACCGCGTCGTCCTTAAGGCGATCGAGAAGTGCCTTCCCCGCGACGGATTTGCCTGCGAGGTGAGCAAGGAAGAGGCCGAAAGCGGACTTGCCTGCCCCGTACGAACCGGTAACTCGCCAAGCACGCTGGGTCGATTCGGCGCGCAGTCCGACCGCGAGCGATTGGGCTGCGAAAAGGACCGTTGGCGTGAACACATAGCCTTCGACCGCGCGAACGTCTCCCAAGTCCCTCTCGATTTCCAAGGAGCGTACATACCGAGGCGCGAAATGCAGCTCCTCCGAGATGAGCGTCGACTGAGCGTGCGGTGCGGTCTTCCGAATCATGCAAACCTCAGACGTTTACGAACGTCTTCAAGCTTGACGGTACGGCGCAGCTGCAAGCCACGTATGAGCGCTCCGTCTTGGTAGGTCAGCTGATCCGTAATGTCCGGAATCCGCGAAAGGTACTCGATGACTGACGCTTCATCGAGCTTGAAAACTACACCAGGGCTCAAATGCCCGAACATGATCTCCTGGAGGGAGATTGAAGCCCCGCCGCCCATCCGGTTCCAGTGGTCGACGACACAGACCAAGAACACCTCGGCCGGCAGGCTTAGCTTCGGGCCGATCTTGATCTCGATTACCGTGTCCTTCGAAATGCCATCGGTCTCCCGGCGGGACAGAAGACCCAACTCTTGCAACGGGGAGCCCAACGACTCTTCCAGCGCCCGGAGGTTTGCGCTGGCAGTCGTGGTGTACGTATGCAGAAGCATCTCGAGATGCTGCTTCACCGTGGACTCGACAAGCGGCGCGCCGTTGCGTCGACCGCGGCGATGAAGCATCTCAATTAGTCGCGACTGGGTAATCCGCCATTCCTGCAGCTCTTGGAAGACCAGGTTCCAGGCCGCTAGGTTCGCCCGGGTGACAAGCTTCCAATGAAGAAGCCACAGGCTCCCGAGATCCTCGAGATAGGGATCCTTGCCCGACTTGAGGTCCAGCATTGCTCGCCCGAACGGCGTGACGCTGTACTGCCGAGACTTCTTGTCCACGGGAGCGATGACTTCGAACGCCTTGCCCCAGAATTCCATGGACTTCACCATATTGCTTCCAACACCGAGGGATACGATCGCCATATCGACATCGGTGAAGATCCGCGCGTTGTTTGAAACCCCATCGTAGGCCTTGCGTAGCCACCCGTAGCGGCAGACGAAAGACTCGTGTCCGGAAAATTTTTCATCGGTGCTCACGACGGAACTCACCGGGTTCGGCCTTTCTTTGCGTACTTCGCCGTTGGTTGCTTCGCGATCTCAGCTTTTACAAGCACCGCTGCCTTCCTATCCGGATCGTAGTAGATCGCAAGTTCATCTCCTTCGCCGATTTCCATATTCTCCGTAAGAATAGTCGGGAGGGCAATGCGACGAAGCTGCTGCAGCGAAACTCTGCCGCACTTCACCTTTTTAAGCACTGGTCTAGGATCTTCCATACAGAAGGATACTTTCTTTAGTATCTATAAAGTATCTCGTGAGTATATCAAGATTCTTGCACTCCTTCCCTTGCTATGGCGTCAGCCTACCAGAATTCAGGGCCCTCTCAGTAGTCCGGGAAGACGACAATCGCAGGAGAACTAGGGGTCTTGGTAGAATCCCGCCACTCAACCCGCCCCGCTCCAATGGACCGCTCCCCCCAACCCCTCGCCCGCAACGTATCACGCATCTCTCATCTGGATTTACCAGGCGCGGGACAGGTGACGGTGGCGGGGGATTACGCCTACGTCGGCCACATCCCGAACAAGCAGCGGCTCGGCACTTCGATTCTCGATGTGCGCGATCCGAAGAATCCGCGGGTGGTCTCGCAGATTTCCCTCGAAGACCCGGATTCGCACAGCCACAAGGCGCGGGTCGCGGGCGATATCATGATCGTGAACAGCGAGCGCAACATGACGCCCATCGGGCGCCGCGCCGAGGAGCTGCCGCGGCTGCGCGCGAGATTAAAAGAATCGCTGAAGCGGGAACCCAGTCACAAAGAGCTCGCGGAAAAGCTCGGCATCAAGGAATCCGACATTCCCATGGTCGAGGCGGCCGAGCGCAATCCCTACGCGCTGGGCGGGTTCCGCATCTACGACGTTTCCGACCGGACGAAACCGAAGCTCCTCGCCTTTCAGAAGACCGGCGGCATCGGCGTGCATCGCTTCGACATGGACGAGAACTACGCCTACATCTCGACCGAGATGGAAGGCTACCTGGGGAACATCCTCGTCATCTACGACATCCGCAAGCCGGAGAAGCCGCAGGAAGTTTCGCGCTGGTGGATGCCGGGGCAGAACCTTGCCGCCGGAGAAAAACCTTCCTGGGCGGGCAAGCGCCACCGGCTGCACCACGCGCTGCGCTTCGGGGACAAATTGTGGGCCGGATGCTGGCACGCGGGGGTGAGGGTCATCGATATCTCGAACATCCGCGCGCCGCGCACGATCGGCGAATACAACTACCACCCGCCTTTCCCGGAGCCTTCGCACACTTTCATGCCGGTGCCGTTCGAAATCGAAGGCCGGCGCATCGCGCTCGCGATCGACGAAGAGGACCACGCGCACGACGAGAAGGAAGTGGAGCGGCGCCGCGGCCGGCCGCACGGCTGCCTGTGGGTGCTCGACGTGACCGACCTCGCGCACATCAAGCCGCTGTCGATCTACGAAGTCAGCGAGCTCGATTCGCCCTGGAGCCGCGCCACGCCCGGGCGCTTCGGCGCGCACCAGTTCCAGGAGCACATGAAAGACACGCTGGTGTACTGCTGCTGGTTCGCCGGAGGCCTGCGCATCGTCGACGTCGCCGATCCGCAGGCGCCGCAGGAAGTCGGTTATTTCATCCCCGAGCCGGCCCCGGGAAAAGCCGCGCCGCAGACCAACGACGTCGACGTCGATCCGCGCGGACTGATCTACATCGTCGACCGCTACGCTGGCTTCGACGTGCTGGAGTTCGACCGCTAGGCCGTATCCGATGCCGCCTTGATGGCCCGCATGGCGAGGAACATGGGCTTGGGCTGCGGCCTCGCCGCCGAGGCGCCCAAGACCACCTCGACCGGAGCGAAGCCGTAGCGCGCGTAGAACTCGACCGCGCCGGGCTTCGCCGCGAGCCTGAGCACCGGCAACGGGTAGCGCGGCAGCTTGTTTCGCTCCGCGGCCGGCAGCCCCTCGATCTCGACGTGCCCGGGCGCGACGGTCGCGAAACCGAGAACGCCGTCCTCCTCGACCGCGACGTAGGTAACGCCGACGTAGTGCCGGAACTGGTTCTGTCCGGCGAAGCGCTGCAGGAAGCGGTCGAGGTCCGGGTCGCCGGAGCGAAAGCGCGAGCGGTCGTCCGCCTCGCGCAGCGCCCTAATCTGCATCGCGCATCAGGCGGCGCAGGGCTTTCACGGGCTTGGCGGTGCGGGTCTTTTCGAGGATCGCGTCGCCCGACTTGCGCGTCACGACGAGCTTCGGCTGGACGATCACGTCGGCGGGCAACTGCTCCAGGGCGACCAGGTAATGCTGCAGCGCCTGCTCGACGAGGTGGCCCTTCTTCACGCCGGTGGCGCGCACGCGCCGCTCGAGCAGCTCCCGGGTCGTGCGGGAGACGAGCGCCGAGATCTGGGTTTCCTTGTCCATGTCGTTATCTCGTAGGAAACTCTACAGTTTCGTAGAAACGCTGTCAAGCCATCCGCCGGCACCATCACCCGACCCCGATCGCGGGCCGGATCCGTTCGGCAGGATCAGTTCGGCTGCACCCCGGCCGCCTTCAGCACCCTGTCCCAGCGCGCCATCTCGGCGCGGATGTGGGCGGCGGCCTCGACCGGCCCGGCGCCGCGAGCCGGGTATTGCGCCCATGCGGGCGAGATGAGCGACGGAGCGAGGAGCCCGGGGACAAGCGCTAGCAGCGCGATGAATCTGGTCACGGCACACCTCCACATCCTGGAGTTCAGCCGGTAACCATATTGCCGGTCCGCGCCCCCACGTCGTCCAGATAGAGCTTCCAGGCTCCGTCTTCCTTCTCGGGCCCGCGCGCGATCAGCGCTCCCCGATCCCTGAATTCGCCGGACCGGGCCAGGACGCCGGCTTCGGTGGGACCGGTGATGACGATCTCGAACCCGATTTTTTCCACCGTGCACTGCGCCATCGCGGGATGCTCGAGGCTGGCGACCCATTTGCTGCCGACCTTCGCCGGCGCCTGGAGTCCCCGTGCGCCTTCCTTCCTCATTTCCTCCACCACCTGTCTGAGCGCGGCCTCGTCCTGGCTGGACAAGACCAGCTTGTCGCCTGCATCGTGCACGTCGACATTTTCCGGCAGCGAGGCGGCCATGGGCTCCTACTCGATCCCGGCAGCGGCAAACGCCGCCTTTGCGAACGGCGTGCCGAGATAGCGAACGAAATCCCTTGCGGCGTCCACGGAAGGCGCCTCGGTCACGACCCCGGCGGCGTAGGCGGTGGAGCTCTGCACCTGCTCGGGCAGCGGCCCGACGAGCTTGAGCCCCTTCGACTCGAACGGCTTGATCTCGGTGATCGCGCCGAAGCCGATCTCGCTGCCCTTGCCGCCGATAACGTGCTCGAACACCTGCGCGCTGCT
>WNFZ01003432.1_pt1 | contig 14831 bp, 15 predicted proteins | sample 5400081 | NCBI WGS metagenome assembly WNFZ01 (sample SAMN13153365, study PRJNA577476) | soil metagenome | isolation source: 80 cm soil or saprolite under grassland replicate 1 | place: USA:California | collected 2016-06-15 | reverse complement strand
GGCTTGGTGTTCGAGAAGAACACGTTGATCGAGCTGGTCAGGATGTGCAGGTGCTTGGAATACGGGATGTAGACCAGGAACCCCAGGATGAGCAGGAGGTGCGTCCACAGGAAGAACGGTTCGTAGAGGCGAAGCACCGTCGGGGTCATGGGCTCGAACGCGTGAGCGAGCCCGCGCGAGATGGGCGTCCATGCCGAGGGCGCCTCGGCCACGCCCCGCGCGATACGGATCGCGTTCAGCGCGAACAGCGTGAGCATGATGCCGAGGATCCACACCAGGATGAGGTCCGCCTCCTGCATGTGGCTGCCCACGAAGCGCTCCGGGCGTTGGACCTTGCGGATGGCGAAGGCCATGAGGACCCCGATCACGACAAGGAGGGCGAACAGGTCCTGGAGTAGCCCGAGCCACCCGCTGCGGCCGATCAACGGCAGGGCGAAGTCCGGATCCACCGCCTGCCCCATGGCTTCGACGATCGTGGTCAGAAGGACCAGGAAGCCCCAGAAGATGAGGGCATGCATCACCCCAGGCAGGAGGCGCTGGAGCAGTTTTCGCTGGCCGAGCACCACGGTCACCTCGCGCTCCAGCCTGACCGGCATGTCGCGCGTTCGATCCACTGGCCGGCCCAGGCGCACCAGCCCGTACAGCAGGCGAGCCCGCCGGGCGAAGAGTCCCGCGGCCGCGGCAACGAGGGCCAGGAGGACCGCCGCAGGCAGGAGCATCAGGTGGCGAGTGTATACGCGGAATCGACGGCGGTCGTTGACTCGGGCCCGGACCGCGTCCGGGCCTCCCGGGCAGCCTTCGGCCGGCTGAGGGCCCCTCTCTCCGCCAGGTTCCCTGCTCAGACCCTGGGTCCTGCCATCCCTTCGGTTACTGCCCAATCTTGACACTAAGGGACTCAGACTTTATCCTTCCACTCAGATCAAGGACGCACTCAGGAGGGTTCGCTCATGCCACGAGCCGTGGGAATCGACCTGGGGACGACCAACTCGGTGGTGTCCGTCTTGGAGGCGGGCGAGCCGGTGGTCATCCCCAATGCGGAGGGCTCCCGGACCACCCCATCGGTGGTCGGGTACTCCAGGAACGGCGAGATCCTGGTCGGTGAGGTCGCCAAGCGTCAGGCCATCACCAACCCGGACCGAACCGTCCGTTCCGTGAAGCGCGAGATGGGCCGGAAGGACTGGAACGTCGAGGTCGACGGGAAGCGATGGACCCCCCAGGAGATCTCGGCCCAGATCCTGATGAAGCTGAAGCGGGACGCCGAGGCTTACCTGGGCGATTCGGTCGCACAGGCCGTCATCACGGTTCCCGCCTACTTCGACGACGCGCAGCGGCAAGCCACGAAGGAGGCGGGCCAGATCGCAGGCCTGGAGGTCCTTCGGATCATCAACGAGCCGACCGCCGCATCCCTGGCCTACGGCCTGGACAAGCAGCACGACCAGACCATCCTTGTGTTCGACCTGGGCGGCGGGACGTTCGACGTGTCACTGCTGGAGATCGGCGAAGGGGTCTTCGAGGTCAAGGCCACCCACGGAGACACACACCTCGGTGGCGATGACTGGGACCAGCGAGTCATCGACTGGATGGTGAAGGAGTTCAAGAACGCCCACGGCGTGGACCTGGCGGCTGACCGCATGGCCCTCCAGCGGCTGAAGGAGGCCGCCGAGAAGGCCAAGATCGAGCTGTCCCAGGTGGCCGAGACCACAATCAACCTGCCGTTCGTCACCGCGACGGCCGAGGGTCCGCTACACCTGGAGATGAAGCTCACCCGGTCGGAGTTCGAGCGCATGACCACCGACCTGGTCGAGCGGACCGAGGGACCGTTCCGCCAGGCGGTGAAGGATTGGGGCAAGGACGTCTCGGCCATCGACCACGTGATCCTGGTCGGCGGGGCCACACGCATGCCGATGATCCAGGACTTGGTCCGCAAGCTCACCGGCGGCCAGGAGCCGCACAAGGGAGTGAACCCCGACGAGGTTGTCGCGGTCGGCGCCGCCGTCCAGGCGGGCGTGCTGAAGGGCGACGTCAAGGACATCCTGCTCCTCGACGTCACGCCGCTCACGCTCGGCGTGGAGACGAAGGGCGGGATCTTCACCAAGCTCATCGAGCGGAACACGACCATCCCCACCCGCAAGAGCGAGATCTTCACGACCGCGGACGACAACCAGACCACGGTCGAGATCCACGTCCTTCAGGGCGAGGCCGAGACCGTGTTCTCGCCGGGCGTGCGATCGCTCGGGAAATTCCACCTGATGGGCATCCCGCCGGCGCCCCGCGGCATGCCGCAGATCGAGGTGGCGTTCGATATCGACGCGAACGGGATCGTGAACGTCTCGGCCAAGGACCTGGCCACCGGCAAGGAGCAGCAGATGACCATCACCGGTGGGACGGCCCTGTCGAAGGACGACATCGACCGGATGGTCAAGGACGCCGAGAAGTTCGCGGCCGAGGACCACACGCGGCGCGACGCGGCCGAAGCCCGGAACGCCGGGGACCAGCTCAGCTACCAGATCGACCGGTCGCTCCAAGAATGGGGCGAGAAGGTTCAGGAGGGCGACCGCGAGGAGCTCAAGAAGGCGAACGACGAGCTGAAGGAAGCGCTGAAGGGGGAGGACGTCGCGCGGATCCGTTCGGCGACGGAGGCCACCATGCAGGTCTTCCAGCGCATCGGCCAGGCCATGTATCAGCAGGCCCAGGCTCAGGCAGGGCCCCAGCAGGGCCCGGCCGAGAGTGCGCCTCAGAGCGGCGAAGGAGATGTCGTCGAGGGCGAGATCGTGGACGAGGGAAGCGGTTCATGAGCGAGAACGACCGCACCGGCGAGCGTCCGGCCGGCCGGCCCAAGGTCAAGGTCACCGATCGCCGGCGAGTCCGCGAGGAGGGGGCCGCTCCGACGACGCCTCCGTCGACCCCGTCGGACACGCCGGGGTCGGAGGACCGACCGTCCACCCCGGGGTCGGAGCTCGCGGCGGCCCGCAAGGAGGCCGCCGAGTACCGAGACCACCTGATGCGGCTGCAGGCGGAGTTCGCCAACTACCGCAAGCGCGTGTTGAAGGAACAGACCCGGGCGCTGGAGCTGGCCGCCGAGCCGATCGTCCGACGGATGCTCGAGGTCCTCGACGAGTTCGAGCTCGCCCTGATGGCGGCGGAGCAGAAGCCGGACTTCGACCGGTTCCTTCACGGGGTGGAGCTCGTGTACGCCAAGCTGCTCGAGACACTCGGGGCCGAGGGCCTCGAGCGGATCGACGCCGAGGGCAAGCCGTTCGACCCGGAGCGCCACGAGGCCCTCATGGGGTCGGGGTCGGGCGCCGGCGACGGCGAGCCCGTGGTCGCCGACGTCCTCCGCCAGGGATACACGTTGAAGGGCCGGGTGGTCCGTCCGGCTGGCGTGCGCGTCACGCACGAGCGCTGAGGGGTCGCCGATGAACGGCGACGTCCGGCGTGAGTGGTTCGACAAGGACTACTACCAGGTGCTCGGCGTGGCGAAGAACGCGTCGCAGGCGGAGATCAAGAAGGCGTACCGCAAGCTCGCGCAGCAGTACCACCCGGACGCCAACGCCGGAGACAAGTCCGCCGAGGAGCGGTTCAAGGAGATCTCGGCGGCCTACGACGTCGTGGGCGACGAGGACAAGCGCAAGCAGTACGACCAGGTCCGGGGCATGGCTGCCTCGGGCTTCGGGGGCGGCGGCTTCCCCGGTGGGGGCCGCCCGGGACCCGGTGGAAGGGTCAGGTTCGAGGACGTCGGTTTCGGTGACGTCGGCGACCTGGGGGACCTGTTCAGCGTGTTCACCGGACGGGGCCGGGGGCAGCGGCCGGCCGCACGCGGCGCCGACCTCGAGACGGAGGTCCGAGTCTCCTTCGACGACGCCATGCGTGGGACCACGGTCCCAGTGCGCATCCAGGGGCCCGCGCCATGTCCCACCTGCGGGGGGTCGGGCGCGGAGCCGGGGACGATGCCCGTCACCTGTCCCCAGTGCGGTGGCCTGGGATCGGTCAGCGTCAACCAGGGGTTCTTCCAGATGTCGCAGACCTGTCCTAGGTGCCGGGGTGCCGGGCGCATCGTGGAGCACCCCTGCCCGACGTGCCGCGGCTCGGGCAGCGTCCGGACGACGCGCAGCTTCCAGGTGAAGGTCCCGGCGGGCGTGAGGGACGGGGCCCGGATCCGGCTCTCGGGCCGCGGCGAGGCGGGACCCCCGGGCGGATCTGCCGGTGATCTGTACGTCGTCGTGCACGTCGCGCCCCACAAGCTGTTCGGTCGGAAGGGAAGTGATCTCACCCTCGCGCTCCCCATCACGTTCGCGGAGGCGGCCCTGGGTGCGAACGTCGACGTTCCCACTCTGAACGGGCCGGTGACGCTCAAGATCCCCTCCGGCACACAGTCGGGCAGGACCTTCCGGATCCGTGGGAAGGGCGCGCCGAGGAAGGGTGGCCACGGCGACCTGCTGGTCACGGTGAACGTGGAGGTGCCGCAGCGGTTGTCCCACAACGAGAAGCACCTGCTGAAGCAGCTCAAGGAGGCGGAGCGCGAATCGCCGCGCAAGGGGCTCGGGGTCGAGGCGTAGGGGAGGAGCGGAGTCCATGGTAGCGCGAGGGAATCGACGCGACCGGGCGGAGGACCGGGCGGTCTATATCATCAGCGTGGCGGCGGAGCTCGCGGGCGTGCATCCACAGACGCTTCGCATCTACGAGCGGAAGGGGTTGCTGAGTCCCAAGCGGACCTCGGGCAACACCCGGCGGTATTCCGAGCGAGACATCGACAGGCTCCAGATGATCCAGCAGCTCACGCAAGGCCAGGGGATCAACCTGGCCGGCGTGAAGATGATCATGGAGCTCGAGGCGCAGTTGGAGGACCTTCGGCGGCGGGCCGTGGAGCTCGAGGCCGAGCTCCGGCGGGTTCGCCGGGGGCGTCCCGTTGCCCTCGGCCCGTCCTCGGCCACCGTCGAGATCGTGCCGCTGCGCACGATCTCGGCGCTCCCCTGGCTGAGCGGGGGCCCGGCTCGGTGATCGTCCTTGCGGGAGCTCGCGTGCGCTTGCGGCCGCTTCGGTCCGAGGAGTTCGAGGTGCTGCGGGCTGCCAGGCAGCGGGCGGATGCCACCGTGTCCCCCGCAAGCTCCGGCGACCACGAGCTCCGCGAGCGCATCGAGCACTCCGGAACGCTGACGGGCTGGGGCCTGGTCCTGGGCATCGAGGCGGACGGTGAACTCGTCGGCCAGATCCAGGCCTATCGGGCGCAGCTGCCGCGGGGAGTGTTCGGCATCGGCATCGAGCTGTTCGACCAGCACCATCGGGGCAAGGGATACGGCACGGAAGCCGTGGGCATGCTCGTCCGGCACCTGTTCGATCGGGAGGAGGCGCGGCGGGTCGAGGGAGGCACGACGCCGGAAAACGCCGCGATGCGCCGGGTGTTCGAACGAATGGGGTTCGTCGAAGAAGGCGTGCAACGCCAATTCCTCCCGGCGGCCGACGGTGGGGGCGCCGATTGCGTGATGTACGGGATGACCAGGGACGATTACGAGGGAGTGAGGGACCGTTGGATCCGAACAAGCTGACGATGAAGTCACAGGCCGCGCTGGAGGCGGCGCGGGAGCAGGCGGTCGCCCGCAGCCACCAGGCCATCGAACCCGAGCACGTCCTGTTCGCGCTTCTTTCGGACCCCGACGGGGTGATCTACCCACTCTTGCACCACTTGGGGATCTCGCCCCGCACGCTCAGGGACCACCTCGATGAGGCGCTGGACCGGATCCCGAAGGTGTACGCCCAGGGCGCCGAGGTTCGGGTGTCGCCGGCCATGGGGATCCTGCTCGAGCGAGCGTTCGAGGAAGCGAAGAAGCTGACCGACGAGTACGTCTCCACCGAGCACCTGCTCCTCGCCCTCCTGGATGAGGACGCAGGTCCCAACCGGCTGCTCCGCGAGGCGGGCCTGAAGCGCGACGCGGTCCTGGCGGCCCTAGCGGAAGTGCGCGGCCGGCAGCGCGTGACCGACCAGAACCCGGAGGAGAAGTTTCAGACGCTCGAGCGGTACGGGCGCGATCTCACCGACCTCGCGCGGCGTGGGAAGCTCGACCCCGTCATCGGCCGGGACGACGAGGTGCGCCGGGTGATGCAGGTGCTCTCGCGAAGGACGAAGAACAACCCGGTGCTGATCGGCGAGCCCGGCGTGGGGAAGACCGCCATCGTCGAGGGACTGGCTCAGCGGATCGTGGCCGGAGACGTCCCCGAATCGTTGAAGGACAAGCGCGTGGTCGCCCTGGACATCGGGGCGTTGATCGCGGGCTCGAAGTACCGCGGGGAGTTCGAGGAGCGGTTCAAGGCGGTATTGCGGGAGATCGCCGAGAGCGAGGGCCAGATCATCACGTTCATCGACGAGCTGCACACGGTCATCGGCGCCGGTGCGGCGGAGGGTGCGGTCGACGCCGGCAACATGCTGAAGCCGATGCTCGCCCGTGGCGAGCTCCGAGCAATCGGCGCGACCACGCTCGACGAGTACCGCAAGCATGTGGAGAAGGACCCGGCCCTGGAGCGCAGGTTCCAGCCGGTCCTGGTGGAGGAGCCCTCGGTCGATGACACGATCGCCATCCTTCGGGGCCTAAAGGAGCGGTACGAGGTGCACCACGGTGTCAGGATCCAAGACTCCGCCCTGGTCGCGGCGGCCGTGCTCTCCAGCCGGTACGTGAGCGGTCGGTTCCTCCCCGACAAGGCGATCGACCTCATCGACGAGGCCGCGTCCCGGCTCCGGATCGAGATCGACTCCATGCCGACGGAGATCGACGAGGTCGAGCGCCGGATGAAGCAACTCGAGATCGAGCGGGCCGCCCTTCGGAAGGAGAGGGACGACGCGTCGAAGGAGCGACTGGCCCGTCTGGAGAGGGAGCTGGCCGACCTCCAGGAGCGTTCGGCCGCCATGAAGGCGCACTGGCACCGAGAGAAGGACCACATCGACCGGATCCGGAAGATCGGCTCGGACATCGAGGCGGCCAGGAGCGAGGCCGAGCGGGCGGAACGCGACGGGGATCTGGAGCGGGCGGCCGAGCTCCGATACGGAAAGCTCGTGGAGCTGGCCGGCTCGATGGACGAGGAGAACGCGAAGCTCGCCGAGATCCAGCGGGACCGCAAGATGCTGAAGGAGGAAGTCGACGAGGAGGACGTGGCGGAGGTCGTCTCGACGTGGACCGGCATCCCGGTCTCGCGCCTCATGGAGGGCGAGATGCAGAAGCTGGTACGGATGGAGGACGAGTTGCACCAGCGGGTCGTCGACCAACACGACGCGGTCGAGGCCGTGGCGAACGCAATCCGCCGCACCCGGGCCGGGCTCTCCGACCCCAGTAGGCCGATCGGCTCGTTCGTCTTCCTCGGTCCGACGGGCGTGGGGAAGACCGAGCTGGCGCGAGCGCTCGCGGAATTTCTGTTCGACGACGAGCGGGCCATGGTTCGGATCGATATGAGTGAGTACCAGGAGCGGCACACCGTGTCGCGGCTGATCGGGGCGCCGCCGGGATATGTCGGCTATGACGAGGGAGGGCAGCTCACCGAGGCGGTGCGGAGGCGCCCGTACTCCGTCGTGCTGCTGGACGAGATCGAGAAGGCGCACCAAGACGCGTTCAACGTGCTGTTGCAGCTGCTCGACGACGGCCGCCTCACCGACGGGCAGGGCCGGACGGTGGACTTCCGCAACACGGTGGTCATCATGACGTCGAATCTCGGTGGGTTCCTGTTCACCGACCCGGGCTCGTCCGCTGAAGAGCGAACGGAGAAGGTGATGGCCGAGGTCCGAGCCACCTTCCGACCCGAGTTCGTGAACCGGGTCGACGAGATCATCGTGTTCCAGCCGCTCGGCCGGGACGAGATCGCTCAGATCGTGGACATCCAGGTCCGCATGCTCCAGCGCCGGCTGGAGAGTCGCAAGCTCGTGGTCAGCATCACCGACGCCGCTCGCGAGTACCTGGCGAACAAGGGCTTCGACCCGGCCTATGGGGCGCGTCCGTTGAAGCGGCTCCTCCAACGGGAGGTTCAGGACGTGCTGGCGGTCAAGCTGCTGTCGGGCGAGCTCGTGGACGGGGACGAGGTTGAGGTCGACGCCGAGGGCGGCGGCCTCACGTTCGGCGTGCGGCGCGCGTAAAGCCCGACGCATGCCCTCCCGATACTCGCCCCATGAGGGGATGGGGCCTCGTTATCGGGCTGCTTGCCGCGGTCACGCTGCTCGGTTTCGCCCTGAAGGCCCTGCCGCCCGGCATCCTGGTGGTCGGGGCCCTGGGGGCCTCGGGGTACGGCGCCTACCGGTTCAACCTGCGCAAGAAGGCCGTGGAGAAGAACCTGGAGGCCGAGGCGCTGGGGTTGCAGGGTGCTGAGGGCGATCCGTTCGGCCTGGCCGGCCTGCCGCTAGAACTGCTGAGCCGTGGAACGGCGAGCCGGTGGGTCGATCACGTTCTGTGGGGGAGCTGGCGCACCGAGGACGTAAAGCTGTTCGACTTCCGATACACCTCGGGAGACGACGGCGACCGCCGGTTCACGTGCGCGCTGATGGGACTCGAGCGCGACGTCCCGCCGATCGTGATCGAGCCGAAGATGTTCTTCACCCCGCACGCAGAGCGCGGGCAGCTTTCCGTCGTCGAGGTCGATGACCAAGGGTTCGGGGAGGCTTTCGACGTGCGGGCCCATGACCCGAGGTTCGCCACCGGCCTCCTCGACGACGACACCAGGCAATGGATGGCGCGACAGAACGACATTGCGTTCGAGGTGAACGGCCGGATGCTGCTCACGTACATGCCGCGGGAGCATCGGGACCTGTTCGCGCTCCTCGAGGCCGGGGCGGAGCTCGGGCGGCGTCTTTCGGCCGAACCCGTCGGCTGAGGGCGGCGCTCGCGGCAGCCGATCAGGACCCCGGCCACCTCCCGACGGCCCGGCTTGAGGCCCCGTCCGGCGGGCCGTAGGGTGGCCGGGTGGCCGACGCACCCGGCAGCACGAGGCTCCTTCGCCGAAGCCGCACCGACCGCGTCATCGCCGGCGTGTGCGGCGGCATCGGACGCTATCTGGGCGTCGATCCTGTGCTCATCCGGGTCGCGTTCGTGGTGCTTGCGATCGTGGGAGGCGGCGGCATCCTGCTCTACATCCTGGGATGGATCCTGATCCCCGAGGAGAAGGAGGGGGAGCACCTCGGTGATGTCCCTCCACCCAGTGCCGACATGGCGCGGCTGGTGTTCGGCGGGGCGCTGATCGCGATCGGCGTCATCCTGCTGCTCGGCCTGTCGCTGCCGAGGATCGGGAAGTACCTGTGGCCGCTGGCCCTGATCGCGGTCGGGGTGGCCATGATCGTCCGGGCGTCCTCCAGGCGATGAGCGACCTCCCGGAACCTCCTGCTTCGCCGCCCCCCGCGTCACGATTCCACACCGGACGGTTGGTGCTCGGCCTGGTGGTCGTGGTGATCGGCGTGACGGCGCTGCTGCAGGCCGCGGGGGTCAGCGACGTGCCGTGGAAAGCCGTGCTGCCCGGCTCATTGATCGCCGTCGGGCTGGGATTGGTGATCGCCGGGCGCCGGTCCGAGAGCGGGCAGGGCGGGCTCATCGCCATCGGGATCGTCCTCACGGTCCTGCTTGCGGCGGCGTCGGCCGTGGACATCCCCCTCGAGGGAGGGGTGGGCGAACGGACCGAGCGCCCCACGTCCCTTTCCGAGGTGAAATCCGAATATCGCCTGGCGGTCGGGCAGCTCACCCTGGACCTCACGAGCGTGCCGGTGCCAATCACGGGCACGGCGCGCACGGTCCGGGCTCGCGTCGGCGTGGGGCAGCTGATCGTGGAGCTGCCGTCGGACCAACTAGCCGTCGTGCGGGGACACGCGGGGATGGGCCAGGTGACCATCTTCGGCGAGAGCGATGGGGGCTTCGGCGTCGACAAGGACGTCGCCCCGAGTGCGCCGCCTGGTCAGACCATCGTGCTCTCGCTCGACCTGTCGGTGGGTATCGGGGAGGTGCTCGTCCAGCATGGTTGAGGGGGGGAACCGAAGGGCGGTCGTGTGGGGCCTGTTCTTCATCGCAGCCGGGATCGCCTTCCTGCTCGACCGGCTCGACGTCTGGACCCTCCGGGCCCGGTACGTGCTGCCGATGCTCCTGATCGTGCTCGGGGGGGCGATCCTGCTTGGTGGTCGGGGATGGGTGCGTGGGGGCCGCGACTAGCCGGTCGCTCGCTTCACCCCGGCGGCTGGTGGTCCGACGGCCGGGTCGTGAGCGACTTCCTCCCCATCGCTGGGTTTGTCGTACGACTGGTACTACGTGGAGTCCACCGACTCCAAGGGCAACTGGAGCCGGACGAACTACCGATTCTCGTGCGCGGTCACGCAGATCGCCGCCCAATGCGCGCACCTCTCGCTCGATCGCGAGGGCATACTCACCCGGCTCGCCGACCACCTCGGCCTGCACCACATCGAGTTCGAATCCGGCGACTTCAACCAGCGGTTCAACGTGACGTGCACCGACCGGAAGTTCGCGAACGACCTGATCGATTTCCAGGATGATCCAGTGGCTGCTCGTCGCCCACGTCCCCCGCGTCGTGTTCGACCTGTACGGGACCGGAGCGGACCGGTAGGCTGTAGCTCGTCGTTCACGGGATCGCTCGCAGAAGGGACGTCATCGTGGCCTGGCTGTGGATCATCCTCGGCGTGGTGGCGCTCGTCGTCATCCTCGGCATCCTCTCCTACAACCGCTTCGTCTCCGGACGCCAGCTCATCAAGGACTCGTGGGCCAACATCGACACCGAGCTCCGCCGACGATACGACCTGATCCCCAACTTGGTCGAGACGGTGAAAGGCTACGCCGCGCACGAGCGTGGCGTCTTCGAGGAGGTGACCCGGGCCCGGGCGGCGGCCGTCTCGGCCACCGGCAGCCCCGCAGAGCAGGCCGCGGCGGAGGGACCGTTCGTCGCCGCACTCCGCCAGCTGTTCGCCGTGGCCGAGAACTATCCGGAGCTGAAGGCGAACCAGAACTTCTTGGCTCTGCAGTCCGAGCTGTCCAACACGGAGGACCGGCTCCAGACGGCGCGGCGGTTCTACAACGCGAATGTGCGTGAGTTCAATCGGCGGGTCCAGTCGTTCCCCTCGAACGTGGTCGCCGGCAGCTTCGGCTTCAAGGTGGAGCAGTACTTCGAGGTCGAGGAGACCCTCCGGGAGGCTGGGCCGCCCCAGGTGAGCTTCGCGCCCGGAACCCCGTCCGTCTCGTTCGGCGCCCCCGGCGGCTCGTCCTCCGCGCCGGCCGCCCAACCCTCCACCGGGGGGGCGCCGCCACCGCCTCCACCTCCACCCGGCGACCCCACGCCACCCACAGGATCCGCTCCTTAGGCCGCTTCCCTCTCGGCTGTCGCCGTTCCGCAGCCCTCGAGCATGGTGGCCCGGCGAACGTCGGTCGTGAGCAGCGACCAGACCGCGGCCCACCCCACGGCCACCGCGCCCATACCCACGGCGGTGACTCGAGGGCCGAAGGACTCGGCCAGCCAGCCCGTCAACAGGCTCGAAAGCCCGAACGTGAGCGTCACGAGCATCCCGTCGAAGGCGAAGATCCGTCCGCGGATGCGGTCGGGGACGATCCGCTGGAGCCCGTAGGAGGAGAGTGTCCACTGCGCGCCTCCGCCCACGTGCGCGAGCGCAACGGTGGGCATGGCCAGCAGCAACCCCGGGACCAGCCCGAGGAGCGTGTAGCCCAGGCCGAAGACCGCAAGTGCGAGGGCGATCGCGCCGAAGATCCGCCGATCCTGCGGCCCGAGCGCGGACCTCCCGATGAAAGGACCGATGAGCGCACCCACTCCCCGGGAGGCCATGAGCAGCCCGATGCCGATGTCGCCGGCGTGGTACTCGCGATGGGCCAGGAGTGGGATCAGGACGAGGACGCCCCCGGCGATACCCCACCCGAACTTCACGGCGAGCAGGGCCAGCACCCGGTGATCCTTCCGCGCGTACCGGATCGTCTCCACCGTCGCCTCCCCGACGCCGGCGTGGTCCTCTACCATGCGCTGCTCGGCGAACGGCCGCCGGATCCGCCAGATGAGCCAGGCCGAGGCGAGGAAGGACACCGCATCCAGGATGAATGCGGTGTCCCTGCCGAACACGGCGGCCACGACGCCGCCGAGCGCGGCGCCAACCGCGAGCATCGTGCCCCACAGCGACCCTGACAGGGCGTTGGCCGTGGCCAGGTCCTCCTCCTCTACCAGGTTGGGCAACGCAGCCGCGGACGCGGGCTCGAAGGCGGCGCTGAACGAGGCCATGACCGCGAGCAGAAGGAACGCCAGCCACACCAGCGAGTCGGTTCGGATCAGCAGGAACCCCAGGCACACGACGGCCCGGGCCAGGTCGGCGGCCACCATCAACCGCCGCCGGTCGATCCGATCGGCCAGCACCCCTGCGACCGGCGAGAGCAGGAAGTACATGAGGTCCTGCACGGCGAGGACGAGGGCCACGGCGATGGCCGAGCCGGTGAAGTGAAGGACCAGACCGAATAGGGCGACGAGCAAGAACCAGTCGCCCCCCAGCGAGATCAGGGACGCCACATAGAGTCGTCGGAAGTCGCGGTTTCGGCGAAGGAGGGAGAGGCTGGCCCGAACGCCTCCCTGGAGCTCGACCGGTTCGCGCGCTGACACGGCGATTTGCCAGACTACAGGGAAGCGCCTGCCGACCGAAGGGGGAGGAGGTCATGCTCGAGCGGTTCACGTGGTTCCGGCAGTCGGCCGTGCGGTTCGCCGGCGACGGATTCACGGTCTACATCGATCCATGGGGGACGACCGGTGAGGACCCGCCGGCCGACGTCATCCTCATCACGCACGCCCACACCGACCACTTCCAGCCGCAGGAGATCGAGCGGCTCAGCGGGGCGAGGACCAAGCTCGTCGCTCCGCACGACGTGGCCAGGGATCTCTCGGGGGACGTCGTGGCGGTCGCGCCCGGCGACGCGATCGAGGTCTCCGGGATCAAAGTGGAGGCCGTGCCGGCCTACAACGTGCATCCCGATCGACTCGACAAGCATCCCAAGGCCAACCGGTGGGTGGGCTACATCCTGGAGCTCGAGGGGAAGGCCTACTACCACGCCGGCGACACGGACCACGCACCCGAGCTCGACGAGGTGAGGACGGATGTAGCATTCCTGCCGATCGGCGGAACCTACACGATGGACCCGCGCGAGGCGGCCGGGCTGGCCAGGTCGATCTCGCCGCAGATCGCGGTGCCCATGCACTACGGGTTCGTCGTGGGTTCGCCAAAGGACGCCGAGACCTTCCGGCTGGAGGCGGAGCCGGTGAACGTCGAGGTGCTCACGCCGGTGAACCCGTTCGAGCGGGACTGACGGAAGGAGAGGATCGCGATGGAGCTCGGATACGACGGGCCCCTGTACATCCTGGCGTTCGACCACCGCGGCTCGTTCCAGAAGAAGTTCTTCGGGGTCACGGAGCCCACGGCGCCGGACGTCGAGCGGATCTCCGATGCGAAGCACGTCATCTTCGAGGGGTTCCTCCATGCCCTGGATGAAGGCGCGGATCGGACGAGCGCCGGACTGCTCGTTGACGAGCAGTTCGGCGCTGCGATCGCCCGCACGGCCAAGGCGGACGGGCTGATCCTGGCCATGCCCGTGGAGAAGTCGGGGCAGGACGAGTTCGATTTCGAATACGGTGACGAATACAGCAAGCACATCGAGGAATTCAACCCCACCTTCACCAAGGTCCTGGTCCGGTACAACCCGGCGGGCGACGGGGCGATGAACGAGCGCCAAACCAAGCGACTGCGAGAGCTCTCGGACTGGCTACATGAGTGGGGCCGCAAGTTCCTGTTCGAACTCCTGGTACCGGCGACGAAAGAGCAGCTTGGATCGGTGGGCGGCGACGCCGACCGATTCGACAAGGAGCTCCGTCCCGAGCTCATGCGGGCGGCCATCGCCGAGCTCCAGCAGTCCGGGGTGGAGCCCGATGTATGGAAGATCGAGGGGATCGACCGGCGGGAGGACTGCGAGGCCATTGCCACGCAGACCCGGGTGGGCGGCCGGGACAGGGTGGCCTGCGTCGTCCTGGGCCGGGGGGCCGACGAGGCCGCCGTGGACCACTGGCTCCGAACGGGCGCCGGCGTTCCCGGATACATTGGGTTCGCCATCGGTCGGACCAACTGGTGGAACCCGCTGAAGGAGTTCGTGGACGGTACGGCCAAGCGCGACGACGCGGCGGCGCGCATCTCGGTGAACTATCGGCGGTTCATCGACGTGTACGAGGGGCGGTAGAAGGGGGACGGGATGGCAGTCATCAAGACGATCGACCTGGTCGGCGTGTCCTCGGAGTCGTGGAGGGACGCGGCGCACCAGGCGCTGAACGAGGCGGCCAAGACGATCCGCGGGATCGAGGGGATGGACATCCGCGGGACCTCGGCGGTCGTGCAGGACAACAAGATCACCGAGTACCACACGCAAGTGGAGATCCGGTTCCGCCTGGAGCGATAAGCAGGGGGGTCATGCCGGCCTCGATCGTCGTCGGGACCCAGTGGGGGGACGAGGGCAAGGGCAAGGTCACCGACTACCTGGCCGACCAGGTGCGGTTCGTGGTCCGGTACCAGGGCGGCAACAACGCCGGACATACCGTGGTGGCCGAAGGACACTTGCTGAAGCTTCACCTCGTCCCCTCCGGGATCCTGTATCCGCACCTCACCTCGGTCATCGCCGACGGGGTGGTTGTGGATCCCGGCGTCCTGCTGGAAGAGATGGACACGTTGTCCGGCCTGGGGATCGACGTCTCGCGCCTCGTCGTGTCGGGCAACGCGCACCTGATCATGCCCTATCACCTGGAGCTGGAGAAGGTGACCGAGCGTCATCTCGGCAAGCATGCGCTGG
>WNFZ01004578.1_pt1 | contig 14832 bp, 12 predicted proteins | sample 5400081 | NCBI WGS metagenome assembly WNFZ01 (sample SAMN13153365, study PRJNA577476) | soil metagenome | isolation source: 80 cm soil or saprolite under grassland replicate 1 | place: USA:California | collected 2016-06-15 | reverse complement strand
TTAACACAATTTGGGCTGCAAACTGTAAATGCCCTTCATGAAGTGATTCATCGAGACCTTTAAGATCGTTAAGTCTTGACTGGATATCGCCTATCTGGTCGGGATGAGCACGCGCTTCTTTCATTAAATCGCCAATAGTGATCATCTCCAAAGTCTGTGAAGCGGCGGCCCGCAAATAGGGCTGAGGGCTTTTGACGAGTTTTTCCAATTCATCGTCGATAAAATCCTTTTGGCTAGTATCTTTGAGAGCGGCTACAAAAAGTCCCTCGGATGCGCCATTTCGGCCATTGCTATCCCTGCCATTCCTAAGAAGAATAAACAGAGTTTGAACGATCTCGGGCTTTTTCTGCGCGAGTCCTCCGAGAGCTGAGGCTGCACCAGAGCGCGCCACAAAGTCTTCATTCGTGAGCAGAGCAGTCAAGGATTGAATGATCTCACGTGTGAAGGCCCCGGGATACCTTTGTGCCAGCTCCCCCAAGGCGGATGCCACATTGGAGCGTATACCAGAGTCTTCGTCAGTGAGCCGAGCGGTCAAGGATCGAACTATCTCTGGTGTGAAGAACTCGGGCCTGGTTTGTGCCAGTTGGCTTAAGGCAAACGCCGCGCTGCAAGGTACAAAGGATCCTTGATCCGTCAGTAGAGCAGTTAGGGATTGAACGATCTCAGAAGTGAAAAACTCGGGCCGGGTCTGTGCGAGTTGTCCTAAGGCAAGCGCTCCGCTGGAGCGCACTAAGGACTCTCGATCAGCAAGCAAAGCAGTCAAAGACTGAATGATCTCGGATGTGAAAAGTTCGGGCCTGGTTTGTGACAGTTGGCCCAGGGCAGATACTGCGCTGGCACGCACATGGTATTCTTCGTCAGCGAGTAAGGTAATCAAAGACTGAATGATCTCGGATGTGAAAAGTTCGGGCCGGGTCTGTGCGAGTTGTCCTAAAGCGGATGCCGCGTTGGCGCGCACGTTGCTGTCTTTATCAATGAGCAGAGCAGACAAGGATTGGAAGATCTCAGGTGTGAAAGACTCAGCCTTGGTCTTTGCGAGTTGCTCTGAGGCGTACGCTGCTCTAAAGCGCACATCACGATCTTTATCAGTGAGCAAAGCAATCAAGGATCGACCTACCTCCGGCTTCGTCTGTATCAATTGTCCGAGAACTAGCACTGCCCCATCGGAGCGTATCATATAGTTTTTATCAATGAGTAGAGCAGAAAGAGATTGAACAACCTCCGGTGTAAAGAGTTCAGGCGTAGACCTTGCAAGTTCTACTAAGACGGATGCCATACTGGAACGCGCACTGTATGCTTCATCAGCGAGCCAAGGCATCAAGGATTGAACGATCTTCGGGGTGAAGAACTCGGGATGTGTCTTTGCGAGTTGTTCTAAGCCGGATACTCCGTTAGAGTCCACAATCGAGTCCTTGGGACCGACAATGGTTCGCGAAAGGTTCTCGATGCTATATTTCGTTTGTCCCAGCAATCTAAGCCATTTCGCTTGAGTCACTGGTTCGAGGCAATCATCCAATTGTTCGCCCCACAATTCACATCCTTCTTTGGAATGAAGAAACCAAAAGCCTTTCACTTTTCCTTGGTCAACGTTATCGCGTACTTTATCGCTTACCAAATCCTCTCTTTTGAAATCTGTTTGAATCACAACTCTGCCGAAGCCTGGCAAAAATTTGAATTGAGGAGAACCTGCCCGCAGAACGATATAGGAATGATCGGTGCTAAAGTAATAAGCTTGTGTCAAATAGAAGAAATAAAGACCCAAAATAATAATCAAAGGAAAGACAAGCGTGGCGACGCGGCTGAAAGGAATACACATTCTTGAATCCTCTCTTCTAATCCCTTGGTGGTCCTTGTATGATTCTCTGGCGCATCGCTTCCACTGGCCAATTACCTTGCCATTCACCTCCAAAATGCTGTGGATAGATTTGTTCTAACCACCAGGTGACACCAATCTCTGCATATTGCGCGACCCGTTCAGCTAATTTGATAGGATTATTAGGAGAAGCAGTGCTATAAACCACATCAACGGTAACCTGTAGTGGTGGGCTGTTCTGAAACTGTTTCGGTTGGAACTTCTGTTGGAATTTCTGTGGAGACTTCGACTCCTGCGGCAGTAGTATTAGCAGTTTTCTCAAATTGCACAGTCGTCCCATCGGAAGAAAGGCTAAGCATGTTGCCAGAGATGTTCACATCGAAAATTTGCGAAGTGCCAAGAATGTCAATGCGGAGTGTATTGTTGTCTAGGAACTCATAATTTCCTACGATTGTTACCCCAAAGTCTACTGTTGTTATCGTCCCATCCTTGTGAAAACTAATGATTTCTCCTATTTCTCCGACCTGTTCCCACGTCCCAATGATGGTATTTTGCGGGCGATTCAGATATGTGAAAACCCCTAATGTAGCCGCAACCAGGAGAAAAATACCGCCGCAGGCCAGGATGATGACTCTCCCTAGGCTCCGTAAACTGGAAACTTTGTCCTTAGGCTCGTTAGGCGAGGGAATAGGCTGGTTTCCTATGCCTTGCAAATTCGGCTCTGTTGGCGGTGCCTCCGCTGATAGCTCATTCGTACTCTCGATCTTAGGAATGCTCTCGCGAGGATAGCCACATTGCCAACACTGATCTCTTCTCGGATGATTCGGAGAAGTACATTTTGGGCAGGTCCAGTTCTCAATCATAAAATGCCTCCCAACGCCACGCCTCGCTCACAAACCTTGTCTGGGCCCGATTTATTGCGAGTGCTTGATACACATTTATGCGGTCTGCCCGATCACTTATGAGTGGTCGAAAAATAGAACGCTATGGAGAGCATAGCATCCTTCATATAAGATTAGACTTACGAATTCATTGCAGTTAGTTATTGTTGCAGTACTCCTTCGGTCCCCAGAAGCTTTATACCAAACTCCATGGGAAGCAAATAGTTTTTGCAGGCCGCGGTGTTCTAGTTTGGCGTCTGCTTTCACCATCCATGTCGAGTGCTTTCAGGTAAATTAAAGGCTTGAGTCCACTCGCCCAACGGTCTGCGTTACCCGCTGGTGGGTGGGACGAGAGAACGTCACTTTGACGGAACCAGCTCCAAGCCACGCAAACTGCCTGAAAACGCGCAGACTCCCACCAGTCGGGTGCACGCGGTGTTGGGCAACCTTGATGAACGCAAGACTTGCTGATTGAAACGGATAACCTTAATCCAGTGTCAGATTTCTCACTGTGTTGTACATTTTGTCGAATATTGCGAGTATTTCTTGGTCATCACCAATCTCTGACAAATAACCATCAACATCATCGTAGCTGATATGCAAAAACCGATCAAACAACTGAGAACCGCGCATTATGTTTTCGCTTGGGATGTAAATTGGTCCGTATCGTTTTCTGGGATTGAAGTAATACAAAACCGGAAGCAACTCATCTGGCGATTTAATCTTATAACGTACAGCTAATCCAGCCCATGTTTTAATGAATTTTCTGTTTATATCAACAAACTTACCTGTATCATGATCGTCGTTATACTTTAACTCAGTGTAAACGATCAAGCCATCGTCTGTTTGAAATAGACCATCCACATCTTTGATAATACCTTGTCTTTGTTCGTCGGTTGCCGCGCTCTCGATTTCCAAAATTCTGCGAAGCAAGTTTGAAAATACCTCAGAACAATCATCCGGGCTGTCAGGCAGCTGGCGTCCAGTTATATAGCTGTCAATTAAAGCGTCCGTCTGCGGTGTGAAAAATAACTTTATTTTCTTACCAGAATCTTCCAAAACCTTCACGCCCGTATCTGATTCAACTATGTTTTTTAATAGTTGCTCAATGAAATTCCCAGACTTAATATTCAATCCTTGTAGTATTGCACCCACAATTCGGTATCGGATGGGTACAAAATGAATCTTGTCAGTATGCTTTTTCGCCATCCTACTAATATTTCCAGCAGATATACTGCCGTCTAGCATTTCAAGAACTGTTTCACGAATGGTTTGTTTAACGTGGTTGCTCATCGTAAAGCCCATTTTCTATTCGGTATCGTTCGCGTAATTCTCCAAGACTTATTAGGTGACCATTCTCTTGTAAATACCAATGTTCCCATCCATTACAGGGAGCGTTATTCATGTAGTGACTTCCTGCTTTATGAATGCTGCCCTCAAATCCATCTGCTGTAAGGAGCCTTGCATCAGGCTTAATAGTCGCAAAGCGAGTTTTGTCTTTTGAGAAAAATAATTTTTGCCCTGCCTGTAAAAAGCCGTTTTCAACTAGAACAGAGAACTCTACCTTTGGTGCAGATTTTGCTTTGCTTTTGACATTGAAGGTTTCGGAGTCAAACATTTCTGGCTGAATAGCATCTATTCGCTTTTTAGCAACTTCAATATATTTTTTCTCTCTTTCAATGCCAATCCAATTTCTATGTAGGCGCTTTGCTACTGCACCTGTCGTGCCGCTTCCAAAAAACGGGTCAAGAACTACATCACTTGGATTACTGGAAGATAAAATCACGCGATATAACAAGGATTCGGGCTTTTGTGTTGAGTGGGCTTTATCTCCATTCTCATCCTTAACTCTTTCCGAACCTGTTGCTAACGACAAAAGCCACCAATCAGAGCGCATTTGTGTTTCATCATTCAAGCCTTTCATAGCTTGATGATTGAAAGTGTATCTTGCACCTTTTCCTGTGCTTGCCCAAATCAAGGTTTCATGTGCGTTTGTAAATCGAACTCCACGAAAATTAGGCATGGGATTAGTCTTTATCCAAATCACATCGTTTAGCACCCAAAAGCCCAAATCTTGCATAATTGCTCCCACCCGAAATATATTGTGGTAAGAACCAATAACCCAAATAGTGCCTGTCGGTTTTAAGACACGCTTACATGCGGTTAACCAGTTGCGAGTAAATTCATCGTAGACTTGCATTGAGTCAAACTTGTCCCAATGGTCATCTACTGCGTCCACTTTGGTCATGTTCGGACGGTGTAATTCGTTCTGTAACTGTAAATTGTATGGTGGGTCTGCAAAAATCAGGTCTATTGACCTTTCAGGTAACGAATTTAGACTTTCCACGCAATCGCCTTCAACAATCTGGTTCAGGGGTAGTGTCATAGTTTCATCTCCAAACCATGATTATAAGGCTATTTCATTTCCCTAAAACTGAAATTAGCGCAGAGGGGTTGCCCAACGGCTTGCGTTACCCGCTGGTGGGCGGGACGAGAGAACGCCGCTTTGACGGAATCAACTTCAAGCCACACAAACTGCTTAAAAACGCGGTGACTCCCACCCGTCGGGTGCACGCTGTGTTAGGCGCACTCTGCGTAGCTTTACGGCAGTCCCCAGAATTGTATCGTTCCATTGTCACAACCGATCTCCAAAATATTACCCTTATTCCAAAAAATCAAATCTAGTAGGCTGCACTTTTCTGGATTTATTGTCTGTAATTCTTGATTAGCAAGGATTTCCCAGAATGTGATACCGTTATCACCATTGCCTGTGGCAATCATCTTGCTGTCTGGAGAAAAAGCAAGAGCGCCCTCACTGGTTCCAAGAAAAGTACTTTGCCCAACAAATGTGCCGAGTTTTTCCCCAGAGGAGATGCTCTATATCATAGCTATATTATTAGCATCAGCTGCGGCTATCATTTTTCCATCTGGGGAAAAGAATACTTTCCTAATTCCAAACCCTTCTTTTACTTGTAAGTCGAAATCAACAGTTCGAATCAGCCGTTTAGAAATGACGTCCCATAAGATTATTTTAGAGTCTGTTGCAGTAGCAAGTACTTTGCCATCCGAGGAGAAAGCAATACTACTGATAGAGCCATTAGGGTCTACCAAATTATTTACTTCTTTACCTGTGTGGGTGTCCCAAAAAGTTATATTTCCGTCAAAATTACCAGATGCCAACATCTCACTATCAGGTGAGAAAACTAAACTCCAAATGGTAATCCAAGCATCGTTATGAGCAAGAGTATATATTTCTTCTCCGGTTTGCATATCCCAAAGCTTTAATAAACCATCATCATCGAATGAAGCCACCATTTTGCCGTTTGGCGAGAACGCTATATTCCATAGAGAAATAGATTGGTCAAATGTGACAACGGATTGACCTGTAAGAGCATCCCAAACATGGATCTCGGCTTTATTAGTCGCCGCAACTATGTGACCATTGGACGTAAAACCCAAGCTCCAGGAAAAAAAAGCCTTCAGGCTTCCCTGCCAACTCTCTAACATCAAGTTGCTCGATTTGGTCAATATTCTTGCTTGATATAACTTCTGTTGGAAACACGATTGTAGGTAACAGTATTAAGGTCGGTGACGGCTCGGGAGCTACAGTATTAGTGGCTGATGGAACAGGTATTTTTGTTGCTACAAATGTGTTCGTTTCGATTGCAGTTGGTGTAGGGACAAATGTGACTGCTGAGCATGCTACGAGAGCGCCAACACTCAAGAACATTATCATGAACAAAAAGATCTTATGTGAGAACTTCGATGCCATTTTGTTTTGTCTTCATCTAAACTGTGCGCCTAACGGTGTGCGTTACCCGCTGGTGGGTGGGACGAGATAACACCGCTTTGACGGAACCCACCTCAAGCCACGCAAAGTGCCTGAAAACGCGCCGACTCCCACCAGTCGGGTGCACGCTGGGTTAGGCGCAGTTTTTTCAAAACATTTTATTTGGCCGATTCTGCCATACGAATTAAATCAAGTAGCTCGTTTTTTGAAATAACCTTGCGAAAAATAATCATCTTGAACCTCAAGCAGGGAGATTAAGTCAGACTTGTTTTCTATCTTGCCTACAAACACTCTCAAACGATCAATCAGTCTTTGAGGACTCTGCCAACAAGATTGATTATATTTCTTTGATTTTTCGAATGCCTTTCTGTTGTTTCCGAATTCTTCATGTGCGCAGGAATTTGGGTTGTAACGCGTGCAAAGTTTTCATCGTTTAATTAGTTGTAGGAATACTTTGACAGGGACGGCATTATTCTTAGCCGTCTAACATCGAAAGGCTAAGTTTAACATAACTGAAAGGAGATTATTATGGCAGAGAATCCCTGGGATCGCGTGACTGTCTGGCACGAGTTGATGTCCTTGGATCCAAAGCAAGCCAAGAAGTTCTATGAAGAAGTGATTGGATTGACAGCAACTCCACTGGAAGGGGCGCCTGTCCCATACACGCTCTGGCTGCAAGATGGGGAGCCTGTTGGTGGATTGGTTCCGCCTCAGGGCAAGAAAAAAAGCTGGCCATCGGGTCGAAAGCCACATTGGGTGAGTTCTTTTGCCACCGCCAATGTTGATGAGGCGGTCAAGAAGGCAAAGAAACTTGGCGGCGCGGTGCTGGTCCCGCCCACTGATATACCCCAATTTGGTCGAGCAGCAGTACTGAAAGATCCGGAGGGCGCCGTCTTCGGGGTTTTTCAAAAGCGCAAGTAAATAGATCGCGAGAAGTAAGTACTATGGGAACTAAAAGAAAGACGACAGGGAAAAGTGTTTGGAAAACGTGCAGTCGTGGACACAAGTATCGCGGCAGCCACTGCCCATACTGCTGGAAGCGGGATCACCCAAGTGGCTCAACGAAGAGCGGCCATACATAAAGAAGTAACAGTTAACCTATGACGGCTAGCGCCAAGCTTAGACGAAAATCATAACACTGGGCACAATCCACTCGCCAACCAGAAATTTTCGTTTTGACTTCTGTATGATATTGTCGACGCGCCTAACGGCTGGCGTTACCCGCTGGTGGGTGGGACGAGGTAACGCCGCTTTGCCGGAACCAACTTGAAGCCACGCAAACTGCCTGAAAACGCGCCGACTCCCACCAGTCGGGTGCACGCTGTGTTGGGTGGCATTTTTGCCTCAGAACTAAAAGTTGATATATTTAGATCGATCAACTCTTCAACTATTTTTATTATTAACAATTGAATTAGGCTGTGATTCATACCAAAGCTAAGTTTTGTTAAGGAAGAAAGGTGAATTTCATCTCAATCGTTTCCCCTGCTCTAACTAGAAATATTTTCTCTTGGGCAGGCTGATCTTTATACTTAACCAAAATTGTGTATTCCAAATCAGCATGTAACACCTCATTAAATTCGTCCCGCATTTGCCAAGATTCAATTTCATTTCCATTTGCGTCAAGTATAGACACAGTTGCATCCTCAGGCAAAGAATCGTTTCTAGAGCGAAGGACTATGTTCACATTACCTTCGTCGTAAGGTAACCAAAACTTCACTTCATCAACCATTCCATCCTGAAGAATAATGGATTTTTTCTTTAGCTCCTCACCATCATACTGGATAGTTACATCATAGGAAACGTCGGCTCTCAAAATAAATCTTGTTGGATCAGATGCTCCTGTGTACCCTTCTGCAATATCTTGCCCATCAGAAGTAATAAAGGTTTCATAATATTTTTGGGCTAGGGCGCCATTCTTAGTGTATACAACAGCCGCTAAATAACTTTCAGTAGGGATAGTAAACGTAATTGTATTGGATATACCACCTACAATGGCGACATCTTTTCTTAGATTTCCTGTTAAAGGAGGAAACTTAATATGGTAATAGTAATTAGAGTACTCATTTTCTGGATATACAATCCCAATATCGTAATAACCGCTGGTGAGATATACACTATACTCTCCTCGATATGTACTTCCTAGATCCACCAGCCGACCATTGGAATATACTAACACAGTTGCTTCTCCTGTGGGTTGTTTGCCTGTTTCAGTAACTACTTCTACAACAAGATTGGCGACCCCTTGGGTAACAATCATAGAAGGCGTGATTGTCGGTAGAGGCGGAAGAGCAGGAGTAGATGTTACTCTTGATAAGAAGGGTGTTTCTGTGAGAAAAGCAATGGAAGGGGTGACTGTTGGAGGAGGGGGAAGGGGAAGAGGAACGCATCGCACTAATATTAGTGCCACCAATACTAGAATGAGCAGCTGTTGTAGAAATTTCCCGCGATGCATGCTAATGTATTCTCCGCATTGTTCCGCATTGTCATGAACGATGGTTTACACGATCTTTCTCGTTGGTTATTTTCCTGTTATCTCTAGACCGTTAATGCTTGCCGAGAGAGTACTGTCAGCAGGAAGATTGTAGCCTATCCAAAAAGCTTGCCTTGGGGATGCTATCTCCGTTGGTCCTACAACTCTGGTGCCATCAATGTAAATTTCTAAAGCGGTACCTTGGATAGAAAAATCTATTTGCTGGTTAATCCCATAAACATAATTCTGTATAAATTTAGCATTTCGCAATTCCCACTCTCCAAACGAAATAGACGCTACTAAGTCGGAACTTGTAACATGGTAAAAAAGATACCGGTCAGGGCTTTGAGCATTGATGCTTGTGGGATCTACAATGCCAAGCATTATTTGTGCGTGACCTGCTTGGGTCGTTTTAAGCTGCTCAATTCTAATCTGGATCTGAATATATGCGTTTGGTGGAAGAAGGGCAAATATTCCATGCCACTGTTCACTTTGGTTCTTATCAATGAATAGTTGCAGTTCATCGTTTTGGCTAGAAAATCCCCAATCTGATAATTGCCAACATCCATTCAAATCTTTAGGATGTGTCTCACCTACATAAGGTATCCAGACCTGTGAATCAATACAACCGTCTTGAAATTCCTTTGTGTCAGGCGAAGTTTTTGTTTCCCCTACTATAGTGCTTACTATAAAAGTGGAGGTTAGTGAAGGAATGAACGTAGATGTTGGGACAACCAAGGAATTGATTGGAAGCATAGTTGGTGTGGACGTGTTGTTTTTGTTCTGCAAAATATTTGGAATTATCCCTATGATAGCCGCAAGAATTACTCCAGTTAAGCCAATTATTGCAACAATTATTGGCGTCCGGCTTTCTGCATCTTTAGCTTTGTTGGTTATGTTCTTAAACTTGCCAATATTTTGTGTCCCTCTGTTGTTGTCGCCCACATCATATTTGTCACCTGTAATTAAATCGCCATTTATGTGGATTGCCTGCGGGATAAAAACTGAGTTTCCCTTTTCATTAGAATTTAGTGCCTGTTCATGAATTTTGAAGGTTAATTGTGAGCCTCCATCTGCTAATTCCAGGGTATCCATAACTAGAACAGTCAAATATACGGGGTCAACAGAAGGAAAAGGTGATTCGTACCAGAACCCGAAATCATCTTGCTTTGTCAGTAGCCAGTCACATGCTTGTGAGACTGCTAATTTCCATCCCGTGGGTTTGTTGATAGCTAGGGCGTGAACCACAATGCATGTGCCCATAATTGATGGTTCATCCAATATTGTCGAAATTTTCCATGCACCATTTTCTTCTTGGTTTTCTAATAACCATTTCAGAGCTTGATTAACTAACTCTTGGTTTGGCTTGTGGTGAGGAAGTCTTTTGCTTGCAAAGGCAATACTGGCGGCATACGCATAAATTGAATTACCTTCGATTCCTGCTGACCGACTCAAATCATCTCGATTCCAACGGTGCCACGGAATGGTTAGTTGAAAATCTGGCATCTCTATAATATCTAGAAGTTTAACAAGATTATCACCCATTAGCTCAATAGCAAAATCAGACCGACAGATATGGAATAAGGTTTGACTTGCCAACTCGTGTTCTATTTCCCCGCCTCTATTTACATCTTCATTTAGCCGGTTAGCGATCTCTTTCCAAAATTCATCATAACCTCCAATTTCACACCACGCAATTGTCCTGATCATAGATGCAACTTGGTATGATTCGTCGTCATTTGCTAATGAGAAAGACTTTCTCTGCATGAACTCATAATACGATGCATCCTTGTCTATTTTTCTAGGACGTGATTTTTTCTTTTGCAACCCAAGGAAATTTAATTCCTTATCCGACCAAGTAGCTAGGAATTTATAAAATGCCTCTGATTTCTTCTTATGTTCTTTCAGCCTTGCAGCCATATCCTTGATGTTGTTGCTAAAATCACCTCCTCTGCTTATGAAATATATGAGAGCTTCTTGGTCTGCAAACTCATTAACTGTGAATTGTGAAATCCAATCATCAGGATGAAATATTGATTTGCCTTTTATCATCACTTGCCTAAGCCAAGCTTCAGCCTTCTCTATTGGCGGCAAACCATCAATTAGTTCGAATTCGTGTACAAAGGTTCTCCATACACCCTTGTCCTCTTCAGCTCGTTCAAATTCGGCTTTTTTTAGGGCTTTCAGATATTTCTGGTAAGATGTTTTTGACACTTTTTTCATGTGTGGAGAAATTATACGCCTGCATTTTCTGAAATAGCACAGAATATTGCTTATGATACTTATATGAACAGCCACCCAACGGCTGGCGTTACCCGCTGGTGGGCGGGACAAGATAACGCCATTTTGCCGGAACCAACTCCAAGCCCAGGAAACTGCCTGAAAACGCGCCGACTCCCACCAGTCGGGTGCACGCTTTGTTGGGTGCGTGTTTGTGAAGTAGTCACTTTCCAAATTGCTCACAATACCCTATCTGTATAATGCTCGCTGGCTAATCCTGGCGCAATTATTTTTGCACTTCCCGTGCAAAGACATAAGTATTGAATAAACCAACTTCTGAAAACATCCGGGTCTGCCATAGATGATAGCCCGGAGGCTGGAGATGGAGGCGCGTCAGGAAGTCGGAAACTCTGTACCCAATAGGCTCACGCTTTCAACGTAGCGTGACAGATGGAGTTCATTCATAGCCTGCGAGTATTGTTGGACAGCTTCGATATTCGGGAACACTTCGACGCCGAATACTTGCCATTGATCTGAAGACCAGTAAGAGTTGCACCAGACCAGTCTTTTGCCGCCAACTTTTTGAAAGGCTGCGTCCAATTTGCCTAGAATCTCGTTTCGCTCCTCCTCAGAAGCCTGATAGTAAGCCTCGGTATTTCTGAACATGAACATTTTGTAAATGGGCTGTGACATGGGAATTCTCCTGTGGCAATTGTTGGAATTATGGAATAAACGCATCATTCGAAGATTTAATAAGTGATTGTTATTTCGTCAGTCCTCGCTTTTCTATGCTTCATTAATCGTGAGCACCCAACGGGTTGCGTTACCCGCTGGTGGGCGGGACGAGATAACGCCGCTTTGCCGGAACTAATTCCAAGCCACGAAAACTGCTTGAAAACGCGCAGACTCCCACCAGTCGGGTGCACGCTGTGTTAGGCGTTTTTGTGTTGCACAAGACTCAATAATCGATAAAAGACGACACATCTGAACTGACGAAAGTATTGTACAGGCCGTTCATCCTAGCAACCACCAAACAGATTGTGGGGCTTATACTTGTTGTTGTTCATATAGCGTTTACTTTTCTCTAATCAGTACGTACTTTGCCACATCAATGTGGTGCTGGCTGTCTTTCAAAGAAGTCGCCAGGCTCTCACAGCGAACGCCTATGTTCAAAAATTACAGTCCTCCAGAATATAACGCAATGGCGAGAAGAATGAAAAGGGTTCCATAAATGATATAGCTAATGCCGCTACGAATAGCACTCTTTCCTGTCATTAATTTAGGCAGTTTGTACATGTGAAGGATGTGAGGGGGCGGGGTTCTACCAATGGTCCAAAACTTTTTATCTCTGATGATTCTCCTCTTATTGAAGGCAAACGCCTAACGGCTTGCGTTACCCGCTGGTGGGCGGGATGAGATAACGCTACTTTGACGGAATCAACTTCAAGCCACGCAGACTATTTGAAAACGCGCCGACTCCCACTTGTCGGGTGCACGCTGTGTTAGCCAGCACCTTTTGATCCAATTATTACCCGTAGAACACTTAGAGTGTTTCAATACGCGTTTTTAACTGGATTATAAACGTATCGTTGAGCAAAGTGCTTTCTCTTTCTGTCTCACTAGGCACCGCCCACTTTAGCAGAATGATCCACGGCATTACCTGAGGCTCATCTGTTTCAGACAGCAAAAGAGCTTCCGCTTGTTCGAACATCTGCAACAATGCATCTTTGCTTACTACAAACTTGCTATCAACATCCCCGCTTCTAAGGATCTCCTCTCGCACCAACTTGACCTCATCAGGGTCGAGCGTTCCCACTCCCACAAGTAGCTGTTGTGTCAATAAGTCTCCACTAACTATGAGTCCATCGTCAGGACAAGCGAGAATCACCTTTTGGACTATTTCTCTCACTAAGGAGACAGCCTTAGCATGAAAAACCGACTTGAAATATAACTGGACAAGGCGGAGCTGTAATCCGAGCAAGTTCAATTGAAAAGCGTCATCACCAAATGGCAGAATAGCAATTAGTAGGTGTATTCTATTATTTGTCTCAGTGCTCACATGCAGTGCATCGATCTCGTTTTGAGCGCTTATTTCGTTGCGAAGCGAAAAGAGCAAACCGCCAATGTCTTTGAGGATGTTGCGGATATAATGATTCCGCATTTTCAGCATATACCAGTTGATTTTTATCCCGTCTGGCCATTCTTCAGACATCATCAATGAATCAAAATCGCACAGCGCGGTAAGTAGTTTGAGGAGATCCTGATCGCTTTCAGTAAACAACAGATCGCGCTTCGAGCATAAAGGAGACAAAAACTCTTCGTATTTCATTGGTGACATATTGTCCAGTAAGTCGTCTATTTTTGATAATATCGTATCGGCTTTGACCAATGCCCTGATTTGACTTGCCCTATCTTCCGCTTCGAAGAATTGTGCCATTGTTTCCTTGAGTTTTTCGCGAAGCCATTCTGCATATAGTCCAATGTTAAGTGTGTATTAGACCTCAGGTAGACTAATAAACACACTAAATACCCGCCCAAATATAAGGTGCTCTCCCCGTTCAATGATAATGATTCGTTATTGAACATTGAAGCCGATTATCCATCCCCTAATCTGTTCAAGAAAACTCTGATATTGTTTATAGGTCACAGGCTTAGTAAGGATCTTTCTCTTTGAAAGTCCGATGCGCTCAAATTCATCCAATGCCAATCCCATATTTGTTCGTCTATGTCCAGTAACCGCCACCACGCTTACATTATTGCGCATTGCCGCCTCAGCAACTTCGCCTTAGGATCAGATATCAGTTGAACTTTTGCGTGATCGGCGAAGATGTTCTCAAGTTGTTTGAATAATTCAGCTTCGATGGAAAGGTCATCATCCACAACCAGAATGACAGGCTCGATTAATTTGGCGCTGTCTTCCGCCTGAGTTTTTGAACGATTGAGTTGTTGTACCCTTTCATTTGATACCTGATGTTCTGATACATGCAACTCATCTTTTGTTGACGGTATCTTGTTCATGCCTATAGCTTCCAATAGTCGTTTTTTGGATTCCGAAGAAAACCAATCAAGCCATTGTCTATTTCTTAGCGAAAAGGGCACTTCGCATTCCTCTAATCTAATTGGAATAATATAAATTTCCCCATCGGGTATTTCGTCTAAAACCGAGAGTGCAAACTTTAATTCCTTTTGTACAAATCCTCTCTTTGAGACAGACTTTCTAGAAAGGCACGCTAAAAAATAGTCAGAACATTGAATAGATTGTCTTATTTCCATTTCCCAATCTTGCCCTGGATTGATGTTATGCACATCAATCCAGGGCAAACATCCGTTGTTGAGTAGAAAATTGTATATTTCCCAAGCAGTTTGTATATCTTCACGCGAATAGGGTCTTATGCTAGTTGACAAAAAGTCCTCAAGCGTGATATTGGAGTTTCTGCTCAAAGAAACCAAACACGCCGGAGGACGCTGCAATGATAAGCGATTTCAACGATTTTTGTACTTGGATGTACGTTATGGTGGATGATATTTGGCTCAAAATTGCTCCTTTTTTCAAACGTCCTGGACCAGCCCCCGAGTGTCCGGACAGTGAATTACTGACGATGGCATTGATTGGTGAATGCCGTGGCTGGGATGTGGAAACGGAAATGCTCAGTCATTG
>WNFZ01003431.1_pt1 | contig 14835 bp, 11 predicted proteins | sample 5400081 | NCBI WGS metagenome assembly WNFZ01 (sample SAMN13153365, study PRJNA577476) | soil metagenome | isolation source: 80 cm soil or saprolite under grassland replicate 1 | place: USA:California | collected 2016-06-15 | reverse complement strand
GCGCAGGACGCTCTCGTTGCTGCGCTCGAACAGTGGCCGGAGTCGGGCGTCCCAGATAATCCTGGCGCGTGGCTCATGGCGACTGCAAAGCATCGTGCGATTGATCACTTGCGCCGTAGAACTCTGCTCGAGCGCAAGCATGAAGAGCTTACTCGCGAGCTCGAGGCCCGGGAATTGGTCGTGCCGGATTATGACGCCGCAATTGATGAAGACGTTGGCGACGATCTGCTGCGGTTGGTGTTCATTGCCTGCCATCCGGTTCTTTCAACCGAGGCGCGCGTTGCCCTCACCCTTCGCTTGCTCGGTGGTTTGACCACTGAAGAAATCGCGCGCGCCTTTCTAGTCCCGGAGCCGACCCTCGCCCAGCGCATCGTCCGAGCCAAAAGAACCCTCAGCGAAAGGCGAGTCCCTTTTGAAGTTCCTCGTAAGGCTGAACTTGCTGAACGTCTCGCTTCGGTGCTGGAGGTCATCTACCTTATCTTCAACGAGGGATACGCCGCGACCGCCGGCGATGATTGGATACGACCTGCGCTTTGCGAGGACGCGCTTCGTCTCGGCCGCATCCTCGCTGAGCTCGTTCCAGAAAAACCGGAAGTTCACGGTCTGGTCGCACTGATGGAAATTCAGGCGTCACGTTTAAGGGCGCGCGTCGGTCCGTCAGGAGAACCGATCCTGTTACTCGATCAAAACCGCGCGCGTTGGGATCAATTGCTGATCCGTCGTGGGCTCGCCGCATTGGCACGGGCCAGGCAGGTTGGTGAAGCAAGCCAAGGAAGCAATGCACTTGGCGTCGTGACTGGTTCGTACACATTGCAGGCCGAGATCGCCGCTTGTCACGCGCGTGCGCGTACCGCCGCGGAAACTGACTGGAGGCGCATCGCAGCGCTCTATGATTCGCTCGCTCAACTGACGCCATCGCCAGTCGTGGAACTCAATCGCGCGGTTGCACACTCGATGGCGTTTGGTCCGGCAGCAGGGCTTGAGCTTGTCGATGCGCTAACTTCGGAGCCGTCCCTCAAAAACTATCACCTCTTGCCAGGCGCGCGCGCAGACCTGCTTGCAAAACTCGGTCGTCTTGATGAGGCTCGTGCCGAGTTTGAACGCGCCGCCTCACTCACGCAAAACGCACGCGAGCGCGAACTGCTCCTGGCGCGAGCGGCCGCATCCGCACATGGGTTGCGCTGAGAAGATAATCCGCAGATGATGCAGATTTCACAGATTACGTCGATAAGAAACACACCTCACGTAGAGGCACGGTGAGGGGAAAAGGACTCATTGGATTGCTGATTGCTGAATTGTAATTACAGATTCTTGACGCTTCGAAGACACTTCGCGAAAACAACAGGAAGAGTATTGCCTCGGCGCTTAGTTTGCAGCGCTTATGAGATGAGATAAAGAGAGGGTCCAGCAGAAGTTCCAGGTAGCCTTTCTCGCGGTCATTGCTGTTTCCGACTGCTGACTACTGATCATGGCACGCATTTCCGGTTTAGAGAGAAAGCAAGCGCCCTGGCATCTGCGCTGGTTTTACAGCGTAATGCGTAAGATGTTTGGGAAAGATCTTACGCCGGTGAAACTGCAGATGCGTGTGCCGGGCATCGTTTGGGGCACCATCGGCATGGAAACGGGCCTGGGTAGTAAGCGCCGCGTGTCGCTGCGGTATGTTCAACTGGCCAAAGTGAGAACCGCCGCTCGGATTGGCTGTCCTTTTTGAGTGGACATCAATTCTGCCGTCGGCAGAAAAGCCGGATTGACAGATGAGAAACTGCTCGCGGTTGTCAGAAGCCTGCGCGCCAGCAACGGCTTCGGTTCTCACGGCAAGTCAACCCAGAGTGACCTCACCTCCGCAATTCGAAATCCGCACTTCGAAATTCCTGAAGTCTTCAACGATAAGGAACGGCTCGTAATCGAATTGGCAGATGCGATGGCGGACACGCCGTCAAACGTTTCTGAAGATCTGTACGCGCGTCTGCGCAATCTATTTTCCGAAGAACAATTGCTGGAGTTGGGAGCGCAAATCGCCTTCGAGAATTATCGCGCTCGGCTCAACCGCGTCTTCGATGTGGAGAGCGATGAACTCTACCAGCCGCTGCCAGTTGACGAGCCTGCGGCACACAACCAGATGAGAAAGTGACTACAGGACCTTTTCGCGTGGCGCTCCTCGCCACTGCGATCCATGAAGTCGCAAATCACACTAATGTGCTTTCGTGTCGGCAGTCTGCGCTTCTATTTTGTCGCTGGTCGCTTCCGGCGCGATTGAACGCTTCGGCCTTGCATACTTATCGAGTCCGAACCCAAGAAAGATCGTCGCCAGAATGAATGCGGACGAGAAAAAGTATGGCGACGATACACCGAGGGAATCGAACGACCAGCCGAAGAAGAGCGGCGCAATGATGCGAGCCACTCCACCATACGTCTGTTGCATTCCCATGTAGAGCCCGCGTTCTCTATGACTAATGACCCGGGAAAGGAGTGCCGTTACACAGGGAAAGGTAAACGCCGTTCCCAGAGGTATCAGCGCTACAGCGGTTGCCAGCATTCCCAGGTTGCGCGACAAGGGCATGCCCAGAACGCCAGTAGCAAGGAGCAGGAGGCCCAGGCGCGAAAGATTTGCTTCGCCCAGCCAATCCACCGCACGGCCGAGCAGCAGGACGCGAGCAAAAACTGAAATGGCGCCGACGTACATGAAGAAATAGCCAATTGTCTGCTCGGTGACTTGAAAGCGCGCGTTGAGGAAAAGTGCAAGGACCGAAAAGCTTCCCTGAAAGGCGCCGATGGCGATCGCATAAATCCAGATGAGGCGCGATGAAGGCTCGCTCGAATGCGAGATGACGCGCCAGATTGCCTGGGACGAAGTGCGAAATACCTCTCCTGCCTCAGGCTGCTCATTGAAGTTACGGGATTCAACCAGATAGCGCGCTGCGAAGATCATGTTTAGTCCGCAGATCGCCGCAGCCATGATTCCCGGCGCCGCATGGCCCATCTGCAATGTCCCCGATCCCGGCATGAGGTCACGCTGGCCCAGCGCGATTGCGAAGGAACCAAGTACCGGCCCCAGCGCCACGCCCAGGTTGGTTGTCGCTGAGAGCCATCCCAGCGCTCGTGCACGATCCTTAGGATCAGTCGAATCGGCCACGTAAGCTTGGATCACGCCCACTGTGCCACCGCCTGCCCCTTGCACGATACGTGAAAGGAACAGGACAAATAGTGAGTGCGCGAAGCCGAAGATCAGATATGCAATCGCCGATGAGCCTAACGCGATAAGCAAAGTAGGCCGTCGTCCCACGCGATCAGAAAATCGTCCCCACATCGGCGCGCTCAGCAGTTGTGCGACAGTGAAGGCGGCGATGATGAATCCGGAGATGATCCCAATTCCAAAGTGGAATCCCAGCAAGTCGATCCCAGACCCGCCGAGCGTCTTCACATAAAAAGGCAGGAGCGGAATGATCATCAGCAGGCCCAACATGTCCACGAATGCGGTAGCCATCAGGGCGAAGAGGTTGGCCGGAATTTTCCGCACTTCCCGCCACAGCACGTAGAGCAGCCCTATTGCGACCGCGCCGAGCAATACGAGCACGTACACCGTTTGGAAAGAGTGGGCTATATTCTGCCGGATCATTTTGCTGCTCGCGTCGATCATCGCGCACTACAAACCGGACCGGCCGGGGGCGTTATCTAAAGTTCTCCTTCAGTCATTTTCGTTCTGGATCTTTTATCATCGGGGAGATTTGCATGCGAAGACCCAGCGGCGCAAGTGTGAACGCTCCGCCCTGTTCACGCGGCAATTGGTTTTACGTTACTCACGCGTAACATCGACATCACAGCACAAACCATGATGTTGATACGTCGAACAGGAGAAGCGTGTGCTCGAAGCGCAAAACTATCGACGTTATCAATGGCTGCGCCGTCTGCGTTTCATCCAGCTAAGTGCAGGCGGTATGATGACTGAAACATCACACCAGAGGAGAGGGAAGTATGAAACTGACAGAGTTCTTACTAGCAGAATTGGACCGTGAGGTGGAACGTTCGCGTCGCGCTTTGGAGCAGGTTCCTGAGGGCAAGTACGATTGGAAGCCGCATGAGAAGTCTATGATCTTCGGGTATCTGGCGAATATGGTTGCGACGATTCCAACCTGGATTGCCATGCAGATCGCGCAGGACGAACTGGACGTGGCTCCGGCAGACGGCGGGAAGATGGAACAGAAACGGATGGATTCAAGCGCCGAGTTATTGCAGGCGCTCGACAAGTCTGCAGCTGACGCACGTTCGGCTTTCGAGAAGACCACCGATGAGCACCTGTTGACCTCCTGGCGCTTACTGGCTCGCGGCCAGGTTGTTGCCGAAGCGCCACGCTACGACATGATTCAGGATACTATCAATCATTGGGCACACCACCGCGGGCAGATGACGGTCTATCTGCGTTTGCTGGGTGCGAAAGTGCCCGCCATCTACGGGCCGTCCGCAGACGACAGGGAGTTTCGGTAGTGCAGTCCATTCAAAAACGTTGGAATCCGCAGATTGCGCAGATTACACAGATTAGAAACAAGAGAGGCAACAAGGGGTCACGAGCGAAAGTGTTCGAAGGTGAACCACGCGTGTCCACTCGATTCTTTCATCCGCTTGTCTGCGTAAATCGGTGTAACTGCGGATACTCGAGGTTTGTCGGTAAGAGATCTGCGAGCCTTTACGATGATTTCCAGACGCCGAGCACTCGCAGCACTGCAACAAGTTGGGCAACGTGGTACGCGTTGTGATCGGCGACCAGTAGCAGCTCCCGCAGATATGTCTGGCCGCTGCCATGTGGTATCCGTTCGAAGAGATCCACGGATGTATCGGAGGCAAGCTGTTTCAGTGCCTCACGATCGCCTAAAAATGCGGCAATGCTATCTTGCCATGCACCGTCGCCGGGCGGTTGAGGTGATGGAGGCCAATAATGCTCTGGAGGCAGCTCAACGTAAGCTGCGTCGCGACAGAAATCCAGTATGTCGCGCTGCGTGATCCTTAGATGCTCGATTAGTTGCCATGGAGAGTAGGGAAGTCCATCAGGCGCGACGCCTCTTGCTGAGACTGGAATTCGTTCTGTCGCCGTGTCGAAGTTTACGTGAGCATCTTGCCAGTCGAGCAACCGGCGCAGATGTTCTCGCAATGACTTGTCCTGATCGACTTTCAATTCGCTTTGCTGTTCCATCCAAAGTTCAGAGTTTAACCTTCAGGTTGTTGACTTTTATGCCTCGTTCTGTCCAGAACAATCCGCAGATTACACAGATTAGGGAACCAGGACGGGAAGGTAAACGATGAACGCGCTTGCCTACTGTGTTCTCTCATCTTCTTGTCTGCGTAATCTGTTTAACCTGTGGATACATTCTGCGCGCTGTGAGTCGAGGTTGACAACCCACCAGTAAGTCCATAAATTCCGCGCGCATATTATTTCAGATTGGCGGGGCCTAATGCCTCAGAAGGAGATTGATAATGAGCATCACCTTTGTACGTATAGCCAAGGCCCGGATCATGAGCACGTGTCGACCCTAAGAATGAGGAACAGCTGGTGTCGATCTAGCGGTCGCGCTTACTCTTTCGCCTTTACCCATTACCCTCTTCCCCTGTTCCTCGATTTCTCCCGACTTCGACTATGCTGCTAAAAACTACTGTCGGCCTTTTGCTTTTCGTATCGGCACTCGCGTGGGCTGCTCGTGCCGCTAATGTTTCAACCCTCCGCGCTTATTCTTCTCTGTGGGGTGTCTCTGGAGAGAAATGGAACCCTGAAGGGCGCTTACCCGACTTCTCCTACGCTGGTTACCATGCGGGCGAAGCAGCACTTCCGACCGCACCGGCTAAGTGGAATCTGAAACGAGATTTCCATGCCAAAGGCGACGGACATACCGACGATTCCGCCGCACTAATCAATGCAGTTCAGACGATTAACAGTGGAGTGCTGTTTATTCCAGCAGGCACCTATATGATCGCGCAACGCATCGATATTTTGAAAGGTAATCTGGTCATTCGAGGAGCTGGACCAGGCAAAACAATCCTGCTTTTCCCAAAGTCTCTAACTGATCTGTTTGGAAACAGGGCGAGGGGAACAGAACAGTCTCAATGGTCCTTCCGACCCGGACTCATCAACGTAACCGGAAAAGATCCAATCAACACGGAGACGCGCCTGGCCACTGTAACAGCGCCCGCAAAACGCGGCGGCAAGACTTTGCAGCTCTCAAACAAGATTTCAATTATGAGAGGGGAGTGGATCCGTTTAGTAGAAAGTGACCCACCGAAAGATAGTGCGGCTGGGGGATCGCTAATTCATCACCTCTACGGCGATCTGATGCCGCCTGGAGCAGGCCTTATTGGTACTCCACACGTGGTCCGCTTTCTATCACGAGTGAAGTCTGCTTCAGGAAACAGAATCGAACTTGAAAGACCGTTGCCTTACGACATACGCCCGGAGTGGGCTCCCGAAATCCATCGATTTGCTCCATCAGTTCAGGAGTTAGGAATCGAAAGCCTTTCGATTCACTTTCCGTGGACGCCTTATCCCGGTCACTTCAAAGAAAAGGGGTACAACGGTATCTTTCTCCAGGACGTGTCTCGGTGTTGGGTTGCCGATGTTGAAATTATGAACTCTGACTTTGCTATCGATCTAAATTCTACCAACTTCTGCACGGTGATGAAGGTAACCCTGACGACGAGTGTGAGCAGGGCCGTAGGCGCCGGAGCGCAGGGGGCAAATGGTCATCACGGAATCGACGTTAGTCATGGCACTGAAAATTTGGTCACGCATTTTGATGTGCAAACAAAATTTGTGCACGACATCAGCGTAGAGTGGTACGCGCTACACACTGTTTTTGCGAACGGTCGTGGACTCGACCTCAATATGGATCATCATCGAGAGGCAAACTATTCGAGTCTCTTTAGTAATCTTGATTGCGGCGCCGGCATGCGTCCTTTCAATAGTGGTGGGTCAGGCAATCGTGGGGCGCACTCGGGCGCGTACTCAACTTTCTGGAACATCCGCGCCACCGGGCCCTTGCCCCTGCCTCCCCGCGACTTCGGCCCACTCTTGAACTTCATCGGACTGGAATTGTTTGAGGGCGACACTAAGGGCTTGACTCAGCCGAACGGCAACAGTCCGCCATCACCCTACCAATGGCTGATCGACGTTCGTGCACCCGTTTGTCCAGGCGAGTTGTATCAGGCGATGCGAGCGCGACGCTTACACACTCAAGATTGAAGTAGTCACTCAAACTGCAGAATTTGCTGAGGAAGGGAAGCAAGCGCCGCATTGGCGAGATAAAACTGAGTGGACGCCAGGCTCTAAATAAAGTGTAGGTTGGAATTCAGGAACGATGTCGACAATTCGGTGTCTAACCGCATGTGATAACTAACTGTTTCGGCCCGCCTTGGGGAGATCTTGAAGGACTGTTTACCAGGTCCTTATTGCCTATGCTCGAAATAATTCTTCCGGCCGCGCATTTAATGACGCGCGTTTTGTTCTTAAGACAAGAGAAACGCGCCCGAGAACTCGAATCCCTGTCAATTCTCTCCCATTAGAATTTTCGAATCCCTTTTCTCTCTCTCTCTCTTTCTGTCTCTTGCTCCGTCCCCTTTTTCCCCTTTCCCCGTTCCCCTCTTCCCCAGCTCGCTCGTCTCTTTTCACCGCCCACTGCCAAACACCAGCGCGATAATCAGTAAGATGAACAAAATCGCCATAATGAATAGCGCGATTTTCCAGAAGCTGTATGGTCGATCGCCTTGTATCTCACCGGTGCGGCCGTTCACGACAATTTGATACAGCTTCTTATTGAAGCGATACGCGCCGGCATACACCGGCAGCAACAGATGCTTGAAGGTGATGCCAGAATAATGTGTGGAGATATTGTGGATCCTTTGCTCGTCGCCGCCGATATTCGCGCGTACGTCGCTTTGAATCACATTCGCGGTAACCTGCTTCACCCGCTCGAAACCTTGCGCGAGGTCAACCTGATAACGCTGCGCCTTAAAGCCCGATAAAAACGCCGGATCGTATGGCCGTAGTTCCGCCAGATCCCAGGGTTCTAACGCTTCCAGACGATTCTGCTGGAGCGACACCGTGCCGGGGACAAGCACGTCGTCGAACCAACGCGAAACCGTACCCGAAGCAGGATACCAGCGAGTGTGTTGCACTTGTCTGGTGCGCGCGACCTGTCTACCCTGCGAATCGGTTTCGTAATAAGTTTCGTTCACGTAGTAATGCTCACCGCGCTCGCCGGTGTAGTAACTCATTGTGTTTGTATCGTACGTCCAGAAGGGAAGGTATACACCGTGTATGGAGTCTGGTTGGGCAAATTGTTTCAACGCATTCGGTGCGAACCATCTAGACTGGAGCCATTGATGCAAGGTCGCACTAGCTTGTGGTTGCGTAATACAAAAAGGCAGGACTCCTTCTGGCGCCAGAATCGGGTCAGCGGATTTCGCCTGGGCCACGATTTGCACACCGCAGAAGTCGCATTGGCGCGCGACTTCCGGCGGCGTGAACGTCACTGTCGCGCCGCAACTCTGACATTGCACTTCGAGCGCGTTCGCAGCTAACTGCTCCAGCTGCTCCGGACGGATTTGCAGGTACTGCTCGAATGACCGCTCCTCGACCTGCTCCGCGCTCGTCGGGATCGCCTCCTTGTGGCTGCAATAAGGACAAGACAGAAAACCATCTTTGGGCTCGTAAAGCAGATCGGCTCCGCAGGCGATGCAGGGATAGCGGTGAATCTTTTCCGGTTTTGCAGGGGAGGTTTGCATGTTGTGGAAATAGCAGATCGCGCGTAACGCGAACTGTTAGTTTGCATCAGGCTGCCCAATGCTCAACTGAGCGACGAGCCGTTCGCAAACTGGCAGTTTGCGTTACAGCTCCTGGTAGGCGCTCACCTGCGAGCTGCTGACTATCACCTGGCGTACTACTATATGACAATGCCAAACTGATCGCGCAAGACTTCAGCATACTCTTCTTCACTAGTTAAGGTTCGCTCCTGGCGTCCACCAGTTTTAGAGGTGATGATAAAACGCATCTCGCTGAGCGTTATGCGCCCATCCTCGGTCATCCGCGAGCATATCCGCGACCTGGTGAAATGTGACTGGGGAGAAGTCTGGTGGTAGTGGCACATCCCGGCATAATCGAGGTACGTATAAGCCTGTAGGGTAAAACGATATTGCGCCTTCCATTCATCACCCTCATCACGCCGCATCAGAACTAAGCGACCGCTCTCCGAAAGAATTCGATAGGCACGGCTACCCTGTATCTGCTCGCTTCGTTCGTCGAGCAGCAGCGGTTCCAGGAATGAATCACCAAAGCCGACGTCTGCGAGCCAACGCTGGGCCAATGAACCCGGAGACGAAACCTGCGGCGTTACCATCAGGGCCATGTGATCGAAGTCAGGGCCAAACTCGCCCTCTGCATTTGCAACTTCGGCCGAGAGCATCGCAACGTCGAAGCCCAGAGCACGCAATAATGCGGCAAACAATCCGTTGGCTTCATAGCAGAAGCCGCCGCGGCGGTTTTGGACGATTTTGGTAAACAAAGCTTCATCCTCAAGCACTATCGGTTGCCTGGCATGAATACTTAGATTTTCAAAAGGCACGGTTAAGAGATGCGCGACTTGCAACTCGCGCAGAGTTTCAGCGGTAGGCGCAAGCGAACGGTGATAATCGATGCGGTCAAGATAGGCCTTGATATTCAAGGGAACCTCGTTATCCGAAGTGACGTCACTGGCAAATATAGAATTCTAAAGCGTGAACAGAGAAGCAGTAGTAAACAGCAGAAGCCAGGCACCGGTCAAAACCGCTCAGCCTGTGAGACATGCTGCCAGGCAGTCTGGTGTCCCGTTTCCTTGCAGGCTAGACATTGCCACGCTGCAAGTTTGTGCTTAACATGGGCGATCTCAACAGGCGTTGGAGTCCCTTCCTCACGCCGCTAATCCAAGTGCTCGCGTCGTCGAGCCGTTCGCAGCGAAGACGCGGGCGCGCACTCGGAGGTGATCCATGGACTCAAAGTACACAGAACGCGGTGTCCTACCGGGCAAGAGACGCGACTGGAATGCTCAGGTCGAGCAACTGCTCGCGGACTGGCGCCAGCGCGTCTACGCCGCTCAGACCGCCCACTATGCCTCGGCAGATCGGTTTCGGCTACTCAACTACTTTGTCGGCATACCCGCCGTCATCTTCTCGAGTGTGGTTGGGACCACGATCTTTGCTGGTCTTGAGAAAAACTCGCCCAAGGCCCCCCTGGTAGCTCTCGCAAGCATTCTCGCAGCGGCGCTTGCCGGGCTACAGACCTTCCTACGATTCTCCGAGCGAGCAGCGCAGCATGGAACCGCGGCCGATTGGTACTCGGCTATCCGGCGCGACATCGAGGAGACCATGCACCTTCCGGTCGAGTGCCGTGGTAAAGCCAAGGATTGTCTGGACAAGATCCGCAAGGAAATGAACCGCGCCGCACAGGATGCACCCGAGCTCAGCAGTCGCTTTTGGAGTCGAGCGGCCAGGCGTTTTCGGGTCAGGGAGCAGCCCGTACGTACCGAAAAATAACCAACGCGAGTTCAGAAACTCCGCTACTAATTGAGCGACCGGGCCACAATATTCCTTGCCTTGTTCAAGCGGTTGTCAAAGGCGAGACCTTACGGTCGCGTTATTGGCTCCAACTTCTTCAACATCTCAGCGCCATTTGAAATTTCGCGGGTTGAGCTCGAGAGATTTTTTGTGGTTGCTGATGGCCGGTTGCGCGGCAACCGACAGGGCCGGGCGAGAAGACTATCCTGCCTGTCACCTGACTTAGCTGTTGTGTTGCCCAGTCTCTCGGGCAATTACTTCAGAGCGAATGCTTCACGTTGGCCTGTCCTCTATCGTGGACCTCACCTGTCAGGTGTCGTAGACACAATGAAATAGCAGGCATTAGCGCACTGCAAATTTGCTTCGCCTTTTTGTTTCCACTGCCTCGGTACAACAGTTGCGCGTCTCAGCTTACCTCGACGATGGTGTTCTTTAAGCTGGGAAAGAGCCTCATACCCCATCAACACAGACCAGCTCACTCTAATCAGATTTTCAAAAGGAGATCACCATGGCAAAACGAGATCCTAACCAGGGTCGTAAGCGCATCAGAACGTGCGACACGATGGAAGAACATCGTCGCCTTGCTTATCTTTACCCCGAATATCGCCGTCGGCGCCGTGAGATCGAACTTGAGACGCGAGAGTTCATCGCGCGATATGCAGAGGAAGGCCTTCGAACCGGCATCGTGCGAATTCCAGTTGTCGTTCACGTTGTTTGGAACACGGCGGCCCAAAACGTCAGCGACGCTCAGATTCAATCGCAGATTAACGTGCTGAATGCAGATTTCCGCCGCACCAATGCCGATGCCGGCAGCGTACCGGCTGCCTTTGCAGGCGTCGCCGCTGATACTCGAATCGAGTTCGCGCTTGCCGTGCGCGATCCCACTTGCGGCGCCACCAACGGGATCACGCGCACTAATACGGCTACGACCGGTTTTACCAAGGCTACCAAGAACAACCTCAAATCAGCGGCGACGGGCGGCGCCGATCCGTGGCCGTCCGACAGATATCTTAATATCTGGGTCGGCAACTTCACTGACACCCTGCTGGGCTCTGCGAGTTTCCCCGGCGGACCTGCCGCACTGGACGGCTTTGTGGTCGACACTGAGGCATTCGGCACCATCGGAACTGCAACAGCGCCATTCAACCTCGGTCGCACCGCAACCCATGAGATTGGACACTGGCTCAACCTACTGCATATCTGGGGAGACGATCAGGGCCTGGCGGACACTTGCAGTCAATCCGACGAGTGTGGCGATACCCCTAACCAGGGGATCATGAATTTCGGTACGCCCGCGTTTCCCCATGTTACGTGCAGCAACGGACCAAACGGCGACATGTTCATGAACTACATGGACTACGTCGACGATGCGGCCATGTTCATGTTCACGCAGGACCAGGCGACACGTATGAACGCCACGCTGTCTGTCGCGCGCGTGGGCATTCTTGCGTCGGATGGTCTCGTTCCGGCTGGTGCGACTCCTGGCCCGGATCTCTGGATGCAGGACAATGCAGATGATACGGGCGCCGAACCCGATCCCAGCGCTAACCCGATGTGGATAAGCGACGACATTTGGGTTCGGAACAGCCCTGACGGCTTGACCAACCAGGACCACCAGAATCCGAATGGCGAACAGTTGAACTATGTCTACGTGCGCGTTCGCAATCGAGCCTGTCCGGGAACCGGTTCGCAGTCGGGCACACTAAAACTCTACTGGGCGAAGGCTTCGAGTTCACTGTCATGGCCCGCGCCATGGGACGGAAGCGTCACTGCACCCGCACTCATGGGTGAGCTGATCGGCAGTCAACCAGTAACAGTAGCCGGCGGGTCCCAGCAGATTCTTTCGTTCAACTGGACGCCGCCCGATCCTTCTGACTACGCCAGCTTCGGAGCCGACAAAGCACACTTTTGTCTGCTCGCTCGAATCGAGACATCGGCGACCTCACCTTTCGGGATGACGACAGCCGAGACGAGCAATCTTTACGCAAATGTGCAGAACAACAACAACATCGTCTGGAAGAACATCTCAATTGTCGATACAGACGGTGATGGTATGCGCTACGCGGACATCGTAATTGGCAATTTCGGAGGCGAACGGCGCTCAACACGGCTCATCTTTGAGACACCCAAACGGCGCGGCGCCTCGCTCTTCGATTGGGGCCATATCCTCGTTGACTTTCGCGGGGTGCTCGAGAAATGGGCCAGGGGTGGAATTAAGGGCGACGGCTTTGAACAACTCGCGGACGGACGATTATTCATTGCCCAAGCCGGTGCACAGATCCAATCTCCCCAGCTCAAGCGGGGGAGATTCGGGACACTGCACGTACAGTTTGTGCCCGACGGACGTCGCCCTACCGGCGCGCAGGTCTTTGAACTCGATGTGACCGAGGTCGACAACAAGGGCAAGCGGATCGGCGGCCAGCGGCTTCTGTTCAAGACCACCGCCGGGCGACGGCGGCCTTGCTGGGATCAACAGCTCCGCACCTTCGATGGCGTTACCTGGATGGCCAAATGCCATGACGAATGTGGCTGCGGTTGTAAATGACATTCTGCATAGTTATCGCCTAACTCTGACAATTGACAAAGGGCTCACCAAAACCGGCGTTTGCCTGGTATTGGTGAGCCTTAACTTTTGCTTCCGCCCGAAATCTGCGCGTTATTCAAATATCAGACTGCAACCCGACCTTACTCGATGCCGGACGAGTTGTTGAAAAGCACAGTAAGCTTGACGCTACCGTGTCCGGACTGTGGAAAACATGCCGCGTTACGGTTGCCCGGGTCAAGGTTGGAGGCCGTGTCGTCCGGCGGAAGAGTGTCGGATCTCAATAGCGCCTGAGGTGCTAATGAAACCCGAGAGTGAGCGGCTTTGCCTAAGAAAACCTGTTTGCCTAAGAAATCGGACTTTTGCCTCAAAAAGCATCGAGACGTATGAATGAAAGGGTTAGCTGTTTGAGCGGCTGATCGTGTCAGTTGCTCTATAGAGCTATCAGCTAACCGCATAGTCCCCATTTGGAACGTTTGTTTTTGTGAGGCCGGTGTGTGTTTAGCTTGTGGTTTTTCGGACATGCGGGCGTGGTTTTGTAATGATGTCGCGCTGCGATTTTGCCGGCTAGTTCATTCAAGTTCACGCGCGGGAAGCCACGCTACCATTTCATCGCCAGCTGCCGTCGGCCAAATTGTCCAGAATTGCGGACAATCTACTTTTTTCGAATCGAGACGATTATGCGAGAATCTTTCGGCATACGAGCTCAGGGTTTAGTTATCCCATTGAGTCAGAAGCTCTCTTCAAATATCCTATTGTTGCTGTGCATTTCAGTTCCAGAGCGCCGATTCCCCCACTCGATACTTGCGTCGAGCGTCTTTGGCTGCTGATTGATGCACCGGCCCACTCTAAAGAGCGGATTGCCCCGAGCGGTACGATTGGTTTTTTGATCAATCTTCACGAGAACGAACTTCGGATTTACGATCCCGCGAAACCAGAGCGATCCAAACGCTTTTCAGGAGCAGTCGTTTCCGGGACTCATAGCGGACCTTTCGTGATTGATCCGCGGGAACTTGTTTCCGTCATTGGCGTGCATTTCAGACCAGGCGGCGCTTTTCCGTTTCTTGGAACGCCGGCAAGCGAACTGGCAGATGCACAGGTTGACCTGGAGGCGTTGTGGGGGACTTCGGCCATAGAACTTCGCGAGCGGTTGTGCGTTGCCAAAACGCCGGCAGAGCGGTTTAACCTGTTGGAGAAAGCGCTCGTGGCGCATCTGTTCCGTCCGTTGGACCGTCATTACGCCGTGCGATTTGCGCTCGATACTTTCGGTCGAGCCGACTCTGGCTTGGCTATTCGCGATGTTGCGCGAGATGCTGGCCTCAGTCAACGCCGCTTCATTCAGTTATTCGCGCGCGAGGTCGGCATGTCGCCCAAACTGTTTTGTCGTGTGCGGCGTTTTCGGCAAGCGCTCGAAACAGTGCGACAGACCGCTTTGCCGAATTGGGCGCAAGTGGCGGTGGATTGTGGCTATTACGACCAATCGCATCTGATTCACGACTTTCGATTCTTCTCGAACCTAAGCCCTACGGAATATGTTCGTCAATGGAGTGAATGCGTGATGCAAAATCACGCGACGCTGGTCGGGTAGGTCAATTTTTTCCAATACGGAACTGATCCGCTGTTTGATAATGGGCTAGCACCAGAATATTTACCGAGGATCACCAATGAAAAAACACGGAAGAGCTCGCTTCTTAAACGCCATTTTTATTATGCTCGTTGCAATACCG
>WNFZ01003430.1_pt1 | contig 14836 bp, 18 predicted proteins | sample 5400081 | NCBI WGS metagenome assembly WNFZ01 (sample SAMN13153365, study PRJNA577476) | soil metagenome | isolation source: 80 cm soil or saprolite under grassland replicate 1 | place: USA:California | collected 2016-06-15 | reverse complement strand
GGATCTTCTCGATAAAGTTATTTGAGAAAACAGATTTCTCCCGATTCCGTCGCAAGTTATAAACCTCACGTCCTTTGACCGCAAAATCATCTGCTTCACTTTTGACTGACATTAAAGCTTGTTGCCCTTTCTTATCGGGCCTTTTACTGAGCAAAGCGACATGCACAGTTTCATTGCCCTGTGCCGTGAACGGGCTTTTACTTGCTATGGATTGAACCTCTCGAATCGTTCTCACGAAGAGTTGAATCTTGAACCCTGCTAGTTTTTCTAGTTGATGCTCGATCCTCTTCTCCAATGAGGCGGTGTCATCTTTGTTGGTTTCAAAAATGACATTCCCAGATTGGATATACGTCTGCACATTCTCCAAGCCAAGAGACTCGAAGATTTGCTTCAAATCTGTCATTTTGATGATTGTATGTCCGCCCACATTGATCGCCCGGAGAAAAGCTACATATTTCATATGAACAGCAATTAGTGGATTACAAACATTTGATCGAATCCCCCAATTACAAAGATTTCCCGAATTTGTTCATTGCAGTTCCAAATGCTCAAAGACTTATCTTTTGTGCTGGCAATTTCTTGAAGCTTTAACAATGCACTAATGACGGAAGAATCAATAAAGGTTGCATCGGTCATATCAACATGTATTTCTTTTGCGACATCGACGCTCAGAGCCTGGTTAATTGCGTCGCCTAGATTCCCTTGTGTTGAAAAGTCGATATCCCCAATTAATTTGATGCGGGCAATCTCTCCTATGGTCTCTACTGTTGCAGGCACGGTCGTCTCCTTCCTGCCTCATTCTTTTTAATGGACACAATGTTAGGAGGCTAGAACAAGCATATTATAAAGAAGAATCTCTCGTTTGGTGCCTGGAGATTTTTCTCATTTGATAAGTCTCTCATCATCCTTATAAAAACAAACGATGTGGGTCTTGTGGCAAATATTTCATCTTGCTAATCTATACTGGGCTCAAAACAAAATCTCCTGTCCGCGAGAGGACAGGAGATTTTTAGATCTAAGGGATACTAGGCAAATCCAGTTGGCTTGTCAGCCACTCCAGACGATCCGTTTGTGCAGCTACATTCAGTTGATGGCCGGTTTTATACCATTTGATCTCTTTTGGGTCACTAGCCGCGTCGAAGAATTTTTCGGCTTCATCTTTCGGTACAAAACCATCATTCTCAGCAAATTGAAAAAGGAGCGCGGCTGGTTCGGCATGCGGAATGTAAAGCATTGGCTCCACAACTGCCATCTGTTTTCGATATTCAGTCTCGTCTACCGAACTAGGAAGAAAATAACCGATAGACCAATTACTGAAATTGCCGGGGGCTGCCATGAGTACATATGCTTTAATGCGTGTTTCTATTCCGCTCAGCACACCACCATAGATCCCACCGTAATCATGACCGACATAGGCAATGCGCTGTGGGTCAACGCCCGGTTGAGTAAGTAGAAAGTCTATGGCTCGGCGGAGTTCTATGACTTGATCGATCACTTGTAAACGATCAGACTTACCATCCTGCGGCCTCTTGCTCCACGGGAAGTAGCCATTGATCAGTAGGGAAACAACTCCTTGTTTGGCTAGTAACTTCGCTTCGTCTAAAAATTCTTTTCGGGTTACACCACCACCCAGCCAGTGCATGAACAAAATGCCTGCAAATGGACCTTCACCTTCGGGGCGAACAAGATAGGCTGCGGTCCGACCTCTCCCTGTGCCATATTCTGGATTGTGAGCCGTATATAAAATGTCATATACAGTGACTCCATTATCTTCGGTAGGCGCGGAGAGTTCTTTCGTTTCAAAAGGAACATCCTTCGAATAGTCAAACAGATGGACGGCCTGCTCATACGTCATATTTTCTGTAATGTCCGTGATCGATATAATTTCAGTAGGAGTAGGGATTGGCAAAGTTGTCGCTGTGGCTGTCGATGCAACGGGTGTAGCTGCACAACCTATGAGTACAAAACTCATCACAAGGCTGAAGAACATTTTTATCAGGCGGAACGTTGACATAGGACAGACCTCCTGTTATAACCATTCAATAGTCTATGTATAGTTAGAAGTATAACATGGGAGATGATGCTTGGAAAGATCAGTACTTCTGATTGAAGTACAATTTGTAAACTATGGCTATTCATCCAAGTAATTTCTTTGTCATTGGTGGGGAATTATGTCTTGATTTTGCAAATACGGCCAACTGGGAGTCCCAAATGGAGCCGAAGCGAAATCTAAGAACCTATATCGATTTAATTCGATGGGCGCTGCAATTACACATTTTGACAAAAACGGAAGCGGAACATGTGCTGCGTGAAAGTAAGCGACAGGATAAGCAAGCAGACGATGTGCTGAAGTCAGCCTGGCAGTTTCAGGATATGATCTATCGTATCTTCTCAAATTATATTGATCACAAAAATCCCCAAGTACGTGATCTCGAGATGCTTAATCGAGCTTTATCTGAGGCGCTGTTATATCAGCGGATTAAATCAAAAAGCGGGGAGTTTCAATGGGTATGGGAGGATCAGGAGATTCGACTGGATCGAATGCTTTGGCCCGTCTTGCGCTCAACCGCAGACTTACTAACTTCTGAACGACTCCACCAAGTAAAAAAATGTGAAGGCTGCGGATGGCTGTTTCTGGATAACAACAATGGAACACGTCGCTGGTGTACGATGAGCGTATGTGGAAATCGTGCTAAAGCGCGGCGACATTATGCGCGGGCCTGTCACAGTTGACTCAAGAATAACATATTGGGTTTAAGTCTGTATACTCTCTAATTTCAAGGACTTGAAGATTCACCCGTATTGATCGCACAAGAAAGCAATATTCATAAAATTCTTATGCCAACACAACAGGCAACCCAAGAAACTGGCCATATCCTTGCGTTGTCGTAATGACCGCTTGATTTTCTGCCTTTTTCAATACATTGAAAGGTGATAATTCAATAATCACTTCATTCTTCTTGATCGTGCGCTTCCATGTACCCACAGCTTGGCCATCAATCAAAATTGCATACTGGTTGAGGATGCTCCCCCGCGAATCCAATTTATCCGTGTGTGAGATATCGAACATTGCTCTACGATCCGTATAACCAACCGTATACTCATCAAAATCTGGTAACAAGTATGCAGTGGGAGATGGATTCTTTACAGATATGGAAGTGGAAAACCAATATGTTTGGTCATTGGCAATTTCGTATTCAAGTTCTGATTTGACTGCTTCGATTCCATTACGGGCATCAGCCATGGTTAGACCTGACCACCAGACGAAATCTTGCAAAGTCGCGGGTCCATGACTCCTGAAATATCGTTTAGTAAGTTCTGCTAGTGCCTCATCACGTTCAAGTGTTTTGGCTTGTGGCGCGCGTTCCTCCAACAATGCATACGTAAATTGCTTGCCTCGTCTTGCGCCGCTACAAATGATCCCATCTAGCTCAGCATGCCCCGAGAGATGACCCAGGCGTAAGCCATCTACGGAAACTCCAGCCTTCTGAAGGATTGGCGCAAGCTCGGAACGAGTCAACTGTTTGCCGCCTTGTAATGCTTTAGTCAATGCAGCATTACATTTCTTGAAAATATCTTTATCTAATGCTAACTGGCGATCCATATATGCCATTGCTGCACGGACGCGCGGCGCGGTTAACTCAAGCATCCAACGGATATCTGTCGGTGTAACAAAATGCCAGGTGGGACGTAAAACGTGAGTACGGAGAATCTCTCCATCTGCGAATGCTTGCTCTATTGCAGCATCTGTAAGTCCCTCTGTGCGTTGAGCGAGGGCCCATTTTGCACCTGCATAGTCTTGTGATTGAACAGCACCCAGCCAGGCAACGACCTGGCTAGGCTGAATAAATTTTGTTTGAGAAAGTAATTGGTTATGCAGTCTTTGACGAAGAATGTCTAAAGCCATGACGAAGCAGTATACCGTAGATTATTTGGTTTTCAACTTTTAGAGATTAGCTGCAAACAACTTTAATTCAATATCATCATCCGAAAGTTTGACCATTCTTTCGAATTGGAGGCCAATCTTTTCAAGGATGCGGATAGAACCCTCATTTTCAGGGTCAGTAATCGCAACGATGCGATTCAATCCAACTACATTTTTAGCGTACTCTTTGACAGCCAATGCTGATTCGACAGCGTAGCCTTTTGACCAAAATCTCGGAAGGAATGCATAACCTATATCAACATCCTCCAAAGTATCCCGCTTGATCAGACCGCACATCCCGATTGACTCATTCGTCTCTTTCAATTTGGCCAAATACAAGCCAAAACCGTTTTTGGCATAACTGGCAACCGGCCCGTTTAGAATATATGAATTTGCATCGTCAATAGTCCTCGCGCCTTTATCACCAATGTTACGAATAAATGAGGGATCATTCAAAAGTGCAAGGATGAATTCAGCATCCTCAGTGGAAAACTGACGAAGAAGCAATCGTTCTGTTTCAAGAACTGTCAAAGGAGACATTCCCACTATTTTTTCCCCCGATCAACTACTGCCTTGACGAGTTTTACTGCGATGCTCCCACCGGGCACTAACATCCCTATGGCATCGGCAGTTACATCGAAGAAGAGATCGCGCGTGAGAATCCCTTTAATCTGATCACTCCATTTCTTACCACCACTGTGCATGTCACCCAGCAAGGCATCGAATTCGACTACCACGCGTTTTCCTTTACTTGCCCATTCATATTCGAACGCGTAGACGGGGCGGAAATTGAGTTCAATTGATTCAACATCCACGCGCTCCTCGTGAATGATTTGTGCTTTGCTTACAGGTTGAATGACCTCTCCCAGCACTTGGCGCACGATTACTGTTGCCCGCATTTGGGGCGGAACAACCAGCATCCCTTCAGGTGCAAAGTGTTCAAGGTCGGTGATTTGGGTCTTCGTAAATGATTGGTAGCGACTCAGATCGCTCTTTTGTCCCGAGAGCCCGTCAAAAAAGCGCGTGGCACGGTGCTCTTCTACACAATGCTCTATCCCATTTAGAGTAACAGAAGGATTCCCTTTGGCGTTTACGGTTAGCTTTTGGCCCAACACGGTCACTTCGCGTACCTCTTCCCCTTTGATTGGAATCGTATACACCTGCTGACGATCGTAAGCTGTACGACTCGCTGCCGTCACTGCCCAATATGGTTCTAAACGGTTCTCAACTGAGACGACTTGTATTTCATTGGGATCGGGCCGGGAGATCAATGTCCCAAACATGCCAGCCACAAGGCTTGTCTTCTTTTTTTCTATTCGGTCGCGGGCTATTTCCAGTGAAATCTGTGGAACAAAATAATAGGCGCGTTCTTCAGCAAGACTAATTTCCATAAGTGCTCCTCTCTTCGGTGGTAGAGAATATATAAATGTGGATCGAATCTAACATTCCCTATTATAGGATGTCTTGCCCGGAAAATAATAGTAATTTCGCGATTGTTCTTAAATCTTCTTCGCTTTGGACGAGGTAATTATTGTACGACATAAACAAAATCTCCTGATTGGCCAGGAGATTTTAGAAGCAACGGCTAAATCTAGCTCGATTTTATGAGACCCTATTTCCACGGACCCAGAAAAATGCAATTACAAATAGCGCATCCATTACCACTGCGGACCAAGCTAGGGCGTTGAACGTTCCACTTAAGATGGCAAGGAGGGTAAAGATGCCAGCCTGGAGATGGGCGAAAAAGACCCCGCCCCATGCAATCGCATTCTGAGCTGAGCCCTCAACATCTTTTCCCAGCCACGAAATAATGGCGAGACTAAGAATGACTCCGCCAGCGATATGAGCGAGCGTGATCCCGGTGGTATCAGTTTTTGTTCCAAAAAGACCAAGCAGAATTGTTGGAGCGAACATGAATCCGACTCCAAAGAAGAATTGGATCACAGCATTGACAATAAAGAGCGTTCGCATTCTCATCGTAGATCCTCCAGTAATAGAATATCGGATGGGGCAAATGTATTGTACACGAAATCAGCATATTTCCTTTTGCGGCTTGATGAGTCAACGAAAGTACTTATCGAACGCTCACGGCTGCGGTTGAAGCAACCGCTTGAATGGTCTTGGCCGTTTCTGGCGATAAATTCGCGCGATAGGTCAATCCTTCCGGGCTTTCATGAAAAATCACGGCGTAAAAAACACATGCCGCCAGATAGGTTCCCTGTTCAGTTGGATGACTGCCATCTTCCTGCCAGAGATTCAATTCAGGATGCTCTACTACTGCTGTATACCAGGCCGGTCCAACCGGGGCGAAGGGTACATTCAGTTCTCCCGCGATTTGCATATATCCGTTATTGATTTGATATTGCATACTTCCAAAATCATTCATACCGTTTTCTGGCCATCCATTACGGTGTGCCCAAGTGATAAAGAAGATGGGTGTAGCACCTATATTTTTGATTTTATGAACAAGCTCACGCGCCGCGGGATACATTTCCTGAGTCCGAAATTGCTTGACCGAGGGAATTTCGCTTTGCTCCTGCAAAACGACATAATTCCAGGTTGTAGATTTCAATTGATCGAGAGTCTCTGTAGATTGGATGTGATTGGCCAATGTCCAGCCGCCTTTCGCTGCCATTCCAACTTCCACTTTGTGCCCGCCTGATTTGGCTAATTTTGCAAACGTGTTTGGTAAATCGTTGACGAAGGTATAACTATTTCCAATAAAAAGGACTCTTGTACATGAGGTATCTTGTGCATTGCTGCAATTTCCAAAGGATGAGCAACTGCATAAAACAAATACAAGGACTAATAATGACAAAAAGCGTTTCATGCTAGTGACTATTTATTTTGACCAGAACCCTTCATGAACTGCGCAGGCTTCCATGTCCAGTTCTGGGGCGGGACCAACCACTTCGACGGGACGCTCGCTATGTGCGAAGACCTCTTGGCATGGAAGCAATAAATGATCTGGCGAAGGACCTATAATTTCGTACAAATCGATTTCGCTCAAAGCGAAAACCACTCGTCTCACATTTCCCCAATGGATCGCGCCCGCGCACATGACACATGGCTCAGTGCTGGTATAAAGAGTACAAGTTGCTAATTTCTCAGGCGGGAAATGCTGACTGGCTAGCCGCATCAGATTCGTCTCAGCGTGGCCAGTACAATCACTGCTAGTGATTACTGTATTTTCTGCTTGCAACAATACCTGATTATTTTCATCCACGAGTATGGCTCCAAAGGGATGATTGCCGTGGTCGCGCGCAAGTTGCGCAACTTCAATTGCCGTTCGAAGGTGTTGAAGGTCAGTTTCGTTCAAGAGAGTCTCCTCAATATCCAGAATGTTTCTGATGCCAAGTAATGCTGTATCACTTGAACCACAAACTTCAACTAATAAATTCAGGAAAAGCTTTCAGGATCTCGCCATATTCTTTAACTGCTTCTTCCCATCCCATGTTGCCACTCGTAATAGCAAGATCGAGCGCAAGCAATCGTCCAACGCATTGATTACCAAGGACGAGCCGATCATCGAATTGTTTCTTGAATACACCGCTCACAGTTGCAACGAAGCCAAAAACTGCAACCAAACCACAGGCCAGAACCCAGCCGCCATCTTGGCTTTGGGCTGCAGCCTGCTTGAACATCTCGTTGCCACCAATCGCAGCGGCAAGCGCCGCTATTAATGTCGCGGCTGCGGGTGACACAACGTTTGTTACGAATAACTGTGTATCGGCCCGACGAATACCGGCTACTTTTTCCCTGGCACTCATCAGACTGGCTTTCACCGATTGATTGAACGCAGCGTGATCCTGAGTCGCTGCTTGACGCGCTGTAGCTTTGTCCTCAGCCATCATCACCTCCAATGGAATAGCCCGCAAATCGACAGATTGCCTTTTGAGAAAAAAGCAAATAGACGAATTTCTTACTCTTAAATGGGATTATAGCATGTACAAAAAGTATCAGAATTTAAGCAGGTTCGCCACCCCAAGTCTTTGGGTCAACGTCCGCAATGGTCTGTGAGAAAGTCCAGCGATGACCACCGATGTCTTCCACAGTGCATTGCCGCTCGCCGAAGAGATAGTCCGCTGGCGGATTGATAATCCGTGCCCCAGATTGTCTCGCGCGTTCATAGTAACTATCAACGTTATCTACATGCATGAGGATAGAAGAAATACCTGGCTCTTTACGTTCGATCACAACGACTGAACTTTGACCAAAGGAGAGCTGACAGCGGTGGTTCCCGATTCGGAGTCGTTCCTTGAATCCAAATGTCTGGCAGAGCCAGGCTGCTGCGGTACTCACATCATCATAGGGGAGTTCTGGGATAATCACGCCCGGTGGCATAGAACGGTTGGTGATCATGGGTCCCTTCTTATTCCCCTGAGCGGATATCTGAAAGCAGTCGTTGTTCAAAATGGATTTCTCCAAACGACGCGGTACAACCGTTTCCCGTTGGTGACTGCGCCAGGAATCCCATCTGTGTATTTTTGTCCCGTTCCAACATAAAGTAACGAATGAGATTCCATTCGATTCCATCCTGCGAAACATGGAAGGCATAAGCTTGCTCCAATTTCGAGACCCGTAGGTAAGCTGGACTTTTCGCAGTGAAGGAATTGCAGTCATCTGAAACCCCTTTCGTGACAACGGAAACAACGGTCGGAAGTCCCTGTGGAGATAATTCCAAACAAAGCTTCGCCCACGCTAGCGGACTTTCATACACCATCAGTACACCTGCGTCATAGGTGGCAATATGATTAACAGTAACTCGCGCACTCAGCCTACAAGGATTTGAAATAGGAAACAGTAACACCGGAGCACTACTGATATTGACCGCGCCCTGCGGGTCAATGAACCAATCGGTCTTGGCGGGTGCGGTGATGGTGAGTTGACCCTCGGCAGACAGGTCCGAACTCTCAGGTTGATTAAGCCAATGTAAGGAAGCAGGTAGATTGGGTATGCTGATCACGTTCATGGAAAAATTGACCTTTATTCACAGAACTACAGTGGTAGAAACATAATCTGATTTTCCAAATCCTTTGGCTCTCCGTTTTTGGCTATAATTTCAAGGTCTTGAATGCAGACTCCAATCGTTACGCGGAGTTGATGGCTATAAATTACCCCCGAAAATCGGGTCCCTTTATGTTGGCATTTTGCAGCTCTTCCAACAAATCATCATCTTGTGTAAAGAGTGCTCGTTTTAATTCATAAGCTCTTTTGAGCAATAGGTTATCGTCGAGTTGATCCGCCCCATCCTCATATGCAGTGACCACATCCACACCTCGTACGCGCAATCCCATCGTAATCGCTTTTGGGACATGATGGTCCATATAAAGCGATATAGCCATTAAATCAGTCCTTTATCCTTTAGCCTCTTGATTAATGGCGACACAGGTATGGACTTGTGGATAGTGTCCACTTTCTTGAGACGTTTTTCAATATCTTTATCTAATTCTTCACGGTGGTCCCAATAATATGCCAGCGCGGAATATATCTGCCCCAACGTCAGATGAGGGAACTGGATGTGAAGTTCCTCGGCACTCCAACCATAAGCTGCTTGAGCAAGCACAAGCTCAGTTACTTTCATCGTTGTTCCCCCTATAATTGGTACATGCAAATCGTTCAGCACAATATGTTCGTAACGAGTTTCTGCTAACATGGTTCAATCTCCTGCCCAAATCATACACGATTTCAGCCGAGCAAGACATCCTTCTTGCGGAGGAGAGAATAATGTTAAATCCAATCCCATCAACAAAAACCTCCTTTGAAACAGGAGATTTCGTCTAAACACGGATTATCACATGCTCCCAAGTGTCGCTAGACTCATCCGTTTGACTTGACTCAAACGTGCTGCGTAAAGGAGCACTGCTTGAATATCCTCTTTCTCAAGGTCTTCATAATCGGCAAGTATTTCATCTGTGGACATGCCTGAGCTGAGGGTTTCCAACAGCCATTCGACGGAATACCGCAATCCGCGAATGGTTGGCTTGCCAAACGCTATTGTTGGATTGATCGTAATTCGATTAAGCAGTTCCTGGTCTGTCATAGTTCAATCTCCTATCCTAATCATACACGATTTTTTTGGGATAGACTTGGGTGATTCCCTAATTTGCTCTGCCCCATCTTTCCCTTTACCTTTTATAATTGTCCTTACCAATCCAAAATCGTAAATTAAAAATCCTAACTATTAAACTACATGCCTACTCAACTCATCGAATGTATCCCCAACTTTTCCGAAGCGCGGCGACCTGAAGTGATAGATCAAGTCGTCGCAGCCATCCAATCTGTGAGCGAAGTCAAGCTCCTCGACCGCTCCTCCGACCTCGACCACAACCGCACAGTACTCACGTTCGCGGGTCCGCCGTTTGCGGTGGAGGAATCTGCGTTCCGCGCCATCAGAACGGCGTCAGAACTGATTGATCTCAACAATCACAAAGGTGAGCATCCACGCATCGGCGCCACAGATGTTGTTCCCTTTGTTCCGCTCAGCGGCGCGAGCATGGACGATTGTATCGCGATGGCGAACAGGCTTGGAGAGCGCGTCGGTAATGAGCTCAGCATCCCGGTCTATTTATATGAAGCGGCGGCAACTCGTCCCGAACGCGCGAATCTTGAAAACATCCGCAAAGGTCAATACGAGGGACTCAAAGCTGAGATCGAGTCCAATCCTGAACGCCAACCCGATTATGGTCCCGCTAAACTTGGCACGGCGGGAGCAACGGTTATTGGCGCGCGCAATCCGCTGATCGCGTTCAATGTCTATCTCACCACTGAGGATGTGGACATCGCAAAGAAAATCGCCAAAGCTGTCCGTCACTCCTCAGGCGGACTTCGTTATGTAAAAGGGAGTGGCTTTTTTGTGGATGGACGCGCCCAAGTTTCCATGAACCTCACGGACTTTCGCGAGACCCCCATCGCACGCGTCGTTGAAATCATTCGACGCGAAGCCCAGAGATTTGGTGTTGCCATTCATCACAGTGAACTCGTTGGATTGATCCCACAAGAGGCGTTGGTGGATGTCGCGGTCTGGTACACCCAGCTGGATCAATTTGACAAAGCCCAGATTTTGGAATCGCGACTCTTCGACGCGTCCCCTTCTTCTTCGGACCAGAAACCTGTTTCCTTTATAGAGGAGTTAGCCGCCCCGACAGCGACTCCGGGCGGCGGCTCGGCCGGAGCATACGCAGGTGCAATGGGCGCCGGTCTGATTGCGATGGTTGCGGGCCTGACCATTGGCAAGAAGAAATATGCCCAAGTTGAAGCACAGATGCAAGCGATCCGTGTAATGGCTGAGAGTTTGCGCAAAGAATTGACCCAAGCGGTAGAAGATGACTCTGCCGCGTTTGAAGCTGTGATGGGCGCATTCAGACTTCCGAAGGAAACCGAAGAACAGCAGAAAAAACGGAATGCTGCGATCCATATTGCGACGCTCAACGCCGCGCGTGTGCCTCTTAGAGTTGCGAAGGACGCGGTCAAAGTGATGGAGCTTGCGTTGAAATGTGTGAAAGAAGCCAACATCAATGCAATCAGTGATTCTATGTCCGGTTTCGCCATGTCGCGTGCCGCGTTAACAGCTGCGGTTTATAATGTGAAGATCAATATCAATTCATTGGAAGACAAGTCGGTAGGGGAGAAGATGTTGGAAGAGCTGAAAGAACTGGATGCAAAAGCAGAGGAACTTGAGAAAGAAATCCGCAAGACAATGGAGACAAGAGGAGGAATCTAGCATGTCGTTGCGAGCTTTCAGGAAGCAATCCCCGTCGATAAGTTAGAGATTGCTTCGCCCTCGCTTCGGCTTCGCTATGCTCCGCTCAGCGCGAGCGGACTCGCAATGACAGGTCAGTTTATGAAGCGGACATTGAATCTTTTTTTGTTATTGATCCTTTCATCTTGTGCGAAGATTGAGATAACTACGACTCCAGTTGTCATAAATACAAAAGTCATTCCAATAAGTACATTATTACCTTCTGATTCTCCTCCAACGATTACACCCACTACACAAATTCCTTGTGATCTGTTCAGTGCAGATTTTTGCATCACGGATGGTCACTTCATTCTCCAGCGTCCGATCCATCCGCCTGCGAACGATTTAGTAGATCCAACGTATCGGTACGCGTCAACAGCCAATGGGACGCGTGAGCCGCATCATGGAGTTGAGTTCCCCAATGAGAGCGGAACACCCGTCTATGCCGCGGCAGATGGAATAATCCTCTTTGCCGGGCCCGATACAAAGGCGGTTTATAGTCCGTGGGAAAATTTCTATGGAAATCTTGTTGTGATTAAGCATGATGACGACTTGTTCACGTTGTATGCGCATCTTTCAAAGATCGATGTTGAGGTGAATCAGATAGTTTTCGCTGGAGATAAAATTGGAGAGGTTGGCAGGACAGGAGTGGCAATCGGTAGTCATCTTCATTTCGAAGTCCGTCATGGAAACGTTGAAAATTATTTTGCAACACAAAATCCTGAGCTATGGCTCATCCCGGCAAAGGATAATCACCATAACTCTTTCGGTACGCTGATGGTCTCGGTCGTTGATCAGGATCGCAATCTCGTCAGCTATGCAGAGTTCACCCTCAGAGATTATCCAGATCCATCCAAGAAAGCGGTTAAATCCTATTATGGCATCACCTATCCGTCCGATATGCTGAATGGAAATGAAAACGCGGCGTTGGGTGAATTGCCTGCCGGTTATTATCGCATTGCAGTTGAAAGAAACAGCAAAGTCTATGAACGTTGGGTTGAAGTAGAATCAAGGAAGCTTACGCAAGTTGGGTTTGTTGTAAAATGATTGTGCTCATTAATCAGCCACAGAGGCTACTGAGATATTGAGAAAAAAACTCAAAGGGCTCAGTGATCTCCCCTGGCACTGCCCGCTCCCTGACATCTTCCCGTCAGGGACACAATTGCGCCTGCGCGTCCCAGATCCCGCAGCATAGAGCTGCAATCTCTGGGATCGCGGGAAAGTGCAGATGTGTGGCGAAGAAATTAATCTTACATTGGAGTAACTATGGGACTCAAACCTGATCATTGGATTCGCAAGATGGCAACTGAACATAAGATGATTGAACCATTCGAAGAGAAACAGGTCCGCAATGGAGTTGTCTCGTATGGCGTTTCGTCGTATGGATACGATGTCCGTGTGGCGGATGAATTCAAGATTTTCACGAATGTTTTTTCTGCAACTGTTGACCCTAAAAACTTTGACACAAAATCTATGGTAGATTACATCGGCGATGTGTGTATTATTCCGCCCAATTCGTTTGCGTTGGCGCGCACCGTTGAATACTTTCGCATTCCGCGTAAAGTGCTGACGATTTGTCTCGGAAAATCAACGTACGCAAGATGTGGAATCATCGTGAACGTGACTCCTTTCGAACCTGAATGGGAAGGCTTTGTCACACTCGAAATCTCCAACACCACGCCGCTGCCTGCAAAGATTTACGCGAACGAAGGTTTAGCTCAAGTTCTGTTCTTTGAGGCAGATGAAGAGTGTGAAATTTCTTATGCGGATAAGAAAGGAAAGTATCAGAAACAGCAGTCTATTGTGCTGCCGAAGTTATGAATAGGCAGACCCAGCCAAAGCGCGGAAGAAACAATGACCCAAAGAATCTAAGTGGCAATGAAATCCAAATTTGCCCTCTCAGAAGAAAATCTTGTCCATGCAGTTGCTCTGCTAACTGCAGCGATGGGGGCAGTGAATGTAATCTCAGCGATCATCCCTGCAATGAGGGATCGCTTAAGATTACTGCGTTTGTTTGGAGAATACTCGCCTTTCAGTATTAGTGCAGGAGGACATCTTGCGTCAGCTCTCGCAGGATTCGCATTGCTATTGCTTTCCATCAGTCTCTGGCGGCGGAAACAAGTAGGATGGATATTAACTCTCTCGATAGTAATACTTTCCGTCCCCATTCATCTATTGAAAGGACTAGATTACGAAGAAGCTAGTTTCGCTACATTGCTCGCTGGTCTGCTGATTTATTTGCGTCCACATTTTCATGCCCGTTCAGATCCGCCTTCGATCAAACAAGGCTTGCAAACTTTGCTAGCGGCATTAGCATTTACGCTCGTTTATGGTGTCCTTGGCTTCTACTTGCTTGACCATCACTTCAAAGTCAACTTTGGTTTTTGGTCTGCTATTCGTCAGACCATTGTTATGTTCACGCAGTTCTACGATCCGGGCCTTCAGCCCGTCACGGGCTTCGGACGATATTTTGTTGATTCAATCTATATTATTGGTTCGGTAACGATTGGGTACGCGTTGCTTATGCTTTTGCGCCCCGTGTTAAATCGCGGTCCGTTGACAGAGGAAGAGCGTGCGCGCGCTTGGGAAGTTGTCCGCGGACATGGGCGAACATCCCTGGCCCGTATCGCTCTGCTCGACGATAAACGATTCTTTTTTCCCTCAGGTGGCTCATTGATTTCATATGTTGTAGAGAACAGGGTGGCATTAGCAGTAGGTGATCCAATTGGTCCGAGTCAGGATACTGAATGTGCAATCTCATCCTTCAAGGAATTTTGTTCCAAAAATGATTGGTTTCCTGCGTTCTACCAAGTCTTACCAACCAATATTGATGTATATGAATCATTGGACTTTGAGGCACTTACCATTGGTCATGAAGCCATTGTGGATTTAGCCCGGTTCACGCTAGAGGGTGGACATAATAAGACTCTGAGAAATAATTACAACAAGATGACGCGGCTGGGCTATCGCTATGATGTGATCCAGCCGCCCTATTCTGCACGGATGTTACGTGAATTGAAATTTATTAGTGATGATTGGCTTACAGCTCGTCATGCAACTGAATTGCGGTTTTCCTTGGGTTGGTTCAATGAGGCATATCTAAATACCTGCCCAATTTTATTAGTCCGAGATCGAGAAGGTTTTATAGAAGCCTTTGCCAATCTCCTGAC
>WNFZ01009526.1_pt1 | contig 14847 bp, 8 predicted proteins | sample 5400081 | NCBI WGS metagenome assembly WNFZ01 (sample SAMN13153365, study PRJNA577476) | soil metagenome | isolation source: 80 cm soil or saprolite under grassland replicate 1 | place: USA:California | collected 2016-06-15 | reverse complement strand
TTAGCATCTGCCCAGGCGCGAGCATGTCAATCCTCTCGAAGGTAAGACCACCGACTGGAGAGCCGGATGCGGGAGAACCGCCCGTCCGGTTCGGAGGGAGGGGGAGCCGAAACCAATCGGCTCTTCCTACCCCTATAAGAGGGCGAAGAACAGTTGAATGTAGAGACGAACTCACAATTCAATCGTCGCTACGCGACTGGGTAATCGTTCGCCCGCTGAATCGGCGTTAAAGCGCCGGCCTAGGCTCAAACCGTCGCTCCGCGACGAAGAAACTGAACGAAACGTGATTCTGACCGCTCTCCTTGGAGGAATTATGTACACCCTGTGGCAAGACCTGCGCTACGGCGCGCGAATGTTGTTGAAGAGGCCAGGCTTCACGCTGATTGCGATTATCACGCTCGCGCTCGGCGTCGGCGCGAACACGGCGATTTTCAGTCTGGTCAATACGGTGTTGCTGCGTCCGTTGCCCGTGGCGCAACCGGAGCGCGTCTTCGAGATCACGCCCTTGCAAAAGGGCGCGGATGCCGGCTCTTTCTCGTATCCGTTCTACAAAGATGTCCGTGACCAGAACGATGTGCTGGAAGGACTCGCGGCCTATCGCTTTGTTCCGCTGAGCCTGAGCCAGAACGGCAATAACGAACGGCTCTGGGGCTACCTGGTATCGGGCAATTATTTCGACCTGCTGGGCGTGCGCGCGGCGTACGGGCGGACGTTCACACAGGAAGAAGATAGCGCGCCGGGCGCGCATCCCGTCGCCGTGCTCAGCTTTGGCTGTTGGCAGCGGCGGTTCGGCGGCGCCTCGAATCTGGTCGGCAGGACGATCACCATTAACAATCACAGCTTCACAGTCGTCGGCGTCGCGCCGCCGGAATTCAACGGCACGGTGTTGGTCTTTTCGCCGGAAATCTACGCGCCGATCAATATGGCAAAGCAGATCGAGCCAGGTGGGAATTGGCTCGATAGTCGCGGCAGCGGCGTTCTCCAAACCATCGGGCGCATAAAGCCACAAGTGACGGCGGCGCAGGCCAAAGCGTCGCTTGATGCGCTGATGGCGCGGTTGGCGCGCGCGTATCCTAGCTATGAAAATGTTCGCTTCAGCCTTACGCCGCCGGGCTTGATCGTGCCGATGTTGCGCAATGCGACGCTGAGCTTTGCGGGCGTATTGATGGGCGTTGTCGTACTGGTGTTGTTGATCGCCTGCGTGAATCTGGCGAATCTGTTGCTGGCGCGCGCGGCGCAGCGGCGCAAAGAGATTGCCGTGCGCTTGTCGCTCGGCGCCAGCCGCTTCCGCCTTGTGCGGCAGTTGCTGACCGAAAGCGTGTTGCTTTCGGCTGTTGGCGGCGCATTGGGCGCGTTGCTGGCGTGGTGGCTTGTTGAGTTGGCGGCGGTTTTCAAACCGCCCGTAGATTTCGCGCTGACAATTGATTTGCGCATGGATTGGCGCGTCCTTGCTTTCACACTCGGCGTTTCGTTCCTGACGGGCGTGTTCACAGGGTTGCTGCCCGCGTGGCAGGCGACGAAGCCGGATTTGGTTCCGGCGCTGAAAGACGAAACGAGTCTCGGCGGGTATCGCCGCGCACGGCTGCGCAGCGCGCTGGCCGTCGCGCAGGTCGCCTTGTCGCTCGCGCTGCTCGCGGGCGCGGGCTTGATCGTGCGCAGCCTGCAAAAAGCGCATGCAGTCGGGCCGGGCTTCGACATTGAGCATACGGTGACGGCGTCGGTTGACCTGAATTTGCAAGGCTATGACGAAGCGCGGGGACGAGCGTTTCAAAAACAACTCCTAACACGCATCGAAGCTTTGCCCGGCGTGAGCGCGGTTTCTTACGCCGGCGACCTCCCGCTCAATTTGAATCGCAGCAGCGATACCTTCTACGCCGAGGGCCAGCCCTTCACGCGTCAGTCCGATCTGCCGGAGATTCTTCTCACCTCCGTCTGGCCGCGTTATTTCGAGACGATGGGCATTCCGCTGCTGCAAGGACGTGATTTCACGATCCAGGATGGCGGCGAGCGGGCGCGCGTCGCCATCGTCAACGAGAGCTTCGCGCGCCGCTTCTGGCCGGGGCAGAACGCAGTCGGCAGACGATTCAGTGAGGACGGCCCGTCTAACCCATTCTGGGAGATCATCGGCGTCGTGAAAGACAGCAAGTATTTTAGTCTCGGAGAAGACCCGCAGCCGTTCGTCTACTTCCCGATGTCGCGCGATTACGATGGCGCAGTCGCGCTCGTCGTGCGCGCGAGCGGCGATCCACAAAGTCTCCTCAATGCGATACGCCACGAAGCGCGGCGGCTCGACGCCAACCTGCCGGTCTATGGCGCCAAGACGATGCGCGAACACATGTGCTTGTCGCTGTTCCCGTTGCGCACAGGCGCGTGGGTCGCGGGCAGCTTTGCGTTGCTGGCGTTGTTGCTGGCGGGGCTGGGCGTTTACGGCGTGATGAGTTACGGCGTCAGCCAGCGCGAGCGCGAAATCGGCATTCGGATGGCGCTCGGCGCGCAAGGCGGCGATGTGTTGCGGCTGGTCATCCGGCAAGGGCTGATACTTGCCTTGATTGGATTGGCGCTGGGCTTGGCGGGCGCTTTGGCGTTAACGCGCTTGATGACCAGCGTGCTTTACGGCGTGAGCGCGACCGATGCGCTGACCTTTGTGGGCGTGACGCTGGTCTTAGCATTGGTCGTCATGCTTGCCTGTTATGTTCCGGCGCGGCGCGCGACTCGCGTGGATCCGATGGTCGCGCTCAGACACGATTAGTTAAAACAGCTGCCTAAATTCAAGCCCTCGCTACGCGGCGAGGAACAGAAGGATGTGAACATGCTACGTATCAAATCCATTTCCATAATCTGTCTGCTCTTTCTGACGGTCGTGGTTTTTGCCTCATTCGGCAGATCCCAGACTGAGACCAACAACAACGCTAAGGCTGCGCAGCGCGATAACGAGCAAACGATGCAGGCGCTGCTGAACGAAGTGCGTCAGCTCCGGCTAGCCATCCAAAGGTCGAACCTCAGCGCGTATCACGCGCAGCTTATCATTGAGCGGATGCGGTCCCAGCGACAACACGTGGAGCGCCTGACCGAGAGGTTGCGTGAAACCCGCGACCGAATAGCCAATGGGAAGATACCGCAGGCCGAGTTTGAGCATGAGCTGAAAAAAATCGATCGCTTCTTGAGTCAGGAGTGGCCCGCTGAAAGGCGTCAAGATCTGGAGGAACAACAAGACATGTTCAAGACCAGGTTGGCGGCGCTGGCGAAAGAGGAAACGAGGCTGCAGGAGGTCGAGTCCCAACTTACCGCGCAATTGCAAATCGAGCAGGCCAGGCTGGCTGAGCTTGACGACCAATTGGACGCTTTGCGGCGAGAACTGGAAATGCCGCCCGCTGAGAATAAACAGCCGCAAGGCGGGAAACGTCCTTGAACGATAAGAACACAACGAGGAGAAATTATGCAGACCCTGTGGCAAGACCTGCGCTACGGCGCGCGAATGTTATTCAAGAAACCCGGCTTCACCTTGATCGCCGTCCTGACGCTGGCGCTGGGCATTGGCGCCAACACGGCTATTTTCAGCGTCGTCAACGGCGTGTTGTTGCGACCGCTGCCGTACAAGGGGCCGGATCGGTTGGTTCGCGTATACAGTGAATTCCCGACGATGAACCTGCGTAAGTTCTGGATCTCCGCGCCGGAATACCTGGACATTCAGAAAGAGGCGAAGTCATGGGAGTCCATCGGCGCGTGGCAGGCGGGCGGGGTGAATATCGCGGCGACCGGCGACCCCATTCGCGTCACGTCGACCCGCGTCACGCGCAGTCTGATTGACACGCTCGGCGTGCAGCCGGCGCTGGGTCGCAACTTCACGCCGGAAGAAGACGCGGTCGGCGGCCCGCGCGTGGCGATCATTTCGCATGCGCTGTGGCAGCGCTCGTTCGGCGGGCAGGCGGACATCATCGGCAAAGAGATCAGGATCAACGCGCGCCCGTTCAACGTCGTTGGAGTGATGCCTCAAGGATATGTTTTCCCGCCCGGCAGCAACCAGCCTGCGGACGTGTGGACGCCGTTTCAATTCGACCCGGCCAACCCCGGCGGCCGAGGCGGCCATTTCCTGTACGTCATCGGCAGACTGAAACCGGGAACGACCATCGACCAGGCGCGCGCCGAGGTAGAAACGTTGATGGCCGGATGGAAGAACGAGAATCGCGCGCCGCACCTGCTTCAGCCGAACGTTCATCCCGTCCTGATGTTCCCGTTGCACGAAGACGTGGTCGGAGGGGCGAAATCGGCGGTGCTGATGTTGCTCGGCGCAGTCGCGTTCGTCCTGCTGATCGCGTGCGCGAACGTCGCCAGCCTGCTGCTGGCGCGGGCCGAAGCGCGTCGTCGTGAATTCGCGGTGCGGCTGGCGTTGGGCGCGGGCCGCAGGCGAATGCTGTTGCAGTTTTTGACCGAAGGGATGATTCTGGTTCTGCTCGGCGCCGCGTGTGGCGTGTTGTTGGCGCAGGGCGGGCTGAAATTGATTATGGCCGCCGCGCCTGACAGCGTGCCGCGCACGGGCGAGATCAAGATCGATCTTTTGGTGTTGGCCTTCACGCTCGGGGTTTCGGCGCTGGCGGTCTTCATCTTCGCTCTGGCCCCGATGGCGCAACTGCGCGAACGGAATCTGGCCGATTGGCTGCACGGATCGGGCAAGGGAACAGGCGGCGGAGCGAGCAGTCAATTGCTTCGCAAAGGTCTGGTCGTTACAGAAATCGCGCTGGCCCTTGTGCTGGTGGTCGGCTCCGGGCTGATGATCCGCGCGTTTTGGAAGCTGCGAAGTGTTGATCTGGGGTTTAACCCGTTCGGCGCTTTGTCGTTTACCATAGCGCTGCCGTCGAGCGCCTACCCAATCCCGGAACAACTCAGGTTTTCCCAGTCATTGCAAGCGAGGCTTGCTTCCATTCCCGGTGTGAAGTCTGCCGCCATGGCCAGCGAATTGCCGCCGCTGCGGCCCATTGACGCCAATGACACGCAGATAGAAGGTTTTCAACCGACGCCGAACAGCCCGGCGCAGAACGTCGATTTCTGGAACGTCGTCAGTGAAGACTACTTCAAGACGATGGGTATACGCCTGACCGAAGGCCGGTTGTTCGAACCTCCCGACCGCAACGAAAACGCGCAGCGCGTCGTCGTCATCAACCAGGCGCTGGCAAAGCGGTTCTGGCAGGGCAGTCCGATCGGGAGGCGAATCAACCCGCAAGTCTCGAGGGATCCCAACTGGTTCACCATCATCGGCGTGGTCGAAGACACCAAGAACCTGGGCGTGGACAAGCCCGCCGGGACGGAACTCTATGTTCTGCAGCCGCAAGTCATGACGCTCTTCCGCGGCGTGACGCGCCAGAACTTCGTCGTTCGCGCGGAAGGCGACCCGACCCTGGTCGCCGGCGCCGTGCGCGCCGCCGTGCGCGAGATAGATCCCGCGTTGCCGATCTTCGGCATACAGACGATGTCGGACACGGTCGCCGATTCGCTGGTCAGGCCGCGGTTCCTGTCGCTGCTGCTCGGCGCGTTCTCGGTCATTGCGCTGGCGCTGGCGGCTGTGGGGATTTATGGCGTAATGGCTTATTCGGTCTCACAGCGTACGCAGGAGATCGGCGTGCGCGTGGCGCTCGGCGCCCGGTCTTCGGACGTGCTGAAGATGGTGTTGGGGCAGGGAACAAAGCTGGCGGCCGTCGGCGTCGGCATAGGCTTGGCCGGCGCTTTCGCGCTGACGCGGGTGATGTCCACATTGCTTTTTGAGGTGAGCGTGACCGATCCGGCGACGTTCGCGGCGGTCGTGGCGCTGCTGGCGATTGTGGCGCTGTTGGCCTGCTACATCCCCGCGCGGCGGGCGACGAAGGTGGACCCGCTGATCGCGCTCAGATGCGAATAGATGTCAGATGTCAGATGTCAGATGTCAGTAGAGGAGTGGCGGCAAAGCGCTCTCACTGACATCTGACATCTGACATCTGCCCTTGGAGGAATGATGCAAACACTATGGCAAGACCTGCGCTACGGCGCGCGAATATTGCGGAAGAAACCGGGCTTCACTTTAATCGCTGCGGTCACGCTGGCGCTGGGAATCGGCGCTAATTCGGCGATGTTCGGGTTGATTGACGCGTTGCTGCTGCGTCCGCTGCCGTTCAAGGACATGAATCGGTTGGCGGTAGTTTGGGGCAGGTTGCCGCAGGGCGGACCCATAGGCTTCGGGATTTCGCCGGCGGACTTTGAGGATTTCCGCGAGCAGCAGCAGGTCTTTGAGCATCTGGCGGCGCGTCAATGGGCGGAAGTCAGCCTGACCGGCGGGGCCGAACCGGAACGGGCGCAAGGCTATCGCGTCACGCAGAATCTATTCACCGCACTCGGCGTCAGCGCGTTGCATGGGCGAACATTTCTGCCAGGGGAGGAGTTAGCCGGTAATGACGATGTCGTGTTGCTCAGTCAGGGACTGTGGAATCGCCGTTTCGCCGGCGACAAGGATGTCGTCGGACAACGCATAACGCTGAACGGCCGCAGCTACACCGTCGTTGGCGTCATCCCCGATGGTTACGAATGGCCGATAGGAGCGGAGTTGTGGATGCCGCTGGTCATGACGCCGGAGTTGAAACGCGAGCGCGCGATGCATTCTCTCGTCATCACCGGATTGCTCAAACACGGTGTGAGGATTGAGCAGGCGCAAGAAGAGATGGAGCGGATCGCGCGCCGCCTTGCTGAGCGGTATCCAAGCACGAACCTGGGGCGCGGCGTGAATCTGGCTCGATTGCCGGGCGATGTCGCCGAATTTTATCTGCGGCCACTGCTCGCGTTGCTCGGGGGCGGCGTCTTCTTCGTGCTGCTGATTGCCTGCGCGAATGTCGCGAACCTCCAATTGACGCGCGCGGCGGGTAGACAAAAGGAGATCGCCATTCGCGCGGCGCTCGGCGCAGGCCGCTGGCGCGTGATCCGGCAACTGCTGACCGAAAGCGTGATGCTGTCGATTGCGGGCGCGGCGCTCGGATTGTTGATTGCGCCGTGGTTGATTGACTATGCCAAAGCGAGCGTGCCGCAAGAGGTCCGCGTCTATCTCCCCGGACTCAAACACGCGGACATCGACCTGCGCTGCCTGAGTTATACGATGGCCCTCGGTCTGCTGGCCGGAATCATTGCGGGACTGGCGCCCGCGTTCCAGGCTTCAAAGGCCGATCTATACAATACGCTCAAGGAAGGCGGGCGCAGCGTCGCGGGCGCGTCGCGGCGTAATCTGCGCGGCGCCCTCGTCGTTGCGGAAGTGGCGCTGGCGCTTGTGCTGTTGATCGGCACGGGATTGACCGTCAAAGGCTTCTCGAATTTATCGGAGCAGCACAAACAAGGCTTTGATTCGACGCGTCTGCTGACGATGAGGATCGCTCTGCCGGGATCCAAGTACGCCGAGCATCATCAGCGTGTGGACTTCTTTCAGAAAACGCTTGAGCGCGTCGAGGCGACTCCCGGCGTCGTATCGGCCGCGATCATCAACGACCTGCCTGCAACCAATAATTGGGATCTGGAATTCTTCGAGATTGAAGGACGCCCCGCTCCTTCGCCCGCGGATAAGCTGATGGGGGTTTTCGGCGCGATCAGCGCCGATTACTTCCGCACGATGCGCATCCCGCTCGTTCAGGGCCGCGCGTTCACTAAACAGGACGAGGCTTCAGCGACGCCCGTCGCGATCATCAGCGGGGCGGCGGCGCGCCGGTTCTTTCCGAATCAGAGCCCGCTCGGTCAGCGCATCCGTGTGGAGATCGGCAATGGCGAATGGCCCTGGCACACTATCGTCGGCGTGGTCGGAGATGTGCGCCAATTCGTGTTCGATCGTGAGATGCGCGCGATGGTCTATCTGCCATACGCGCAACTGGCGCGGCCCTGGTCTGATGGGATGACGCTGGCGATTCGCGCGGCCGGCGATCCGCTCGGCATGGTTCCGGCGGTTCGCGAGCAGATTAGCGGCGTTGATCCCGATCAGCCGGTCTATCGGATCAAGACGATGGAGCAAACGATCGTCGAACATATCTCGCCGATCAGCCTCTCGGCGGAGTGGATGGCAGGCTTCGGGTTACTGGCTCTCATGCTCGCGGCAGTCGGCGTCTATAGCGTGATGGCTTATGCCGTGTCGCAGCGTACGCGCGAAATCGCCGTGCGCATCGCGCTCGGCGCGCAAACGAGCGACGTCTTGCGGCTGGTTACCGGACAAGGGATGAAGCTGGTGGTGGACGCGACCGACCCGGTGACATTTGGCGTGGTTGCGACAGGGCTGGCCGCGATTGCGTTGCTGGCCTGTTACATCCCGGCGCGGAGGGCGGCGAAGGTGGACCCGATGGTCGCGCTGAGGTGCGAATGAAAACGCCCTGGGATCTCCGCCCGATTGCTTAAAACAAAATACCCGAAGGAGGTAGACCATGATTATGCGTGGAATGACGCCCCGAAGATTGACGAGTTTCCTGGCCCCGCAGGGCGCTGCGAACTGCATATATACGATGGTCTTGGTCACCTGCTGACCCGGAAAGTCGATCGACAGGCCCAACTGCGAGGCGATTTCGATTTCGACCCCAAGGCGACCGCCGACGCTGACGATAAGATCTGGAAGTTTCTAGAGGAGCTGGGATATCTCGCCCGCTAGCGAAGCGTGACGCAATATCGCGGCCGTGATGGAGTTGAACACCCTTCACAAGGAGGATGAGATGTTTCAAGACCTGCGTTTTGGGATTCGTCTGCTATGGAAAAATCCCGGCTTCACCGCCGTGGCTGCGCTCTCGCTCGCGCTCGGCATCGGGGCCAACACGGCGATCTTCAGCCTGGTTGACGCCGTTCTGCTGAAGACGCTGCCGGTGAAAAGCACGGAACAGCTTGTCTTGCTCGATGCCTTTAATCAGCGCGGCGAGCGGCGCAACTTCTCATACCAGGTGTTCGAGCAACTTCGCGTTCGCACTCAATTCTTCTCCGGCGTCCTTGCCGCCCTCGACGGCACAAGCAGGATGGAGGTATCCGACCCGGGATCCGGCGCCTGGACGGAACAGGCTGAAGTGCAGCTTGTTTCCGGAGAGTATTTTCAGGTTTTGGGCGTGAACGCGGTCGTTGGTCGCACGCTGACCGCCGCCGATAACCAGACGCCTGGCGCGCATCCGGTGGCGGTGCTGAGCTACGGCTTTTGGCAGCGCAGATTCGCCGGAGATGTATCGGTCATCGGCAAGAGCATCACACTGAAGGCGCATCCGTTCACCATCATCGGTGTGACCCCGCCCGCTTTCTTTGGCGAAGCCGTGGGGCGGGCGCCCGACATTTGGGCGCCGTTGATGATGCAGCCCACATTTGATCGAGGCCAGTCTTATCTCGGCGATGCGAATATAGGATGGCTACGCATCATGGCGAGGCTCCAGCCCCGTATGAGCGAAGCGCAAGCCCAGGCATCGCTGGCCATCCGGCTTGAGCAGATCAAGGCCGAGCCGGACGACCTGGGCAAATCGGCGCGAAACATCGCAAAGATAGAATTATCTCCAGGAGGTCGGGGACTCGCGGATTTTCGCGCCCGCTTTTCTATACCGCTTCGCATCCTGATGGCGGTCGTGGGACTGGTGCTGCTCATAGCCTGCGCCAACGTCGCCAACCTATTGCTGGCGCGCGCGACGACTCGCGGTCGGGAAGTGGCCATCCGGCTGGCGATTGGCGCGGGGCGCTTCAGGCTGATTCGCCAGTTCCTCACCGAGAGCGTTTTACTGGCCGCAATCGGCGGCGCGCTCGGTCTGCTTCTCGCCTGGTGGGGTAGCCATTTCCTTCTGGTTCTTGTCTCGAGCGATTCCTCTGCAATCCCGATTGATGTCACGCCGAACACCAGGATACTCGGCTTCACGATTTTGGTGTCGCTGTTGACGGCGCTAATATTCGGCCTCGCGCCCGCGTTTGCCGCCACGCGGCAGGATGTCAACGCGGCGCTCAAAATGACTGCGCTTGCGCGTCCGCGCCTTTCCCTTTCCCGCTTCCTGGTGATCGCGCAAGTCGCATTGTCACTTCTGCTGCTGACCGGGGCCGGCTTGTTTGTGCGGACTCTACGCAACCTGCGCACACTGGACCTCGGTTTCGCCGCCGAGAGCGTCATACAAGTCCGCATCAATCCGCAGGCCAGCGGTTACAAGCAAGAACAACTCCCCGACCTTTACCGGCGGCTGCTCGAAAAGTTGAATTCCGCGCCGGGCATCAGCTCCGCCAGTATGGCCGGCAGCGGGTTTCGGACGGGCACATCCCGATCCTGCTGCATTTCGGTCGAAGGCTATACCCACCGCCCCGATGAGGACCGACAGGTTCAGACCAACCGTGTGACGCCAGGTTATTTTCAGACGATGGGTTTGCGGCTTCTGCTCGGTCGTGACTTCACGCCGCAGGAGGCCAGCAGCAAGCCGTTTGAGTTTCCGAAGATCGCTATCATCAACGAGACCATGGCGCGCTACTACTTCGGGGAAGCGAATCCGCTGGGGAAGCGCTTTGGCTGGGGCGATCCGCCGAAGCTGAAGACCGACATCGAAATTATCGGCGTCGTCAAAGACGCCAACTACGGCAGCCTGCGCGACAAGGCGCCTCGCCTGATCCGTTGACAAGAATCTGGAGATTTCCACCGTCAGAACTGTTCCCCAACTCCGGGATCAAGCGTTGGTTCAAGAGCGATTGCTGGCGGAGCTTTCCAGCTTCTTCGGCCTGTTGGCGCTGCTGCTGGCCTGCATCGGATTATACGGAGTGATGTCTTACGACGTGGCGCGCCGCACTCACGAGATCGGCGTCCGGATGGCGCTCGGCGCCGAAGCGATGGATGTCGTCCGGCTGGTAATGCGGGAGACGATGTCGCTGGTCGTCATCGGTTTGATCGCGGGACTGGTCGCGGCTCTGCTGACCACACGCTTGATCGCAAGTTTGCTTTACGGCCTGACGCCGGATGACCCGCTGACCGTCGGACTGGCTTCATTGTTGTTGCTCACAGTGGCTGCGCTGGCTGGTTATTTGCCAGCGCGCAGGGCGGCGCGAGTGGATCCGATGGTGGCGCTTAGAACCGAATAGATGTCAGATGTCAGATGTCAGATGTCAGCTGAAAGTTGAGTGATGCGAGAGACCTCTTCACTGACATCTGTCATCTGACATCTGACATCTTCTCTGGGAGGAATTATGCACACCCTGCTGCAAGACCTGCGCTACGGCGCGCGAATGTTGATGAAGAAGCCCGGCTTCACGCTGGTTGCTATTCTCACAATGGCGCTCGGCATCGGCGCGAACACGGCGATCTTTACGGTTGTTGACGCGGCGTTGCTGCGCAGTCTCCCGTATAAATCGCCTGAAAGGCTTTACCACCTCTGGGAGGCCAGGCCGCAGAAAGAGTTTCCGCAGCGCGAGTTTTCTTACCCCGATTTTCAGGACTATCAACAGAACGGGGTTTTTGAAGAGATCGCCGCATACAGGGGCGGCGGCGGGGTTCTGAGGGGCCGAGGCGAACCGGAACCGGTATCGGCTCCGTCGGCATCGGCGAATTTCTTTTCGATGTTGGGAGTCGAGCCAGTCTTGGGCCGCCTGTTTCAACCCGGCGAAGACAAGCCGGGTGCGGAACGAGTGGCCGTCCTGACCCATAGTTTTTGGCGGCGGCGCTTCGGCGGCGATGCGGGAATCATCGGGCAATCGCTGACAATCGGCGGCGCCAGTTATACCGTTGTCGGCGTATTGCCGGCGAGCTTTCAATTTGCGCTCAGACCCGCTGATCTTTGGCTTCCTTATCAGCCGACCGAAGCTCAGCGGACTGCGCGCTTTATGCACGGAACCAATCTCATCGGACGGCTCAAATCAGGCGTCAGCGTCGAACAGGCGCAAGCTGAAATGAGCGCCATCGCCGGCCGCATCGAGCGCGATCATAACCAGTCGCATGCCGGAACAGGCTTCAGGATCGTTCCGCTGCGCGAACAACTCGTCGGAAACGTCAAACCGATATTGCTGGTCTTGCTAGGCGCGGTTGGATTTGTCCTGCTGATCGCCTGCGCCAATGTCGCCAGTCTGCTCTTGACGCGTTCCATTGCCAGGCAGAAAGAGATCGCCGTTCGGGCCGCGCTGGGAGCCGGCCGATGGCGAGTGATCCGGCAATTGCTTACCGAATCATCGCTGCTCGCGCTCCTCGGCGGAGCGGCGGGTTTACTCGTCGCCTCCTGGGGCGTGGCCGCACTCATGGCCGCGCTGCCTGAAGACCAACTCAACGCTCTGCCGTTCCTCAAATCTTTACGAATCGACGCGGGTGTCCTGGCGTTCGCTTTCGCGCTTTCGCTGCTGACGGGGATCGTGTTCGGCCTGGCGCCGGCGCTGCAAGCGACGCGCGCCGATTTGTACGAATCGCTCAAGGAAGGCGGCCGCGCCGCATCGGGCGAGGCGCGACGCCGACTGCGCGGCGCGCTGGTCGTGACGGAAATCGCGCTGGCCGTCGTGTTGCTCACTGGCGCGGGATTGATGATGAAAAGTCTGCTGCGATTGCTGCGGACCGACGTGGGGTTCGACCCGCGTAACTTGCTGACGATGACCGTCGCGCTGCCGGCGAGTAAATACGGCGAACCCAATCGGCAGGTTAATTTTTATGGGCGATTGGTGGAGCGACTCGAATCGCTGCCCGGCGTGAGTAGGGCGGGATTTGTGAACATCCTGCCCTTGCTCGGCGGAAACACGACGCGTTTCACTGTCGAGGGCGATCCGATTCCGCCGCCCGGACAGGAGGTCGAAGCAAACATCCGCGTCGCCAACGAAAGCTATTTTCCAACGCTCGGCGCACCGCTGATCAAAGGACGTCTCTTCGATGAACGCGACACGTCGGACGCTCCCGGCGTCGTCATTATCAACAAAAGCCTGGCCGACAGAATCTTCGCGGGCCGCGACCCGATCGGGCGGCGGTTAAGTTACCCGTCAACCAACTCCGCTCCCGACCAGATAATAGGCGTGGTAGGGGATGTGAAGATCACCGGATTGGATGAGGCGATCAAACCGGTCCTCTACTACCCGTACAGGCAAAGCGCGTCGTTGGCGACCAGCCTGGTCGTGCGCACAAGCGCCGATCCCGCCGCAATGGTCAATACGATCCGCGACGGATGTCGCGCGCTCGAACCGGATGTGGCGATCTTCAATGCGCGTACGATGGAGGAAATGATCTCCGGTTCGCCGGCGTCGTTCATGCGGCGCTTTCCGGCCCTGCTGATCGGCGTCTTTGCGGGGGTGGCGTTGCTGTTGGCTTCGGTCGGCCTTTACGGAGTCATTTCGTATTCCGTCAGCCAGCGGACGCGCGAAATCGGCGTGCGGATGGCGTTGGGCGCGCGGGCCTCGGACATTTTGAAGATGATATTGAAACAGGGGCTGGCGCTGGCCTCCGTCGGGCTGGTCATTGGCGTGGCGGGGGCGTTGGCGCTGACGCGGCTGCTCGGCGCGATGCTCTACGAAGTGAGCGCGAGCGACCCGGCGACGTTTGCGCTGGTCTCGGCCGCGCTGGGCGTCGTGGCGTCGCTGGCCTGCTACATCCCGGCTCGACGGGCGACTAAGGTGGATCCGATGGCCGCGCTCAGATGCGAATAGATGTCAGATGTCAGATGTCAGATGTCAGTGTGAGAGCTTTGACGCCACTCCTCTACTGACATCTGACATCTGACATCTGACATCTTCTCTTGGAGGATTTATGCAGACACTTCGGCAAGACTTGCTCTATGGCATACGAATGCTCGCCAAGCGCCCCGGTTTCACCCTGATCGTCGCGCTTACATTGGCGCTCGGAATCGGGGCCAACACTGCGGTCTTCAGTTTGATTGACGCTTTCCTGTTAAAGCTGCTTCCGGTAAGAGACCCGCAGCAGCTAGTCTTTGTGCGCGCGACAAATCCGAAAGGCGGAATCACAGGGAGCTTTCCTTATCCCATCTTCGAACAGTTTCGTGATCGGAACCGCTCGTTTTCAGGCGTCTTTGCGGTCGACAGTACCCGTGTCAGCGTCACAGTCGAAGGCCAGCCGGAAATGGTCTGGGGAGATTTCGTGTCTGGAAGCTACTTCGATGTTTTAGGGGTGAGCGCGATTCTGGGTCGAACTTTTACCGCTGACGATGACCAGACCGAGAAGCCGCCTGTGGCAGTGATCAGTAGTGGATACTGGGAGCGACGTTTTGGGCGAGACCCCGCGGTGATCGGAAAGACGATCTATCTTGCGAAGATTCCTTTTACCGTGATTGGTGTCACGTCGCCAGGATTTTACGGCCTGAACGTGGCCGGCAGGTCAGCCGACGTTGTACTGCCCATGTTCATGCAGTCTCGGCTTGCGTTGGGAGATCACAATACCTTTGGAATCATGGCGCGGTTGAAACCCGGCGCCTGCCCGGAGCAGGCTCGCGCTTATCTGGACGTGATCTATCAGCAAGCCCTGACGCAGATGGCTGGCTCCGGAATTTCTCCGCAGGCGCAACAGGAGATTCGCGCGCAGAAAATCCAACTGAAACCAGGGATCAGGGGAGACTCGACGCCGGGGTTCGATTCGGAGCTGCGTATCCTGCTCGCGGTCGTCAGCGTTGTTTTACTCATCGCCTGCCTCAACATCGCCAACCTGTTGCTGGCGCGCGCAGTGGGTCGTCAGAGAGAGATTGCCGTGCGTCTTTCGCTCGGCGCTGGGCGAGGACGAGTGATCAGGCAGTTGCTGACGGAGAGCATCCTGCTCGCGGCGCTGGGAGGGGTTTTGGGGCTGCTCGTCGCGCAATGGCTCGTGAGCGGGCTGCTCGCTGTCTTCTCCAGCGGAAATGATCCCATTCCGTTTGACCTCAAGCTTGACATGAGAATCCTGGCCTTTACCGGCGCGGTCTC
>WNFZ01004075.1_pt1 | contig 14851 bp, 18 predicted proteins | sample 5400081 | NCBI WGS metagenome assembly WNFZ01 (sample SAMN13153365, study PRJNA577476) | soil metagenome | isolation source: 80 cm soil or saprolite under grassland replicate 1 | place: USA:California | collected 2016-06-15 | reverse complement strand
ATACATGCAGGTCGTAAGACTGCCTTGACTGTGGTGGCTGTTGCCCACAGCCAGCTGATAAATGCTTGATGCTATGCAAACAGGATCCGCGTTCTATGCCCTTGCTTTAATTTTTTGGCTATTGATTGGTTTTTGTTCCATAGCATAGCCCAGGAAGCCCCTCAAGCTCGGATCAAACTGAAGCTTCAGTGGAAATTTTTGGTGTGGCATTGTCGGGAGGGCTGTGTCTCTTTTTGTACTTAAGCTGCATGAACTTACTGTCCCCACTTCAGTCTTCTTCATACATTGACCTGGCTAGCTCTCGGAAAGTGCATATGGCTCCAAATGCGAAGTCCACCTCGACAGGCCCTCAACCACAAGCTAGGATTTCGAAATCGGCAAAGGAGAACACTACTTATCGGGTCCAGACACGCCCTCAGGCGCCTTCAGCTATGAAGAAGTCCCAGGCGACTGCCAATGGCTCTCGACCCCTCCAGACATCTCAGGCTCCATTGCAACATGCGGAGACTGCTGCTCTGCTGGCAAGGATTGCAGCGCAGGATGGTCAGTTTTTTTATTCTATTTTTTTAATTACAATTATATGGCTTATATTTGTTTAGCGGTAATCAATCGACTAATGAAAAGCCAAGCACTGTGAGACCCGAAGGGTGGGGAAAATTGACTGAAAAGGGGGGAATGCCAAAAAAGCGATGGTTAATGGTGTAATGTAAAAAACTACATTTTTTGGTGGAAAGAAATTTACAACCTTTATCATAGCGTTTTATAACCATAAATAGGCAAATGAATTACACCACAAAACGATGTGAATTTTTTGGGGGATTTTACCATTGTTAGACTAAGTATTATATACTAAAAAAAAGACAACCTAATGTATAGTAATTTCACAATGAAACCGTTGTCAACTACCCAAGCCCGTAGCTACTTGCAGCAATGACTCCAATGCTCAGTGAGGGACTGTCGTCGAAACAAGCAGCAGGACGGTCACCCCGGTGTAAAATGAGTGTAATAGGAAATCTTGCAGATGTTCGAGGGCAAGTGGAGAGTTGAAGGAAGCACGGCGAAGGGACTCGAGGAGTTTGTGGAAACCGTAGGTCCAGAGGCGTACAATGACGTTAACGTTGTCCTTTGTCGGTATATTGCGGAGAGAGGCAGGAAGGGAGGGCGAGAGTGAGATTTCGAGAAGACTGTGGCTGATTTTAGCAGGTCTGTTGGATAAAGCTTAAGGTACCGTGATTCCTATATAAACGGAGAAGAACAACGCACTCTTTGTGGTCATCTATAATTTTCTTCCAACACTCCCTTTCCGCTTCCCGTTCAACATATGCATATGGCACCGTTGTTTCTTTGCCCTTGCCTTGGCCCTTTGATGATCAAACTCTTCTCTTTTCCACCAAAGTCATTAATCCCTGCATTCGCATCCTCGGTCGAAGACCCGACAAAGCTCTCCTCTTGCTTGATCTTCGTTTCCAAGTTCGACAATGCCCTATATAGTAGCTTCTTCAATTGGATCGAGAAGACACTATTTCCAGAATCATCCGTTCCATTTCCTTTGGACTTGCCCAGCGGAAGAAGCTGATGATCCATCAGTCGTAGACGACAGCGTGAATGCGGAAGAGAATATTGATGCGGCGTAGGAGGACATTGAAGATGCTGAGACGCGATCATTAGTATTTTGGAGTAGGACGGGTCACGATCGTGCCGCTCAATACCGAAGTTATTTGAGCCTGTGATTGTGCGGGCAACGGCGGGCCAAAACAGAGAAACGAACTGGGTCGTCCTTGGTCCTTGGATGACCAAAAAGCTGCCAAGCATTGCCTCTACTCATGGAATTGGTGGGTTCTCGTTGTCGTGGATCTCTTTCCCTTTCTCTTTCTCATTCGCGTTCCCTTTCTCAATCCCATTCACCACTGAACAGCTGTTCTTCTGTGCCCCCGGATCGTCTCTTCGGGATAGGATCATGATGAAGATCAAACAATTTAGGTGATTTACCATGACTGTGAATATGATGAGGTCGGGGTGAAGATGAGATCCGTAGTTTCCGAGAGAAGTCGTGGTCAGCTTCTTTCTCTCGGTCTTTGGATGATGGCTGCGGGCGAGAAATGACGATGTGAGGTTGTTAGGGATGTCGGCGAGGTGAAAGAGATGGTGTTGAAACTTGGTAACAGGCATCTTGTGCGGAAACCTTTGGGGACAGCTCTCTGTCCCTCTCTTTTTCACGGTACGACGAAGACTGTGGAGGAGACTGGGACAGAACTTTTGACGGTGGCCGCTGCCGAGTGGGCAACATCTGAGAATGTTGCAGTTGGCTGCGCTCTCTTTTCGGACTTGTCTCGCGGTCGAGTAGCATTGGTGGGTTAAATGTTAGGACAAGCCTTGCGATATCATCACTTTCCTTGGTACACTAGAAAGGAAACCGGCCATCGATATCTCCTCCCAGGGAACACTCCGCTCTAGTAATGCAAGCACACTCCTATGTTTCACGAGTGTAGCCAAGAACGTTAAGACGATGGTCAGATAAGGATTTAGGGATGAGCCGGCATACTGAGAAGGTTTCCTCAACGGTTTCTTGAGTATGAAAGATATCATGGCGAAGGTAAGTTGGAGGGAATACTTGAATGCTGGCGGGAGTTCCACGTCTGAAGCTGTTTCTGCCGCCGGGATGACTGGAGACCTATCCCTCTCCTTCCCTTCATCGTCTATATCCATGCCCTCCTCGGCCATTGCGGCAGTCCGTACGACTGCGCCAGGAATAGCAGCTTTCTTAGCCATGACCCTCATCATAGTTATTTCGGCCTGAGCTTGCAAAGCACCTCCCACTGTGTTTGCTCCCTCTTTCGTACCGAGGCCACCAAATCTCCTCACCATGCCTCCAGCTTTTCCGTATTCCAAGATAGCACCGATGTTCATCACTGCCATCATCAGCCACTCTCTTTCCTCCGCACCTTCGATAGCAAGTCTCTGGCCATTGTCGCGTTGAAAGAGTCGAGAACAAACAACTCCGAGGCACGAGAGTCTGGTGATGCTCGGCGTGCCTGAAGCGGTTGGGAAAAGAGAGGTAGGATAGATTCTCGGGAGATAAGGAAGGGTGAAGGGTAGTCAAGCTAGCATGTGCAATAACGTGAGTTAAATTGATATACTGTTTAAAAAGAAATCATACCTCTTGATGAAATGGTAACAACCTCTCAGCTCCTCACCTTCCACCTTCCACCTCCAATAATTCCAAGTAGTGATGTAATTTCTTCGTCTTGGGCTGTTCAGCCAGACTCGCACCATACCAATCCCTTGCAATCTGACATCATCTCCTTCTTAGGCTCCATATCTATCATGCGTGCAGCAACGACTCCAATGCTTGTCGGAGACTATCGTCGATACGAGCAGCAGGACAGTCGCTTAGTAATTTCATGCTGATTGAGGAATTTTGGTTTCGACTTGGTCTGTGCCGCTCATAGCCACTGCAACCGCCTGGTTCGTCAACTAACCGCTCAACCCGACTGCTCCAACACCTCCGCCATCCGGCACCTAGTTAAGTCCCCCAGTGTTTCCAACCACCCACTTTGAAAATTGGCTCTTCGAGACTTCTTACCCGGTGTAAAATGAGTACGCATAATAAATAAAATCTTGCAGATGCTCGAGAGCAAGTGGGAACTTGAAGACTTGAGGAATTTATGGAAACCGTAGGTCCAGAGATGTAATGATGTTGTACTTCGTAGGTATATTGCGGAGGATGTGGGGAGGCGAGAGTGAGATCTCTAGAAGAGTGGGGTTTTGTAGGAATATTGCACCAAGGGGCAGGAACAGGGCGAGAGTGATATCTCAAGGAGATTATGCGCATGATGTTGTTGAATAACACCACGAGATCAATTGCAACATCATTCTTGAAATTGAAGGGAAGATCGGCCTCGTCCCTGAAGTTTCGCGGTTGCCACCAACTCTTTTCCCTTGTCTGCAAAACCACGGGATACATTGTGTTCGCTTCTTTAAAATCAATTGCCATGTTCCGAAGCAATGACTCCATCTGGAAGCGACTATCCAGGGAAGGCGATAGAGTAGTAGTTGCGCATCGCGATCATATCAACCAAAAAGATCCCTATGGTCAAGCGGATAATTATATTCATCCACTTTGTTGAGATGCAATGTCGAAAGATCTCAATATCCTTCTGTGAGACGTAGACTATGCGAATAGTCATCAAATTGAAGAGGAGTTCGGAAAGGGGGAAATTGCCAATTAATGAAAGGTGCAAGTCGTTCGTGAGCAGGTACACGGAGGTAGGACAATTGCTCCTTTTCAAATGAAGGCCGCATATTCAGATTGAAAATGAGAGCGTGTTCCCTGTCGAGATTAGTCGACGTGGAAATATTGTTGATTGTTGCAAATGAAATGACTACGAGGTAGAACTCGGCCAGGAAACGAAGGAATGACTCTCCCAATTCGACAGAGGGTAATGTTGGCAGCCGTTCCTGTTATTATGGACCGGGCTCTTGGCTTTTTAAAAGGTGAACGTGAAAATTCAAGAGTACGTGTTCTGAAGGGGCCTGAAGAGGTCATAGTGGAAAACATCAACTGTAAGTATGAGAGGTGTAGCTACAGTGAAAAATCTGTTATTTACCTCGGCAAAGATGACATAAAATACTTACAATAGTTTCAGTTTCCCATGATATTGCTCCGATCGACAATAGCCCACTCGCCCCTGTCCTTCACTCTTCCAACAACACACTGCACCGTTTTCATATCAACAACCTCCTCAACGCCAAAATCCTTGTAGTAATAAATGTCCTCCCTTAATGTTGCTTTGACTTCCCGAATTAGCGCTAAGATGACCGTTGTCGGCTCGTCTAAGTTCAATCGTTGTGCTGATGGCATTTCTAAAAGGAGAATACGGCATAGTTGGCCAAAGAAATTTTGCAACTCGAAGTCCGGGGTTTTTCTACGGTTGTGAGCATGTCGATCTACAAATTGTGTGTACTGTACATGGTCAGAAATTGCATATATGGAAACAAGGCAAGACCCACTCGAACAAAGGATGCATCCCGGCTGTCCTCAGCCGCTTTGACAAGGTGGCGGCCAATCATAAGATCGCCTCCTTCAAGACGACTGACTCTGCCGTACTGGGTAATTGGCTGATCCAGTTTGATAACTGATTTAACAACGTTCAACTGGACATTGAACCGGGTAGCTAAACAAGCCCAAACTTTTTTTCGTATTGAGAGGGGTAAGATTTCGAGCTGGCGGGGAGGAGCGAGCATATACTCCGGATCTGTTTATTAAATTCAGAGATGAGTGACCAATGTGATTAATAGAACATACACGAATTATGTACAAGCTTGTTGCCTTCCTTTTCGTCAGGATCCAGGCGTAACTCGAGATCATACAAAAGTCGGATTTGATCGAGCTGTGCAGTTGCATTGACAAAGGAAGTAATTGATGCGTATGGGTGGCGTCTGCTTCTGATCGATTGAAGTAATGTGTTGCAATGACGCTCCATGGGGTAAGCCCAGTAAGCCCAGACAGGACCAGCTACCTTGATACCCCATGTAATATGCAGAAGACCATGAACAGTCAAGGGACAGGCGGAAAGCCGAGTGGGATCATTTTTGTAGTACAGCCTATATCAATTTAAGTGCGATACATGAGAGGAAAACAAGACGTGCTTACTTTTCGTATCCTTCCACCCACGATTGGAAACCCTCTTCTATTTGGTTTAGCATGGCTTCTGAAATCTCAAATTCCAAACAAAGCTTGAGAAGGCCAACAAGCTGCATGAAGTGTCGGTAGTACTGAGGCCGTTTAAACCTTCCGCGCAACACGACTGGAGCGATATACAGCGTCCAATTAGCATGCATCTCGGCATTCATTGTGGACCGGTGCTTTGCAATGTCAGGTACCGGAGCCCCAAAGGCCGATGGAACTGTTGCCCCACATGCTGCTGTAGCAGCTCCAATTTGCTCCCAGACATGCGGCGTAATAAAATATCCCTCGTCATTGTGGTCCAAGTCTTTGAACGCGCCAGTCCAGAAGTCAATGAGATTGGGGATTAGGTTTTCCCAGATGAGATGCATGAAGTCGAATGGGAAAGAGGAAGGAAACGAAACCGAAGACAAGGAACTCAGAACGGGTGTACCTTTAATCCCATATTCTTTAGCGAGATCTTCTCGTGTGGCATTGTCGGGTGCCATTTCAACGTCGCGTGCTTGTTGCATTAGCTTCTCATGAGTGCGGATGGGGAGATTAGATGCATCATATCGAGCAGGTTGAGCTCCACGAATCTTGTCTCTTTGTAGGGGGACATAGTTAGTTTTAGAATTGAAGCGAACCGCTTTGATGTCACAGATTCGACAGGGACTGATACCATTCTGCCCCTTCATGCGCATGATCAGAGCCATAGCGGGAATGTCGCCAAATGCCAGGATGAGGAAGGCATGGAGAAAAAATAATGCCTGGTCAATTGCGTCGAAGGCCTTGACACCTAGCTCCAGCTGAATCAGTTCTTGAATGAGCGGCCAAGCAAACGAATCCCAATCCCAAGGCTTTTTCGGACCAGGGACTGTGGCAACATGAATGCAATATTTCTTCTGGAAGCGTATTTCAGGAGGAAGGTTGAAGTTGAAAAGAATGATGGGCCAACACGTCTTCTTACGCTTCTTGAATGGAGAAAAACCGTCCGTCGAAAGGCCAAGTGCAATGTCGCGTTTATCAGAAAAGTAGAAATACGGATCGTCCATACCAGCAGGGACAATAGTGTTGAGTAACGACTGGTAATGGGAGCCATCAAAAACGTCTTTGATAACACCAGGCTCATGTTCGTGATTGGCTCGATAGCGCATCTTCCCTGCATGAATAGAGTTTGCCGACATAGCTTGTAACCGAGGTACGACAGGGAGATAGTCATAATGTTTTCGCGGTTTTCCATCGGCCTTGAATCGAGCTTCCTTGCAATTCGGGCATTCGGTGAGATCCTCATACGGTCCAATGTAGCAAACACAGCTGTTTATACAACAGCTGTATCGAACAGGCTGAAATCCAGCAAGCGATCGAACACGCTTCTTGGTCATTTTTAAGGTTGCGTGACTAGAGTCCGGATAAGCCTTGGCAAGTCGGCAGAAGGTACGATCAGAAAGGTGATCCTCAACTTTGAGTGTATAAGTACGAAGTAGGCTAAGATCTGATTCTCCAAGACACTTTGCATCTAAAGAATCATTAGCGGAGTAGGTGATTCACAAGATAAGGACAAACCTAAAGATGCAGCCTCACGCTCGAAGTCTTCACCTAGTTTTTCCCAAAGAGAAAGACCTGGTAGGTTGCGTTCATTGTCTTTGTCGTCCTCGTCGTCTCCGACATCTTCGTCTTGGCTGTCGTCTCCATCGTCCTCGTCCTCGTCCTCGTCCCCGTCGGTCGTATCGTCTTCATCTTCGACATTGACACCTCCATCATCATCATCATTATCTCGACGAGCTCCCCAGCGCTGTTCCATCGTATGGCGAGTTCTTTCTACAAAATTGCTCGACTGTGTCACTACGGCAGGAACTTGAAATGGATCCGCAAGGTCATCCGCAAGGTCTATGTCCGCTTGAAAGGTACTCGCCTCGGGCTCTGGACTCGCCTCAAGCTGAGATGCCTTGAGCCGTTTACAGCTGCTGGTGCCCTGGTCAGGTCCAGAGGATCCCCGTTTCCTAGGGTTCTGGTGGAGGACTCGTTCCTGTCGCCCTCCAGCAATGCCCCTCAACGATTCGGTTTCATCCAACACTCTGGCTCGGAGCGCAATCGTTCCACGGCCTCTTAGGTGATTTTGTTTCGTAGCGTGCGTCACCATTCGCCCACAACCGCATGTGCAACAAGTCTTGGCCATGGTAGAGGAAAAGCTGAGTCGGATCACCTAGCTTGATAGACTTTATATACCAGTGTGGGATGACTTGGACGCGTCGGAGGTTAAAGGTATGGCAGTGCGTGAACAGCCCAGAAATGCATAGCCTGAAATCGCAGCAGGTCAGAACAAAACAGCGGGGAAAAAAGTATGGCACACGCACAGAGGCCGTAGAGATCTTGCAGTCGCACATGTACAAAGGATCGACGACGCGAAGTCTAATCAATCAACAACTGGACCGACGCGAAGTCTAGGACCAGTGTCTGACCGACGCGAAGTCTAGGCCAAGATTCATGACTGACGCGAAGTCTAGGTCGTGACGGGGAAACGAACACTGGGAGGAGTCGGTGGTGAGAGGAAAGATGATATCGATGGTGAGAGCTCGACATCGAATTAGAGACCGCGGACAAACAAAGATGAACAACCAAAGAGTGAACAACATTACATAATCAAATCTTCTCTTCTACGAATCTGCGACTAAGTGAGTCTCTTCAAAACGAAACGGGCAGCTTAAGGTGGACTCCGCGTCACTTAAGCTGGGACTAGACTTCGCGTCGTCCAGGGTGTAGACTTCGCGTCCGCCCCAGGGTCTAGACTTCGCGTCGACCCACTCCTGGTTTATTTTCCTCCGTTTTGGTTTGGTGAGTTCTCGTCTGTTCATCATGAGTGTGCTATTTGAATCTTTCTTCACAGTAATCGTTACTGATTTCTCTCTCGTCCATTTAGGGTTTTAAGTTTTGGTAAGAGCCTCCTTTCTCTCGCTGAAATGTAGTGATTCGGAATTTGTTGCCAGTCATCACTTCCTTGGTAAGTATCTCTTGCCTTTTCTCTAGTCAAAACATGGGCGGTTTGAGTTAGACTTCGCGTCGCTTAAGCTGAGGATTAGACTTCGCGTCGTCCAGGGTGTAGACTTCGCGTCAACCCATCCACCATCTTCATCCACATATCCTAATTTTTGACTTCCTGTTTTCGTGCAAAGATGCCGCAGACATTCAATCAACATCTCCTCCTTGCTAGGCGAAATCCCGACGGTGGGCAACCATTTCTAGCACTACTTATTTATGCTGATTTCCTACAGCAACCCTTGGTCCGTTTGATGGAAGAGTTGCTGCAGTTGTCAAGGATTTTGTCTGTAGAACTCCCAACCAAGATCGAATATTTCTCCCACCCATGCAGAGAAGAGAGGTTCATCTCCGTGCCGATCTTCGCTATGGTCCGGACGATCCTTCGCTTTGGCCACAGCCTTGGATCAAGGGTTATTGTCACCTAGGTGCCATCCCAAGAAAACCTGACGATCCCCACGACTCTCTTTCGATCATGTGGTGGAACCCGACCCGCGATGACTTCAAGTCTTTTGGTGGCGGCATCGTTGATGGATTGGGCGAGCTGTCGAGGTTAAAACTGTTCTCGTTGAAGGCATTGATGTTGGTTTTGGAGAATAGGATTGAAGACTACCGAAAGACTGCCCCGAAGCCCAATAATCTTCTTCTATCACTACTGAAGGCAATGCAAGACGCATACATCCGTCTTGCTTCGTTGAAGACTACATTTTTTGAGATGCGATTCGGCGTCACCGAATTCCAGCGCTATTTCCTCGAACTTCGCGGCTGTTTGGATTACCTCGAACTGTATAAACCGCGTATGGATGGGAAAAAGCCTGCAGCAGAAACCGTCGCAAACTGTGTAGGGGCCTTCACTAATATTGCGCGTGTAGTCCAGGACTTCCACACGGCAGGTTTACCCGTCTGGTTCCTCCAACCTACCGTAATCTGGGATACTCCTTGCGAATGCAACATCTTGGAAATTGTTGCCCCCATCAACCCTTCTGACGTCTTATGCGTTTCGCAACACGATCCGCCCATTCCCCCAATATTTCGTGGCTATGCGACCAATCCTAATAGACATGCTGCCATCCATACTTATTCACGAACGTGGTTGGTATTCCAGGACCCATTTGGGGGCGAGTCATCAAACGGTTAGTAAATTTGCCTTTGGTGCAAACCATTTTCTCATCATTTCCAAAGCCCCAAATCCTTCGACTATTCAACCCGCTGATCGCAATATAATACCTCCTGAAGGTTCACAGTTCTCAGCAGGAGTGTCTTGTATGTCAAATTTTATTCTTGTTACAGGCCGCTTTCTTGACAATGATTTATTAGCCTCGACTATCCAAACCAGTGGTCGCGACAAATTTTCTCCTATAAACCACCCTTTCGCTCCATTCTCGATTCCCGCCTGGAGTGCTGGACTACGGGCTGTTGACCAATCGCCTGCTTGTCTCGTCGAAACATCCAAGACGCAGAAGCGCTATGGCTGTTACACGTTTCCTGACCCCGGTCTTTTCATAAACCCAGCCACTGCCGCAAAATATTTTCAGTCATGGCTGCAAGTTCGTGACGCCTGGTTCATGCGTGTGGTAAAAGAACCGTCTCTTGCAATGTCAAACCAAAATTGGCGTTCTTTTCTTTCGATTGACCTGGATGTTCTGGGGAAGGAAAAAACTAAAGCAGCACGTCGTCGACAAGAGAGCTTGGAGATGATTTTTCCGAAATCCAATATGTACCCAGAGGTGAAAATGCGAAGGGGTTTGGCGGGGCCGATTATCTGGCAGGGCAAGGACTACCCCCGCGAAGTGTTGCTTCCTGATGCTGTCGTCCGAGAGATTCTATGGGAGCTGTTTGAGGTCAATTTCATTCACGAATTCCAGTCACTGGATCGTCGTGCATGTGCCAATTTGGACATATCGGACACTGCTCAACTATTCGAAAGGCAAATCATGATTTCGCAGTGTTTTCATCCAAGCTCATTCCGGCATGTTCCTATTCCGTCGCAAAATCTTGGATTGGCCGCAGACAATGTGGACGACCGCTTTCATTTTGTCACTAACCTAGTCCTTGTCATGAAATCATGGAGAGGAGACAAACCCGTGATTCTGGGCGCCTCGGTTGACAGCCTCCGTGGTTTCTCTCGAAAGGCCAGAGAAGAGATGGAGAAGTGTGTTGCGAAGTACTATTGTCAACAATTCTTCAATTACTTTGGACGTGCAGCGCAGATTCCTCACCGCCTTTTTGATCATGAGTAGTTTATGATTTGTTTGCCCGCTTTTTTTGTTGTCAAATCTATTAAAGTTTTGTTCCAGATGCATATGAGACCTATATTATAAGATGCTGACTACTTCGCACAGAGTTCATGATACCTCCAGCCACAATTTAGTGAGTTGTGTTTGTGTTTGCTTCCTTGCCTCGTCAACTTAATTAATGATGTCCTAGGTTCTAATCTTTACAGATATCTTCACCTTCGACTCCTTCTTCAGACCACGAAACTTGATGCGGATCTCCGTTCTACCCAAATTTTCCTTGTCCGATCTTTTACGTTTACGACCCTTTGTGCAAGTTGGGTCTTTCGTGTCACCTTTGTCCACAATGTCTTTTATGTTGGTGTTCACGAGGTTAGTGCCCTCCAGACGCCCGCCCGCATTCCTGACCAAATCCTGAAGTCGATTACGATGCGCTCGTCTAATGACGACTACAAGCTAAGTTCAGCTCTTTTACATTTCAAGTAAGTTGGTCTTGACTCTTACCATGTTCCCATTCAGGATCCCACTCACGATCTGACTCGGTAGCCGAAGAGTCTTCATTGGCATCGTTGTCAGGTTCGTCTTGTATGTTTCTCAGTTCTTGCCTCGGGGAATATGGAACATTTACTTACCTTTTTTTTGAGATGTCGGCGCATTTTCTCCTATGGTTCTTTTGCATAATTCCGGCAAGTCTTTATGCATAACGCCATTCCAGTTCCAATGTGCAAGCTGGTTCTGACATTTACATATTGTAGGCTCTGGCGAGGAATCATCTTTGGAGTCATTCCAAGGACTACTATCACGACTATTTGAAATAGGTGAGGAGAGCATTGTGGGGGGGTAGAATGGGATGGTTTGTTAGGAACCTTCCCCTTTTAATTGTTAAAGACTGCTTAACCGAAGCATTTGGCTGTGTGCACAGGCAGACCCTTTGGCTGTGTAGTAGGAGGATCCGACTCCGCATTTTTTGAAAGGTGCGCCTCATCCGGTTAGACGCTTTGCAAGGCTATGTATTAAGAGGATCCGACTCCGCATTTTTTGAAAAGGCGCGCCTCTCACCTGTTAGACGCTTTGCAAGGCGATGTATTAAGAGGATCCGACTCCGCATTTTTTGAAAAGGCGCGCCTCTCATCCCGTTAGACCCTTTGCAAGGCGATGTATTAAGAGGATCCGACTCCGCATTTTTTGAAAAGGCGCGTACCTGTCCTCGTCCCTCGGAGTCTTGGCTTTTGATTGGGCTTGCTCCGTAGCATATTCCGAAGATCTCGTCCACTGGCGATGTCGGGGTTCAGCGTATGGCAATGTGGTCTTTTTCTATTTAACCTCCACAATTCTTACCATTGCTCACTTCAAGCGCCATGGCTCAACTGACTCCAAGCGTGCCAAGGGTGTCCTTCACTTCGAAAGGCTCTCAACGAAAAGTAACCTCAACTTTTTCAAAGTCGGGAAAGGAGAATATCAAGGCCCATACACCTTCTGTTACGAAGGTGATCACCGCCTCAAGCACTCAACCGAAACCAGTAGCGAAGCCTGTCAAGAAATCTCTTCCCCTCCAGGCACGCACTTCGTCAGATGCAGATACTGCTGCTCTGCTGGCGACGATTGCAAAGCAGCGAGGTTTGTCTATCCGTTTATTCTCGATTCTTCAGCTAAGTCTTGTCTAGTGGAGATCGAACAGCTGAGGGAAAGTCAAGCCGTCAATCTTGTGGAGAAAACATTGAAAGAGATTCCACGCCCCGACAAAATCACCAAACTTCAACATGACATGGGTCTAGCTGACGACAAAAAACTCTATTCACATTGCCGAGTATTTCTTTTTGTTTTGACTGTTTGGCTTTGGTCTAATACTTAAATCAGGCAACTGTTCGAGATGTTCTGATTCGTGGGGGTATGCCGCTTGATAGCTGGCGACGTCAAGACTTAGCATCCCTAGCGAAAGTGGCAGAAGTAGTGTGTATTCTGATTTCTTCATTCACCTTTTTTTAACTATATACTATACAGGCAAAGTCCCGACATGAACAGTTGAAACGGTATGAAGGAAATTGGGCAACATTCGAGATAATGAAGACTTTATTGAAAAATAAGCGGACCTACCAGAGGCGCATCGGGCGTGCAGATCCAAATGACGAAGAGGGAGACGATGATGAGGCAGGAGAGGATGGGAAAGGGAACGGTGAAGATGAGGAAGAGGAAGAGGAAGAGGAAGAGGAAGGGAACGGGGATGATGAGGAAGAGAAAGGAGATGAGGACGGAGGGAACGGAGATGAGGGTGGAGGGAACGGAGATGAGGGTGGAGGGAACGGAGATGAGGATGGAGGGAACGGAGATGAGGATGGAGGAAACGGAGATGAGGATGGAGGGAACGGAGATGAGGATGGAGGAAACGGAGATGAGGACGGAGGGAACGGAGATGAGGACGAAGGGAACAGAGATGAGGATGGAGGGAACGGAGATGAGGACGAAGGGAACGGAGATGAGGTTGGAGGGATCGGGATTGGAGGGATTGGGATTGGAGATGAAGATGAGGAAAGGAACGGAGATGAGGGAGGTGAGAAGAGGAAGGACAATGGGGAGGTGGCCATGGGTGATCATGAGAACGACAATCATGACGACATATACGTGGGTTATGACGGCCAGGCTGATGAGTGGATGGAGGCTAGTGGGTTAGGTGGTGACCTGGGGGTGGCTACACCAAATGCAAAGAAACCGGTGGCTGCAAAGACACCAGCGGCTGGAAAGAAGTCGGCCGCTGCAAAGAAAACCAAGTCGGCCGCTCCAAAGAAAACCAAGTCGGCCGCTCCAAAGAAGTCGGCTGCTGCAAAGAAGTCGGCTGCTGCAAAGAAGTCGGCTGCTGCAAAGAAGTCGGCTGCTGCAAAGAAGTCGGCTGCTGCAAAGAAAACCGAGTCGGCCGCTGCAAATAAATCGGCGGCTTCGGTGGCTGCAAAGAAACCAGCAGCTGCGAAGAAACTGGCGACTGTTGGAGCAGGAACGAAGAGAAAGGCGCAACAGGATGTGGATGTGGATGATCAGGAGGCGGCTGCTGGAACGAAGAAAAATGTAGCGCGAAATGGCAAGAAAATCCGGCTGGAATAGTTGACTGATATCATGGTTTATTACCTTACATACCGTTGTGAATGTTATATATTCATACATTTTACTGTTGAAATTCCACTTTCTTGGGGTTGTGAATCTTTAATATATGGTCACAAATTACGACTCCACACAACCTTAATTGGTGTTTTATTCCACTACTATTGTTGGGAAATATTCCTATTTGAAGGCGAAAATTACATAAAAAATTGATGTAATTAATAGTGTAATTTCCTTCAAAAATTGTTGAAAGTATAGTAGAAAACAGTTGAAAATTACATCGAATTCAGATGGAATGTCAGGTTGTTTTTTCCCACACTTCAGGTCTCACAGTGGGTGCCATCAACAAAGTCAAGTCAAATGTGTAAGAAAGAGCAGCAGTTACCAGTTTACCTTTCATACTATTCAACTTTCTGAACTTTCTGTTGCACAAGCCATTGATGATAAATCCTTGTTCGCAAAAGACATATACAACAATAGTGATGTACAAAAGCATCTGCGCGTGGTTGTGTCCACAATCATACCATGCTGTCCACTTTCGACACGAAGAGGGTAATATCGTCACAGACTGGGAAAAGCTGACAGCGCAGTGCAATTCGGCGCGGTCGTGAACACGCGACGATGGTAGCATATAGTAGATGTAATATCGGTTCAAAGGATCAGAAGAGTGTGAACGGTTCAGTAATGCACTCAATATAATGGAAAATATCAGATATTTCAATACAAAAATTTCACATTTTAATTATATATTCAAAATAATTCAATACATTTTGTACTACTGTAGGATACTGTGCCGTTGGTGGGCATCTGCAGGTGCTGGTGTCAT
>WNFZ01003418.1_pt1 | contig 14863 bp, 16 predicted proteins | sample 5400081 | NCBI WGS metagenome assembly WNFZ01 (sample SAMN13153365, study PRJNA577476) | soil metagenome | isolation source: 80 cm soil or saprolite under grassland replicate 1 | place: USA:California | collected 2016-06-15 | reverse complement strand
GTCCGACCGATCTGCGCAACTTCCAGGGTATGTGTGAGACGGGTGCGGAAGTAATCCCCTTCATAATTGATAAAAACCTGCGTCTTGTATTCGAGGCGTCGAAAAGCTGTGGTGTGCAGAATCCGATCGCGGTCGCGCTGGAACGCTGTGCGGTATTGGGGTTCGTTATCGAGATAGGCGCGTCCCTTTGAGTCGCGGCTGCGCATGCCATACGGAGCAAGACTCTTGTCCTCGATCTCCTCTAGCTGTTGGCGGCTGAAAAACATGTTTCCCTTTCTAACGATTACGTCATTGCGAGAAGCCGATGGTCGAGTAGGCGGTGTTCGTCCGCCGTATCGAGACCTGAGGCAATGAAGCTATCTCAATTATTGTATGAGAGATTGCTTCGCTCCCTGTGGTCGCTCGCAATGACGTATAAGTGAAATATGGGGCGAGAGGGGGTCGAACCCTCACGGTATCTCTACCGACGGATTTTAAGTCCCGTTGCGTCTGCCGATTCCGCCATCGCCTAAAAACGGCTCTACGTGCCGAATGAAGCCTATTCGTAAACCCTTTTGGAAAGAAATAATAAAAATCTGTTGTGTCTGCCAAGTATAAACGCGCTGGGCACAGCGTCAAGGTTGATTACTGTCTGGCTTGGTATCGCCTTCGCTTTCCTCTTGAGCTGTGTCCCAACCATGCCACCAAGCCATGGCTAGCTCCTGCTTGGTTGCTGCGTACGGATTGTAACTGCGCTGCTCGCGTTTGTCGAAGGCTTTTCTACCTTCAGCATATGCTAGCGATCTTTCTACATGGGTCATGACTTTAAGCGTTTTCATTTGCTTTTTGACTTATATGGCACATGCAAAACTTTCACAGATTGCCGACTGGCTGGATCGTTGAATCGCGTTCATCAAGTGGTGATCTCTTTTGCTTTATTCTTCTGCCATGATCCCAGCCATTCCACCAGACTTGTGTAAGTGTTGGACTGCTGCTTGCATACGGGTTATCACGGCGCCACCTGCCTTCCTCGAAGCCTAGTTCGCCTTCAACATACACGCTTTCTCTTTTTACATGCGTGATGTTTTCATCGCTCATTTCGTCATGCCTTTGCTGTCTTATATGGAACATGTAATAACTCTGCTGCTTTCTTTTTTGCTTCTTCGGGACGTCTGTCGTAACGTGCCGTCGTCTGGATGTTTGCGTGTCCTGCCATCTTTGAAACAGTGACAATGTCCACGCCTGCATCCAGTAAGTGCAATATAAACGTTCTGCGCAGGTCGTGAGGGGAGAAGTTCTCTATGCCCGCCTGCTGGGCGCGCTTGTAAAGCATGTTGTAGATTGCCTGGGAGGTCATAGCGCCACCGCGATAAATTGTCTGTCCTGCTTTCTTGTTTGGCACATCCACTCCCCCCATTTTTCTAAATGGCTTTACAAGCATTTCTTCGCGTTTAATCAATATCTTCCCGCCTTTGTTGACTTCCACAAATAGCGCGCCTACCACGGGTCCACGAATAACAAGCCAATCTTTGAGGGCATCGGCTGCACCACTGGTGATATATGCTGTTCGTTGCTTGTTGCGCTTCCCATGGATAACCAGCATGCTGGTTTCGTGGTCAAGGTCTGGCAAACCCAATCTGACAACCTCATCACGTCGAAGCCCCGCCGCGTACATCATGCCGATAATCGCCGCGTCGCGAATACCCGCCGGGGTGTGGTCTTCCTGGCAAGCCTTCATTAGTGCGCGGATCTCACTCGTGGATAGCTCGCGTCCAACTGGCTTGGCTTCACCGACGACCGAATCCAGCTCGACGGCGTGGTTGTATTCCTCCGCTGTCATCTGTCCAAGTAGCCAGGCCTGTTTAAGCGTCTGTCGTAAGGCGGAGAGCATCTTGTTTGCTGTGGCTGGGCTGTAGACATGGACGATCTTAGCACGCAGCGCGGCTGTGTGTTGCGAGCGAAGCGCTCCCCAGTTGAGACGGTCAATATCTGTATTGAGCATTCTGGCAATAACGCGCAGAGCCTGTCCTTGAGACCGCTTGCCAGTTTCAGCAGGCAATGAAGCAATGTAGACCGCGGCGGGGTTTTGGTCCGCAAGCTGCGGCTTGACGAGTACCAGATGTTTTTCTCTGATGGCGTTCATGCTTACTCCTTGAAAATTCCAAAGGGCCGGTTTGCGCCCTAGTTAGGCTGAAATACGCAGTAAATTTCCCTTAAAATATTAGTTTCGAGAAATATTATTCTCATAAGTGATTATAATCGAAAAAATGTACATGTCAAGCCTCCTTGAGTGAATCGTGAGAAGATGCCTGCTATACAGCTATGTGCAGGGTCGGCGAGAAAGCCTGTTGGTTTTGCTTCTCAGATGGAGTCATAAAAGCCCGCGCCCTTTCTTGAAAAAAGGTTTACGGGCTTCCTGTGCGTGAAGATGGGGCGAGAGGGGGTCGAACCCTCATGGTATCTCTACCGACGGATTTTACCGCTTGTCTCACGCATGTTCTTCATGCGTAAGTAAACTTTTTGAATGGATTTGTAGGCTAAAATTCAAGCTGAAAGTTTACCTAATTCTGCGGCACTCTGTAAGTCCGTTGCGTCTGCCAAGTTGGAAGGCTCTTGGCCTAGCGTCAAGAGTAGCCCACAAAATAAACACGCCTGCCGCCTGGTTAGGGCTTTGGGCGTGCAATTAAGGTCAATCGGCTAATTTAACATCGAGCGCGGCTTCCCTGATTTCAGGGAATGGCACGTTAAGCGCCTGGGCAAGTACATACAGCAAGCAGTGAAACACTTTCACGCCCGCGCGGTTCGTCATGTGCGCCTTTGTTGCTATTTGGGTCGGTCCCCGATTTACACAATAGTTTTATCGGGATTTATTTTGCGCCACCCAAATAATAAGCAATAAGCGCCGCGCCAAGAGACACGACGAAAAACACCAGCAACAAAACTAAAGGTGTCCAGTCTTGTGACTCCATACATCTATTATATGCACAAATCAGATAAATTTTGTGAGAAAAAGTTACAACCTAGATAACAAAGTCTGTCAGTGGGGAAGGAATCTAAAGGTTATCCACTGCGTTTGCTTGTCTTGGGAAAACATAAAAGCCCGCGCCCTTTTCGTGAAAAAAGGTTTACGGGCTTCCTGTGCATGAAGATGGGGCGAGAGGGGGTCGAACCCTCACGGTATCTCTACCGACGGATTTTAAGTCCGTTGCGTCTGCCGATTCCGCCATCGCCCCGGCACGCGATATTTTACCTTATTTTGAAAAGCTTTCCAATCGTGAAGCATTATCCTTCTTTAGAAGATAACTACTTCGCCAATCTTTGATGACAAAGCTGCTATTACTCTTTAGGTCGCCTTAAGTTATACGTCTCACTGCGCCCCAACTCATTCCTATCCACATTTACCAGCTCCCATCCTTCATCACGCAATTTTTGCAGAAAGGCTTCCCATTCACTGGGCATGACGTTGAAATGAGCTTTCATGCCACCATGCGTTGCGATCGAAGAACCATCCTTGTCTTTCTTTGCGACAAAGTCGATCCTGCCATTTTCTCTATAAGAAACAGCGATCCGAAAGTATTCCCATTCTTCCATGATTGTCTGCTGGTTGTCCTTGGATAGTAGCCTACATGCGAAACAGCTTGTTGAGTAGGAATATGATTGCTTTACTCAAGGGTTGATTTTACTTGGGATTGCCAAACCTGAATACAGTCCCTTTTATTTCGAGATGCTTTCCAACCTCGATGCATTATCTCGATTCAAAAGATAACTGTTTCGCCAGTCTTTGATGACGAATGGAAGATAGAGCAACAACATCGATACAATACCAATCAATTCCATGTACAGGATATAAATGGGCCAGGGTGGAAGCAGGTCAAGCAGGCTGGGTAGATCAGGCTTATGATTGATCATCAAGTAGTTGCTTCCAAGATAATTGTTGATGAAGAAAATGATTAAGGTGTAAACATTCGTCCAGATAAAGACACGAATCATGGATTTCCATGTGGGACGAAAACCCTCGACTACGGTCATGTAAATTGCCGATGTGACAATCAATCCGTGCGAGATGAATGTTTGGAAAAATCGAAAATGGGGGAAACCATAAATCCCGAGATCAGGTGTCGCTAGGGCTTGAATCGCTGCTGCAATGCCCAACAAATACATGAACTCGTAGATCCTGAAACTCTTCGTCATGAGCATCCACGCGCCTACCCAAACGAACACACTGCATAATTGCAGTGGGAGCATCGTTTGGATGGTCCATGTGCCGACAACATAATTCCAGTAATGCCAGGCAACTTCATTGACGATCAGGATCAATGCCAAAATCCAACGGAGCGCGGCTTTGGTCCCATCACTGGAGTTTCTGAATCCAATTAGGTAGAGATTTAATAGCACCAAAAACAAGAGTGCTGCCCAATGTGCAGTCCCCAGAAACTCGAAGGCAGGACCTTGATAGTTCGCGGCGAAGAATTGAGTCATGTGGGCAATTTTACAACGAAATGGTTGAACTCCGCAGTTTGGTTTTATTACATGTTGTGAATCTAAAATTCCCCTCTTACCGAGTGCCACATAATTTTCTAAACCTGAAATCTGAATACAGCCTTCAAAAGCATTCGGAAAGTTTAGTTACGCATGAAGAACATGCGTGGGACAAGCAGTACTATCTTTCCATTTATCTTACGGGTTGATATTCAGGCAGACGCTCCAGCACCTTGGATGTGGATGACAGATGCACCGCGTGTTCGTCAATCTCAGAGATCCACAAAACCGGGATTAGTTTGCGCTCTTTGAAGAGAACGCCCTCATTGATGACAAAGTGGGTCACTCGATTATCCTGCGGATCAACGATCACCTCTTTAATGTTACCCACATGCTTGCCGTCCTTGCTAACCACTTTCGCACCCTCTTCCAACGCTACAGTTCCTTCGGGAATGTTCTGTGTCGTTTTAGGAACATAAACAGGCATGGGAGGATAGTATGGCCCGACTAAGCCTGCATTTCCCATGCGCCACCACGCAAGGTTCGTGGGCGGATACCAATATGAGGCTGGTAGCTCGTCACTGCTTGGATTCTCTGTTTGATCCAAATCGACGTAATGGGTTTCCTCAAAGTCCTGGAATTCATCCAAGTTTTGCTTCGGACTGCGAAGGGTAATCTTGTCTTCGATCTCCGGGTTAACCGTGTCCATCGCGACCACTTTATTTGTCGTAAACAGAAGACCTTTCGAGATAACAATGTGAGTCACTTCCTTGGTAACCGGGTCAAGAATTACGCGATCCAGCGTGCCAAGTTTTTCACCGTCCGAAGAATAAACATCTGCTCCTTTAGTTAAACGCATAAAGACTCCTTTCTGAGTCATCAGATCTGTTTCATCTAAAACAGGCGAAATGTCCGTTCAGTGGAGAACCGAGAAACATGATGAGCGATTAATCGCCCACCACGTTTTTTGCTTCCTTGTATCTCTTCTGAAGAACTTTCTTTTCATCATCAACAGTATGTTGCGCGATTTCCTGTAGCCGTTGAAGTCGTTCCTTAGTTTCGCGGTTCATGCTTTCCATACGAGCCTGCGCATCCTCAATGGTTGCTAAAACACTTTCCTGTGCATCCCGAATGGACTGCATGACCTGGTCTACGGTTTCCTGGCCTTCATTCACCAGAAGTTCCCGCGTCTTCTTTCCCGATTGAGGAGCGTATAATAAAGCAAGCGTTCCTCCCAGTAGTCCACCAATCAGGAAGGCAACTAAGCCGGAGGCCCGGCGGGTGGTTGAATAATAGTCTGTTCCTCGCATTTTCTCTTCTCCAATCTAGGTTATCGAACAAAATTAGCCTAATGTGACAGCAGTAAATATGTATCGTTACATATTAAAGGATTTATGCTCAGATACAAATCAGCTATGATTTGTGTCTACAATTCATTACGGATTCATTGACGAGTTGTTATACACAGATAATTAGAGAGTGCCCCGTAATTATCTAAAATTCAAATTTTGATACCGATCTACAAAGCAGTTCAAAAGTTTACTTACGCATGAAGAACATGCGTGAGACAAGCGGCAGAGTAAAGGCTTATTTTCTTATGGAAGTGGAAAAACAATTGAAGACCTTTGTTGTGCAGAATCCAGTATCCGGTCTATCGGATGCGCCAACGATACGCGAAAAAATCAGCCACGTGATGGATGAGAACCAAATTCCGTTTGAGATCTACGAGACAACTGGAAAAGAGGACATTCACGAAGTTGTCAAAACTGCGATCAAAAAAGGGTTTGAGCGATTTCTGGCAGTCGGTGGCGATGGCACCATCTCAAGCGTTGCCAGCGGATTGGTCAAAACGAAGATTCCGCTGGTGATCATCCCGACCGGGACAGTCAACGCGCTGGCACGTGAATTGCAGATTCCCATGACTTTGGATGATGCGGTTCGTTGGTGGGTGGCTGATAGTCGAAGCAAAATGATAGACGTGCTTATGGTACGTGAACGCTTTTATCTTATCAATGTCAGTGCGGGATCAAGCGCCGATATTATGACGGAAGTCAAGCGCGAAGACATTCATCGTTTTGGTGTGCTGGCATTCCTCTGGCACAGCCTAAAAAGGATTTCCGGAATTCCGTCGCACCGATTCCAGATTGCTATTGATGGGAAACGAGTGTATTTCCGTGCTTCTGAGGTGGTTGTGGCGAATAGTGGCGTTCTTATGGGATTGAAAGCATTGCAACTGGATCCGGACGCGAGCCTCGATAGTGGGAAATTGTCTGTCTGCTATGTGCGGATCAGGACCATCTTTGACTATGTACGTATCGCCTTCACGATTCTCACAACACCGCCTGAAGAAAATCGTGAGTTAAACTGTCTCGACGTCTTGCGTGAGGTCACAATTCAAGCAAACCGTCCAATTCCTGTTCAAGGGGACGGCGAACTGATCGGGCGTACACCCGTCACAGTGATATTAGTTCCCCATTCCCTTCACCTTATATTGCCACCCAAGCGAACCGCGACTCGATCAAATTGATCAGGACATGTTTCATGCAGCAGTGATTCGGTGAGTCTCCAAAACACTCTTTAGCATTGCAAGATTTTCCTTATATTGTTTCCTAAACTTCTTTTCCACACTTGGATCATTCATTTTGAATAAGTCTCTCGGATTGGTCTCGTTGGACAGGTTTATCTTTGTTCCAGCGTCAGTTATTTCAAAACTATATAAACTACGTGAATCCACCGGTCCAGACTGAGACTCAAACCCATATCTCTTGTCAGGCTCAAATTCTTTAACTTCATAAATGATTTCGATCCGCTTCCCCATAAAATATTCTGTGGTATGAAAGAGAGTGCCAATCCCTATTTCACCTTTCGATATTTGCGCAGATGCTAACGTCCCATACTGCCACTGAAAGTCGTTCTCTGGTGTTGCAACAAAGGTGAATACCTGTTTTAGAGGTCGGTAGATATGTATGCTTAAGTCAACGCTGATCATCTTATTCTCCTTTGCCTGGGCTACGGCATCCCAAACAACGATACTCAGACAGAGAAGACTTCGGCGAGACGAATCTCTGTATATCGTGAATTGAATACAAGAAAATTCCCCATTCTACTTTCTTTGGTTAGCCAGCTTAAACAATAAGCCGCCAGCCCATAACAGGGTCGGCGGCTAATAGACCACGCAAATCCAGTTATTACTTGCCAACTGTTAATTGAGTGTACCATAGATTGAACCCAGCCATTTCAGGCATTCACAACCGGTAGTTTGGGAGCACTCAAAGAGTGTAGATCGCCCAAGAGAGCAAGCCACGGAGACACTACCGCTTGTCTCACGCATGTTCTTCATGCGTAACTAAACTTTTTGAACGCTTTTGCAGGTTGAAATTTAAATTTTAAGTTTAGCTAATTATGCGGCACTCTGTAAGGCATGGAGTTTTTTAGATGCCTTTCTCCGTGTTTCCGTGTCTCCGTGGTTAATTTTCTCCTTCCGCCAAAAGACCTTTACAAACTTTTAGTGCACCCGGTAGTTCGAAGCGTCTGGCTATTGTGATACAATCAAACCATCTTATAAAAGGTCGAGCGCGCTTTTGATACCGTCAACCCTCTATTTGGGTTGCTGGCTTTTTTTCTTAATCGCCTGCGGCTATACATATACAGGAGTTGAGTATGGAAGCAAAGTTGTATGTTGGGAACCTGTCCTATGGGACCACTGAACAAGGTCTGCGTGAACTTTTCATGCAAGCCGGAAACGTCACCTCAGTTGCACTGATCAAGGAGCCTGGTACCCAACGCTCCAAAGGTTTTGCCTTTGTGGAGATGAGTTCGCAGAGTGAAGTGCAAAAGGCAATCAGTATGTTCAATGGTTACACATTGGATGAGCGTCAGATGGCAGTAAGTGTTGCCCGTCCACGTGAAGAACGCAGCGGTGGTGGTGGCGCTGGTGGTTTCCGTCAGAATCGCGGGGGAAACAATAGCAACAGTAATAAGCGCCGCTATTAATATTAATATCGCGTCCAACTCAATGTTTGAAATTGGTGATACGGTTGTTCATCCACAACATGGAGTAGGGCATATTGTCAGATTGGAAGATAGGGAATTTCAGCGAGGGGATATTCAGCGATACTATGAAATTTCCATGCCCGATGGCAGCACTGTGTGGGTGCCCGTTGACCTATCCAACTCGGGACTGCGTAAATTAGCTGACAGCAATGATCTCGTGCAATGTCGCAAGATCCTAAAGTCGCCTCCGTCAACTTTGACTGAGGATGGGCGCATTCGTCAAACTCAGCTGGTAGCACGTCTCAAAGAGGGAACGATTTCTGCACAATGTGAAGTCGTTCGCGATTTATCCGCCTTTTTCGCGCACAAGCCAACGTATGGGACGATTGCGGCTTTCCTGGAAGCTGTCCAACGTGTACTTTGTCAGGAGTGGGCAATGGTTGATGGAATTAGTGTCGCTGATGCCACACTTGAGATCAATCTTCTTCTCGAAAAAGGAAAATTGAACTTGAAGGAAACAGACGGCTAAGTACCAGGAATCAGACGAGAAAACAAGATATCAAATAAACATCCCGTTGCATGACGGGATGTTTATTTTCTTCGAGTGTATTTTATGAATAGCTGTGAGATGATTATCCTTGAACAATTGCAACGCCTGCGGCTTCGAGTTCAATAGAACCGTTCACTTCCAGACCTGTTAGTAGATTGTGCCCGTTCATTCCAAGCTGCACAGTTATGCTGTCGGATGTATGATTCAGCACGAACAACCAGGATGAATCTCCGCTCACACGTTTCAGTATTTCAACACCCGTTGGCACCTTAAATAGGATGGGTTTGACGTTTGCTATTTCACAAACAGTTTCTATCAACCAATCCATGCCGTTTGAGTCGGGGACTGTGCCAACATAAAAGGCATTGCCCTTGCCGAATTGATTACGCGTGACGGCAGGGCTGCCCGCGTAGTAATCCTGTTCAAATGTTGCCATCGCTTGCGCAGTTTTCAGTTGCATGACATCGCTCCACAGGGAACAACCAAATTGTTTATGGTCCGTTGTACAGATGCTATTTACCTGTGTTTCAGAATAGGGCGCGTATTCTTCGACAACCAGTCCAAGCATTTCACGAAACGGCGCTGGATAACCTGCGAGACGGATATGCTCATTCTCATCCGCGATACCACTGAAGAAAGACATCACCAGATGTCCGCCCTCTTCAACATAGCGATTGATATTCGCAACCGTTGCTTCATTGACAAGATACAAATTCGGAGCAATGACCAGTTTATAACGCGAGAGGTCCGCTTCGGGATGGACAAAATCCACTGTGACGCTATGTTCATATAATGATTTGTAATATGAATAAATTTGCGGGATCAATTTCAAATCATTGGATGGCTTGCTATCCAGTTCAAGCGCCCACCAGTTCTCCCAATCCATGAGGATGGCAACCTCCGCCTGCACCTGACTCGAAAGAACCGCGTCCAGCTTGGGAAGTTCATTGCCCAATGCCTTGACTTCGCGCCAGACGCGCGAATCGATTCCAGCATGAGGCATCATCCCGCTGTGATGTTTTTCCGCGCCCGCTTTCGACTGCCGCCATTGAAAAAACATGATGCCATCCGCGCCGCGCGCCATCGCCTGATAACTCCCCAAGCGCATCACACCGGGACGTTTAGTTGCATTCCTTCCCCGCCAGTTGACCTGCGCTGGAGCCTGCTCCATCAAAATCCACGGACGGCGATTCCCAATCGAACGCATCAGGTCACAGACCATGCCTGCATACACCATCCATTGTGGGTCGGAGGTATCGGGATAGTTATCGTTGGAAACCACATCTTCGCGCGAGGCGAGATCCCAATAGTCGATCGGTCCGTGAAAACCCATGAAGTTTGTAGTGACGGGGATATCCGGAGTCCATTTGCGGAGGATAGCTTTTTGCTCGTCGAAGCAGGCAATCCACGAGTCCGAATTGAAGCGCGCCCAATCCAATTGCTGAGTTGGGTTCACAAATGCCGGAGCTTTGCGCGGCGGGTGGATTTCCTCCCACTCGCTATAGATTTGACTCCAAAACGCTGTGCCCCAGGCGTGATTTAATTTGTCAAGTGATCCGTAGCGTTGCTTCAGCCAATCGCGGAATGCGGTGGTCGATGCATCGCAGAAACATTCGGTGACGTGACACGCGTATTCATTATCCACATGCCACATGGCTAGGGCAGGATGGTGCGCATATCGTTCCGCAAGTTTGGTCGCGATGTTGGTCGCGCGCTCGTGATAGGCGGAACTGTGTGGGCAATAATGACGTCGCGCACCATGCCACAAAGTTGTACCATCCTGGGTGACGGGAAGAATTTCTGGATTACGGCGAACAAGCCAGGCTGGGGGAGATGCGGTCGGCGTTGCCAAGTTGACGCTGACACCATGCTCGTGGAGCAAATCCATCAGGCGGTCGAGCCAGTCAAAATCATATTCATCAGGACGCGGTTCCAGTTTTGACCACGAGAAAATTCCAAGCGAGACAAGGTTCACTCCTGCTTCACGCATGAGGCGCGCATCCTCCCGCCAGATTTCTTCGGGCCATTGATCGGGATTGTAGTCACCACCATAAATCATATGAGGAAAGTTCATGAGGCTCCATTTTTTGTCATTGCGAGCGGAGCGAAGCAATCTCCCGTTTGACGGATGAATCCTATAGAAAGCGATTAGCCGTTTAATCGGAGATTGCTTCGGGCTAAGAGCGCCCTCGCAATGACGTGATGATTTCAAAAATCAGTAATCCGTATCATCCTATCACGATACTTCTCGCGGAATTGGGCGTTCAGACGCTTGACTTCTTTTTCGTCACCGGTAAACGAACAGCGCAAACAATAGTATTCATCCTTGGCTTTATCGAACAGCATGTCCATGTCAATTTCACGCATCAAACAACGTGGACAGCGATAATTCAACCTGCCTTTGCGACCTTGAGCCATGTGCGCAGTTCTCCTTTCCCTTTGACGGTTTTCTTAATCCCGAGAGTGTACATAGGGGAGAAGCCAAAGCCTTCTCGGAAATATCCCGAAGCGGAACTATCTGTGCGCATGGACACACGCGTATCTATTTGCGGAATAATCGCCTCCGCGTTCTGGATATTCTCGATTTCAGCCTCGTGACATTGATAAGCATATTCGATGGATTCGGTTTTATCTGCGTTGACCAGGCTCAACCAGATTCCGGTCATGTCCTCGGGATATTCAGTGGTGCCGTAACAGGCGGTGATATATTCGTCGATGAAAATTTCAGCTTGCGGGTCGGTCGAATTGAGAATCGTACGGATGATTTCCAGCTCGCCGCTGCCTTCCATCAAACGGAAAATCGTCTGCACTTGGATGGAGAGATCTGTAAACTCAATCGTGATCGGTTCCAGTGTGACGATGCGCGTTTCTCCATCTTCAGAGAAGGATGCCAGCGTGCGACAGGTGCATAAATCCACTTGCTCACTGCCGTGACCAATTTTGCAACTCTTGACTGCGCCTTCGCCCGCGTAATGGGTGAAGTATCCGGCCCGGTAAAGTGATTGCACAAGGAATGGGTATGATGCGTCTTGTAGCGCTTTCGTGCCCACACCACAGGGACGAATCAACTTGGCAACATACGGACGCAAGTCTACCATCGCGCCGCCTTGATTCATGTCAAGGCAGAAACGCATGAAAGGGTCGGCGTACCAAAACATCTGGCGGTTGGAGCCGTAAAGAATGTCCCGCCAGAGTGTGCACTCAGGTCGGGTGTAAGGACGGTTCTCGCGATAAACATCCGCAAACTCGCTCATGGTCAAGTCTTGAAGTTTGCCTTGTTTCTTGAGTTCACCGTAATACGCCATGCCATCCTGGTAACTCTTGAGCAGGAGAGCATAATCGGCCTCCCATCGGCCGCTTTTGCTCATCCATCCAGGACCGACAAACATCATGTTGTAAGAGTAGCCGCGATTGTATTTGACCATCGCGCGGTACTGATCGACGATGTTTTTGAAATAAGGCAGTTCGTGATCCTCATATACCATGCCGCGCAGGATATTCTGCGGATGCGTGCCATAATAGGAACCAGGACCATCGAACACCGCCATCAAGTCACGGGAAAGGTGTGGGATGGCAACAATGCCAATGTCATCAGCCTCATTAGATGCCGGGCAGTGAATGTTGCGCTTGGATGGAATCCAGGGGTTCCACGGTCCGCCGTCCAACAATGTGTACCAGGAATTGTTGGCGTTCCAATATGCTTTGGGACCTTCTTCCCAGCAAGTCGCCACCGCGGCTTTGACGATTGGATATTTCTCTTTGATATAGTTGACCAACTCCGCATCCATATAATAGGAGCCGGTGCAGGTGGGATAAAAGCCAAATGCTTCGTAGAACTTGCCGAAGACTTCCTCCACGATTTTGCGCTTGTCTTCCATAGAGAACAGCCAGATCGCTAGCTCTTTGGATTTGAACTTTTCGCGAAACTCCCGGCATTGGATTCCCAGAAAGGTGCAGCCGATTTCATCCCCGAATTGTTCATGATGTTCTTTCGCAATTTTCACGACCTCAGGATTGAAAAGACTGGCGTATGTCATTTGAATAGTAGTACGGAGTCCGTTATCATGGGCGACCTGTTGCTGAGTACGGAAGATATCCAACGATTCCTGCAAGACAGCATTGCGGGTCAGGTCCTCGACCATGCCCTGCTCCGCTTCCTTTTGGATATATTCCGGCACCATTTCGGGCCGGTGAATAATGGTTAAGTAGAATTCACTCATGGCGATACTTTTCTGCAACAGGTAATATTCTCACTTTAGCAGTGAATTTTGATGGTCCATCTAGCATACTTGATCAGCTTCAGTTCATTTGGACTGTAGGATGCTACGACCGCTTAGCTCTGCGTATCACCTAATCAGTTAAGACAAGGCAGGGCATTGTCACCATCAGAATTTGGAACGAATGGTTATTAACCTTTGATGCTTCCCAATGCCAGGCCGTTTTGCCAGAAGCGCTGAAGGAAGAGGAATATCACCATGACGGGCAGTGTGCCAATCACAGAACCAGTGATAACCAGAATGTACAACACCTGCGCATATCCCGGTTGGGAAGCCAGCGAATTCCAGTATGCCAGACCCACGGTAACCGGATATAAATTCGATTTGTTTAAAACCAGCAAAGGCAGGAAGTAGTTGTTCCAAGCGCCGACAAACGCAAACAACAACACCGTCACGTAACCGGGAGCAATCAGGCGCATTGCAATGGTGGCAAAAATTTGGAACTCACCCGCCCCATCCACGCGCGCCGCATCGATCAGGTCTGGCGGGATGGACTGTTCGGCGTAGATTCTCATCAGGTAAACGCCAAAGGGATTGACCAGCGCAGGCAGGATGATCGCCAGCAGGGAACCCGACAAGCCGCTTTTGGCGAGCAGCAGATAGAGCGGCACTGCAAAGACTGTCCCCGGCACAAAGACCGAACCAAGCACAATCCCAAACAGGAAATTCCGTCCGGCAAAACGATATTGCGAAAAGGCATAACCCGCCATTGCGGAAATCAGTGATGAACCCACTGAGGCTGTGATCGCGTAGATCGCCGTATTCTTCATCCATGTTGAAAAAACTCCGTTATCACGCGCAAAGAGGTCTTTCAAATTTTGGAAGAAGTTAATATTTTTATCGAACCAGAACCCAAACGACGAAAACAAGCCCGCATTGGTCTTGGTACTGGAGATCACCAGCCAGAACAATGGAATCAGGAAATAACCCAGGAAAGTGCACATGACCACCAGCGTCACGAACTTGCCAGTCGTGAATTTTTGGAAGCCATCCCGGCGGATTTGAGAACGCGTTTGAACTGTCATTCGTTTGCCCCCCTTCGGAAGGTAGTCACCAAGACTGCTGATGAAAGCACTGCAGTTACGATTGCCAGAGTAAAGGCAATCGCGGCAGAATAGTCAAACTGGCGGTTCGCGAAGGCCAAGTTATAGACATAGATATTCGGTGTAAAGTGGGAATTCATCACCGTGGGCGCAACCACACCCAGAATGTTCGGCTCATTAAAGAGTTGCAAGGTGCCGATAATTGAAAAGATGGCTGTCAGTGCAATCGCCGGCATGATAATCGGGATGCGGATAAGCAGTGCGATCTGCAAATCACTGGCGCCGTCCACTTTGGCGGCTTCGTAGATTTCTTCGGGGACGCCTTTAAGCGCGGCGAAAAGGATCAGCATGTTATAGCCCGTATACTGCCAAGTCGAGATATTGGCAATGGATGGCAGGATGCCTCTCGGCGTGAGGAATTGTGGTGGCTGAAGGTGCAAGGCGGTTGCAATCTGTGCAATCGGCCCGAAACTCTGCCCGTAAAAGTAGCCCCACATCAGGGCTGCAACAACGCTGGGGACAGCAAATGGCAAAAAATAACC
>WNFZ01004000.1_pt1 | contig 14867 bp, 6 predicted proteins | sample 5400081 | NCBI WGS metagenome assembly WNFZ01 (sample SAMN13153365, study PRJNA577476) | soil metagenome | isolation source: 80 cm soil or saprolite under grassland replicate 1 | place: USA:California | collected 2016-06-15 | reverse complement strand
CAGAGCCACCGCCTCACATCGGGCGGCGAAGCCGAAGCGGCAGTAGCTCATGACTTTTGAGGCAAAGCCAATCTGAGGAGTCGCGAAACTGTTGTGGCATTCCAATCTTGACGCACACCGTTCTGCGCCCTCCAGAAAACAGAGCCACCGCCTCACATCGGGCGGCGAAGCCGAAGCGGCAGTAGCTCATGACTTTTGAGGCAAAGCCAATCTGAGGAGTCGCGAAACTGTTGTGGCATTCCAATCTTGACGCACACCGTTCTGCGCCCTCCAGAAAAACGTCTTTCCGCCATGACGATGCCGACTTCCTTCAATTTCATAGAACCAGACTTCGCTTCTTTGCTTCTTCGATTCTTTGCTCCCTTTGCGTCCTTGCGTGAAATTCTTGCTCCGAAAACAAGGTTCTGCATTCTTGTTTCACGAGCGTTGGCCTGAGAAAAATCTCCAATAGGACACCTTGTTTTTTTCTTGACTTCAAACGAAGGACGGTGCTATTAGTTCACGCCACGAACTAAAGCGGCCAATTTCCCCTGAACTAACCTTTAGCAACCGCAGTAGAAACGATCGAAGAGTCAGGGCGCTATTGCCAAATGAGAAAGATAGATCTCAACAACTTCCAGGTTGCCAGGAGCGAAACGGCCCGCGACATTAATCGGCGCATCGTGCTGAACTTGATTCGCGGTCATCAGCCCATTTCTCGAGCCGATTTGGCGCGCCACTCCGGGCTTCAGCGGAGCACAGTCTCGGTAATCGCGGAACAGTTGATCGAGGAGCGATGGGTGACCGAGGGTGCAAACGGCCAAACCCTGCGAGGCCGCCGGCCCACATTCCTTCACTTGAACAAAGGGCGTATCGGTATTATAGGGATTAATATTCGCCCGGCGACCACCACCGTAGCGCTCGCTGATCTTGATGCAAACTTTGTCGCGCAGGAATCCTTTCCCACCGCCGCCAATCCGCGAAAGTTTATCGACGACCTGACGCCGCGCCTGCGCAACCTAATAAGACTGCGCCCGGAGATTACCTGCGAAGGTATCGGTGTAAGCCTGCCTGGCCGAGTGGATCGAGCCTCACAGCGCCTGGTGTTTGCGCCCAATCTGGGGTGGAGTGAGTTTGACTTGAAGGACGCTATCGCAAAGGGTACCGGATTGTCTGTGGAGTTGGAAAATGCTGCCAATTCGTGCGCTTTGGCGGAAATCTGGTTCGGCCGTCAGGCCCCGGGGGTCCGCAATCTGGTAGCTGTCACCGTTTCTGAAGGCATTGGCGTCGGTTTGATTCTTAATCACCAGTTAGTGCAAGGCTCGACTGGGATGGCAGGTGAGTTCGGGCATACTGCGATTGTTCCGGACGGGCTCGAATGTAAGTGTGGCAACCGAGGTTGCTGGGAGGTCTACGCGTCGAGCTCTGCCGCTGTTCGCTATTACCTTCAGTCCTCATCGGGTGTGCGCAGCGGAAGAAAGGGACTTCGACGGGCGGGCACGGGGCCGACTTTTGATGACTTGCTGCGGTTGACCGAACAAGGTGATCCGAAAGCCAAAGAGGCTCTCAGACAGATGGCGGACTATCTGGGAAGAGGTATCGCCCTACTGGTCACGGGGTTGGCGCCCGACGTGATCGTCGTGATCGGTGAGGTTACGCGCGCGTGGAATCATGTAGGGCCGGTCATTGACGGGGCCGTCAAGCGACATTCCTTCACACGTGCTGGAACGCGAGTCGTCCCGGCTGATCCGTCATCCCAGCCAAGACTTCGGGGGACGATCGCGCTGGTACTACAGAAACACTTCGGTGCTCCATTGGTCGCCTAAAAGCGCTTTCTTTTCCGCTTTTGTTGTGGGCGCGAATTAAAGTCATTTGCCTGAGTTTGAGCGGGCAACTAACGCCTTTATTCAGAACAAACACAGGTCTCGTTTTAGGGAAGTCTATTCAGAGGGGTGAAGACTACAACGCGCCATTGTCGCCGAGGATGCGTCGCCGCAGTCGTGGCGTCACGCGGCCAATCTCAAGAACCTTCGAACTAAGGAGATAAACCAATGTTCCATTTCAATAGAATTAGACTACGTGGGGCGCAATCTGGCGCCGAGTTGAATTCAAAGGTGCCTCCCACACGATCTTCGATCATGGCGCGACTCCTTGTATTGGTGCTCCTGGTCCTTGCCGCGCCTCAGGCAACTCACTCGCAGGTCCTTTACGGCTCACTGACTGGAGATGTAACGGATCAAAAGGGAGCGGCCGTGCCGGGCGTTACGGTTGAGGCACGTCATGTCGGCACCAGCGCAACCAGGGAAACAACCACTGACGGAAATGGCGTATACCAGTTCAGTGGCCTTCAGCCCGGCACCTACAGCGTGACCTTCACGTTCACGTCTTTCAAGACATTGATTCGGGAGAACGTCAAGGTTGACGCAAACTCGATCCACAGAGTCAACGCCGAGTTGGAGGTTGCAGATGTCAAGGAGACTGTGGTGGTCACACAGGACGCTCCTCTGCTCCAGACTGACCGGGCGGACGTAAACACAAAGCTCCAAGCTAACCAAATCGCTGACCTTCCAATAAGCACTGCTGGAGCGGGGCGAAATTTCCAGGGGCTCTACAGGATCATTCCGGGCTTCAGTGCGGTAACCGAGGGAGTGAGTTCGGACGGCGGTAATCCGCAACGCTCGATGACCGGCAACGTCAATGGGAACTCAATGCAGGCCAACCTGACGCGGATTGATGGAGCGTCGAACGCCTATATTTGGTTGCCGTTCAATACCGCCTACGTGCCTCCGACGGAATCGATCGAAAGCGTCAGTATTGTCACGAATTCGTATGACGCCGAGCAGGGCAATGCAAATGGGGCGGCCGTCAATGTGGTTACCAAGTCGGGCACGAACGAGTTTCACGGAAGCCTCTTCGAGTTCCACACTGACAACGCGCTCAAGGCGCTGAACCGATTCAACCCGGTGGGCCAACGCAAACCCAAGTACATTCTGAACCAATTCGGCGGAGCGGTCGGCGGCCCCGTCTACCTGCCAAGGTTCGGCGAAGGCGGACCCAGTGTGTGGAATGGTAAGAACAAGCTTTTCTTCTTTACGGATTGGGAATGGACGAAGCGGCGTCAGTTCGCCACTCGTACGGTGAGCGCGCTTAATCCCGCCGGCATTTTCGATGCCGCCGGCAACGCCAACCTCTCATCAGCCATACCTGCTGGAACGAATTGCAATGTAACGCCAGTGGCCGGATGCATTTTCGACCCGAATACCGGCAATGCTAACGGGACGGGCCGCCTGGCATTCCCGGGCAATATCATTCCCGCCAACCGAATTGATCCAGCGGCCAAGCTCATGCTTAGCCGAATCAACCCGACTGGCTTTATTAACAGCCAGGGTGTAACGGCTACCAACAACTACATCAGCGCAGGCTCGGCGTCGCTTGATCGAAGAACCTACGACGTCAAGATCAATTATTTGGCAAATGCGAAGACCACGATATTCGGTCGGTATAGTCGTTCCAATGCTTTACTTTTTGATCCGCCGACGCTCGGCGACGCGATGGGCGGTGCGACCGGCGGAGGACAGGTGGGTGAAGCACCATCAAAGATCCAGAGTGTCGGGTTAGGTGGTACGCACACTTTCTCTCCCACCCTCGTGATGGATGCCAACTTTGGATACACAAGGCAAAAGCTTGGCGCCGTACATCAACCGGATATTAGTCTAGGTAATTTCGGGGTAAACACGCTGCACATTCCCGGCACCAATGGCGACAGTGTATTGGCGGGCGGCACACCCGCATTCATATTTCTAGCAGGTACGTGGAATGGCATTGGTAATGTCGATACTGGAAACCCATTCCAATTCCGAGACAATCAGTTCGTGGCTAATGCCAACATGAGTTGGATCAGAGGAAGCCACAGTATTAGGTTTGGCGGGGAGTACAACGACGCCCAGTTGAACCACTTCCAGCCGCAGGGCGGAGCCTTCGGGACCGCTCGCGGGTCATTTCAGTTTTTAGGCAGCGTGACCGCCTTGAGTGGCGGGCCAGCCGCCAGCAAAGTCAACGCCGCGGCTCAGTACCTACTAGGCGTGCCCGATCGGGTGGGCAAAGTCATCCAGAACGACAATCCGAACGCACTGCGTTGGCATACATGGTCGGCTTACGTGCGCGACAATTGGCAGGCAACTCCAAACCTGACGATCAACTACGGCTTGCGATGGGAATACTATCCCTTTCCCACTACAGACCACGGCGGCGTAAAGCTTTTCAATCCCGCTACGGGGAATGTCCTCATTGGCGGGAACGGCAACACTCCAATTGACGACGGCGTTGACGTGGGACACGGACAGTTCGCTCCGCGCTTTGGGCTTGCGTACCGGTGGGGATCCAAAACGGTAATCCGCGCTGGGTATGGCATGACCACCGACAGCAACAACTGGCGATTCTTCCGGAACAACTGGCCGCTCGTATCAAACGCGGATCTCCAGGGAGCCTCGGCTTTTGTCCCCGCTGCCAGCCTTACGGGCGAGACGCTGGTACCCTATCCAGGCCTCGGGATCGGAATCCCCGCCGCTGTTGTTCCAGATCTCAGCTCGGGAAACGTTCCACTTCCCAACAACACTGGTATTGGCGGCGCCACGATCCCATTTGATTTCAATCGAGGCTACGTCCACTCCTACAACCTCACCTTCCAACGCGAGTTCTGGGGATTTGTGGGTGAAGCTGCTTATGTTGGGAACCGGGCAATACGATTCCTGACTAACGAGAACATCAACGCAGCTCCTGCCGGTGGTGGCAATGCCGGCCGCCAGTTGTTTCGCGTCGCTAACAAGAATTGGGGAGATGTGGGCTGCCTGTGCCCTGACACAAACTCCTATTACGATGCGCTGCAATCTAAGTTGACACGTCGATTGAGTCACGGCTTTTCAATGGGCGTTGCTTACACGTTCTCGAAAGCTATTAACTCCATCGACAACGAGGAAGTAAGTGGCACATTTGGCGTCCCAGGCGGCTTCCTGTTTTGGCCGCACCCGTCAGTTAAGGATCGCAACAAAGCCCTCGCCAGCTACGACCGCACACACAATCTGTCAATCTATGGATCGTACGAGTTACCGTTCGGACCGAAGCAACGTTGGGCGCAGAGCGGCATACTGGGCGCCATCGCAGGCGGATGGCAAGTCAACTGGCTAATGCAAACCTTTAGTGGGAGCATGATTACGCTCATTGGCGGAGGGGCTCAGGTGAATGCTCCCGGTAATCAGCAAACAGCAGATCAGATCGGCCCCCTGACTATTATTGGCGGCGTTGGACCTCTACCAGGCCAACCGAGTTGCGCGCCGACGGACCTGTCATGTCATTACTTCGACCCGTCCTCGTTCCGCGCCGTTCCTGGAAATGAAATACGCTTTGGCACTACTGGCCGCAATATCATCCGGGGACCGGGTTTCTTCAACCTGGATGGCAGCATCTTTCGGAACTTCAACATCACCGAAAGGGTGAAGTTTCAGTTCCGGATGGAGATGTTTGGCGTGACCAATACGCCTCATCTTAATAATCCGGGTACTGATGTCACCAATACCGCAACCTTCGGGGTTATCACCTCGACGTTGAATCTGGCCGGGCGAGGGACGGGAACCGGCGGCGAACGGCAGGTCTGGTTCGGAGCGAAGGTAATCTTTTGAAGTTTTCGGACCGCGCCGCTTAATCTCGCCTTCGACTTAAAGGCGGTTCGGAACTTCAGCATCCTGTCGGCTCACCGTCGAGATCGACAGGTCTATCTATAAAGGACAAGTCCGGGGAGCCGGTCGGTGCCCCAGCATGCGTTCGGGGTAAGGTGACGTGTGCTTTGCACAAGAAAGCCCCAAGACCGACCGAGGCGTAAACGGGCCGCAGTACGTGAAGAATCATTGAGTCGCAACGCGGCCACGCTGTGTTGGACGGCGATTACCCAAACGCAATTTATCAGAGAAGGAGAAGGTGATGAAAACCAGTTCAAAGTTCAGAAAGTTTAATAGGGAAGTACTTGGCGTTTTGGCTGTGGTTTGCCTGGCAATCGTGCTGGCCCCCATTAGAGCGCATGCCCAGAATTGCGCGGCTGTTCCAGCTTTCCCGACAGCTACTACAACTGCCACGCAAGACCGCGATAAGTTGATGTGCCAGCAGGGTCTTACCTTCCCCATACTGCCAGTCCGAATGGGAACCGAATGGCCATGGAACGATCCCAGCGCCCCCACGAATGCCCGCCCTAGAGTCCTGACGACTCCGGAAGGCAACTGGACGGATCCGCAGGGTCATACTGTCGTCAGGACGGCATGGGGCAATTGGCACACCTACGATGCCGATCCCATTTACGAGCCCGACCCCTCGCAACATTACCCGCCCGGGAGTACGGTCTGGCCATTTCCTCTCCTCAACGGTGGCGCGCTGAGCGGAGTCGGCGATTACGGCCCCGAGTCAAATCCTCGTTATCCAGACATCGAATTGCTCAAAATGAAGGATGGCACGCCGGTCACTTCACGCGAGGATTGGTGGACCAAGCGCCGCCCGGAGATCTTTCAACTGGTCCAGCAGCAATTGTATGGTAACGCATTCAACCCGACGATCTGTACGGAAGCAAGTGCACCCGGCACTTGTTCGCCGGCAGTTACGTGGACGGTAGGTCCTGTAACAACCGGTACCGTGACAGTGGGTGGGGTTGTCTATCCGTGGAGACAGAAAACCTTCACGGGAGCGATTGATAAGTCCAGCTATCCCGCGCTGAGAAATACGCCATCAATCTCTGTCACCTGCCGGCTTCCCGCAGAAAAGGCGGGGATCAAGACGCCCGTGATCATCACGTTTGGTAGCGCCACTACGGCTTTTAACTTTACTGCGCCGGCCGGATTCGGAGGATGTGGTTATGCCAGTGGATCTCTCCAACCCGATAGCGGCGGCGCCAATCTGTCCAGCTTCCTCATCGGGCTGGTGAACAAAGGAAACTTTCGAGAGCCGGAAGATCCGGGTGCTTTGGTGGCCTGGGCCTGGGGCGTCAGCCGGATGATCGATCGTTTCGCAAGCGATCCCGACATAGATGAAGACAAAGTTGGCCTCGAGGGACACTCGCGTTTCGGGAAAGCAACTCTTGTTGCCGCTGCCTATGACGATCGCATCGTGGCTGCATTCCCCAGTTGTGGAGGCTCGTTGGGAACCTCCTGGGCTCGCAGGCACTACGGGGAATCCCTCGATTTTGTCTCTAGTAGCACTTCGGAATATCACTGGGTGAACGGAAGGATCATGACCTATGCTGGGCCAATTACCCCAGGCGTCACCTTTCCTCGTAGAGTGCAGTATTTGGATGTTGACGTCCATTCAGTGATGTCGCTGATCGCCCCGCGCGCCGTCATGACCAATGGAGGTATCGATAACGCATCGGGCAACGGAGATGCGTGGCAGGATCCTCGGGGAATGTTCCTGGCGGGGAAGGTCTCAGGTCCCGTTTGGGAGTTCCTTGGTTGGCCGGGACAGGTCATTCCACCTGGTACAGTGTTTACGTCGCCGGGCCCGGGCTTGCCGGGATTCCCCTTTTCGGCCGGGGCGTCAGAGTCCACAGGCGGTACGCCTCCTTTTGACGTGGCCTTTATTGAAGGTACCGTCGGCTGGAGACGGCACAAAGAGGGCCACACCGATACTCCGGATTGGCCGACGTTCGTGACGCTTGCGACGAGATACTTCAACGACAAGAGGCCGGTGGTGACGCCTGGGCAGAGTTTCGTCCTGGGAAATGCGCCCGCTGGAACCGCCGGGATGGTTTCCGCATCGGACGCAGACGTCGCGGACTTACTTAGCCAATGGCAGGTGAAAGGCGGGACCGGTGCATACAAGTTCTCGATCGATCCTGCAACTGGCCAGATCCGGATTGTGGATCCGCTCGCGATCGACTTCGTGAACGCACCGACTTATACCTTAACGCTCATAGTCGGTGACGGAAAACTTCCAAGCCACGATCAAACGGTTACCGTCTCTATTCCAGACAAAATCAACGTCTGTCATAAAGGCAGGAAGACGATCAGCATCTTTAGGACGGATGTGCCGGATCATATAAATCATGGCGACCTTATCGGTCAGTGTGCCTTATAGAATCCGAGAATCCCCTCGTAAGAAAAGGAGAAGTGCCAAGTCACTTCTCGGCCGGAGGGGGTAGCGTTCAAGCAGCTATTCCTCCAGCCGGGGCAGGACAGAAAAAACATGGAATGCCGCCAGGCGGCGTCTATTGAAGGAGGGACGAATCATCTTTGGACCCGAGGATATCAAGCCGATCCTGAGTGTGTCTGCGCTCGAGTCGATTGGCTTCACGGTCGATCCCCACACGCAGACACTCAAACGTATAGCCCAATAGAAGGAGCCGGACATCAATGAGCAGTCTGGGCTGAGAAAAAGGGTAAAGGATGTATTCCACGCATCATCGAAGGTATAGAAGTACTTACCACACACGGCTGATTGTGGGTCTGACGATCCCTTTGCAGCTTTTCATTGGAGCGACTGCCAGGGGTGAAGACGGCTATCGGTTGTGGCTGCGCTATGATCAGCTACCTCAGGAAATGATCAGGATCTATCGTTCGCGAGCCACCTCTGTTGTGGTGCCGGGCAATTCTCCGACGCTTGAAGCAATGCGCACAGAACTTATCAATGGTCTTAGTGGACTGCTGGGCCAAGGCATTTCCGCCGCGAACGAACCGGTTGGCGATGGCGCAGTGATCGTGGGAACTCCGAAGACCTCACCTTTGATCGCACGTCTTAAATGGGAACGACAACTACTTTCTCTGGGTGAGGATGGGTTCCGCATTCGATCGGTCAAGCTCGGCTCCCGATCAGTGACGGTGATCGCTTCGAATAGTGAACTTGGCGCACTCTACGGAGCATTCTACTTTTTGCGTTTGATGCAAACGCTGGAACCCATCAGCAGTTTAGACGTGACTCAAAAGCCACGAGTGCAACTGCGCATGCTTGATCATTGGGACAACCTCGACGGCAGCATCGAACGCGGCTACGCAGGGCGCTCGCTTTGGAACTGGAGCGAGTTGCCTGACGCGATCGATCCGCGATTGCGCGATTATGCGCGCGCTAATGCTTCGATTGGGATCAACGGATCGCTGCTTAACAATGTGAATGCGAATGCACAGATCCTAACCGATGATTACCTTCGCAAAGTCGCCGCGATAGCCGACGTGTTCCGTCCCTATGGAGTTCGCGTTTTTCTTTCGCCCCGTTTTTCCGCGCCTATAGACCTTGGCGGCTTGAAGACAGCCGATCCTCTCGACCCGGAAGTTTCGACGTGGTGGAAGCAGAAGGTTGATGAGATTTTCAAGCTCATCCCTGACTTTGGCGGTTTTGTGGTCAAAGCCAATAGTGAAGGTCAGCCGGGGCCGCGCACCTACAATCGCAGTCACGCCGATGGCGCCAACATGCTGGCTGCCGCTGTCGCGTCGCATAACGGCATTGTGATCTGGCGTGCTTTTGTCTATGACGCGAAGCCCGGTTATGACCGGGCGGGGGCGGCCTATGAGAATCTACAACCCTTCGATGGGAAGTTTGCTGCCAACGTGCTGCTACAGGTGAAGAATGGGCCGATTGATTTCCAACCGCGCGAGCCTTTCCATCCATTGTTTGGCGCGATGCCAAAAACTCAACTGATGCCGGAGTTCCAGATTACTCAGGAGTACCTCGGCTTTTCCAATCATCTTGTATTTCTGGCCTCGATGTGGCGTGAGGTGCTCGATTCTGACACCTATGCCAAAGGCCCTGGATCGACTGTCGCGAAAGTGGCTGACGGAAGTCTGTATTCGCAGCGTCTGACTGGCATTGCGGGAGTGGCAAATACCGGTTCGGATCGGAACTGGACGGGCCATCATTTTCTGCAGGCCAACTGGTATGCGTTCGGCCGGCTGGCCTGGAATCCCGATATCGCTTCGCGACAGATCGCCGAGGAATGGATCAAGATGACGTTCACGCATGATCCTAAGGCGACAGGAACGATTGCTCGCATTATGTTGGAATCACACGAGGCATTGGTTGACTACATGACGCCGCTCGGCCTGCACCATATTATGTGGGGCGGACATCACTACGGTCCTGCCCCCTGGTGGGACACAGAGCCGCGCCCCGATTGGAATCCGGTCTACTATCACCGCGCAGATGAACGAGGTTTGGGCTTCGATCGCACCGCAGCCGGCAGCAATACATTGAGCCAGTACCATCCCCCTGTGCGCGACTATTTCACCAATTTGACGACCTGCCCGGAAGCATTTCTGCTTTGGTTCCATCACGTGCCGTGGGATTATCGCATGCGATCGGGAAGGATAATGTGGGATGAGTTAGCTCTGCACTATCAACGCGGCGTAGACTGGATGGGTGCCACGCGCAAAGAGTGGGACGCATTGGCCGGCGCGATTGATCCGGAACGCCACGGCGAAGTAGCAAAGAAGCTGTCAATTCAAGAACGTGACGCAATATGGTGGCGAGACGCCGTGCTGCTTTATTTCCAGACCTTCTCAAAGCGTCCTCTTCCGGCAGGCGTTTCGAAGCCGGCAAAAACGCTGGAGGAATACAAGGCTAAGAGTCTCGTGTGGTGAAAGAGACTAGTTTCAATTTTCCATTTGACATTTTTCATTGGTCATTTCCGGAGTTTCACTTCGTGTTGCTTCGTCTTGTTTCGCGTTGCTTCGTGGATCGTTTCTTTGGCTAAGAGATGAAGAACGAGCCACGAAAATCACACGAACGGACACGAACAAGAAGAGGCAAACGACCTATGAAAGCCGACTGATAACGCAATGCCAATTGAAAAATGAGAAATGGAAAATGGAAAATGGAAAATGGATTGCGCGTAAGATTCTAAGCAGGCATTCCTCTTTAGCTTGTACTACGCGAGATTAGATGATGACTATGGAAAAACCACCTGAACGAGGCGCATTGCCAGACGTCACGCAACTGAGACGGGAAGTGACGGAGGTAGTCAAAACGACTCCAGTTATTGACGTTCACACCCACCTCCTCGCTCCCCAGTTCGGTGAGATGAGTTTGTTCGGTATTGACGAGCTACTGACTTATCACTATTTGATCGTCGAGACCTTTCGCTCTAGCGAGGTCAAACCAGAGCTGTTCTGGCGTATGAATATGGTCGAACAGGCGGACCTTGTATGGAAGACTCTGTTCATAGAGAACACTCCTTTATCCGAAGCAACGCGCGGCGTCGTTACGGTGCTTAACGCTCTCGGTCTCGACGCGGAAGCTGCGGACGTTTCAGAAGCGCGGGCTTTTTTTCGATCGAGAAAACTCTCAGAGCATGTCGACCATGTCCTGGATCTGGCGCGCGTAAGTGATGTGGTAATGACCAATGATCCATTTAATGCGCAGGAGGCTCGTGTATGGGAAACCGGTGTTGATATTGACAAGCGATTTCACGCCACGCTTCGTATGGATCGACTGGTTAACGACTGGGAGCACACCTCAGCCAGGTTGTCGCAGTTGGGCTACGAGGTTGAGACCCGCGGGTCTGCTAAAACCGCCGCTGAGGTGCGCCGTTTTCTCGCTAAGTGGGTGGCGGTCATGAAGCCTGTTTGCATGGCAGTGTCGCTTCCGGCTGAATTCAAGTTTCCGGACAACGACGCTCGAGACTGGGTACTCCGTGAAGTTGCGTTGCCCACGGCACGCGAGCACGGGCTTGCGCTTGCCTTAATGGTGGGAGTGCGCCGTGGTGTTAATCCCGCATTGCGGGTCGCGGGCGACGGTGTCGGGCGTGCAGATGTCGGAGCACTCGAGCGGATGTGCGCCGAATACTCCGATGTTCGCTTTCTGGCAACGTTTCTGTCGCGCGAAAATCAGCACGAGCTTTGCGTGGCTGCGCGAAAATTCAGCAACCTGATGCCTTTTGGGTGCTGGTGGTTCCTCAACAATCCTTCAATCATCTCTGAGATCACTCGCGAGCGTTTGGAACTCCTGGGGACCAGCTTTATTCCGCAACACTCGGATGCTCGTATCCTGGAACAGCTAATCTACAAGTGGCAGCACTCGCGCGATCTTATTGCCGAATCATTATGCGAGAGCTACGAACGACTGCTTCATAGCGGACGTGCAGTAACACGGCAGCAAATTGAGCGCGATGTTACACGTATGCTGCGCGGCAACTTCCTTGACTGGGTTGGCGGCCTACCTTCGCGACCAGTTATGGAACCATCAGCACTGACGGCGGAGAAAGTGCGGCAACCTGACGAAACGGACGTCGTCACGACCTGTTGAGAGATGGGGTATTTTCCCGTTCCATAGTAAGCGATGAAACAAGCCTGCGATCGTTGCAACGGCTATGCCTGGAAACATGGTTCAACCGAGTGTTCGGCTTTGCCGCCCCGATGTGAGGCGGTGGCTCTGCCCCGCCGGTTCGCTCGCGTCGGCAGTTTGGGCTGCGCCCTTGGTTCGGGCTTCGCCCCCCTTCGCGCAATGGTTGGGCTTCGACCAAGAGAGCCCTGGTTGGTTGAATCCACGCTGTGGGATTGAAAAATTCTGCTCAATTGAATGGCCCCGCTTAACTCGAGGGCCGAGCCCGAACCAGGGGCACAGCCCAAATGGTTCTTGCGACTAACCGGCAGGGCAGAGCCACCGCCTTACATCGGGCGGCGAAGCCGTGACGAGGATCGACTAGCTACTTGGAAGGCCGATGGCCAACCTGAACCGACCTAGTCAGTAGTCTGGCCCGCTGTGAAACTTCACTTCTATTGGAGTGCAGATAGGTTCACGACCATGTTCGCATTTCTTCCTGGGCATACGCTAAAACGCCGGCGACTAATTAAACCCCTTTGTGCGGCAGTTGTAGTGGCGGCGTGGGCCGGCATGCCGGTGCGCGACACTCGGTCACAGGTGGCAGTGCCTGACTACAAGAACCCAAATTTGCCGGTTGATCAACGCGTGAACGACCTGGTGAATCGCATGACCATTGAGGAGAAGGTGGCGCAACTGACCTGCCTTTGGAGTAACAGACCGCAGGTGAAACCGCAGACGGATTTTTCCACCAGTCGCGGGGAGTTTTCGCCCGAGAAAGCGCGCGACGTCCTGAAGAACGGGATCGGACAGATCGCCAGACAGCGAGAGCGCCTGGACCCTCGCGAAGGGGCGGTCTTTGCTAATGCAGTTCAGAAGTGGCTGATCGAAAACACGCACCTGGGTATTCCCGCAATTCTTCACGACGAGATACTGCACGGTCACATGGCCCAGGGAAGCACGAGTTTCCCTCAGCCGCTAGCGCTCGCCAGCAGTTGGGATCCCGACTTTATCGCCCAGGTTTTCACCGTCGCCGCGCTGGAAACCCGAGCGCGCGGCAGTCACCAGGTGCTCGGCCCAAATCTCGATGTCGCGCGCGAGCCGCGTTGGGGCAGAACCGACGAGACCTATGGCGAAGATCCTTACCTCGTCTCACGCATGGCCGTAGCAATAGTCAAAGCGTTGCAGGGACCAGGACCGATGATCGAGGGCGACCACATCATCGCCACAGCCAAACATTTCGCCGCTCACGGCCAACCTGAAGGTGGCACAAACATAGCTCCGGCCAATTATTCGGAAAGGATTTTGCGCGAAGTATTTCTCCCAAGTTTTCAGGCCGCGGTGACCGAAGGCCACATCATGAGGACCCGGACTGTTACCCGTTGCTGGTTCAGCTTGTTAAAGCTGGCAAGGTCTCGGAAGCCGCGATCGACAAAGCAGTGGCGCGAAATCTCAGACTCAAGTTCTTGCTCGGGCTGTTCGAGAATCCTTACGTTGATCCCGAACGCACAGTAAAAGTAACGAACTCGCAGACCCATCGCGAACTTGCGGCCGAGGCGGCGCGGCGCTCGCTCGTTCTCTTGAAGAACGAAAACAACCTGTTGCCACTGGATCGGACCGGGTTAAAGTCAATTGCCGTGATTGGGCCAAATGCTGACCGGACGCATCTGGGCGGGTACAGTGATAATCCCGGCCGTGGCGTTAGCGTGCTTCAGGGAATCACCGCTAAGGTAGCGGGGCAGGTTAAGGTTACCTACGCCGAAGGCTGCAAGATCACCAAGGAGGGCGGCGATTGGTGGGCCGATACTTCGCACCTTAGTGACAGGGAGGAAGACGCCAGGCTGATCGCCCAGGCAGTAGGGGTGGCCAGGGCAGCTGACGTTTCCCTGCTGGTATTAGGCGGCAACGAAGATACGAACAAAGAAGGCTGGGCTGACAACCATCTTGGCGATCGCGATAGTCTGGACTTAGTTGGCCGGCAGAACGATCTGGTTAAAGCAGTGTTGGAAGCCGGCAAGCCGACCATCGTGCTGCTGATTGGCGGCGGACCGCTTTCAGTGAATTACATTGCAGAGAAAGTGCCAGCCATTCTCGAAGGGTTTTACCTTGGACAAGAGACCGGTGTCGGAGTCGCTGACGTGCTCTTCGGCGATTACAACCCGGCGGGCAAGCTCCCGGTCAGCTTTCCGCGTTCAGTAGGACAGCTACCTATCTATTACAACCGCAAGCCAACTGCGAAGCGTGGCTATTTGTTCACCAACAAAGAACCGCTGTTTCCTTTTGGGTATGGTCTAAGTTATACGACGTTTGGGTATTCCGATTTAAAGGCAAGCCCGGCGCAAATCGGGCCCGCGGGCCAGACGAAGGTCAGCGTGACGGTTACCAACACCGGTAAGCGAGCCGGCGACGAAGTGGTTCAGCTCTACATTCGTGATTTGGTCAGTTCCGTTACGCGGCCGGTCATGGAGTTGAAGGACTTCAAACGCATCTCTCTGTCTCCCGGTGAGAGCAAAACAGTCGAGTTCACCATCACACCTGACAAGCTTTCGTTTCTCGACATAAACATGAACCGCATTGTCGAACCTGGTTGGTTCGACATCATGGTGGGA
>WNFZ01009975.1_pt1 | contig 14873 bp, 13 predicted proteins | sample 5400081 | NCBI WGS metagenome assembly WNFZ01 (sample SAMN13153365, study PRJNA577476) | soil metagenome | isolation source: 80 cm soil or saprolite under grassland replicate 1 | place: USA:California | collected 2016-06-15 | reverse complement strand
ACATCGGGCCGTTCGACCGGGACCTGGACTACACCCGCCACCGGATGCGCCAGCTGGGCTGGACCCAAGCCCTCGACGCCGCTGGCATCCCCGAGAACTACCTCGACATCTCAGCGATCAACCGGGACTGGTTCTCCTATGTGGCGCGTCGCTTTCGTTGAGGACGTAGACGTCGTTGATGGTGAGGATGTGCGGGGTGTGGGAAGCCCCGCCGGGCGGGTGCCGGGCGGGGCTTTGGTCATCGTGGTGGTGTGGTGGTCCTCAGTCTGATGTGACCTCGGTGATTGCGGCTCGGGCGGAGGATTCGTCGATGATGGCTTTGTTGGCGGCGTAGGCGGCGACGAGTGCTTGGATCGCGAGGTTGTTGACGGCCCTGGGGTAGCCGCGGCTGGTTTGGTGGATGAGCGTTGCGGCGTCGTCGGAGAACAGGGTGTCGGAGCGGCCGGCGAGGGCCAGGTGGTGGCGGAGATAGCTGGCGGTCTCTTCGGTGGTCATGGCGGGCAGGGTGTAGCGCAGGGCGATGCGTTGGTCGAGGGCGGCCAGGACGCCGAGTTTGATTTTGCGGCGGAGGGTGGGTTGGCCGATCAGGAGGCAGGCGAAGGGTGACTGGCGGTCCATGTCGTGGTTGGTCAGCATCCGGATGCCTTCGAGTTGGGCGTGGTCGAGTAGGTGGGCTTCGTCGATAACGAGGATGGGGACGCGGCCTCGTTCGGCGTGTTCGACGGCGAGGGCGTCGGTGGCCTGCGGGATGAGGGTGGCGTGGTGGAAGCGGGGCACCCCGCCGAGGGCGGTGACGATGGCGTGGTGGATGCCGCGGGCACCGACGGCGGGGTTGGGTAGGTAGATGACGCTGTGCCGGCTTGCGTCGAGTGTGGACAGTGCGGCACGGACGGCGACGGTTTTGCCGGCGCCGACCTCGCCGGTGACCACGCCGAGGGCGTGTTGGTCGACGCACCAGCTGATCCGGGCGACGGCTTCGGCGTGGCTGTTGTGGCGGTGCAGCATGCCTGGGGCGAGGTCGCGTCCGAACGGGGTTCTGCTGAAGCCGTAGTGCTGTTGCAGACGTTCGATCACCGGGTCACCACCGGAGTTGGGGTGGGGCTGGTGGCGCGGCGTAGCACGCTGGCGTGGTGGTCGACGGTTTCGATGAGGTAGTCGTAGGTGCCGGGCTGGTAGTGGTCGACGATGTCGTGGCGAAGCTCGTCGCTGGCGTAGCGCAGCACGTCGGAGAGCAGGTCGAGGGTGTCGAGCAGGTCGGCGGCGTAGTCGATGGGCACGGTGAGGTGCCGGTCCAGTCTGGTGATCACGGTCGGGTGTCCTCCGGAGTTTGGTCGCTGGCCTGGCCGGTGAGGGCGTGGTAGTTGACCCGCTGGGCGAGTTCGGCCTGGTGAGCGGCGTCGACCAGGGGTAGGTAGGCGATGCCAGATGCGGGTGGGGGTGCCGGCGGGCTCTCGGGTCGGGCCTTGGGGTGGGCGTGGCGGCCGATGCGGTGCGGGACGGCCAGGCCCATGGGCTTGCCGTGGAGGCGGACCTCGATGGTGGCAAGGTCGAAGGGGTCGAAGACCAGTTCGATGCGCCGCCCGACCAGGTCGGCCTCGACCTGGTAGATGTTGCCGTGCAACGACACGGTGGCGGTCTTTTTGACCTGACGCTGTTCGGACCACAAAAACGCCTCCCGCAGCGCCGCCGGGCTGGGCAGCGGGAACGGCCCGCCGGCCTGCCACCGCTCGATCGGGGCCTGCGTGGTCTCGGAGTGCGTCGTGCGGTGATACACGGTTTCGATCCAGGCGGTGAACAGCCTGTTCAGCTCGCCCAGCGAGGTGACGTGGTGACGGCCGGGTTCGTCGGTGCCGGTGATCTCGACCAGGAACTGGCCCCGGACGGTCTCGAACAGCCGCTCGATCTTCCCTCGACCTTCGGGTCGGCCCGGGGTGCTGTGGGTCAGCTTGATGCCCAGCACGGCGCAGGCGCGTAGCAGCCACCGATCGACGAACGCCGAGCCGTTGTCGACGTAGGCGGCCGCCGGTATGCCCCTGCTGGCCAGGGCCGGGCGTAACGCGGCGGCCAACCGGACGGTGTCTTCGGCATACCCGAACCGGTGCCCTACCACCGCCCTGCTGTGATCATCAATGAAGGCGAACAGGTATGTCTTGCGACCGGCCACCACCGGCCCGTGGAGGGCATCACCGGTCCAAAGATCATTAGGGTGGGCGGCCTCGAACCGGCCGAACACCGACGGGCGGGCCGCGCCCGGTCCGGTCAGCTCCAGCCGGGTGAACAGGCGCGCCACCGTGGACTCCGAGGGTGTCCACCCCAGATTCGTGCGCAGGATCCGGACCACCTGCGCTGCGGTGCGGTGCGGGTTCTCCCGCTTGAGCGCCGCGGCCATATCGAGGACCTCGACCGGGGTGCGGGCGGTGACCTGCCGGCGCGCGGGCAGCAACGCGTCGAACCCGCCGCGGCGCCAGGCCAGGATCCACCGGTCCAGGTTCTGCCGAGATACCCGAACCGGCTTACCGAACGGGCCGGAATGCTCCCGCCCGGCCAGCTCACGCACCAGCCGTCCCCGCTGCCTGGTCGACAGTGCAGGATCGGCCGCTTCCCTGATCAGTTGGTAGCGGAACAACGCCACCGCCTGGGCGCGTTCGGCACGCACCCGCCATTCATCGTCTGCCGCCGTCACCGGCAGTACCTCCTCAACATTCGACGAAGATCGACGAGTGTCGAGGGTGGTCGATCAGATCAGCGTCGCCCAGGGCGAACTCGTGTTGATCGATCCGGTCGGCCAGCCCGGCGCCAGCAACAGCCCCGACGAGGCCGCACCGACCACCTGCCACACCGTCACCCCGGTGACCGCGAACCGGGCCGCCACCGCCACCGCGGCCGCCCGCATCGCCGCCACCGCATCCGCCCACACCGACCCCACCGGCTGCGGCGGTACCGGATCAGGCGCCACCGCGCACAACAGCGTGGTGAACCAGCCCCGCACCGCCTCGACGCGGCCACCGAAGCGGCGCAGCCACTCCCGCACCGTCCCCAGCGGACGAGCCAGCAACCCGGCGATCGGCCGGGCACCCACCCCGGCCGCCTTCGCCGCGATCGCCGCCCCCACCACCCCGGCGGCGTCCGCCCGACGCAGCAACACCCCCAACGGCAGCAGCACATGCGTCGACCCGCACCCGCCACACCTCGCCCGCCGCGGACGCACCCGCAACCGACCCGCCTCCCCACGGATCACCCGCGCCCGGGCATACCCCCACCCGGCCAGCACACCCGCGCACCCCGGGCACGCCAACTCGCCCGCCAACAGCCGCCGCTCGACCACGGCCACATCCACGCCTACCGTCAACACCGGTGCCTCCGTGCACCACCGCGCGGCCCTCCCGAACCTGGCCAAAGGAACACGGGAGGGCCGCTGCCCGTCCAAACCTCCTCACAGTGATGACGAGCAGCAAGAAGGGCAACCCATCGGGGCTGCCCTCGAACACATCCTCACGATCAATGACGCCAGCCGACCCCTACGTCCTCATCCAGAGTGCGCGGGGACAACGCCGAGGGCACATTCCCGCCGTCGCCGCACAGATGTTGTGGCCGGGAGCGGTGTGGGTGCCGGCGTGGTGGCCGGTTCGGTGTGCCAGGCGCCCGGCTGGTGGGTGGTTTCCGCACTCGACGGTGATGCCGGGGCTGTGGGGGTCCACCCAGGTGACCTGGCCGGGCGGCGACCTAGCGGCGAAGGTCTCGCGCTACTGGCTGCGCCGGTGAGACGGCTTGCTCGGTGTCGGGGCCGGTGAGGCTGCCGCGCAGTTGGTGCAACGCCCGCCGCTCCAGGGTTCGGACCGTGTCGGGTGTGGTGCCCATCAACCGTGCGGTCATCGCCCGGGCCAACCCGTCCAAGTAGCGCAGTTGGATCGCCCGCCGCTCGTCGGGTGCGAGCCTGGCCAGCGCGTGCGCGAACGGCACCCGGCCGGACACCAACGCGGGCGTGACGGTCGCCGGTTCCTGGTGCGTGGCGGCCCGCTCGGCGGCCGCGCCGAGGGTCAACACCGTCCGCAGGTACCTTCTCAGAGCCCATTCGTGTCGGGTGCAGGCTTTGGCCGCCAGCCCGATCAGCCAACCCAGCACGTCCGGGTCAGCGGTGTGGAGTTCAGCCAGGGCGATGCAGAAGGTGTCCTGGACCAGGTCGGGTACCGCGTCGCGGTCTCGGTCGCGCATCCGGACGAGGACATAGCGCTCGACGTTGTTGACGTAGCGGCGGTAGAGATGCTCGAAGGCGACCCGGTCCCCGTGTTGGGCGCGGCGCAGCAGATCGGTGGGCCGGGCGCCGCCGGTCGTGGCGGTGCCTCGCCCCGGCTTGCCCGGGGTGTCGGTGGCGACCGCGGGGGCATAGCTGTAGGCATCGATTGACGTCGAGGTGTGGTGTGTCGGGTGGTGGTGGCCCATGGCGGGGCTCCCTTCCGTGGTGGAGGCGGAGCCCGGGCACGGCCAACTGGCCGTGCCCGGGAGCGTGCGCGGATGCGCGGATGCGGCCGGGCAACGGCCAGAAAGGGTGCGGTGACGCTGCGCGCGGTCAGCGGCGCAGCGGAGAGAGTGAAGCGTTGGCGCAGCGGGCGGTCAGGCGCCGGCCGGTAGCCATCCCCCGACCGGGCGGATGCGCAGCGGCCGGGTGTGCGCGTAGGAAGCGACCAAACCCCCGTCGCGCGAGTCGACGACGACCCGGTAGTCGGCCAGCCACACCGCGAACCACACAGGTGCGGGCTTGCCCAGCCGGGCTACGGTGTCCGGCGCGTGGACCATGTCCGGCCCCAGCCGCGGCGGGGTGGACCGGTAGTGGCTCATCCGACCGGCCACCATCGGGCAGGCGGCCTGGACGTAGGCACAACATTGAGGGTCGCAGCCGGGCTCGGCGGTGCATTGGCGCGGTAGATCCTGTGTGCGCATCAGCAGCACGAGCCGTCGGCCCAGCGGCCGACCGCACACCTGACACAGCCGCTGGATCAGCGCGGCGTGCTGCCGGGCCGGATCGAGCACACCGAACAGGTACCGGCCGTCACCGGCCCGTGGGGTGATCCACGGCACGACCAGGCCCGCCACGGTGGGCCGGTGCGCCAGCCGGACAGGTACCGGCGGGACGGCGAGGTCGCTCATCGCCGGTTCCGGTCGCCGGTGTCATGCGAGCCGTCCGCGACATCTGGCGCCGCCCCGCCGTCGTCGATGCCGTCCCCGTCCCTGCCGTCGTCTGTCTCCTGGTGATCGTGCAGTGCCCAGGTGTGGGTGGCGAGGTCGAGTTGCCGGCCGCGCAGCCCGTCGAGCCCCACCGACACAGCTTCGGCGGCGGTGAGCAGCGTCTGGCTGTCGGCCGGGGCAGGGTCGGCGACGGGGTCGTCGGCCTGGTTGGGGTTGGTGGCGATGGTGTCCACCGTCGTCTCCTTCCAAGAGCGGTAAGGGCGACGCGGTGCGGCCTGGTGGCCACGCCGCGTGGGTTGCCCGTGCGGGATGCGGCCGTGGTGGCCGAACACGATGCCCGTGCCGCGAACAGGGCACGGACGCGTGGCTGTTGCTGGGGTTCCGCGGTTGGGTTGGGGCCCAGGCGCCTACAGGGGCGGGCTGGCTGGCTCGCCGCGCACGTGCTGTGTCTGGAGCTTGTCGTGCTGGCGGGTCGACGGGGTTGTACCCCCGGCTACCAGGAGGAGGTCAGCCGGCGCAGGACGTAGGCCAGGAAGGCGTCGCGGTCGGCGCCGACGCGCAGCTTGGCCGCGACCGCCCGCAGCGGTTCGATCAGCTCGTCCAGGTCATTGCGTGCGTGGTTGCGTTTGGCCGCGGCGCGTTCGCGGCGCAGTGCCGACAGCCGGGCGCGGGTGGCCATGTCCCGGGCGGCCCACTCCACGCGGGTGTCGAGGTCGGCGACCTGGCCGCGGGAGAACTCGGGCCTGCCGTGCAGGATGCACTCCTCGCCGTCGCGGGTGACGGTCACCCGGTACAGGGCGCCCACGACCGGGGCCGGGCCCTTGTCGACGGCGTAGAACAGCGGTTGGCCGGTGGCGTCCTCGCCGGGTACCCACGCGTCGATGGGTTTGCCGGCCCGGCCCAGGCGTCGCCCCGCGTACAGCCAGAACTCCTCGGCCTGGTTGGGGGTTTGCTGATGTTCGGTGTCGGTGCTCATCGGGTCGGAGCTCATCGGTGTGTCCATCTGCTGCCCGTCGGCTGGCTGGGCGTGGGTCATGGCAGGCAGGTGACGGCGACCAGCAGGGTGGTCGGGTCGAGGGCGGCGACGTAGTTGCGGGCCCGGTCGTGGAAGACCTGCCGCTCGGCGAGGGTCTGTTCGACCAGCACCGGGCTAAACGACGGGATGAGCAGTTGCCCGTCCAGGGTGAGCAGGCCGTCGCCGAAGGTCAGTAGCCCGGCCTGGTAGTCGGCGTAGACGCCGGGGTCGCCGGTGTGCAGGGCTTCCAGGCCGGGTCCGTACATGTCCGGCGTGAACCGCTCACCTGCTTTGGTCGCTGGTGCGGCGACCATCGCCGTGATGCGGGGCTGAGCCTCGAAGTCGGCGATCGCCTGTGCCGCGGGGTAGCGGTCGGGGTCGGCGTTGTGCGCGTCCAGGTAGTGCCACCACGGCCGGGCCGGTGCGGTACCGGCCACGGTGGCGTGCCAGTCATCCAGATCGGGTGGGGCGCACTCGCGCAGCCGGTGCGCGGTGGTGGCCAGGTCGAGCAGGCCGACCGGGCCGCCGGCGCACCAGGTCAGACCGGGGTGCTGCGGGTCGGGTGCCGGCAGCACCAGCAGCCGGGCCTCGGTGGGGTCGGGGCGGCGCCACAGCATGAAGTGGCGGGTGTCCAGCAGACCGGCGGCTGCGGCCACATGCAGCCGCAGCCGGTCGACAAGGTCGCCGGCCAGGGCGAGCAGGTGCCGCCCGGCCACCGGCGGCAGACACACGACCAGGTTGATCGGGTCGGCGCAGACCGGGCATTGTTCGCCTGTTGGCAGCAGGTGCTGCGGGTAGAAGGTGTGGAGCAGGGACATCGGGCCTCCTCATCAAAGGCGGGGCGAATCGCCGCGGCTTCGGCGGCGGGAACTGGGGCGGGGGCACGGGTCGCGGCCGGCCGGCGGATCCCGCCGGCACCGCCGACAAATCCAGGTTGAAGCGGCACATGGTGGCCCAGCCGAAGCAGCAGCACGGGCGAGGGAGCGTCGGCGTGGTTCGCGCCACTCGTGCCGGGCACGCGAGGTGATGTCCGACGCGGTCTGGACGGCCAGATATCGGACCGAAACGGCCGTGCGGGCGGTCCGGGCGGTGTGTCGGGTGAGCTGTGGAGCGTGCGTGGTCTCGTCCTGGATGCGTTGCTCGTGGGCGATGTGGGCTGGGCATGCAGAACGGGCCGAGCGACCCCGGTCGGGATTGGTCGGCTCGCGGGCTTCGGTAGGGGTTGCGGTGTCTGGTCAGACGCGGTGGTCAGCCGTGGACAAGTCGGCGGCTTCGGTCGTGCTGGCGGGACACGGCGATGTCCAGGTCGGTGTGGCCGAGGATGGCCGTCGGCGTGGTGGAGCCGGTGTGCGGGGTTGGGTAGTCCAGCGGCGACCGGGTGGTCGGCCGGTTTCCTGCGGCGACACTCGGCGAGTTCGGCTTCGCCGTGCAGCAGGGTGGAGCTGGCCCAGCTGGGGTTGCGGGCGGCGTACTGATACGCGAGCCGCTGCCGGCCAGGGGTTGCCGAGCTGGTTAGTGGGTGGCTGCGGCGTGAGTTGTGTGCAGCCCGTTGCTGGTGCGGTGAGTGCGGTGAGCGCGGTGGTGCGGTGGTGCGGTGAGGCAGGTCCGCGGTGGTGGCGATAGGAGGCTGCGCGGGGTGTGGTCGCGGCCGACCGGCCGAAAGGGCGGGTGGGCGGTGCGGCGTCTGGCGTGCCCGGGGTTCGCCTGGGCGGGCTTGCGGGGTGGTGCGCTTGTCAAAGGGGTGAACGGTGTGAGCCTTCACCGTAGCCCGGTCGGCTGTCACACCCCAACCCCGGTCGTTGGATCCACGATGGGCCCTGACCTGGGGTTGTGAGTCGGTGTGAGTTCGTGTGATTGCGTGTGAGCCGCTGTGATAGGGCGGGCCCGAGTCGGCTCGCGGCCGGAGGCGGGGCTACTCGGCGAGTTCGCCGGCTAGCCGCCACACCCGGCCGGCTGGGTTGGCGCCGGGGGTGTGGACGCCGGTGGCGACGGGTACCAGGCCGGGGCCCCGGTCGGTGAGCATCTGGTGCAGGTGGGTCTCCCGGTCGGCGGCGTGTAGCCAGAACAGCACCGGGTAGGCCGGTCCACCGTCACGGGCTAGCTGGTCGTAGGCGTCGAGTTTCTCCACGAGCCGGGCGAGGTTTTCCGCCCCGGCGGTGTCGTATTCGAGGAACAGACCGATGGTGGTGCCGGCCTCGTGCCACAGGGCGTGTCCGTCGGCCCGGATCGGGTGCTGGAACCGCGTGGCGCAGTCGCGTTCGGACCACCACAGCCGCAGCTGGGCGCCGCCTTCGCTGTGTCGGGCGTGGGTGTGCAGGTCGATGAAGAACTGGTTGGTGCCCAGCCGGTGGGCCAGGTGGCTGCTGTCGGCGAGGCGGGCGTGGCGGCGGCGCAGCGCCGGCGCGGTGGGTGGTGCTTCGTCGCGGGCTGCGGCGGTGATTTCGGCGCCGAGTGGGCCGATGACCCAGTGCCAGGGGCCGAACCCGCCGCCGGGCAGTGGCCGGTGGAACCGGTCGACTAGACCGAGCGCGCGCAGTTTGGCCAGCCGGTGGGCGGCGGTGATGGGGCTTGCGAAGAACGCTGCGGTGATCTGGGCGGTGGTCAGGACGCCGTGGCGGTCCAGCCAGTCGGCGATCTGCCGGTCCCGGTCGGTGAGGTGGGCCTGAGCCGGCAGCACAGCGGAGCTGACGGTGGAGCGGGCCGAGGCGAAAGACTGGGTGGTGGGTGGGGACCCTGGGATGGACGAGGACGACGCCCGGCCAGCGACAGCGGAGTTGGTGTCCCCGATGGACGAGTTATCCCCCGAAGGGGGAAGTCGGGGCCGGCGTCGTGTCGTCATCAGCGGCTCCTTCCTGGGCTGTCGTGCCGGCCGGGGCGGCAGTAGGGGCGGCAGTACGCCGCTGCCCCTGCTGCCACCCGTTGTGCCGGCCCTGCTGCCGGCGCCACCGTCTGGCCAGAGGGGCCAGGCACCGTCAGCTGTCGACCGGCGGTGGTACCGGCTGGAGCCTGCGGCCGCGCCCACGCTGGGACCGTCGCCCTGGCCGGTCGGCGTCGGGGGGCAGCCCGGCCTGCTGGGCGTTGGCGGGCTGGCTGGTTGGCAGGCGGGCCGCGGTGAGCTGGGCGCAGCGGGCGCGGATCGCGTCGGCGGCACCGACGATCGGCGGTGGCGGCCTGGTCGCCATGGTGAATGCGGGGGTTTCGGCACCGTCGATGACCAGGCGTGCGGCGGCGGTGTAGGCGTCGAGGTGGGACAGGTCGTGCTCGTCGAGCTCGGGCAGGGTGTGCCGGGCCAGGACCCGGGCGTCCTCCGGGGAGCAGGTGAAGTAGATCTTGTTGCGGCAGTTGGCGGAGATCGCCGCGGCGGTTTCGCGGGGTAGCTGGACCAGGTTCTGATGCGCCAACACCAAGCTGAGGTGGTAGCCGCGGGCCTCGGCGCAGATCTCGTCGATGGAGCGGGGCAGGTTCAGGAAGTTCTGGCACTCGTCGATGACCAGGACCGCGTCGCGGCGGGTCGCCTCGGGTTGGGCGCTGCGGGCGGTGGCGGCCTGCCACACCGACGCGACGACGAACGAGCCGAGGAGTTTGCTGGTGTCGTCACCGAGGATGCCTTTGGGTAGCCGGCACAGCAGGATCCCGCCGTCGAGGATGTCGCTCATGGTGAACGAGGAGTGGGGCTGCCCGACGACACGGCGGACGAACCGGCGGGTCAGCATTTTGCGTAGCCGGGCCAGGACGGGGCCGTTGGCTTGCGCGCGGATGCCTTCGGGGAGGTTGTCGTACCAGGTCCAGAACCCGCCCAGGCCGGCGGGGTCGTTGAGGTTGGCGGTCAGGCGGGCGCGTAGTTGCTTGTCCTGCAGCAACGGCGGCACGAGGGTGAGCATCGGGTTGGCCCGCCCCATCAGGGTCAGCAGGGCGGAGCGGAGGATGTCGTCGATACGCGGCCCCCAGTGCTGGGAGAAGATCTGGCCGAAGATGGAGACGATGTTGTCCACGACGAGGTCGTCGTCGTCACCTTCGAGGGGGTTGAAGGCGGGGGGTGGGTCCTGGTCGGGGTCCAGTAGCACGATCTTGTCGGCGGCCTCGAACGGCAGCCGGTCGAGGATGTCGGTGACCAGGTCGCCTTTCGGGTCCACCACCACCAGGCCGCGGCCGGCTTTGATGGTGGCCAGGCTGACGTGCAGTAGCTCGTTGGTTTTGCCCGAGCCGGTGGAGCCTTCGATGTGGAAGTGGTAGCGGAAGTCGGGCACCGGTAGCGCGACGGCGTGCCCGCCGGCCAGGGATCGGCCCAGAACGACCGTGCCGCGGCCGCCGGAGGGGACCTGGATCGGTGCCGGCACAGCCTTGGCCCTGGCCCGGGCCAGCCCGGGTACGGCCACATCGGTGGGCAGCCCGGCGATGGCGGCCAGTTCCGGGGTGGACAACACGAATCCGTGGCGCAGCCGCCGCGTGGCGAGCGTCTGGACCGGGCGAGGCAGCCGTACCCGGCGCAACCGGTTGGCGGCGGTGTAGACGGCGAAGCTGGCCGCAATCGCTCCAGCCAGCCCGGACATGCGCTCGGCGAGCGTGTGGCTGTCATCGCCGCGGGGGCTTGCGGTGGCGGCGGCGTAGCGGATGGACGTTTCCCAATGCGGCCCGGCCGTCACCTTATCGACCGCGACGCGGATCTCCTTGTCCCGGGCCGGATCCGGCCGCAGGGCAGTCCGTGCCGTAAGTATTCAGGCCGTGTGGAGCATGATCGTGGGCGTGTGGTGGCAGGGTGCGTGGCGGCCTACCCGGTTCCGGGTGTTCCGGGTGGCGGCGGAGTCGGGTTGTTGTGTGGGGTGTCAGCGCAAGGTGGACAAGGCTCGGGTCGCTGCTTCGGCGTCGAACCTGTCCGGGGTGAAGTCGGCGGTGTCATCGAGTCCCAGCCATTCCAGCCTGTCCTGGTGCTCTGGGTGGTTGGGATCGTTGAGGGTGTCCACGAGGTCGGCGTAGCCCCAGACGCCGCCGCAGTCTTCCGGTGGGGCGGCGCGTCGCCCGCCTGTGCATTGCGGGTAGGTCGCCGTGTGGTCGCGGTCGAGGACCTTCTCTACCAGGATGTCGTGTTCCCAGTCGTCGCCGAAGTCGTAGATGTAGCGCAGCTTGCTGTTCACCGCGGGGGCGACCTGCTCCAACGTCACCGGCGCCTCCGCGCGGTGACCCAGGTCGGCGTCGGCGGTCCCGAAGCTGCCGTACGGGGTTTCGAAGACGTGCAGGTGGCTGTCGTGCCAGCCGAACGCGATCTGGATGATGGTGTGCAGCCGGGCGAGGCTGACGTCGGCGGGCACCTGCAGGCGCCGCCAGATCGGTGGCTTCGCGCCCCGCAGCCCCACCTTGATCTGATAAATCGGCGCTGGCGGGCCGGACTTGGTGCGTTTGGGCGGCAACGCGGCCGCCGCCGCGCGGCTGCGCAGCGCGATCGGCGCCCCGGCACCGAACGCCCGGCCTGCGCCACCACCGAGCGGCATCAGCATCTGCAGCGCCGTGAGCTCGACACCGCCCTGGCCGTTGTCGGCGTGCGATGCCGCGGGCTTGCTGGGCACCGGTAGGGCGCTCATCCAGGCCCGCACCAGCACCGCCAGCGCTGGGTAGCCCGGGCCGTCCTCAGCCACCGGCAGGTCAGTCCCGTCCTCATCGGGTCCGTCGTCGCTGTCGTGCACCGCCCGGGCGTCCAGGGCGTTCTCGACTTGCCAGCGGAACTCGGCCGCGTCCAGCGCCTCGGTCGTGATCTGAAGGCCACTGTCACGGCCGCTGGCCCGCATCATCTCCAGCGCCTCGGGCAGCTGGTCCACGTCGAGCAGGAGAATGTCACCGGCGGCGCCGCAGTCGGTGTGGTCCACGCTGATCACGACCGCGTGCGAGCGCCCGGCCCGGTGAAACGAACAGGCCAGCATCGACGCGGTGCCCTGCGAGTCGCCCAGCCGCGAGCAGTCCGCGACCGTCACCGGCTCGTCCAGTTCGCCCGCCCACCCCGGCCGGGCGACACCAGCCTGGACCAGCCGGTCGGCGGCCACCGCCGCCGCTTTGCCGGCCTGGCCCTGCGCGACTGAACCGATCGCCAGCAGCATCGCCAGCGCCTCGGTGGTGGCCCGGGCCTCGAAGGCCGGGATGAACCCGCCGATCAGCGCCTCCTCGAACGCCTCACCGGCCAGCGCGCCGATCGACACGAACGCCGCGCCCACCACCTGCGCATCCAGCGGGTCCTCGGACTCGACCAGGTCCGCGGCACCCGCGATCAACTCATCAATGAGTTGCTGCGGGTCGAAATCCGCGCCCGAACACGCCGGGCAATCGCACTCATCCGCCGTGCTCAGCACGTCGGGCATGACAGTACGCCGGGTGGATTTCTTGTTCTGCTTGCCTTTGCGGCCACGGCTGGCAGGACTCATCCGCCCAGTCTGCCCCACCCGCGGGCACCGTCTCGCGCACCCTGCACTGCGTGTCGGCCACGTTCGATCAACTGCTCCGGTCTGCTCGCCTTCCCGTCCTGGTCAGCGGTTGCCTGCTCGGCCCGGACGACCGACGCGGTCGACCACAACGCTGTATTCGGCGTGATGACATGACGTAATGACCCGACCGGCCGGCTCCGGTCGGGTGGCATGACGACGTAAGGGAACCCCTCAGGTGGGAACGGGATCGGGTGGCATCCACGGTCGGCCGAGGACGGCCTGGCCAAGTGCGCCCATCATGTCCTGTCCGTGCTTGGCCGCGGTGGACAGGTAGCCACGGATGCGGTAGCGGGCTCGGGTGACGGGCTCGGAGGTGAGCCGTCCGGAGATCTTCTGCTGGGTCTTGGCTGGGCGAAGGTCGCGTTCGGCCTGGTTGCTGGTAGGTGGCACACGCAAGTCGTAGGCAAAGCGCAGCACATCCTCGGACCGGTCACGCAGCATCTCCAGCAGGCAGCGACCGGGCGGCTGCTTGCCTTTCGGATCCGGGTTGCCATCCACTTCGGACAGTCCGACAGCGACACCCGCTTGTAGCCAGCCGACGCGGGTGTCCAGCAACTCGGTGTCGATCGCGTGGTGGTCGTTGTCGCGGGCGGTGTTCGCGGCGTGGATCAGGTCGCGCAGCGCCTCGGCGATCTGGGTCGGCCAACGCGCGTGCGGGTAGCACTCGGCCGCATCGGCAAGATCCCGAAGGATATGAGCAGTGCAGAGTTGGTGGACCAGGCCGGCGAACACCGCCGAGTCGTAGTTCTGATAACGGTCGTGCACCACCACCCCAGACAGGTCACCGAGGCCGAACTCTTGGAACGTGGCCAGACTCCGATCCCCGAGGTGATACCAGGTATACCGCTGATTGCAGGCCACCAGCAGGTACTTCTTGGCCCGCCGAGGGCCAACCCGGATCGGGGTCTCGTCACAGCACACCGCGTAGGCCAAGGTGAGCAGCGTCCGGATGCGCTTGTCGACCCGCACCAGCACGTCGGAGGTACGCCCCAGCAGCCCATGCACCCACCCCACGCTCGGGGTGGCACCGGTCAACGCGGCGACCAGTTCCGCGCAGCGCTGCACCGGGATCGCGTGGATCACCATCAAGAAGACGCACCAGGTCTGCAGGTTCGGCCCGTAGGAGACCGGCGTGTCAGCCACGCCCTCGGGACGCTCGGCCGTGTGGACCCGCCCGCAGCCGCAGCGCACCGCATACAGATCATGCTGGATACAGGTCGCCGACATCGCCGGCACCTCGTGCTGCTGATGGGAGCGTGCAACCCCCAGATCGGTACCGTCGGCCAGATCCGCCCCACACCCGCACATCCCCTCCGGGACATGCGGCACCGTGTCGTCCGGCTCATCGCGCCACGCCAGATGCGCCCCCGACGCGCCCGGCTGCTTGCCCCGCTTGCGTTTCACCGCCTCGCCGCTGTCCGCCGGCTTGTCCGCCGGAGGCGTCTTGCCCGGCAGGTCATCGGTCGACGGTGGCATCGACGAATTCCCACTGTTACGCGACAGCAGGCGTTCCAGCCGCGCCAGCCGCGCCCGCAGATCGGCGTTCTCCACCCGAAGCCGCCCAAGCTCATGGGCCTGGTCACGGACGAGCGCGACCAGTTCTCCCCGCGACAGCTTCTCCGGATCGGGCACCCTGAAAGATCACCAGATGTCACCGCAGCGGGCAACGAACCGCCCAGTCCGGCGGTTCACCCGCAAACTCCGCACCTCAGACCTGAATGTTTGCTCCGTGCCGTGCCTGCAGATCCCGCCCCGGACGGGCCGGGGGTGATCGCGTCGAGGAGCCACCGCAGCGGCGCCGTGGCGTCCAGACCCCGGCTGGCGGCGGGGTCGCGCAGCTGGGCGGGGGTGCGGCGCAGCCGGGCGACCCGGCGTGGTGCGGCGGGCCGGGCCAGAACTTGGATGGTGGCGTGTTCGTGGTGGCGCAGCCCGGTGCCGGCGGCGACGAGTTGCCGCAGCGGGTCGGTGTCGTGCTCGACGCGCAGCGGGTACGCCTCGGCCAGCACCGGCAGCAGCGCCCCGCCGGCGGCCCCGGTCACCGCCGCCGGTAGCGGGCTGGTCGGGTCGTCGTGGACGGTGACGGTGGCCGCGGGCCAGGCGGCGCGGGCGGCTGCGGCGACCGCGGCGGCGGCAACGGTGCCGGGTACCCAGATGGTGATGGTCAGCGCCCGCCCGGCCCACCGGTATTCGTAGGCCACATGCGGGCT
>WNFZ01003413.1_pt1 | contig 14875 bp, 10 predicted proteins | sample 5400081 | NCBI WGS metagenome assembly WNFZ01 (sample SAMN13153365, study PRJNA577476) | soil metagenome | isolation source: 80 cm soil or saprolite under grassland replicate 1 | place: USA:California | collected 2016-06-15 | reverse complement strand
CGATGATCTCGGCACCGACCGCAAGGTCACGAATCGCCTCGCGCACCTGCGGATCGAACACCAGCCACGCCTGCGGCGATCCTTCCCAGCCTTGTTTCGGGGCAGCGACCGGATCGACAAGCCGGGACTCGACGTACCCGACCGGCCGCACCTCATACGACGTGCGATCCAATCTGCCTCCCTGCCCGCGCCCGCAGACGATCCTGGCACAGGCCGACAACGCCCACCCACACCGCCTCTGCCGGGTGCCGCCGAGGTCCACCAACGCCCGCCCAATTCCGCCGCGTGGCGGGCGGGGGTTGGTCCGCGGGGCGCGAGGACACCGGCACCCTCGTGACACTCGGGCGAGGAGCCTCGGCGACAATGTGCCGCGCGGCAGCCGGCCTGGCAGGACGGAGGCCAGGGGCGGGAGGCTGATGCGGTACTACGCGCCCGGTGGCGAATGCTGGGGGGCCAGTGTGGTGGAGGTGCCGGCTTCGGTGTCGAGGTGGTGCCCGCCCAGTAGCGCGGTTCGGTGCTGCCAGGCCCAGCGCAACAGCCCGACGCTGACCGCCAGCGTGACGATGTTGATCGCCAGCTCGATCACCCCGCCGGCGCCCGACCGCCACCAGATCCCGTGTTCGACGTCGTAGAGCGCGTCCTCAGCGAACAGGTACACGCCGGCGCCGCCACCGGCCAGTAGCCACAGCAGCGCGGTCGGCCGGCGGAGCGCGATGGTATAGGCCGCGCCGACCAGGCATGCGGTCAGCCAGGCGTCGGCCGCCGGGAAGGCGTTCTCGAACTCCACGTACGCCGGCCGGTCATTGCTGGCCACCACGCCGCGCGCCGCGAACCACAGCACCCAGAACGCCACCATGACCACGACTGATCCGACCAGCACCGCGAGCACCCGCCGCCGGCCATGCGCTGAGATCGTCATGAAGCCGCATGCTACGCCGGCATGAACGGCGGACACCGTGCGGCCGCGGGGCGGCTGGCGAAGCATCGCGGTGTAGATGATCAACCGAATGCAGGACAACCTCGATCGCGTTCCAGCTTGCCATTCTGCAGCCGCCGTAAGCCGACAACTGCGCCACCTGGTGGTAACCACCAATTCGGGGACAGCCGGCACCGCACACGCCACGCGCCGACCACCCACATCGAGCCGGACAACGCCGGTTCAGCCCGACGGCCGTGGTGCCGTCGACAGGGGAGGCACCGCGCCCGGGCTTCGCGTCTCCAGTGCTGCCCGGCCCGCCGGGTCGCACGCGGCCACTGCCGGTCAGGCGGCGGTTACACCGTCATTCGGCGACGTGCCGCCGGGCCGTGGATACCGCGGCCGCCAGTTCGGCTAGATCGCCTCGAAGGAGGGGTAATCCGGTCGCCACATGGCCTGGTGGACCTGGTGGACCGGATTGGTCAGCGTCGTATCGGCGAGGCCTTCGGCGGCGGCGGCATGGGCGACGGCGACAGCAACGGTCGCCGAGACCATCCGCAGGTCGGCAACCGGCGGCAGCAGCGGTGCGCCGGGTGTGCCGACATCGGACAGTGAGGCGACGGCGTCGGCCGCGGCCGCGATCATGCCGCGGCTGATGCGGCGCGCGTGCGAGACCGTCACCCCCAGGCCGAGTCCGGGGAACACCAGGGCGTTGTTGGCCTGGGCGATGCGGTAGGTGCGGCCGGCGTGCTGCACCGGTGGGAAGGGGCTGCCGGTGGCCACCAGCGCCCGGCCGTCGGTCCACCGGATCAGATCCTCCGGTGTCGCCTCGGCTCTGCCGGTCGGGTTGGACAGCGGCATGATGACCGGCCGCTCCACCTGCGATGCCATGGTCTTGACGATGGTCTCGGTGAACGCGCCGCGCTGGGTGGAGGTGCCGATCAGCATGGTCGGACGCGCCCGGGCCACCACCTCGGCCAGGCCAATGCCACCGGCGCCGCCCCGTGTCCAGTCGGCGACCTCGGCGGCCGGCCGGGCGTAGCGGGCCTGGAAGTCGTACAGCGCGGCGGCGCGGTCCTCGGTGAGCAGCCCGTCGCGGTCCAGGGCGTGGAAGCGACCGGTGGCCTCCAGCGGCGGCAGCCCTTCGCGGATCATGACGTCGCGGATCATGTCGGCGATGCCGAGGCCGGCTGTCCCCGCGCCATGGATGACCACCCGCGCCTCACGCAGCCGGCCGCCGGTCACGCGGCCCGCGGCAAGCGCGGCGGCCAGCACCACCGCGGCGGTGCCCTGCATGTCGTCGTTGAAGGTGCAGCACCGGTCGGCGTACCGGTCCAGGATCCGCCGGGCGTTGCTCACCCCGAAGTCCTCCCAGTGCAGCATCGCGTGCGGGAACAGCTTCGTGGCGGCGGTGACGTAGCCGTCGATGAGCTCGTCGTAGCGCTGGTCGCGGACCCGGGCGTGCCGGTTGCCCAGGTACATCTCGTCGGTGAGGAGGCCGAGGTTGTCGGTGCCCACGTCCAGCACGACCGGGATGACCCGCTCCGGGTGGATGCCGGCCGCGGCGGTGTAGAGGGCCAGCTTGCCGATGGCAATGTCGATGCCGCCGACGCCCTGGTCGCCGATGCCGAGGATGCCCTCGGAGTCGGTGGCCACGATCAGGTCGACGTCATCCGGACCCCTGCCCCAGTTGCGCAGGGACTCCTCGACGTCCCCGGGGTGGTCGATGGACAGGTACACCCCATGCGGCCGGCGGTACTCGTGGCTGAACCGCTCGATCGCCTGCCCCACGGTCGGGGTGTAGACGATGGGCAGCATCTCCTCGATGTGGTCGATGAGCAGCCGGTAGAACAGCACCTCGTTGCGGTCGCGCAGGTGGGCCAGGTACACGTGCTTCGCCAGATCGGTCGGCTGGCGCCGGTACTGCGCGTGCACCCGGCGCAGCTGCGCCTCCATGGTGGACACCGCGGACGGCAGCAGCCCGGTCAGCCCGAGCAGGCTTCGCTGCTGTTCGGTGAACGCGGTACCGCGGTTGAGCATCGAGTTGGTGAGCACCGCGTTGCCGCGGGCCCGGACGTGCACCACGAAACCGTCAGGACCGCGGACCAGCTCGTATGGTTTTTCGTACATCGCCGCTACTTCCTCGGCAGGTACAGGTCGGTGATGGTGCCCTCGAATGCCTCGGCGGCAAGGCCGACCGTCTCCGACAGCGTCGGATGGGCGTGGATGGTGAGGCCGACGTCGGCGGCGTCGGCGCCCATCTCGATGGCGAGCGCGACCTCCGCGACCAGTTCGCCGGCGTTGGGTCCGACGATGCCGCAGCCGATCACGCGTTCGGACGCATCGTCGAAGAGCAGCTTCGTGAGGCCCTCGTCGCGGCCGAGCGACAGCGCGCGGCCGCTGGCTGCCCATGGGAAGACACCCTTGCCGTACTTGATACCGGCGGCTTTCGCCTCGCCTTCGGTGACGCCGACCCAGGCGACCTCGGGGTCGGTGTAGGCGACCGAGGGGATGACCTTGGCATCGAAGTAGCTTGCCTTGCCGGCGGCCACCTCGGCAGCGACCCTGCCCTCGTGCATCGCCTTGTGGGCGAGCATCGGCTGGCCGACCACGTCGCCGATCGCGAACAGGTGCGGCACGTTGGTGCGCTGCTGCTTGTCCACCGGGATGAACCCGTGGTCGTCGACCACGACCCCGGCGTTCTCCGCCCCGATCGCGGTGCCGTTGGGTCGGCGGCCGACGGCCACGAGGACCCGGTCGAACACGCCGCTGGTCGGGCCGTCCGCGCCGTCGAGGCTGACGGTGAGGCCGTCGGAGCCGGGCCGGACCGCGGTGACTCCGGTCTTGAGGTGGACGTTGTCGTACCGGGCCCGCAGCCGCTTGGCCAGCGGCGCGACGATGTCCTTGTCGGCGCCGGGGATGAGCTGGTCCATCAACTCCACGACGGTGATCCGTGCGCCGAGTTCGTGGTACACGCACGCCATCTCCAGGCCGATGATCCCGCCGCCGATCACCAGCAGCCGGTCGGGTATGCCGGCCAGGTCGAGGGCGCCGGTGGAGTCGATCACCCGCGGGTCGTCCTGCGGGATGAACGGCAGCCGCACCGGTTCCGAGCCGGCGGCGATGATCGCCTGGTCGAAGCTGACCGTCGTGACCGCGCCGTCCTCGCCGGTGACCTCGACGTGGTTCGTCGAGCCGAACCGGCCGCTGCCGCGGATCGTGGTGACCTTGCGTTGCCGGGCCAGGCCGGCCAGCCCGCCGGTGAGCCGTCCGACGACGCCGTCCTTCCAGCCGCGCAGCCTGTCGAGGTCGATCTGCGGCGGGCCGAACACCAGGCCGTGGTCGGCCATCTCCCTGGTCTCCGCGATCACCCTGGCCGCATGCAGCAGCGCCTTGGACGGGATGCAGCCGACGTTGAGGCAGACGCCGCCCAGCGTGGGCCACCGGTCGACCAGGACCACCCGCTTGCCGAGGTCGGCCGCCCGGAACGCGGCGGTGTAGCCGCCGGGCCCGGCGCCGAGGACCAGCACCTCGGCGTGCACGTCGCTGCGCGCCGTCGACGGCGGCCTGGGCGCGGGCGCCGGAGCCGGTGTCTCCCGCTCGCCGATGCGCAGGTCGACGATCGGGTGGCCCTCGGAGACGGTGTCGCCGACGCTGACCTTGACCGCGGTGACGGTACCGGCGACCGGCGCCGGCACGTCCATCGTCGCCTTGTCGGACTCCAGCGTGATCAGCGGATCTTCGGCCGCGACGGTGTCGCCCTCGGCCACGTGGACCTCGATCACCGGGACGTCGGCGAAGTCACCGATGTCGGGCACGGTGACCTCGATCCGGTCGTACACCCCGCTGGCCGAGCCGTATCCCGCCGGTTCGCCCGGGGTCGGATGGGCGTCCTCGTGCACCCGTTCCTTCGGCCGGCCGGCCGGGCCCTCGGCCCGCAGCATGATGATCGGGGTACCTTCGGAGACCCGGTCACCGATGCTGATCATGACGTCGCCGACGGTGCCGGCCGCCGGCGCCGGCACGTCCATCGTCGCCTTGTCCGACTCCAGCGTGATCAGCGGATCTTCGGCCGCGACGGTGTCGCCCGGCGAGACGTGTACCTCGATGACCGGCACGTCGGCGAAGTCACCGATGTCCGGGATTCGGACCTCCAGGTCGGCCATGACAGTGACCTCGAATCAGAGGATGAGCCGGCGGACGTCTTCGAGCAGGTGGCACAGCTGCCGGGCGAACCGCGCGGCCAGCGCGCCGTCGATCACCCGGTGGTCGTAGGACAGCGACAGCGGCAACATCAGCCGCGGCCGGAAGCTCTCGCCGTCCCAGACCGGCGCCATCTTCGCCCGTACCACGCCCAGGATCGCGACCTCGGGCGCGTTGACGATCGGGGTGAAGCCGGTGCCGCCGATGCCGCCCAGGCTGGAAATGGTGAACGTGCCGCCCTGCAGGTCGGCTGCGGACAGCTTGCCCGCGCGTGCCCTCGTCGAGACATCCCCGAGCTCCCTGCTCAGCTCGGTGATCCCCTTGCCGTCGACGTCGCGGACCACCGGGACGACCAGGCCGTCCGGCGTGTCCACGGCCACCCCGATGTGGTAGTACCGCTTGACGATCAGGCTGTCCTTCTCCGGCGAGAGCGAGCTGTTGAACTCCGGGAACTGCTTGAGGGCCGACACTGCGGCCCGCATCAGGAACGCCAGCAGGGTCACCCGGTAGCCCTCGGCCTTCGCGGTTGTGTCGAGGTCCTTGCGGTAGGCGTCGATGTCGGTGATGTCGGCCTCGTCGTCGTGGGTGACGTGTGGCACGTTGAGCCAGGAGCGATGCAGGTGCGGCCCGGACAGCCTCTTGATGCGGGACAGCGGCCGCGTCTGGACCGGACCGAACTTCGCGAAGTCCTGCGCCGGGATCTCCGGGATGCCCATGCCCTGCACGGGCGGTGTCACCGGCGCGGCCGGGCCGCGCAGGTATGCCAGCAGGTCGTCCTTGCTGATGCGGCCCTTGGGACCTGTGCCGTCGACCGCGGCCAGCTCGACGCCGAGCTCGCGGGCCATCCGGCGAACGCTCGGGCCGGCGTGCAGGCCGGTCACATCGCGGTCGGCCCGGGCGCGGGCGACGACCGGCTCGGACGCGGGCGGCGGAGCGCTCGGCGGGCTGACCGCCACCGCCACCTCCGGCTCCTGTTGCTCGACCAGCGATGGTGGCTGCGCCCGGGCCCCGTCGCCGGGCTCGACGAGCACGAGCAACGATCCCTCGCTCACCCGGTCGCCGACCTTGACCGGGACATCGCTGACCACGCCGGCCAGCGGGGCGGGGACGTCCATCGTCGCCTTGTCGGATTCCAGTGTGACCAGCGGGTCTTCGGCGTTGACCCGGTCACCGGACTTGACGTGCACCTCGATGATCGGCACGTCGTGGAAGTCCCCGATGTCGGGGACCGTGATCTCGGTTACCGCTGCCATGTCACCACCCCCTGTGTCACTACCCTTTAGGCCCTGGCCGGGTTGGGTTTGTCCGGGTCGATGTCGTACTTGGCGATCGCCTCGGCTACGGTCGCCGCCGGGATGGTGCCGTCCGCTGCGAGCGCGTGCAGCGCGGCGACGGCGACGTAGTGCCGGTCGACCTCGAAGAAACGGCGCAGGCTGCGGCGGTAGTCGGAGCGTCCGAAGCCGTCGGTGCCCAGCACCGCGTAGCGGCCCGGCACGAACGCGCGGATCTGGTCGGCGAAGGCCTTCATGTAGTCGGTGGCGGCCACCACCGGCCCTGGCGGCCGCGCGCCGAGCTGCGCGGCGACGTAGCTTGGGCGCGGGGTTTCGGTGGGGTGCAGCATGTTCCACCGTTCGGTGTCGAGGCCGTCGCGGCGCAGCTGGGTGAAGCTCGGCGCGCTCCAGACGTCGGCGGCGATGCCGAAGTCGGCCTCGAGCAGGTCGGCGGCGGCGAGGACTTCACGCAGGATGGTTCCGCTGCCCAGCAGGTGCACCCGCGGGCTGCCGTCGGTGTGCTCGGGCCCTTCGCGGAGCAGGTACAGGCCGCGCAGGATGCCGTCCGCGGCGCCCTCGGGCATCGACGGGTGCCGGTAGTTCTCGTTCATGACGGTGAGGTAGTAGTAGACGTCCTCCTGCTCGGCGTACATGCGCCGCAGCCCGTCCTGAACGATGACGGCGACCTCGTAGGCGAACGTCGGGTCGTAGGACACGCAGTTCGGGATGGTCGCCGAGATCAGGTGGCTGTGCCCGTCCTCGTGCTGCAGGCCTTCGCCGTTGAGGGTGGTGCGACCGGCCGTGCCGCCGATCAGGAACCCGCGGGCGCGCATGTCACCGGCGGCCCACGCGAGGTCGCCGACGCGCTGGAAGCCGAACATCGAGTAGAAGATGTAGAACGGGATCATCGGGGTGTCGCTGCTGCTGTAGGAGGTCGCCGCGGCGATCCAGGACGACATCGCCCCCGCCTCGTTGATGCCCTCCTGCAGCATCTGGCCGGTCGTGTCCTCCCGGTAGAACATCAGCTGGTTGGCGTCCTCGGGCTGGTAGAGCTGGCCGGTGCGGGAGAAGATGCCGAACTGTCGGAACATGCCCTCCATGCCGAAGGTGCGCGACTCATCGGGCACGATCGGGACCACTCGCTTGCCTATCGCTTTGTCGCGCAGCAGCGTGTTCAGCACCCGCACGAACGCCATCGTGGTGGAGATCTCCCGGTCGCCGGTGCCCTTCAGCTGGGTGTCGAACGCCGACAGTGGCGGCACCTCCAGCGGCTGCGACGTCCGCCGGCGGCTCGGCAGGAAGCCGCCCAGCGCCTGCCTGCGCTCGCGCAGGTAGCGCGACTGCGGGGTGTCCTCGGCGAGAGTCAGGTACGGCAGTTCGCCGATCCTGTCGTCCGGGATGTCCAGGCCGAACCGGTCGCGGAACGCCCGCAGGTTGTTGTCGGCCATCTTCTTCTGCTGGTGGGTGATGTTCTGCCCCTCGCCGGCCTCGCCCATCCCGTAGCCCTTGACCGTCTTGGCCAGGATCACCGTCGGCTGCCCGGTGTGGCCGGCCGCGGCCGCGTACGCGGCGTAGACCTTGTTCGGGTCGTGCCCACCGCGGGTCAGCGCCCAGATCTCGTCGTCGGACATGCCGGCGACCAGTTCGAGCAGCTCCGGGTACCTACCGAAGAAGTGCTTCCGCACGTAGGCACCGTTCTTGGACTTGAAGTCCTGGTACTCGCCGTCGACGCATTCCTCCATCCGCTTGAGCAGGATGCCGCTGGTATCGCGGGCGATGAGCGGGTCCCAGTTGCTGCCCCAGACCACCTTGATCACATTCCAGCCGGCGCCGCGGAAGACGGCCTCCAACTCCTGGATGATCTTGCCGTTGCCGCGGACCGGTCCGTCGAGGCGTTGCAGGTTGCAGTTGACCACGAAGATCAGGTTGTCCAGCATCTCCCGGCCGGCCAGCGAGATCGCGCCGAGCGATTCCGGCTCGTCCATCTCGCCGTCGCCGAGGAACGCCCAGACGTGCCGGTTCGCGGTGTCGGCCAGGCCCCGACTGTCCAGGTACTTGAGGAAGCGCGCCTGATAGATGGCCATGATCGGGCCGAGGCCCATGGATACGGTGGGGAACTGCCAGAAGTCGGGCATCAGCCAGGGATGCGGGTACGACGACAGGCCGTTGCCGCCGACCTCCTGCCGGAAGTTGTCCAGCTGCTGTTCGGTCAGCCGGCCCTCGAGCAGCGCCCGGGCGTAGATGCCGGGCGAGGAGTGGCCCTGGATGTAGACCAGGTCCCCACCGTGGTGCGCCGACGGCGCGTGCCAGAAGTGGTGGAAGCCCACGTCGTAGAGGGTGGCCGCGGACTGGAAGCTGGCGATGTGCCCGCCCAGCTCGGTGGACTCCCTGTTGGCACGCAGCACGATCGCCACCGCGTTCCACCGCATGATCGAGCGGATGTCGTGCTCGATCGCCCCGTCACCCGGATGTCGCTGCTCCCTGTTCGGCGGGATGGTGTTCAGGTACGGCGTGTTCGCCGAGTACGGCACGGCGACACCGTTGCGACGCGCCTCGTCGTTCAGCTCGTCCAGCAGGAAGTACGCCCGGTCGGCGCCGTCGAACTCGAGCACCGCGTCGAGCGACTCCCGCCACTCCCGGGTCTCGACAGGATCGATGTCGTTGGCCATCTCCGCCTCCCTGCCGTTCATGCGGACAGTAGCGTGCGTTCGCCTGGTGGACGGGCCGGGCCGGTGACCCCGGGCCAACTACTGACGTGCCGGCGGGATCGGCGGACCGGTCCCCCACCGGTACTCCACCTCGGGGCGGCCGGTCCGGCCGTACCGCGGGCTGCGCACCGCGCTGCCGGACTCGGCCAGGTGCTCCAGGTAGCGGCGGGCCGTCACCCGGGACATGCCGCACCGGTCGGCCACCTCCCCGGCGGACAGTGCACCGGCGCCGCTCTGCAGCGCTCGGGTGACCGACTCGAGCGTCTCCGCGGCCAGTCCGCTGGGGAGAGTCCCGGTGTCGACACCACGCAGCGCCGCCAGTGCGCGGTCCACTTCGGACTGGCCGGCGGCCGGGCCGGCGCCGGCCAGCGTGCGCCGGTAGTCCGCGTACCGCTCCAGCTTGTCCCGCAGGGAGCGGAAGGTGAACGGTTTCAACAGGTACTGCACGATGCCCTGGGACACCGCCGAGCGGACGGTGGACAGGTCCCGGGCGGAGGTCACCGCGATCACGTCGACGGCGCTGCCGGCCGCCCGGATGGCCCGGCAGACCTGTAGGCCGTGCAGGTCGGGCAGGTTGAAGTCGAGCAGCACGACGTCGACCGGCCGCTCCCGCAGGAACCGCAGCGCGGCGCGGCCGTCGTGCACGACTCCGGCGACGGCGAAGCCGGGGGTGCGTTGCACGTAGCTGCGGTGCGCCTCCGCCACCACCGGATCGTCCTCGACCACCAGCACCGAGATCACGGCGTCTCGACCGCCTCGGCGGGCCCGGCCGGCAGGGCACCGTCGGCGGGCAGGGCACCGTCGGCGGGCAGCCGGATGGTGAAGACCGCGCCGACGTCCCGTCCGACCTCGATGCTGCCGCCGAGCCGGCGCACCACCTGGCCGACCAGCGCCAGGCCCAGGCCGCGCCCATGCGGCCGGTTGGCCGGCTTGGTCGACCAGCCGCGCTGGAACGCGGCCCGCGCCGAGGCCGGGTCCAGGCCGGGACCGGTGTCGGTCACCCGGATCAGCAGACCGGCGCCGTCCGCTCGGACGCTGACCGTGACCCGGCGCGGCGGGACGGCATCGGCCGCGGCGTCGATCGCGTTGTCGACCAGGTTGCCGACCACGGTGACCGTGTCCCGAGCGCTGATCGGAAGCGCGTCCACGGCGGTGTCCTCTGCAACCACGAGTTCCACCCCGCGCTCGCCGGCCTCGGCCGCCTTGCCGAGCAGCAGCGCCGAGAGCACCGGGTCGCCGACCGCGTGCACGACCCGGTCGGTGAGCCGCTGGGCCAGCTCCAACTCGGCGGTGGCGAACTCCACGGCCTCCTCCGCTCGCCCCAGCTCGATCAGGCTGACCATGGTGTGCAGCCGGTTCGCTGCCTCGTGCGCCTGTGACCGTAGCGACTCGGCCAGCGCCCGGGTCGAGTCCAGCTCGCCGGTGAGCGCCTGCAACTCCGTCGAGTCGCGCAGCGTCGTCACCGTGCCCAGGGTGTGTCCCGCCCACACCGCCGGTGTCTGGTTGACCACGAGCACCCGGTCGCCGGCCAGGTGCAGCTCGTCCTCGGCTGGCCGGCCGCTGGACAGGACCTCGCGCACCGACGGGGCGAGGTCGAGCCGGCCGACCTCGGCGCCCACCACCCCGTCCACGCCGGCGGCGCCGTCCGCGTCGTCCGCGGCGGCAGCGCCGAGCCCGAGCAGCCGGCGGGCCTCGTCGTTGACCAGCTGCACCCGCCGGTGCAGGTCCACCAGCACCAGGCCTTCGCGGACCGAGTGCAGGACGCTGTCGTAGTACTCATACATCCGGGTGATCTCGGCCGGGCCCAGGCCGTGCGTCTGCCGGCGCAGCCGCCGGCTCACCAGCACCGCGCCGGCCAGCGCCACCAGCAGGGCGAGCAGCACGAACAACAGCACTGCCGGCAGCCGCCGGGCGAGCTCGCGGCCGATCGTCTCGGTGGTGATGCCGACCGCGACGAGCGCCACCACGCGGCCACCCGGCGCGATGACCGGCGCCACCGCGCGGACCGACAGACCCAGCGTGCCGGCGTAGGTCTCGGTGAACGCCCGGCCGGCCAGCGCCGGCGCGATCGTGCCGATGTACGCCTTGCCGATCTGTTCGAGGCTGGGATGGGTGAACCGGGTGCGGTCCGGCGCCATGATGACGACGAAGCTCACCCCGGTCTCCCGCGTGACCCGGTCCGCGTACGGCTGCAGCTCGCGGCTCGGGTCCGGCCGGCGTACCTGATCGAGCACGAACGGCGAGGCCGCCACGCTGAGGGCCAGCGCTAGGACGGTGTCCCGGGCCCGCTCCTCGGTGTCCCGCCGGGTCTGCAGCACCACGCCCACCGCCCCGGCGAGGACGACCAACGTCAGCAGCAGCACCTGAAGCGCCAGGAGCTGCCGCGCCACACTCCACCTGCCCGGGCGCACCTGTCCAGTCTGCCGCCGAGGTGAACGTAATGAACACAACGGAGACGGCTCGATGCGACGCCGCTGATGCTTCATCGCAACATCCGCCGGACGAGCCGGCGGAGCCGCGCAGGAGGAACGATGTCAGCTCACCTCGCCGACCGGCAGACCGGCCCGCCCACCGCGGGCGGCCGACACCGCGACCGCACCCACTGGCTCTACCTCGCCGTGATCGCGGCAGTGGTCGCCGGCATAGTCGTCGGCCTCGTCGCGCCCGGCGTGGCGAAGGACCTGAAGCCGCTGGGCACCGGCTTCGTCAACCTGATCAAGATGATGATCAGCCCGGTGATCTTCTGCACGATCGTGCTGGGCATCGGCTCGGTCCGCAAGGCCGCCAAGGTGGGCAAGGTCGGCGGGCTGGCACTCGGCTACTTCCTGGTCATGTCGACGGTGGCGCTGGTCATCGGGCTGGTCGTCGGCAACCTGCTGCACCCGGGATCAGGGCTGCACCTCACCGACGCGGCCCGGCACGCCGGCGCGACCGCGGCCGCCGGCGCACCGCCGAGCGGCGCGGTGGACTTCCTGCTCGGGACCATCCCGACGACGCTGGCCTCCGCGTTCACCTCCGGTCAGGTGCTGCAGACGCTGCTGGTGGCGCTGCTGGTCGGGTTCGCGCTGCAGGCGATGGGCGAGCGGGCGACGCCGCTGCTGCGCGGCGTCGGCCACCTGCAGCGGCTGGTCTTCAAGGTGCTGGCGATGGTCATGTGGGCGGCGCCGATCGGCGCGTTCGGTGCGATCGCCGCGGTTGTCGGCTCGGCCGGCACGGCGGCGCTGAAGAGCCTCGCGATGATCATGCTCGGGTTCTACCTGGCCTGCTTCCTGTTCGTGATCATCGTGCTCGGCACGCTGACCCGCCTGGTGACCGGCCTCTCGCTGTTCTCGCTGCTGCGCTATCTGGCCCGGGAGTTCCTGCTGATCGTGTCCACCTCGTCGTCGGAGGTCGCGCTGCCGCGGCTGATCGCGAAGATGGAGCACCTCGGCGTGAGCCAGCCGGTCGTCGGCATCACCGTCCCAACCGGCTACTCGTTCAACCTCGACGGCACCGCCATCTACCTGACCATGGCCTCGTTGTTCGTGGCCGAGGCGATGGGCACCCCGCTGTCGGTGGGCCAGCAGGTCTCGCTGCTGCTCTTCATGATGATCGCGTCCAAGGGCGCGGCAGGCGTGACCGGCGCCGGCCTGGCCACCCTGGCCGGCGCCCTGCAGTCGCACCGCCCGGAGCTGGTCGACGGCGTCGGCCTGATCGTCGGCATCGACCGGTTCATGTCCGAGGCCCGGGCGCTGACGAACTTCGCCGGCAACGCGGTGGCCACCGTCGTCATCGGCACCTGGACCGGCGAGTTCGACCGGGACCGTGCCCGCCGGGTGCTCGCCGGCGAGGACCCGTTCGACGAGGCCACCGGGCTGGACGAGGAGGCAGCCGAGCCGGTTGTCGCGCGGTATGCACCGGCCCCACCGTCGATGGCTTCCGAATCCCGGCCGGAGCGCGATCTCACCCCAGCCTGACGATCCGGCACACCACCCGATGGGCCCGACCGGCCACGTCCGGTCGGGCCGGTCGGGCCGGTCGGGCCGGTCGGCAGGCTGTACAGCGGGCCGGTTTTGTCGGCGGGCGGTGGCAGGATGCCGGCATGACGGTGACGGCACGGCTTGACCTGGCCATCTTCGATTCGGCCGACACCGAGAGGGTCGGCTCGTTCTACGCCGCGCTCACCGGTTGGGACGTCGTGCGGGAGGACGCCGACCGGTACGGGTTGCGGACGCCGGATGGCCGGGAGATCGAATTCCAGCTCGCGCCGGACCACGTCCGGCCGCAGTGGCCCGGGCAGGAGCACCCGCAGCAGTTCCACCTCGACCTGCAGGTCGACGATCACCGGGCCGCGGCCGAGCGGGCTGTCGAGCTCGGTGCCACGTGGCTGGCCGACCGCCCGAACTGGGTAACCCTGGCCGACCCGGCCGGCCACCCGTTCGACCTGTGCCACAAAGACGGCGTCGGCCCGGTGATGGACCTGTTCGCCGTGACGATCGACGCGCCCGATGCGTCGGCGCTGGCCCGCTTCTACGCCGACCTGACCGGCATGCAGATCAGTTACGACGGCCCCGAAGGGGCGCTCATCACCGGTGACGGCAGGAGCGTCATGTTCCAGCAGATCAGCGGCTACAACCCGCCCCGGTGGCCGGACCCGGCCTACCCACAGCAGGCGCACCTCGATCTCATCGTCGACGACCTCGACACCGGCCAGGCGCGGGCGCTGGAGCTGGGCGCGTCTCGGCTGCCCGGCGCCGGCGAGCGGTTCCGCGTCTTCGCCGACCCGGCCGGCCACCCGTTCTGTCTGATCGTATGAACCAGGGCTGCGGGCAGAGTCAGCGCCGGCCAGCAACGCCGGCCGCCGGCCGGCGCCGTGCCGCCGGTGACGGCCTGCTGTGGTGGGGGCTAGCTCGTATCGGACCGCCACTTGATCGAGCAGCCCATGCTCGGGGTGTGCGGCTCGGGCACCGGTTCGCCGGCCAGCACGTGCTCGATCGCGGCCTGTAGCCGGTCGCCGGTGACCGGCCTGCCGTTGCCGGGGGTCGAGTCGTCCATCGCGCCGCGGTACGCCAACCGGCGCTGCGCGTCGTAGAGGAAGAAGTCCGGCGTGCAGGCGGCGCGGTAGGCGCGGCCGACCTCCTGTGTGGTGTCCAGCAGGTATGGGAACGTCCAGCCGGCCCGGCGGGCCTGCTCGGCGAGCCGCTGCGGCCGGTCTTCCGGATACGCCTCGGCGTCGTTGGTGCAGATCCCGACCACGGCCGGGTCCGGGTACTTGCCGAGCAGCCGGCCGAGGTCCGCCTCGACGTGCCGGACGTACGGGCAGTGGTTGCACAAGAACATGACCAGCAGCGCGGGCCGGTCGACGAGGTCGTCGCGGCGGACCGTCGCGCCGGACAGTTCTGGCAGCGCGAAGTCCGGGGCGGGCGTGCCGAGCGGGACCATCAGCGAGGAGACAGCCATACGGCAAGCTTATGGGCGGCGTGGGCGAGGGTTGAGGAGCCGGCGATGGGCATGATCAGCGCGGTGGGCCTGGTGCTGCATCCGCAGCGGGACTGCGCGAGTTCGATGGCGCTGATCGGCGACTGGGCCCGGGGGCGCGGGGTGCAGGTCTTCGGGCTCGCCGACGACCTGGCCCGCATCGACGGACCGGCGGTCGCGGTCGAGCCGGAGTCTCTGGCCGAGCGCACCGATCTGGTCGTCAGCCTGGGCGGCGACGGCACGATGCTGCGGGCCATGCGGCTGGTACGCCACAGCAAGGTGCCGGTGCTCGGGGTGAACCTCGGCCGGCTCGGCTTCCT
>WNFZ01010166.1_pt1 | contig 14889 bp, 7 predicted proteins | sample 5400081 | NCBI WGS metagenome assembly WNFZ01 (sample SAMN13153365, study PRJNA577476) | soil metagenome | isolation source: 80 cm soil or saprolite under grassland replicate 1 | place: USA:California | collected 2016-06-15 | reverse complement strand
ATCTTAATTTATGATTTAAACTAATATGGACAAAATAGTTTATAATAGATACTGTATTAATATAAAAAGAATCTAAATCTATTCAAACTTTAATTTAATATAATAAACACTAATTAATCCAATAAAGAACTCTTTATTAATTGTAAAAAAAAAAATTAACGAGGACATTTTTCATAAGGGTTATCAGGGTATGGGCACATGAGAGCAGCACCTAGATAATCATGAAGAAATAAATAATTTAGTATTAATATTTATATGATTATATATGATTAAAAAACTACATAATAACTAACGTTCTTTAAATTCTTCATTATCCGGGGTAGGAAGAGCTTTTGCAAAACTGATGAAGAAAACGATGGAAATAACGAGGAAAGTAACGACAGAGGCACGCATTTTCGGTTGTAATTTTTGAATTTACAGATTTAAAATTTTTTTTTTGTGTGTGTGTTGACTTGTGATTTCGAGATTAATTTTTTATTTTTTTTGATAACAAATTGAAGAAAAAGTCGGTCAAAAAACGCTATTATTTATATCTTTTGAATTTTCAAGTAACATTCTAAATTATTTATTCTTTTCAATGACAATAATACAAAATTAATTGTCCTTATTATTACAATCATTATTATAAAATCAATACGAAAAGTTCATTAAATAATGAAATTACCCTACTCTTATTATACAATTTATAACCTTTTGCTTGAATTTTATAGATCCAAAAATCATTATTACAATCATTTTTTGAGTAGTTATTAAAATTAAATTTTGACTGCATAAGATCTACATTTTTTTCTTTTATTACTAAATTCGTAAAATCTGTTTGATTAGCTGGCGAAGAAGAAAGTGATTTTTTGATGATCCTTTCCAGAATATCCACTTTTTTGCTTGATTTGTAACTTGGTTGTTGATTTTGGAAATATGCAACGTGAACATCGTCTTTCAATTTTATATTATAAGATATAACTATAGCTACAGCTACAGCGCTACAGCTAGCTATAGCTATAAGCTGCCATGATATCATTAATACAAATTCGTGATTTGAGCTTTCTTGCGGCACTTTTACAATACAATTGGATCTATGATATGAAAAAAAATTTTAAATTTTTTCAAATTTGCATCACTTTTCTTATTTTATTATTATATATATATTTTGTAGTGCTGGATTTAGCTCGAATACTTGTTTTTCTTTTGTTTTAATTTTTTTAAATTTTTTTTTAATTTGTAGAAACAGATTGAATTTGGCTCTTTAGAAGAGAAGGTAAAACTTAATGTGAATATTTTTATTTTTTTTATTTTTTTTTAATATATATATATATATATTTTTTTAATTTGATCTATTTGTAAAATGGACACAATTTGGCTTTTGAAAGGTTTGAAAGGTAAATTTTAGGAAGAGTATTTTTTTCTTATTTTAATTTTAATTTTTTTATTTTTTTATTTTTTTTTTAATGAGTTTTTAATTTAATCTTTTGTAGTAATGGGCTAAATTCAATTCTTTGAAGGATAAATCTTGGGGTAAGATTTATATTTTTTCTTTCCTATTACAATTAAATTTCCAGACACTCAATTTTTAATACAAAAATATATTACGATTGCTATTCGTATAGGGGGATGAAGTCCCCCGTGAACCGCAAACACTAGTTAGTGAAACTAAAATGACACGGCCATGTAACCCAATGATCAACATTGCAGATAAAGCAAAAAACTATGTGCCAAACTAAAAAAAAAAAAAAAAATTCCCAATTTTATAACTTTTTCATGTATCATCGACCAGTACCAATGGATTAAGCGGAAGTACGTCTAAAACCTCAAAAATGATTCGAAAGTTCCAGATGGCAACCAATTAAAGAATTCAGGGTAGCGATTGCAGCATAGCATTCAAAATCTATTAACGATCTATATTTTTTAATAACATAACATGATCTATATGTTTCATAGGAAATAATACATGTACTGTAATATGTTAATTAGGACTAATTCGGTAGTAATAACTCTGGAGGGATTTTTATTTATTTCTGTATTCCTGTGTATTAATGTATATATAAATTTTTCTTTTAATTCATTTAAATACAATGGTTTTGAAGCTTTTTTGAAATTTGTTAAATAAAAAAAATAAAAGTCGAAAGAAATATAAATGTAATAATTAATATTTGCTAATTGATAAAAAAAATTTATAAAAATTATGCAGGAATAAATGAAATTTTACTCATCAAAATGTTAACGTCAAATTAAAAGGCACAATAAACCGACCATGATGTATCATATTCTACATAATGAAAATTGGAGATTTAGGCCAATTGTCTAATAAAAAATTTCTTTATCAGATATCAAAGTTGAAACTTAACTATTGTCTTCAAGGAGGATACGACCTGCTGACACTTGATCAAGTATTATGACCGCGCTTTATGGTTGCAAGATTTTCAGTACGTAAAAATTATATACATTTTATATACTTAAAAATAGCAATTAATAAGTCCGGTTTCAAAAGAGGAAAAGGTTTTCTAGCAAGATTCACAGAAAAATCGAATTTATTGGACTCAATATCGTCCAATTTCAAAAATTTCATTATCGATTGTTTAATAAACAATCTTCAGACGTAAATTTTTTTGAATTTCTAAAGGATAAGAATTTATTTTCCGACTACATGACCCACATGATTTTGTAAATTATAGTGTAGTTTGCCGCAAAATATGGCCGCAGGCACAGTAAATTTGCGGCTGGTGCAAGATCTGCAAGTTGATCTCGATTATTTTATTGGTTTAATATCTAACCACATTATTATAGTTAGCCGCAAGTACTAGCAGTAATTTTACAATATTTAATTTAACATTATTTTTTTAAAGCTTTTACAAAATCGTCGTTAACAATTTTATTTATTCTTTAAATGTTTCAAACTCACCATTTATAATTTTGATTTTTCTAGTGGTGAATTTAATTAACTCAAAAATTCGTGATCAAAGATTGATCAAAAAAACCTAGCTTTCTCGATCAAACTCAATCACGTTTAATCCATCAATTTAATATTTAACGTCAGAATCACGTGATTGCCGTAGTAATTTTATAGCAAACCTGTATGCTGTGGTTTATAATGTATGTATTGTAAAATTTCCTATGTATTGTTCTAATAAGTCATGCGATCTATAACAAATAACCATACAATACATATTTCTGTAATACCGTGTTGAAATTCATATCGTTTTGTAATTTCAAATATATATGCTATTAACAATAAATGCAGCAGTTGGTTGAATTCTTTAACTGATTGCAATTTTATTTTGTGATTTTACAAATTTCAAAAAGTAATTATGTTTATCTCAAACACATTCGATTCAGTTATTGAGGTAATTTTTTAAGAATTTTTTGAATTATCTGAAGAGAAAATTCGGTTGTCATTTGACTGAAGCAAACTTTGAAACTTTTAAATTTGTATGATCCACATTGTTGATCACATGGCTTATATGAGTTTGTAACACAATTACAAATGAGCTTCCTTAAATAACAAATAACAAAGGAAATTGCTTTTTTTGTAAAACAAATCTTTTTCATTCTAATTTAACTAAATTCTGATAATTTGAAAAGTACATTTTTTATCAAATATAAAAATATAAAAACAAAATGCCCCGCCAACTTCCTGCTGACTGTTTAAATGAAATCTTTGAATATTTAGGAGATGAAGTAGATGAAGTTACTTTACGTTCATGCCTATTAGTTTGTCGCCTTTGGTGTGAGGTTTCCGTTCGAATTTTATGGACAAATATCCAAAATAATAATACTATAATCGCTTGTCTTCCTAATGAATCAAAAGAAATTTTATACAAAAACAAAATTACTATTTTGACACCGACTTCAAAACCTCCATTATTTAATTATGTAAGATTTATTAAAAGTATTTCAATTAATAAAGTTAGAAAAATTCGAAATATTCTCAAGAAAAATCAACTTATTAGTTTTGACAACAATAAATATATAGTGGTATTACAAGAAATGTTTAAAATGTTTATGAACCAAATTTCTTTGAAAACCCTAGATTTTTATACAAATTCTTATTTTCTTAGATTAAAATTCTTTTCAATTGTACCATTTACCACATATTCTGGAGCAGTAGATTGTTTAAGAAATCTTTCAGAATTAAGATTTTATTCAGATGTTTCTTCTGAAATTTTCTATCAACTATGTCAAACATGTCATAATATAGAATCATTGAGCATAGTTTTTGAAAGAGAGATTTCAAACGGGTTATCAGATTTAATTTCTGTTCAACAAAATTTAAAGTACTTGGATATATTCAATGATTGTAAAAATTTTACAGATATAATTCCTTTATTAGCAAAACTTCCTAATACTCTTATCAAATTAGACATTGGTGTAGGTGACTATTATATGCCATTGTCATTCATTGCTAAATTCACCAATTTACAAGAAATTATATTAACATTTGATTATCATGATGAATATTTTAAAAATTTACATGATGTTATCTTTCCACAGTTACAAATTTTAAAATTTAAAAAACATTGTCCGAATCATGAATATTTAACTAAATTCTTAGAAAATAACGGAAAAGGTTTAAAAGAAATTTATCTCCATAATGGTAATAATTCATTAAATTTAGATATAGCCAAATTTTGTCCAAATCTGAAAACATTATACACTGGATTTAAAGTTGATGAAATAGAAACATTAAAAGCAATTTTGAATAGTTGTCAACAATTAGAAAGTATTGAAACTTGGTGTGGTCATTCTTTGTTTGGTGATGACTATTTAAATGAAAATAAATTATTTGAAATGGTTGTAAAGTATTCACCTAAAAAATTTTATGAGTTAAAAATGCGTTATGAGTATGATATAGAATTACTTTCAGAAGAATTAGAATCTGTTTTTATAAGTTGGGCAAATCATATACCACCAAAATCTCTTTCTTTAATTATCATTAGTGAATTTCAACTAATTCCTTTAAGGATTAAAGAAAAAAGTATGGAGGTAATTGAAAAATTTAAAAAGTTAGGTGTTATTAAAAAATTCGAAATTGTTTAAATTCTTTCTAATTAAAGTGCAGTTTTATTTGAATTATACTTATAAAAAAAACATCATTATGTTTATTATAATTTACTTCTTCAAATCATATTGTTTAATTTCATATTGTTTTGTAATTTTTAATATATATAAATGTAACATTTTAATTGAATTTTGTGATTCCAAGAAATGTTGATTTCAACTTCAACTAGCTCCTTTAAGGATTAAAGAAAAAAGTATAAAGGTAATTGAAAAATTTAAAAAGTTAGAGATTACTAAATATTTGAAATTATTAATGAGTTGAGTTTATATTTATAAAACATGAATTTAGAAGTTTCCAAAAAATAATTCCAACTATATATATTTTTTCTTTAGAAATAGTTAATGGTTGTACATCAAAATAATATAATTATGTTTACCAAATAAATATTTCATATTTTTATATAATATTGAACTTTTTTTTATATTGATTTTAATTTTAATTTTTTTTGTTTTGTAATTTTACAAATTTCGAAGAGTTTCAGTTCAGATATTTCAGATATTGAAGTAATTTTTTCAAGAATTCCTTGAAGAGAAAATTCTCACCTCGACCAAAGAGGACCCTGAAAAATACATACAAAGGTCATGGGTGATTTTACGCATTAAATTTTTAAAAAAATTAAGACCGCACAAATAAATTTTTTATATATAAATTCTGAATAGAAGTCAAATAGAAAGGAACCAAAATTAAAAAAAAATTAAAAGATGAGTTAATTAAAAAACTATTCAACATATTTCAAAAGTTTCTAACTTTTAAAACAGCACAGATCAAGAAATTGAAATTATTTTATTTATATATAATTCATTAAAATATTGATACAAAAAATAAGGTTTGTAAATTTATTTCTCGTAGTTATTGTTATTATTTTTTAAATATAACATTATTCATCAAGGATTATATTATATTTAGCCTAAATCTTTAGCCTTGGAATGTTGTTAAAGTAGACATTAAATTAATGAAATGTGATGTAAGTAATTGTGTAAGAAGTTTTTGATTTTTTACCAGATCAGTTCCAATATTGATACAAACAAAATATCAATCTTATGATATAATTGTATCGATTGAGTTTATAAACTCAATTAACAAAGAAATAAAGAAAAAAATAAAGGAGATTTCTTATGATAAAAAGATTATTAGATATTTATTTGGAATAAATTTACTGTTTTTAACTATATAACTGAAACTTAGCTATTATTCAAGGGTATTAATTTAGAAGCGTTTCAAATATTATGTATATTATGTGCATATTTTTCTATGTGTATGACTTCAAATGATAAGAAAGAAAGATGATAGTATTATCTATTTTAGTGAATATTAATATAAAAATTCAGGTTTTAAAGGAATAAGGCTCCTAACAAATTTCTCTTGAGAGAAATCACTTTAAATTGGTTAGTACCTTTCATAGCTTTACATCACATCAATAAGTACTAAATTAATATTGGATTGAAATTGAGGCGCAGTTCGCAGTATTCCAATTTTCAAAGAGAGGAACATCTTCTATTCCTTTAATAATATAAAAGAAAATTTTGATTGGATAAAAAGTTTCATGTTATTTCTATGTGTAGGTCCACTATTTCAAAGAATTATTGCCAGGAAGTTTTATAAATGAAGAATCAGCTAAATGTGTACCCAACCAATTTTTTCTTCTTTTTTAAAAATAAAAATAGATGAAGTGGCGCATTAATGGAGTGTTTATTAAAAATCAAAACACGCCAATGTATAATAAACCCATTAAGCTAATGGATGGGTTAATATTGCTTGACGGTTGATAATTTATGCCGCTCAAACTCGATTTTTTGGTTCTCGTAACCTGCCGGGTAGTTTGTAAAACTTCGAAAAAAATTTTGTATGTTTTTTATTATAAAAATTTGTTAGATGAACCTTTTTAAAGAATTGAAAAATTTTTTTATATGTTTTTGTATTTATAAAATTTTTTATTATAAAGAAAAAAATAATAAAAAGGAGGTTCACCGGGCAATTTTCAAATTCTGATGTTACGAGAACTGAAAAATCGAGCTGTACAATAAAATTTAATATGAGTTAGGATAAGTTCAAATGAGATGAGACGAAATCAACTAGTTTATTCCCATTCCTTGGTGCTTATATTGGTACCACATCAGATATTGTTGGATTTAATACTGAAATTGACGATATCGACACTTTCATAGTTCCTTATATTCTTCCAAATAATACCATTGTTCGAGAAAAATTTTAGAAAAATTTTTTACTATCAAATAATTCTCAACTGTAATTATGGTTATTTTATATATTTTCTTTATTTGTCTTGAAAGTATTTTATAATAATATCATTTTCTCATAAAGCTTGATATTTGCGTGGATTTTTAAATATATATATAGTATAAATTTATTGTGTAAAAACGACAAAAAAAAAAAATCATCAAAGCACCAGTAATTGGTAGTTAAAGCACAGTAAAATTAATTATCTCATGATTAAAAAGTTAGCGACCGGGATGTTTTTTGTTTTTAATATAAAATGTTTTATATAGTACTTACATTTGATTGATTATAGTAGAACTTAAAAATAATGACAAAGATTTAATCTGTTGTGACTGAAATTTCCGTCATCTGAATTTTAAATTCAGACGTAAATGCATATCAATACTATCAAATAAAAAAATTTACTTCGGTTCGGTTGGCGATTCTGAGAAAAATAACTTTAATTTAAAATATTTTTTAATCCCATGAAATTTAAACATAGAGCTTACATTGTAATATAATCTCTTTCCCAATCGAACTCTTTCACATGCCGTAGCATTTGGTGTAAATAGAAAAATTGAATTGCAATTTCTTAAACTAGTAAACACACCCATTTCATCGGTAAATAAGGTGCTTCTACTTAATAATTTTTATGGCCTTTCATCTAACATAAGAAAAACTTTTTCTTTAATATTTATATATATTTAATATATATATTTAATTTATTTTAGAAAGTTCATTCGAAAAGTTGATAAACAGAGAAAATTTAAATAACAAATGAATTTCAAATTCAAAATTAAAAAAAAAAATGAAAAATTTAGGTAATTATCAACTGTTCTAACAATATTTATAACAACTTTGCCAACATAAATATAATCCTTTTCCAATGGCACCTCTATGAATTGTTGTTTCAATAGGTTCTTTATTCTTTTGCAGATTCTTTTGTAGGTATTATTCCGTTTGTTCAAAATTTATCGTTAGTTTACTTAATCGATAAGTTGACACTATTTATTTGTAACCAGAATCAAATCTTTGGTTAATATTATGAATGAAATATTTTTATTTTATTTTATTTTTTTTTGTTAAAAAAAGAAAATAAAAAAATTATAACAGATATGAGTAACTCATATTGTCATTTGTGTTACTTAAGATTGTTGTGAATTTTATAATAAATAAAAACATCTTAATTTATTTCCTAACTTAAAAAAATTTTAAATGATTGTTCTGAATCAAAATAAAAAGTTTCAAATTTTTTAATAACACCCAACTTTTTAAATTTTTCAATTATTTCCATATTTTCTTTTTTAACTATTGAATCAGGCAAATAAAGTAACCAAACAAAAATAATCAAAGAAAGTGATTTTTGTGGTACACGATTTGCCCAACTTATCAAAACAGATTCTAATTCTTCTGGAATTAATTCTAGCTTATAATCTAAATAATGTATTTTTAACTCATGAAATTTTTTAGGTGAATATTTTGCAAGAACGTTTAATAATTCACAAACATTTAAATAAGAAATATTATCATCATCACCACACCAAACTCCAATACTTTCTAATTGTTGACAACTAATCAAAATTTCTTTTAGTTTTTCTACTTCATTATATAAAAACCTAACATATAATGATTTTAGATTTGGACAAAATTTAGCTATGTCTAAATCTAATAAATCAAAATCCATTTTATCAAGTTGAAGTACTTTTAAATTCTTTCCATTGTTTTTCAAGAATTCATTTAAAAATTCAAAACCTGGACAATTATGATGAAATTTTAGAATTTGTAATTGTGGAAAGGTAACATGTTGTAAATTTTCAAAAGAATGCAATGCTGATAATACAATTTCTTGTAAATTTGTGAATTTAGCCAGAAATGACAATGGTAATATAAATGGTGCATGAGTTTTATCAAAATAGTATAGATTAACTTTTAATTTGATTGTGATTAAAGTATTAGGAAGTTTTATTAATGAGGGAATTATTTTTTTGAAACTATCATTATCAAGACGAGAATAAAGTATTCTCAAGTATTTTAAATTTTGTTGAACAGAAATTAATTTTGTCAACTCATTTGAAATAACACTTCCAATATCTATTTTTAGTAATTGTATATGATGACATATTTGAGATAGTTGATGGAAAAATTCAGATTCAACCCTCGATTCACAGTTAAGTATTGAAAGATTCTTTAAGCAATCTATTGCTCCAGGATAAGTGATGAATGGTATATCAGCATAGCTATTATAATCAAAATCAAAATATAATCTTTTCAAAGAAATTTGGTTCATAAACATTTTAAATATTTCTTGAATTATTACTATCCTTTTATTAGTATCAGTGCTTCGTGGAATGATATTATTTTTATAAATCCCCACTTCAATCATGTTAAAATTAAGAATTTTAATAAATGCTACATAATTGAATAATGGAGGTTTTGAAGTTAAGGTTGAGATAATGATTCCATTCTTGTATAAAATTTCTTTTGATTCATTAGGGAGACAAGTGATTAAAGTTTTATAATTTTGGATATTTGTCCATAAAATTGGAACAGAAACTTTACACCAAAGACGATTTACTAATAAGCATGAACGTAAAGTATCTTCATCTTTATCATCTCTTAAATGTTCCAAAATATCATTTAAACAATCAATAGGGAGTTGACAAGACATTTTTATTATATTTAATAGAAATATTTCAAAAAATAAGTTTAATGTTTTTCAGAATTTATTTTTAAGTTTTTAAAAATGAAAAAAAAAGAGAATTGTATTTAAAAAAGCATTTCATTGTTATTTAAGGAAGTTCATTTGTAATTTTGCGTTACAAACTTATCAATTTGTTTTACAAAAACAGCAATATTTGCATTTATTAAGAAAGTTCATTGTAATTGTGTTACAAACTTGTAAAAGTCATGTGAATCAATAATTTTCCAAATTAAATCTTCAAGCATTATCCCAATTTTTAAGATCACTATTAATCTGATGAAACTACAAAATTCAGCAAATTTGATGATCAGGTCAGTATAAGGTCTATCATCCCACAGGAGAAATACATTTACCTGGTTGGTAGCACTTTTATTTTTTTTTTTTAAAAAAAAAAGATTTTGTTCGTTAGTCTTTTGAGAAAAACTACTTTATTATTACATCATAATTTATCTCTACCATTTTATTCACAGTCCTTTTCATTTATTACCTTCTTTACAGCAAAGTTATAGTGTAAACACTAAAATTGAAGGAAAAGTTCAAAATATTTCATGGTCAAATTCATAGCAGACCCGAATTAACGAAGTCATGTGCTTCCATTTCAGCCCAGCTAGAATTTAATATTGATTGTATAACATTGACTGATTAAACCTTTTCATACATCACTTAAAATTCCGTCAATTATAATAGTTAAGTAAGGGAAGACTATCAATTAAATAAATTAAATAATTAATTTTACTAATTATATTGTTTTCTCATTACAGGAAATCGAATACATTTCAATAAAGAAGGAAGTGCTGCAAGCCTATCACCACACCAAGGCTTAAGAAATTTACAGTGTAAGTAATAAGGCAAGTTATATAATGTTACGGCAATAATTTTAGCAAATTTATGTGAATATAGGATTTAAATGCAATCATGTCGAATTCCCAAATCATCGATGCATAGTCAACGTAAATCCTATGGTTTGAAAGTTAAATTCTGTGTGTCAAACGGTTGTGGCTGTAATATTACTACTAAAATGATAAAAAATGATTATCTGATTGGTTTTCGTAAGATTAGAAATAAATTTGATTTTATAAAACCTTCCAAATTTAAATAACCTATAACTATCATTCGTACTAGTCGTCCGTGACTTTTTTTTATTGATATTTACGTAATTGAAAAGGTGGATTAAAAGTATTTCAAATGTTTAAAAAAATATGTATAGACGTTAGTCCCCGTGGTATAAACCAGTTATTCCACGGGATATTCATTGAATGTAAAGACCGTCGTACTTTTAGGAATCATCCAAAAAAGGAAATAATGGTGACGTAATGAATAAAATTTGTGTAAGCCGTACAAGAAGATAGTCCTCCATTTTGCTCCGGACAATAAATAAGACTTTGGAACAATATGATTCTGTACGTCAAGAGATTATTAAAAATTCTTAAAAATTCTTTCTTTTCTTATTTATGTATTAAATAATAAAATAGTTATTATTATATACAATAAGTTAAGTTTATTATTCTATATTATTATCCGCAGTACAAAAATTTTTTAATGTGACTTTGATGTTTGTAACACAATTATATTATGAACTACCTTAAATAAGAGTAAAAAAAGTAAAAACGATTCTTTTTTTCACTTTTAAACTTGAGAATGAAAAAATTTAAACAAATTAAACTTTTTTTTCGAAATATCTTTATTAAAATAATGAAAAGAATAAAATCAATGAAAATAATAAAGTCCATTGTCAACTTCCTGCTGATTGTTTATATGAAATTTTGGAATATTTGAAAGACGAAGATTTACATTTGAGGATTCGAAAGACAAAGATTTACATTCATGCTTATTGGTTAATCATCTTTGGTGTGAGGTTTCTGTTCCAATTTTATGGAAAAGTATCCAAAATTATAATACTTTGATCACTTGTCTTCCTAATGAATCAAAAGAAATTTTATACAAGAATGGTATCATTATTTCAACTCCAATTTCAAAGCCACTTTTATTTAATCATGTAACATTTATTAAAAGTCTTTCAATACATGAAATTGTTGAAAATGATCTTATGATTCACCAACATGATGTTAAAAAGATAGTAATAATACAAGAGATATTTAAAATGTTTATGAACCAAACTACTTTGAAAACCCTAGATTTTTATGGTTTAAATTTTTTAACCTAAATACGATTTACTTATTTGAGGTTTATATCATTTATCATCTATCCTGGAGCAATAGATTGTTTAAGTAATCTTTCAGAATTAACCTGTTATTCAGACATATCTTCTGAATTTTTTTTATCTGTTATCTCAAATATGTCATAATTTATTTCTTGTTATTGAAAGAGATATTTCAAACGGGTTACCTGATTTCATTTCTATTCAACAAGATTTAAAGTACCTGCGCATATGCAATGATCATAATCGTGAAGATTTGATGGGAATAATTTCCACATATTTGCACATGTGCAATGATTATGGTTGTGAAAATTTGACAGAAATAATTTCCTCATTAGCAAAACTGCTAATACTTTAATCAAATTAGAAATTGATGGAGGGGTCTTCAACATGTTACCTTTCCACAATAACGATTTTAAAATTTTCATTCGGATGTCCAGAACATGAGTATTTGATTAAATTCTTGGAAAATAACGGAAAGAATTTGATATTAATAATTCATTAAATTTAGCTATAGCTAAATTTTGTTCAAACCTGAATCATAATAAAATAGAAACATTAAAAGTAATTTTGAATAGTTGTCAAGAATTAGAGAGTATTGAAGTTTTGTGTGGCAAAGCCTATTTAATGTTGTTGCAAAATATTCACCTAAAAAGTTTTATGAATTAAGAATAATTATTTCCAGAATTAGAGTCAATTGGGCAAATCATGTACCACAAAAATCACTTTCTTTGATTATTGTTGTTAGATCACATAATGTGAATAATTTAGTAGTTAAAAAAGAAAGTATGGAAGTAATTGAAAAATTTAAAAAGTTGGGTGTTGTTAAAAAATTCGAAATTGTTAAATTTTTACCTTGATACCAAATTTCAGTTGTTCTTTGATATTTCCCTAAAAAATAAACATTAAAGGTTGTTAATTTATGAATATAAAATAAATTCGATTCTTTTAAGGATTTTATAGGAATATTATATTTATAACTATATTTTACCAATATTATGAGCTCTAAAATATCAATAAAAATTAGCCATAAACTTAATGCAAAAGGAATTCGGTTTAGTTTGTTTAATTTGAATCATTAAAATAAATCAGATGTTTGATAATGCTATTCATTTATTAATAAAAATAATTTCTTTTGAAATAAAGTTCAGTTTTTATTGAACTATCTTTATCAAAACATGGATTTAGAATTCCCAAAAATAAAGTTAGGAATAATCAATTGACACACTATATTATAATAACCGATCACAATTTGTTTACTGCATTTGATGTTTTAATCCACATCACCTAATTTCTAGCTATTATCAATCAAGTATCAACATGACATGTTGGTTGAATGTTGAATTTATTAAAAAGTTCTATAAATTATTTTTTTTATATATTGTAGTATACAAAATAAAGACAATTTTTCATTTTGATCTTCAATTAAAAAACTTTTTTTGAATTCCTGATCCGATCAAAGCAAACTTTTTGCATAATTAAATTTTATCGAGTTGTTCCATATGGTCCACATGACTTTGATAAGCTCGGTCTAAGCTGTCACACGGTTTCACATCGTCACGCGTTGCGTTTTACTAAGACATTTTTTTTTTAGTTTAAAATACTATTTCAGTGTAACTATTTATCATATGGCCATAGGCTTGTGACACAATTACAAATGAACTTCCTTAAATAACACTGAATCGTTCTTTTTTTATAAAATATTTCTTTTTTATTCTTAAACCTAAGATAAAATCAAAAAATATTTGAACTTATTTTTTCGAAATATCTTTATAAAATGCCTCAACAACTTCCTGTTGATTGTCTAAATGAAAATTTTAAATATTTGAAAAATAAGGTGGATTTACATTCATGCCTATTAGTTAATCATCTTTGGTGTGAAGCTTCCGTTCGAATCTTATGGACAAGTATCCAAAATTATAACACTTTAGTCGCTTGTCTTCCCAATGAATCGAAAAAAATTTTATTCAAGAATCAAATCATTATTTCAACCTCAATTTCAAAACCTCCATCATTCAATTATGTAGCATTTATTAAAAGTCTTTCAATAAATAAAATTGTTGAAAATATTCTTCCACAAAGCTTTAATATTAAAAAGGTGATAGTAGTACAAGAGATATTTAAAATGTTTATGAACCAAATATCTTTGAAAACCCTAGATCTTTACTCTAATTCAAACTACATTCAAAACATACCATTTCTTACCTATCCTGGAGCGACAGAATGTTTAAGAAATCTTTCAGAATTAAACTGTAGTTCAAATATTTGTTCTGAATTTTTCTATCAACTATCTCAAATTTGCCATCACATACAAACACTAAAAATACGTTTTGAAGGAGTGATCTCAAATGAGTTGGCAGAATTAGTTTCTGTTCAACAAAATTTGAAGTACTTGAATATATTAAATAATTATCATCATGAAAATTTCAAAGAAATCATTCCTTTATTAACAAAACTTCCTAATGATTTAATCAAATTGGATATTAATATAAGAAATTATAATATACCATTGTCATTTATTGTGAAATTCAAAAATTTACAAGAAATTGTATTATCATTTTGGCATCATGTTGAATGTTTTAAAGACTTACAACATGATGTATTTTCACAATTACAAATTTTAAAATTTCCAAATACGTGTCCAAATTATGAACATTTAGCTAGATTCTTAGAAAATAACGGAAAGAATTTAAGAGAACTTCATATTCCTTATTGTTATGGTAATAAGAATTCGTTAAATTTAGCTATAGACAAATTTTGTCC
>WNFZ01003978.1_pt1 | contig 14889 bp, 9 predicted proteins | sample 5400081 | NCBI WGS metagenome assembly WNFZ01 (sample SAMN13153365, study PRJNA577476) | soil metagenome | isolation source: 80 cm soil or saprolite under grassland replicate 1 | place: USA:California | collected 2016-06-15 | reverse complement strand
CCTTAGTCGCTTTGCATCCAAATGATCATGTATTATGGCGAGCGGGAGGAGGAGGCGCAATGTTTGGATTCAATATTGACCCCGGCCCCGAGCCAACGATTGATTTTTATCAGGGACAAATTCTGCGACTTGGCAATGTGGAATTTGAAGTCCGCTTCACACCCGGGCATACACCCGGTCACTGTATTCTGTATGTCGCATCAGAAAAAGTCTGCTTCTGCGGTGACCTCATCTTTTCAGGTTCTGTTGGTCGGACAGATTTTCCCGGTGGGGATTGGGATCAATTGGTAGAGAGTATCAAGACACAAGTGTTCACTATGCCCGATGATACGCGTTTGCTCTCGGGTCATGGTCCTGAAACAACTGTAGGAGAAGAGAAAAGAAATAATCCTTTTGTGGGCGGGATGCAAACTTCATGACAACTTTAGAAGCAAACAATACACGCTTTGCCGCACTTGGCTATCGGAACTTTAGATTACTCTGGTCTGGACTTATCGTCTCCAACATGGGCACATGGATGCAGAATGTGGCCAATGGGTGGCTGGTCTTGCAGTTGACGAACTCCCCCTTGTGGCTAGGCTTGCTAGGATTCAGTTTTGCAATCCCAATGATTCTTCTGCCACCTTTTGCAGGTGCAGTAGTAGATCGGGTCCATCGTATTCGTTTATTATTCTTCACGCAATCTATGCAAATGCTGAATGCACTTGTGCTGGCTATACTTACATGGTCTGGTAAAGTTCAAGTTTGGCACATTCTATTGAATGCATTCCTCGGTGCGGTATTGCTTGCGTTTGATAACCCTGCCCGTCAAGCCCTTTTTCCTGATCTCGTCGCGCCGCGTGATTTATTGAACGCACTCTCACTCAATTCGGCAACATACACTGGGGCAGCACTTATCGGACCGGCGCTCGCAGGCCTCCTCCTTGAGCCGCTGGGTGCAGGGACCTTATTCTTTTTGAATGCTGTGAGTTATCTTGCCGTTATCTTCGCACTCGCCGCGATGCGCGATGTCCGCACGCATAGTGGCGGCAAATTTGGTTCCCTTGGATCATCATTTGTCTCTGGTCTGTCTTATGCCTGGCATAATCGTCTGATTTTAGCCTTGTTAGCGATTTCATCTATGGGCGCAATCTTCGGACGCTCTTATCAAAATCTGCTTCCGGCATTCAGCCGAGACATCTGGCATGCAGGAGCACAAGGCTACGGGTTGCTTCTCGCTGCAGCTGGTGGCGGCGCACTGGTTGGCGCGTTTGGTTTGGCGTCCTTCAAGCAAGTGCCGCGTCAAGGTGCGATTATGCTTATAAGTGGACTATTATTTAGCATCACTTTAGCTCTATTTTCTGTCAGTCCTTCGTTTGCTTTAGGACTTGTTTTTCTATTTATTGCAGGCGTTACTTCAACCGTATTTTCTACGGTCATCGCAACGTTTATTCAGCTTTCTGTTCCCAATGAAATGCGTGGACGCGTCATGAGTCTTTACACAGTTACCTTGATCGGTTTGCCCTCGCTTGGTGCAATGGGGAGCGGCGCGGTTGCTGAATGGTTCGGTGGTATAAAAGGAGCACCTCATGCAGTGCTGATTGGAGCTGTCATTCTTGGCGTAATTCTATTATTTATTACACCGATGTTCTGGAGACGGGATTTACCTCAGCGCCAATAATGGAATAGGAGCAGGTCTTAGACTTGCCCCTACCTGTTCTAAAACCCATTCTGCTTTATCACCCGCTTATACCATTTTGCACTATCTTTCAGAGTACGCTTTTGTGTCTCGAAATCTACCCAGACGATACCAAAACGCTGAGCGTAACCCCATGACCACTCGAAATTATCCATCAATGACCAGACAAAGTATCCTGCCAGTGGCACACCCATTTGCATCGCCCGATACACGGCGGCGAAATGTGTTCTGAGATAATTGGTGCGATGTTCATCGGGAATATTCCCTTTTTCGTCTGGAGGCGTTGAATAGCTTGCTCCGTTCTCGGTGATGTACATTTTGAGCGGTTGGTAATTGAAATACACACGTCCCAGCACACTCGTTAATCCATCCGGGTAAATTTCCCAGTTCATCTCTGTCCAGTGCTCGGGCGTCTTAGGTTCAGAGAAAAGCATTTGTGGGTCATTCTCAGGATCGTTGGCGCGATAGATAGTGCGAGAATAATAATTCAATCCAAGGAAATCCGTTGGTGTAGAAATCACATCCATATCCCCTGATTGCACAAAGTCCAAGCCACTTGGAAGCGCGCCGATCTTTGTGAGGTCTGCGATCTTGTCAGATGGGTAACCGCGTCCATAGAGCGGATCTGCAAACCAGCGAAACCACTTCCCATCATCCTCGCGGACTAGCTCTCTGTCCACTCTGCTATTGGAGGCCGGGATTCTCCAACTGATGTCGAGAGTGATGCCTACTTCTGCATTTTGGCTATTGCGGCGGATGACAGGAATTGCCCATCCGTGCGAGAGTAAGAGATGATGAGCAGCGCACACACCCAGCGCATGATCTTTTAGGCCAGGTGCATGTTGCCCTGTTGAATATCCCATCCAGGCAACGACTGCCGGTTCGTTATGCGTAATCCAGTTCATCACACAATCACCGAAAGCACGAGTAATCACCTCTGTGTATTCAACAAAGGCCTCAGCAGTTGAACGTACAGTCCAGCCACCCGCATCTTCCAGCTTCTGTGGCAAATCCCAATGGTTGAGTGTAATGAATGGGACGATATTTGCTTCCAGCAGGCCATCCACAAGTTTTTTGTAAAAATCCAGTCCCTTTTGATTGAGCTTGCCACGTCCCGTGGGAAAGATACGAGGCCATGAGATGGAAAAGCGATAAGCTTTCAAGCCGATCTTCTTCATCAAGCCGATATCTTTTTTCCACAGACGGTAATGATCGTTCGCAATATCACCCGTATCATCATTCCTTATTTTTCCAGGAGTATGTGTAAAGCGATCCCACGTGGATTCGCCCTTGCCATGTTTGTTCCATGCGCCTTCAATCTGGTATGAAGCTGTTGCCGCACCCCATAGAAAATTTTCAGGAAAAGTAATTTTGTTTGCCATTCATTACTCCATTCATTTTATGTTAGTGATAATTGCTTGTTCACCATGCGCGCAATTTCCAGAGTAGCAGGATATTCTCCTGTAGTCACTTCCCAGGTTTCGTCATAAGTGACGGACTCTTTGGGTTTCATTAACGTCAAAGATCCAAGCGTTTCAAGCTCAATACATATATCTTTGACATAGGCTTCCACGTTACAACCCATGTCAGGATAGTTGTGCATTTGATCTACAGAAAAACGTTTGACGAACAAAGTGTTGCTCAGTAGATAGGCGATCCATCCTTGTGAATTGTAATGCCCGATTTTGAGTGCCTGTTCAGCCGCGCCCCCATGGATCAAGATCAAATCATCGTGTAATTCCAAGCGCTTATCGGTCATTTGCGAATAAGGCCAAAAAACAAGGTTACGATTTGGAAGGAGACCATCTGAATTCGACTGCGGCAGAATTGCTAAACCATCCAATCGTAGCTGGGTGATTGCCCAGGGTGCAACTTCAATGGGTTCTTCTCCATGCCATGTGACTCGATGTGTAAGTACCACGCGGTTTTCGTCCACATAAAAAGATATTTCTTTTTCCAATCCCGAAGCATCAACCTCACTTCGTAAAGTAACTTCATCTTTTTCTGTGATTACCTGCAAATGATCTTCAGGGCAGGTATAAAAGGGGTCCTCAGGCGCGGTCCATAAACGATGACCACCGTACGAATAATATTCGCCATGGGGTGTGGGCCAATGGACACCAGCCGTTTCTGCGAGCAGATTGCCTTCCACTGCTTTTGCATATAAGCCGACAATACGTGGGCCAGTGGTCGTCAGATAATCGACTCGCAAAAATTCATTTTCAAGGGATGCGAAGGGAAGGGAGGTGGTAGTCATGATGATCCCAACGTGATCTCAATGTTCACTTGACTCACGCCTTGTTCTGCTCGGATCAGACTCCCCGCAACTTGTTCGCCGTTAACTAAAACTTTTGCTAAGCCTTTGCAGACGTGCTTCGGGTTGTTCACCGTTATATGATACGTCGCGCCGCGATATTTACGCGTGGCTTTGAAGCCATCCCACTTTGATGGGATGCACGGATCGACGCGCAGTCCATCATATTCGGCGCGGATGCCCAGGATCCATTGTGTACCGGCCTGAACCATCCATGAGGCCGTGCCTGAAAGCCAGGAGTTGCGCGCCAACCCGAACTGCGGATGTTCATCGCCCAATATGTTTTGTGGGTAGACATATGGCTCACTCTCATAGAGATCGATAATGTCATTCTTCGCGGCTGGGTTGATCTGGGAGTAATACTCGTAAGCGCGATCGCCATTGCCAAGCATGGTCTCTGCGATCATTGCCCAGGGATTGGGGTGCAGAAAGATCCCGCCGTTTTCCTTCGCGCCGGGTGGGTAGGTCGTTACGCCACCGTACCGTGGATCGTAGCCATTGTAGCCCGGTGTAGAGAGTTTGATCCCGTACTTTGTGTTGAGATGCTTATACACGGAATCCATGGCTTGACGAGCGCGCTCCTGAGAGGCAAAGCCTGAAAGCACAGCCCAGGACTGCCCATTGAGGTGGATCCGTCCATATTGATTCTTGCGTGAGCCAACCGGTGTGCCATCATGGTCGAAATACATTACATACCAATCGCCATCCCAGGCATTTTGCTCGACATGTGATTTCATTTCATCATAAGCTTTGCACCAATCAGTTGTATCTTTTCCAAGATGTTCTAATAATGAGATGAACTCCCTTAGTGCGCAGCCATAGAGATGTGCAGAGAACAACGACTCCGCGCCTTTTGCAAGATTGATGGTGTCATTCCAATCGGCGAAACCAAGCAGGGGAAGTCCATGAACGCCAATGTCGTTACGCGTGAAATTGAGTCCGCGTTGGATGTGTTCGAGCACGCTGGCGGACTCTAACGAATTTCTCTGTTTGTCCTTATCATAGAACGGCACAGCTTCATGGAGAAAAGCGATATCGCCAGTCTCTTTGAGATAAGCTGTAATGCCAAGTATGCTCCACAGATGATCGTCGCTGTAATAATGCGGACGATCTTCCATCTCTGCCGCGTCGCCGATGCTGCCTTCCAATGTGAGTGGATTGAAATGATGCATCGCCGAGCCATTCTGTTTTTGGAAAGAGAGCAAAGTCTTCAGGAAATCTTTTGCATCGGCCGGGATGTTCGCCATCACACCGAGAATATCCTGTGAGGAATCACGAATGCCGATCCCGCGTGCTCCCAGTCCAAGCTGATAATACGAAAGATAGCGCGACCACTGACGGGTGATGTAGCATTGATGCGGATTATGAACGTTGAGGATCGCGTTCATCGCTGTGTCGGGAGTTTCAATTTGCATTGAAGATAAATATTCCTCCCAGAAATTTTTCATCTCTGCGAGTGCCTCATCCACAGACTTAGGATTGCGATATGTCTCAATGCTTTGCTTGGCATTTTCGAGGTTGGCTTCTTGGCCCAGTTGTGTGATAAGACGTTTTGTCTCGCCGGGCTGAAGTGTGCCAAGATGGTGCATTAACGCGGCGATATTATCTCCACGCAAGGCTTCAGTGTTAGAGAGTTCCGCGTTTTGCAGACTCGCAGGTTTTCCCCAAGTGCCGTACTCATTATTGCCGATAAACTTTTTGCGATCTGTCTCAAAAGATGACACGGGCAGGTTTGATGTGAAGTAATTGACCTTGGTATCGCGGTACATGAACGGATATTGGATCAGTACCGCACAATCACCATCCTTGAGAACTTTCGATTGCATCGTTTGCGGAATCCAATCTGCGTTGGTGAATTGTTTGAGCGCGTCAGGGTGGGTATATTCCAGTACAGGGATGGCATCCACTTCAATCGTCTGGTCATTGATATTGGTGATTTTGATATCGCGTACTTCGACAGACACACTGGTTGGAACAAAGATCGTCACTTCGGTACGAATTCCATAAAATTCACTGAGAATGCGTGTATAGCCAAGACCCACATGGCATTCGTATTTATCGTACCCATCCAGTGTTGGAACGAAGAAGGGGGAGAAAACTTTATATCCATTTGCTTGTTTAATGCGAAGATATAAGGTTTCTCCTTTGAAATCAGAGGACGGCATTTGTTGAATGTATTTCGTAATGCGGTTGAAGGTTGGGTCGTTTTTGCAGATCAATGCACCACCTGTGTGATCTACAAATCCGCCGAATTGCAAAGTGCCGATATAGTTGATCCATTTGGTTGGTGTCCGTGGATCCGTGATAATGTATTCTCGATTCGGGTCGTCGAAGTAGCCGTAGTTCATAGTTTTCTCTCTTGAAAATAATTTCGATTAGCCCTGCGAAGGAGATCCTTCGGCTTCGAAGGGCTAGGGATTGCATTCCAGAATTTCAGGCGTTGGCTCGTCATCGGTCAATCCATAACCAAACGGAAAGAGAGGTGCGTCGCAACCAGTTTTATTTGCCGAGTTGTTGATATTGATCGGGAGTTGGTCATTCGAACGTGGCCAGGAATAAGATAATTTACCAGTGAACGGATAATCTCCGAATAGCACGTCTGCAATGCCACTGCCCTCGGTGCCTGGCAGCCAAGCCGCGACCCAGGCATCTGCAAGCGGCAACTGCTCCGTGATCAAGCGCGGACGGCCAGAAAGGAGAATCACAACAACAGTCTTGCTTTGTTTTCCCATCTCAACGAGGAGGTTACTCTCTTCTTCGCTGAGAGAAAGATCAGCTCTATCTCCTTTCCCTTCGGCATACGGCTGCTCTGCAATGACGGCAATTCCTGCATCAGCAATTAGAGGATTGCCTTCCGAATCTTTAGATTCATTGAAGTTGCCCTCGCGATTAAATTCAACACGTGTGTTTGGACCCACTGCGGTTTTGATGCCACTGAAAATAGTTGTGCCTTCATCCTCGTTACCAACCTTGCCTTGCCATTCGAGCGTCCAGCCGCCAGATTGTAAACCAATATCGTTTGCGCCTTCGCCAGCGATAAATATTACCGATGTATCTTTGCTCAAGGGTAGAGTCTGATTCTCGTTCTTGAGCAATACAAGGGATTCACGCACAGCTTGCCGCGCAAGTTCGAGATGTCCGCATGAACGGACGGTCTCTTGATATTTCGTATCGGGCATGGGGTGTTCGAAGAGACCCAAGGCAAATTTAACGCGCAGGATACGCCGCACAGCCTCATCGACGCGTGACTCGGGAATATCCCCATTATTTACAGCCTGTTGCATCGTCTCGATGAAAGTAACATAATCGTACGGAACCATATTCATATCAACGCCCGCGTTGACCGAGGTGAGGATTGATGTATAGTAATCATCAGGGTAGATCTGATCCATCGCTTGCCAGTCCGAGACAATGAAGCCTTGGAAGCCAAGCTCGTCCTTGAGGACTTTTGTCAGCAATTGTTGTTGCGCATGCATCTTGATGCCTTTCCAACTGCTGAAAGATGCCATCACATTCATTGCGCCTGCCTTTACCGCGCTTTGATAGGGAGGCAGTAACAGTTTGCGAACGACTTCTTCAGGAACCTGCATGTTACCTTGGTCGAGCTTGTAATTGGATGTGCGTGAAGACTTCCATATGGTTGCTCCATCACCGATGAAATGTTTGGGCGTTGCTAATGCAAAAATGGATTGACCGGGAGTCGGGTTATCGTCATTTGTTATACTTTGCAAACCTTTAATATAAGCAGTACTAAGTGATGTGACCAGCTTGGTTTCTTCACTGTAACCCTCATAAGTTCGCCCCCAACGAACGTCCTGCACCACTGCGACCACCGGTGCAAAGTTCCATGGAATGCCAGTGGCTAGCATCTCTTCCGCAGTCGCGCGGCCAATCTTTTCCATTAACTCAGGATCATTTGCTGCGCCAAGCCCAATGTTATGCGGAAAGATAGTTGCATTGAGCAGATTGCCATGCCCATGTACAGCATCCACACCATAAATGATCGGAATTTGCAGCCGCGTTTTCAGCGCTTCATTTTGAAATCCTTCGACCATTGCATACCAAGTCTGGGGCGTGTTCTCGCTTGGAGAACCACCGCCGCCACTCAAGATCGAACCAATATAATACTTGGTGATATCACCAGACTTTATGCTATTCTTTTCTACTTGCGTCATTTGCCCGATCTTTTCATCGAGCGTCATGCGTGCCAACAAATCTTCCACTCGTGCTTCGATAGGTTGGGATGGATCGGTGTAAATGACCGCACTCAAAGATTCAGTTGCAGAAATTGGCGATTCCGTGGGGACAACAGAGGTGGGAGTCTCTGTGCCACAAGCAGAGAGGATAAAAGAAAGAACTAACAAAAAAGAGAAAGAGTGTTTCATTGTGTTTATTATCAATTGCTCAAGTCGCCCAAAGCAAAATCGCTCAGTGCGAATTGTTTTCTACAATACCGTCTTTCAAAGTTAATGCTTGATGTACATATTGATCTACTAAGGGATCATGCGAGACCATCAACATGGTAATGTGTTGGTTTTCAACAAGTTCTCGGAAGAATGTAAGCAGTTCGCGCGTGGTCTTACTGTCCAGTTCACCTGTAGGTTCATCCGCAAGGATCAATTCTGCGTGATTTGCTAAGGCACGCGCGATCGCCACACGCTGTTGTTGCCCGCCCGACATTTCAAATGGCCGGTGATCGCGCCAGCGGCTTAACCCAACGATTTCCAAACATTCCAAGGCACGTTTGTGCCGCGCATCATATTCATCACCTTTAATTCGCAACAGCAGTTCAATATTTTCATACGCTGAAAGCGTCGGTAGTAAACCAAACGACTGAAATACCAATCCGATTTGCTCACGCCGCCACACGGTCAATTCCTGATCGCTCATTTTCATCAGGTCATGTCCGAGCACATGCGCCTCGCCAGAGGTTGGCCGATCCAGTCCAGCTAAACAATTCAATAGCGTTGTCTTGCCGCTGCCAGAGCGGCCCTTTAATGCAACAAACATTCCAGGCTGTACATTTAGATTCACGCCGCGCAATGCCGGGATCCCATCCGCGTTTGTCTTTGATGGGTAGACGCGCCAGAGATTCTTTGTTTCGATGACGAGTGTCATTATTGGTCTCCGTTGGGGTTCTTCGATGAACGTGTGAACCGAGATTTGAGACTTTGCCACGCTTTCAACAAATTGGATGAAACCTCCATCGGCTCAGCCTCATCCGATGCCTGCTCACCGGACGGAGAGGCTTGATCATGGCTGTGATGTTCTCTCTCCGGTGGACGGATGAGAATGCCGTCGCTCGTAAGCTCCATCTGTACGCGGCGACGGATGTTGAATTGTTCCAAGTATTCACGCGGAATTTGCAGCCGACCCGCGGCATCAACAACTGCCAGTTCGACGAGGTGATGCTCGTCATTATCAGTATTTTGCACACGTAGGGTTTCACTCGCCAGTTTGCCATCTCGCACCGCGACGACGCGATCCACATGACGCGCAATACCCGGATCATGGCTGACGATGACCATGGTCAGTCCCAGTTGCTTGTTCAACTGGCGCAAGAGATCATAGATCGTCTGTGCAGTGACAGTATCCAGTTCACCCGTTGGCTCATCCGCTAATAACAGCTTTGGGTGATTCGCCAATGCAATCGCAACTGCAACGCGCTGTTGTTCGCCGCCCGAGAGTTCTTCCAGGCGATGATCCTTGCGCTCGCGCAGATCGACCAGATCAAGGAGCTCTAACGCACGTTCACGAGTGGCTTTGCCCACTTGCCCAGATAGTGTAAGAGGCAATTCTATGTTTTCAACCGCGGTCAAGTATGGGATGAGATTACGCGCTCCCTGTTGCCAAACGAAACCGACTGTTTGACGCCGGTATTTGTCGAGCGCACTGGGGCTCAATTGACCCAGGTCGTGTTTGCCAACAATGGCGCGTCCACCTGTAGGGCGGTCCAGCCCGCCCAGAACATTAAGCAGTGTCGATTTACCACTTCCACTCGCGCCGACGATGCCAAGCATTTCTCCCTCGGCAACTGTGATATCCAATCCCTGTAATGCCTGTACTTCAACAGACCCACCAGCCTCTTGATTCAGGCGATAGATCTTCACAAGGTTTTCACAAATGATCAAAGGTTCTGAATTCATGATTACAAAAGTTATGTCACTCTGAGGGAGTGGCACCTTGGCGCCACGACCGAAGAGTCTCGATTGTTTTGAGGGAGATTCTCACCTGCACTTGCGTGCGGTGTAAGTGTCGCTTCGCTCAGAATGACATATCTACGTTGTCTCTCCTAATTTGATAGCCTGGAAGATCTTCATCCGCACAAGCAAAGCGGAGAGTGTTGCAAGGGCTGCTACGAAGAGCAGGACAAATAGGACATAAATCTCCGCAATCGAGAGCCAGGCAATTTCGATTTTGAATGGCGGATACTGCGATTGAGCGCTCGCGCCGATTTGCAAAAAGGGAACAAATAACCTGCTGGCAAATACGCCAAGCACGGTCCCAACGCCGATGCCAAGTAAAACCAAAAGGGCAAGTTCTGCCGCGAGCAGAGAAGTCATTTGTCGAATGGATAGACCAATCGCGCGCAGCATACCCATCTCGATGAAACGGCGGCGGAATGAGAATAATGCATAGAGCAGAAAACCTAGTACGGTAAGCAAAGCGGATGCAACGAAGCCCGCTGAAAGGAGTCCGAACAAGCCCTGTCTTTCGGGCCTGCGCTGCGCTGCTCGGATGTCGAGTTCAGCCGATGACCAATCTTTGACAATTGTGTTCAAGCCATTTTGTACCAGTTTTGATTGATCAGCCCCCTGATCAAGCAGAATGCTGAATCCGCTCACAGCATAAATGATCCCTTTGGGGTCAACGTCTTTCGTTGTGCCTAACCAGACCTCATGCGGATATTCCGCGCCGGCTTGCTGAAACAATTGATCCAGATTGCCAACGATGATCGCGCCTTTTTCGGGATACCAAGTTGAAAATAGATCAAAAGCACCAACGATTTTGGCTTGCATCGGGATGGATTGCCCGGCAATCCCTGTGGCAATGCCAATCGTAAGGGCATCACCTACCTTGAGCTTCTGCTTCTTGAGCAAACTCTCCGGCATGAGAACACCGTTGGGGTTTGCCGCCAATTGATTCATCAATGCGCCAAGCGATTCAGATGCAAAATCCTGCTGCCAGTACGCGGCGGAGGGAAAAGTTAGGCGATCAATACCGAGGAAAGTCCCTTGGATGGCTCCGTTAGGGACAATGGCTGTGAAACTATAGCGTCCTACTCGCGTTGCTGCGCGAACGCCGGGGATACCAAGATGATCTTCCACCGGCCCAAAAGTGTAGACCGGGTTTGGGTTCACCTCATTAAACGTAGTGCCGAGTTCATAGATATTCATGTCTGCGCCAACCTGATAGCGCATCTGTTTTTCCAATTGACTATCGAGCGTGCGCGCCAGAGATGCTGTAAATGCCGAAAGGCCAAGTGTCAGCACGAGCAGAACAAGTGGAGCACTATAGAAGGCGGGAGTGCGCGCGAGATACCGTGCAGCCATAAGAAGTCCAACGCTCTTTGACGGTTGCAATATCCATGAGAGTAATTCCATTAAACGGGGAACGAGTCGAAGCGTGAAGAGTGCCACGGAGAAAATCCCAAGTGCAGGAACAAGCAATAAAAGAGGATTCTGTAAAGGGTCAGGAATCATTTCCGATCCACTCAGGGCTTGCTTGCTTTCTTGTGTGAGTTGCCATAGCCCATAACCTGCGGGTATCAACAGGAGAACATCCAGCCAATATTTTTGCCACCACGGGACGCGCAGGGAGCGGGCGCGCTCTTGCTTGTAAGTGACAATAGTATTTTCAGCCACACTTAACGTGGGGATAAGGACTTGAACGATCAGGATCAGTGCGATACCGAGCAAGCCATAACCCAGCACTTCTGCAGTCATACTGATGCGCAAGCCGCCTGTCGCGCTGAAGTCAAGAAAACTACTTGACTTGCCAATGGCGCGCGTAATCCAGAATCCCAAGCCAATTCCTCCGGCTAATGCCACCACACCGAGAAGGACGCCTTGTAACATTGAGATACCAATAACCTGAATCGCGCTTGCACCGCGGCTGCGCAGGATGGCCATGTCACCGCGCTGTTGGTTGACAAACAGGCCTGCAACCAGCCCAATAAAAGCCAGGATCAAACTCAGGATTGGCACGCTGAAGGCAAACAGCAAATAAGTAAGCGTAGGCGCATTGTTTTGATAACGTGCCAGCGCTTCGAGTGGTGAGGCAACCAACTTTGTATTCTTCAGAAGTGTGCCCGCGCGGTTTTCAATGCTGTGAATCCGCTCATCCAGCCCAGAAACATCTTTTGCATGGAGGTGCGATCCATCAGCCACAATGCTCCACATCGCGTCGCGTAATTCATCGTTAACTGTGTCACTGATGATGCCTTTGTATAACTCTTCGTCTACGAATAACCACTGATCAGAATTTGGCTCCCAAAATGGGGCGTTGAGGTCAACAGGCCGCCACAGACCAACGATCTGTACTGGGATCTGGCCCTTGTCTGTGCGTAATGTGTACGTATCACCAACCTGGACACCAAATTCCGCTGCCATATCCTCCTCAGCCATTGCCTCAACTAGATCGCCTTCTCTTAACAAGGTGACATGTGGCTTTGGATAAGTCCCATCAATGATTTGGAGGGTGCTGTTATCCATAGGAGTAATAAAAGCAAAACTCGCTGGTGTCAGCCAATATTGAGGGGATGGTTCTTCCAGGTTACGGTGCGGGAACATGTGATAACTGTCGGTGTGAAAACGGCGAATCACTTGGAGAATGGGGAGATTTACCGTTCGCAGAGCTTCTCCAGAGAGATAATTATCCACGTCCGTGACTTTTTTCCATTGAGGGCTGTCTTTCCCCGGCGCTTTCAATTCAAAGACAAAAGAGAGCGGAGCATAATCCGCAGGCTTTTGCGTTAATTCAAGTTCATGGCCCGCGAGAATTTCTTCGCGCAGTAATCGAAAGTAGGTTGCATCTGCATAGAGTGGCACGCTCAAAATAAAACCCGAGGCGATCATCAATCCAGCAATGGACGCGAGACTCAGGAATCGTTGAGTGAGCAGACGCTTAAATGCGATCCCGGCCGTTGCCCAGATTCGCAGGGCAAAAGGAACTAGACCTGAAAAGAATCTCATGGCCCGACAACGACCTGACTTTCTTCAAGACCAGAGATGATCTCCACCATATCGCGGGTCTGCAAGCCAATCTCGATATCGACGCGCTTCGGTCCATTATCGCTGTTGACGATAACGAATGTTCTGCCGCCTGCCTGGCGGATTGCATCAGGCGGGAGCCATAGCACGCTCTGCTTGCTTGCAAGCTGGACAATGACACGCACTTTATCACCCGTTTGATATTGATTTGCGAATTTGGTGTCCAGCACTACATGGAAGGCGTGCTCATCACTTGGACCCGTCCCATAGGGCGAGGGCAACTGGCGGATCGTGCCCGTTAATTTCACATCGGGTTTGTCATCCAACGTAACCGTTACCGGCAGGCCTTCGTACATTTCTTTGATCTGATCATCGCCTGTACTGGCCTCGAGATCAACGATCACTTCATACGAGGGACGATTCTGCGCCTTATATTCTTCAAGGGTCAATTGAGCGATCTCAAGTTTGATCTGAGCGCGGCGAATGGTGTGTTGTGTTTCATCTGCTTTGGCTTTCAATTCCTGGGCTTCAGCAAGCTCTCCAAGCAATTGACCCTTTTTTACAACATCATTGACATTGGCATAGACTTCACTGACCTGCCCATTGATTTGAAAAAAGACTGTGCTCAATGCGAGTGGAGTCACACGTCCATTGAACTTCGCCTCTACGGTGATATCGCCGCGTTGCGTGGTGAACGTCGCTTTCACAGGTGTGGGATAGGGAGTAGGCGTTGCTTCAGCCGTAACCTCTCCGCTGCCACATCCGGCAAGCAGAACGGCGAGAGCAACCAATGACACAATCAAAGTTCTTTTCATTATCGAATAACAGCCTTTACCTTTACAGTAGTTGTATCTTGATTCGGCAATGGAATCACTGTACCTTCAATAGGTTTGCCATCCACTTCAAGTGAGACATTGTTGCCTGCCCCCTCCCGTTTTACAGATATCTCATATCGGACTCCCCGGAAACTGCGGACTGCTTCGAAGCCATCCCAGGCTGATGGGAAGACCGGCTTGACTTCCAAACCATTGAACGCAGGGAGGATACCGAGAATGTATTGCGTGATCGCGACATAGTTCCAGGCAGCCGTACCGGTGAGCCATGAATTCTTTGCTTCACCATGTGTTGCGGCATCCTTGCCTGCAATCATCTGAGCATAGACGTATGGTTCACACTTATGCAACTCACTGATCTCTTCACGCGCGGAGGGATTGATACGGTTGTAGTAATCGAATGCTTTATCCCCACGCCCAACAATTGCCTCAGCGATCATGATCCACGGATTGGTGTGGCAGAAAATGCCCGCATTCTCTTTGTAGCCCGGCGGATAGGATGAGATCTCACCTAGATGCAAATAATATTGGCTGAAGGCGGGTTGTTGAAGCACGATCCCATGCGGAGTAGCTAAATGCGCTGCAACTGAATCGAGCGCTTTGATGGCATTGCCACTGCCGCTCTGCCCGATAGGGCGTGGCGCGGCGTCCACGCCAAGCCCAGCCATGATGCAGATGCCCTGTGGTTCGATAAAAATTTTTCCCTCCACATTTTCCTTGGAACCTAACACATGACCGTAATCATCATAAGCGCGTCGGAACCAGTCACCATCCCAGCCCGCTGCCCAGACCGTCTTTTCCATATCAGCGGCAGCTTTTTGTGCTTGGTCCACTTGTGTTTGATCACCACAG
>WNFZ01006489.1_pt1 | contig 14900 bp, 13 predicted proteins | sample 5400081 | NCBI WGS metagenome assembly WNFZ01 (sample SAMN13153365, study PRJNA577476) | soil metagenome | isolation source: 80 cm soil or saprolite under grassland replicate 1 | place: USA:California | collected 2016-06-15 | reverse complement strand
TAGGGGGGGCCCACCGTCCCCCTTGGCCCCAGGACCGGCCCGGAGGACCAAGGGCCCCCGGTCCTTGGGCCCGTAGGGGGTCCTCGGGCCGGCTGCGGCATAGTATGCAGCCGCAGGGGGTGGGACCGACGGTGAGGGGCCGAAGGCTTGGCCCATAGTCCGAAGGTAGGTTTAACCTTCTGATCTCCCTACCTCTCAACCCTCCCAATTTCCCTTCCTTCCTTGATTCCATACCATTCAGCCATATAAGGTAACTGTTGATTATCCTTAGTTATAAGGGATTCAAGGTCTGCCGTGACAATGGATTCTAAAGGTAGCTTATCCTCAAAGGGTATCACTACAGGAATAAGGGGAAGAAGGGGTAGCGGGGGTTGACTGGTGCTGGAGGGGGAGCCATTAGGGTCACCCCCGGTCTCGGACCACGGGCCCTCGTCCGGGGGCCGAGGCCTCCTCCGGCCCAACCCCTGGCCCGAGGACCCGTCCTGGGGCCAAGGGGACCGGGGGGGAGGCAACAGGAGTTGAAGGGGTAACAGGAGGGGATGAATCACCCTCATCCTTTGGGTCAATAGGAGTCACAGGAGGTGTTGAAGGAGCCGCAGGTGCTGCCGGTGCTAATCCATTCATTAAAGCCAACATTTGGGCCATCATCTGACTTAGCTGAGCTTGGGTTTGAGCTATAGATTGAACGTATTTGTTCCTGTTGATGCAGACCTTGGGCCAAAGTATAAGAATATCCCCTTGTTGCTGAAGAATTTGGTGAGTTTGTTGTTGGTGAGCTTCTTCACCACTCTAGGATCATCTTCTTGGAGATGGAGGTTGAAGTTCTTATCTACCAGCATCACCTCACTCTCTTTCCAGTCCTTGAGTTCTTTCTCCTTCCTTACCAAGCACTTTTCTCCGAATTCCTTGGTGTTCCTGAAGGCTTTCCGGGGAACTGTGCTATGTGCACGGTACTAAGGAGATCTACTCTTGGTGTTCTAGGGATCTGGTACTGAGTGTCACAGACGGAACCTTCTACAATGTCGGTAATCTTAAGGTTAAGACCGGAACTGTTTGGAAGTAGCTGAGAGCATGGTAGAAAGAGGTTCGTCGCCCCCCTCGGCCCTTGGACTGCCCCGGCCCGGAGGACCCCCCCGGTCCTTGGGCCCGTAGGGGGGGGGGGCCCAAGGTCCTCAGGCCAAGGGTGGTCTTGGAAACCATTGAAAGGAATGATCCCCCTAGCTTCTTTATCAAGAGACTAGTAGTAAGGTCCAGTATAGAAGCGATACCATTTCCACACTCATAAAGCCCACCATAGAGTCTCCATAGAAATCTAGTCATTTATCAGGACCCCCCTTCGGCCCAACCCTCTGCCGCAGACTACGGAGTAGCCTGTCTGGCAGAGGGCAAGGACGGAGGGCCCTTGGTCCTACGGCCGGGGCGGCCCGGAGGACCCCCCCGGTCCTTGGGCCCGTAGGGCTCCTCTTTTAACCCCATATCTTAGGTAAACGAGAAGTGAGATCATCTACTACATCTAAGGTTTCGGTAACTATGGTTTGGTTAAGCCCCATAGGCAGGTAATACATATCGTGGTGTGCAAAGGCATTGAAGGCTAAGATGTTTACCGGGGTCCATAGTTTGAGGTCTTTGATGGCAATCTTTTCATTCACTCTTCCCCATCTAGGTAATCTTCTTGAGAAGATGTTGCTAAAGATACTACGAGGCATATAAAAAACAGCACTCGGAAAGTCAAAGATGTTCCATTTGAACCAGTTATCTACTCCTGGAGGCACATTGAATCCGTCTAGGACATAGACACTCTTACTTCAGATCTGTCAAGGTTTCATATACTCTTCATCCCCTTTATCCCCTTTAACCCCCTTTTTTCCCATGGTAGCTTTGTAGTTGGTACGGAGATGGCCCTCAAAACTAGACTTCACTGATTCATCATAGGCAGACTGCCTTATTTTCCTTCCAATCTTGGTAGTAATCTATCACTGGTTGAATTCCGGCTACTAGGTAAGAACCTATCTTCCATCTTTAGTTGAGTATTCAGAGGATGGGTGACACCAGGAAGCAGTTTCTTAGCAAAGAGAGGTCTAGGAGCAAAGACATAGCCGGTGTTATACTCTCCTCCTTGGTATAATATGTTAGGATATGGAGGGGTATCAGGGTCTTGGTTTCAAGCAGCATTCTCAAGGAATAGGATACCCTGAGAGTCTAACGCTATGGATGATAGCAGTGTTATCAATTCTGATCTGACATCCCCATACTCCAATATCTACCACTTTTCAAGGATCTATGACCACTACAATATGATAGGTTTCCTTTCCTTGGATGACATATCTAGGAGCTGGGGGACGGCATTTCTTGAGCACAGACTTAGGATCTACTTGACAACCATGGTTTTGTTCTTCAGGAACCTCAGCTTCAGGATAAGAGCTTGAGACGGGCCAAGCATAGCCTTCTCCAGCTCTGGCTAGTTGGACGTAGTTGGCTACGGAGTAACCTGTATCAGCCAAACGATCATTAAGGCTACTGAAGACGAGACGAGAATAGCAGTAGTTACCGCTGTAGGTGTAATAGTTCCTTGCTTCTTTGAGGTAGAGAAATTGGATCTGGTTACGATCAAGAACCCCCTTAATGTCGGTATCAGGGGTAAGGCCATAGTTATCTAGGCTATCAAATCTCTTAATGATCCACAGCTTAAATATGTCTTCCTTCTCTAGCTTGGTAGTAACCAGCAAAGACAGCTCTTGGGATTCTTGGAGATTGGTCATCTCTGTCCCTGAGCCTTGGTTACTGCCAATCATCATTCCTTGGATATCGGACTCAATGGCTCCTTTCAGATACCTGCCCACCACATATTCTTTCTAGCTCCCATCTCATTCTGCATAAACTGATATCTCTTAGCTTCTCCGATGAAATAGGTGCTCTCTTCTCAAGTGGCCACAATGGGATGGTTTCCGGTAATCTCTTTGCTGAAATAGGTGTAGTCATTGATGTCTAGAGCTTCAGGTTTGATGCCAGCTTCAGTGACGTTGACACAACCTTGGATGGTGAAAGGAAAGAGAAAGAAATGTGCCTGTTCTTCAGTCAGCTTCCGGTATCCATGGAGTGCTTGCTCTGTGTTCCTGAGAGTTTCTCTCATAATCTCTGGATTAAACATGCTCTTCCTTCTTCCTTGCTACTGGTTCTTCTCCGCCCATCTCCGGGGACATCATTTCTTTAGTGGCTGCAAAGATCATCTTGTTCACTTGGATGTTTTCATCCATGATCTTCTTAGCTTCTTGATGAGAGATCCCCTGCATCTTAGCTAATTCGGTAATGTAGTTGGAGAGGTTATGTTGAATCTTTTGCACTGCTTCTTCTAGCTCTAGAGCCTTATTCATGGTTCTCTTCTTCAGGGGAATAGAGAGGGTATAAGGTCTTTGCCCCTTACCATCTCATATGTTTTCTATGATGAGCACTTTGTCCAGAACACGGCTTCATTGGTCCACTCTAAGCTGTCGAAGAAGGTTCAAGGTTTCTTTGGTTACTTCTTGGTTGGCATAGATTTCTGAAGTAGTCTTCATGGTGTTGGTTTCGCTCATAGGAGAAAACCCAGCTCCTAAGAAGATGAAGTCTATAATCATTTGGAATCCTTCAAACCATTCTTTGATCTTTAGTTCTCCTTGAAGAATCTCTAAGTTAGAGGTAGAGCCCCTTATCGGTGATGGCCCCTCTAGTACGGAGACGAATCATGACATCTTGCATTACTTGAGCCATATCGCTATCATTATCAATCATTTTCGCCATGTCTTGAGCAATAAAGTCTCCTACAATCTTAGGCTTGACAATGATCATGTTATTTCAAATCTGTCTCAAAGTATGGTAAGCAAACTGGAATACACCCTCTAATAGAGTATCAAGTAGCTAGCTGGGGTTTTCAGCTTCAAGGGCTCATAAGTTCATACAGTCACTTCTGCTTGTTCCTCATCTCTACCACAGGAAGACAACCAAGATGATGGGCTCTTTCTTCTGTATGAGAGACTTGCATCTTTCCTAGTCCCCCTACCCCATCTCTTAAGCTATCCACTTGCACCTCTTGGTCAGGTAAGTATCAGGTACGCTTTACCTTGGCGGTGGTTCATTCCTCGTGTACTGGGTAACTTTGGTATCTCAGACTACATACCTTATAGACACTGGCTACTCTCTCGGTAATATGGACTTTCCTACTCTGGAGAGGTAATAAGGGTCAGCATAGCTTAAATAGGGCACTTCTCCAGGATACTTTGTCCTAAAGTAAGGATCACTTAAAGAGAGAGCATCATTCTTCTCATCCCCCTCGTTGGTTCATCTTTCCAAGGATCATTAGGAGCAGTCTCGGCATTTGGACTCTTCATAAATCAATCTCACCTAGCATCCTTTAAACAACTCGGAGTCCCAAAATGGTAGAAGTTTCTCATTAGAGGTAAAAAAGGTAGAGACTGGTAGATTAAAGATCCCTTCATTTGGCATAGTCTTCTGTGGAATTGGTAAGTCCTTCCACATCTCAGATAACTTGTTGATAACTTTGCACCATTGGATGTAAGGATCCTGCTGAGAAGGTGTGGTTTCAGGTGCACCTGGGTCTCCTTGTTGCACTTTAGCTATTAATAGCTACCCCACTTCTACTCAGTAAGTCATTAACCGATCCCATGGTTAGGAGCATCCCTAAGACTTCTTTGGTGGCTGGGTGACGAATATAGCTTCTTTTCTCAATCCGAAATCATGTCCGATCAACAGCTAACATGGATCCTCTAATCCCCTTTTCGCTTCTTACCTTCATTCTCAGTAATGTTATCTAGATCGTAGGTTAGGTCATATTCAGGGATTCTTCATAGGTGGAAAGCATATTGATCAATTCGGTCAAAGAAAGGACGCCCCGGCCCGGAGGACCAAGGGCCCCCCGGTCCTTGGGCCCGTAGGGGTTCCCAATAAACCCCTCAGCAGTCGTATTATGGAATACCTTATCTGTTTAGTAATTAAGATTAGCAGGTTAATCTGTTTCTTAATCCCTGTCTTCTGTAGGAGTTCATTCCCATATCATTGCTTATTAACTTGGTTAGCTTCATCAGTAAGGAAATAGGTTGAATAGGTATCTTCCTGTTTGATAGCTTCTTGACAATAGTACTTGGAATGCATCTGTTCATAATACTCCCTGCCTCATCGATCCTTCTTCTTGTTCTCAGGTTTAGCAAGTCGATCTTGCTCTTTTCCCAATTCTTCTTTAAACCTTACTTGATACTCTTCCTCTGTTTCCCCCTCTAATCGATCTAACTTAAATTCCTTGCCATCTTCATGCTGAAAGACCGAGCCTAAGGGATAGAGTATATCCTTCTCTTCACTGAGCTTACCAAATTCTCCTCTAACCTTAACACTCCGAGCTTTCTGATATCTTTGATCTAAAGTACCATCAAAGGGGAATTCAACACTATCTTCCCACTCCACAATGATCGGATCTCATCCTTCCAGAACCTGTTCAAAATCAGTATAGTCTCTTGGTTGGGCTCCCATTGGTTGATATCCAGTTTCAGTAGAGTTAGTAACCCCTCTCACAATCTCATTAGGAGAAATAGCTGTTTGTTTCCTAAAGCCACCTCACCTACGGTCCCCCTTGGCCCCAGGACGGGTCCTCGGGCCAGGGGTGGGACCTACGGTGGGCGAGAGGAAGAAAGTAAGTTCCTAATATCAGGCATTCGTAAGAAGATACCTATTGATCTTATCCTTGGTAAAGATAGCCATTATTTACCTCCTTTTACAACATGTTTAATAAAGTCAATATCCGTTTCAATCTTGTCAATCTTGGTTTCCATCTTTCATCTCTTATGATTTCACCAATTTCCTTAGCGAAAACCTCTTCCGTCATATTGGTACTGTGAATAACATATCTGTTTCTATCGTACCATCTTCTAGCATCTTCCCCTTCTTTAGGAGGCCTCGGCCCCCGGACGAGGGCCCGTGGTCCGAGACCGAGGCTCTGGAAAGATGCATTCTCCTTGAACCATCTTGGTGATTTTACTGAATAGGTACAACATCGATGAAGTGCTCAAAGTCGTTTATCTGTTTGTAAACTCACATCTCAGGACGAGGAGTTCTTCTAAGGACCCTACGGGCCCAAGGACCGGGGGCCCTTGGTCCTCCGGGCCGGGGTAGCTCATTTTCGTTGACCAATTTCTTCAAGAATTGAATCGTAGGAGTCTTCGCAGGATAATCGAAGGAGAGAGCATCTAGACTGGTATTAAGTCTTCTGAGGAGCCTTTCGGACATCAACCATTTACCTTGTTCTCTCATAATATCCTCAACCTGGTGAGCCTCTCGTTAATGTCTCCTATCTCGTTGGTTAACCTACAAGTGGAACTCCTCACGGCCTCTTCTATGGTCCTATTATCGTTAGGTAGATAGTTTCTAATTGCGGAGAGAAGGTTTAGACCCGTTGCAATGTAGATAGGGTAGAACCGGTGGAAAGAGGTACTATTGAATTCTCTGGCACCTGGGGAATTTGGTTAGAAATGGGTTCCTGAGAATAGGTTTCTCACGGCGATTACGTTGAAGGCAAAGTTCGCGAGAGAGATTAATGTGTTCGTAGACATTTTGGTCTTAGTTGTTGAAGGGAGAAAGATAGCTGATTTATATGAGTGAGAATTTGAGGGCGTAAAATCCTTTGTGATAGATGAGGTATTGTTTATCCTCTTGTTTACCTAAAACAGTCATGTAGCGCCAAGTATAAGGATTTCCAAATGAGATTATCACAAAGCAAGATAATGACATCAATTATGACTAATTTGGGTGATAAGGAATGTTGATCTAAGATAAGGAAGTGAAACCATTGAATATGGATATTTAGAAGAACTGGAGATTTGATGATCTAAGTTAGATGTTGTTAATCTGTGTGACCATGATAAGGGGCATTTTAATGAGAGATATGTACTCTAGGAGAGGAAATGGGTTAAAAGAGTATGTATCAGAATGATGGTTATTTAATCATGGAGAATCAAAGGAAAAAGAAGAAGGCAAATAAGGCAACCGCAGCAGGATAACCATCTACTAAATTCAGATCAGAAAATGACTATAGGTAAGGGGATTAAAACCTACTTCACCAAACAGTCATTTAAGTTCTACATCAAGACGGGCGGAAGCTCCATTGCCTCAAACGGTAGCGGGTTAATACCACATGCTACTTGGGTTAGGTTCCACAGCTTATCTTTGATGCTCCGAGAGCTCGTAAGCTTTTCTCTGTTACCCTTTTAACCCAATCTCTTCCAACCTGCAGACTACTTGTGGAGTAGGGGGAATCCCCTAGCTCAATGCTCCAGCCAATCACGAGACGCAATGCTCTTCACGAGGCTTATGTCCACCGCAGCCTAACACGGAGTTAGGGGTTTCCAGAGGTTAGCTTAGAGAAGCTAGGGGGTGTCTTCTTTCAACACTCTTTGCCTTACAAGGTTTCCGCGCCCCGACCCATTACTATAACCAATGATTACTCTTGTCGGCCTGTTGTTTACCAGACGTCTGTTAGCGCTGAAAGGAAGGATCTCCCTCAAAACGAAGCTTCAAAGGTAAAGTGGCTTGGCATATTGACTTTCGCTCATCTCCACTGACCCTAGGGTTAAGTTGGAAGAGGACTCCCCCGTCCCTTCTACCTGAGCCGCCTTAGGCAAGCAGAAGAGAGCTGGGGGAGTTGCCAGAGTAGCTTTTGTTCATCAAATCTAGGAGTCAGACCTCATAATTCCATTCTTTAAACGACCTCAAGGCGGCTCCATTCAAGAACTTAAGGAATTACTTACCTTCGTCTTCAATTCTCTAAACTTACCTCACCCCTGCGGCTGCGTACTATGCCGCAGCAGCCCTAGGACCCCCCGGTCCCCTTGGCCCCAGGACGGGTCCTCGGGCCAGGGGTGGGACCGTAGGTGGCTCTGGTTGGCTTATCCTCAAAATGCTGGGAATTCAAGGAACCAATCGCTGAGGATATCTGGCAAATTCTGAAGTCATAAAGTACGAACTTCTAGACACACCCCCACCCCTTGGGTCATTGGAGATTTAAGGGGAGGTATCTTAAATGGATTTGACCTGGGGGGGCCCAAAGGGCCGATTTATACGTTCAGGGGCAGATTCCTCTACCCCTACCTTGCTACAACTTAACAGGAATCGCCGGCTCTGGCTAACCAGACAGAGGCCCGTAGCAAGGGAAAGAGGATTACCTCTACTCTTACTAGAGTATATCTGGCTTCGAACAGTTCCGACTTTCCCCGCCTGATGGACAGTAAGTGCGCTCCCAAAAGGATGTTTCACCGCGGCGTGCTGATCCGTGATTACTAGCAATTCCTTCTTCATGTAGACGAATTTCAGTCTACAATCCGAACCATTATCTTCAGTTTTGGGGTTCCCTCCGGTTCACACCATTGCCTCCCATTGTTAAAGAATTTGTGGCACGTTACTATAGCCCACTCCATAAGGGCCATGAGGGCTTGTCGTCGTCCCCTTAACCAGCCTTATTGGCTAGTACCCTGCTAGAAATTTGATAGTTTAACTAACAAGAGGGGTTTCGTACATTAGCGGAATTAACCTGATGTCTCACGATATGAACTGCTCGACAGCCATGTAGCACCTGTGCTAGCATACAAGGAGTGGTGAGGTTCTTCGCGGGGTATCGATTTAAACAACATGCTTCACTGCTGGTCTTCAGGGCCGTCTAGACGTTTGGGTTTCAAAGTTGCCTTCATACTCCCCAGGCAGGAAGCTTAATGCCTTCGCTTCTAGGGTGAGAGCTTACCCTGCCTCCCGAAGGTCGCAAGGGTCCCAACCTATAGCCTCCATCGTTTAAGGTGTGGACTACGAGGGTATCTAGTTGAGATAGGTAGGCCCTTGCGGGCTTCCCCCCTCTCAGAACCGTACGTGCGACTTTCACCGCATACGGCTCAAGCATAAAAGACGCAATTATTAAGGGTTCTAATTTAGAATTGCTACCTCCACCAGGCGAGGCTGGGACAAGGGTTAGCCTTGTATCCTAGGAACCCACCCTAAGCGGTATATTTAGATAGCCACTCTTCATATTCCGTCTTTTACACCCTTGCATAAGTCAGCCAGCTTTCACTGTAGGTTATACACCCTATCTCTCCCATTACAGAAGAGCCTTCGCTTTTTATGCTGTCCTCTACCCACTGGCCGATAAACCAAATCGCTTTAATTCCTCCTCTCTCTCAAGAGGAGACCATTGGGCTTACCCAGTTCCATCAGAAACACGTCTAGCCTCCCTTAGGTTCCAACTTTGATTCGTAAGCTATAGGTCCATCTATGTATAACCGAGAACTCGTTACACATCCAAATTACAAACCTTTATTTACGCTGGTTCGATCTCTCTAACCTTAGGAGGCAGCCCGACTCCTTGTCAGGAGGTTACCCTAAAGCTTTACACAAAACCGTTACCGGAAGGAGGGTGAACCACCCTATCTTGCATATTTAGGTGGGCTATTGCCAGATGGAAAGCAATGAGGTATGATACCCCAATGTTTCTTTTAGCTTTGCTGGTCGCACATCCTCTTCGCTCCCCACACTTTCGTCGTCTAAGCGTCAGTGGTTACTTAGGATATGGCCTTCGCCGTAGCGGTCCTCCAGGGATCATCGGATTCTATCCCTACTCCTGGAGTTCCCTGATCCCCCCATAACACTCTAGCTCGCAAGTTGTAAGTTCCCCTTGGCCGCCTTCGGCCCCCTGGTCCTCGCCCACCTAACCGTACGGTCCCAAGGACGGTGGGCCCCCCCTACGGGCCCAAGGACCGGGGGCCCTTGGTCCTCCGGGCCGGGGGTGGTACCTCCGGCCGCCCTGGCCGGACCCCTGGCCCGAGGACCCAGGGGGTCCTGGGGCCAAGGGGGGGGGGTGGCAAAGTAGGCACCGGAGTTCAGTTTACCTTTACGGGCAACCTACAGACACTCTAGGCCCATTTAAGACGGATAACGCTAGCCCCCCTCGTATTACCGCGACTGCTGGCACGAGGTTGGTCGGGACTGATGGGAGAGTTTACTCATTATGCTCCTCTCCGGTAGGGTTTGTACGGGATTAGGTAAGACCCTTCTAGTTGGCTGGATCAAGGTTGCCCTCATTGTCCAATATTCCTCACTGCTGCCGAGCATTCCTCGGGTGACCCTTGTTTCAGTGCCACTGTGGTTGGCCGTTCTCTCAAACCAACTATGCATCATAGACTTGGTAGGCCGTTACCACCACCAACTATCTATTACAGCCGGGGGGGTCCTCCGGGCCGCCCCGGCCGTAGGACCAAGGGCCCTCCGTCCTTGCCCTCTGCCAGACAGGCTACTCCGTAGTCTGCGGCAGAGGGTTGGGCCGAAGGGGGCAGGACCGAGGGGGTCCTCGGGCCAGGGGTCCGGCCTGGGCTCACCCCGTGGGTGCCGTCTGCCAGACCCCTCTGCTGCAGACTACGGAGTAGCCTGTCTGGCAGAGGGCTCCGTCCGGCTTGACAGGGCAGGGCATATGGCAAAAGAACGCCAGCTGTTTATCTTCATATGACTTGCATGTGTAACCCACTAGATAGCGTATTCCTGAGCCACGTCTAAGCTCTTACAATACAGTAGGTCATAGTCTAAACGATCTATGACGGGTTCAATCTATCAGATCCCCAAAAAGGTGGGGGCACCGAGGGGTGTTTTGGTTGAATCTAGTTAAGAACCAAACAGAATCACAAGGAATAAGAAAAGAGATAAGGTAGGGTTTAGCTAACCCTCCCCCCGGTCTTGGAACCAAGGGCTTCAAGTCGGGGGGGGGGCATATAGCCCCACTCGGTAAGCCATTGAAGAAGTAATGTAAGGTTTCACAAGGTGCTGTACCTTTAGGTAACTCTCGTTTGGGGACTCGAGATTTTATACTGATTTTTGGCTCTATCAGCAATAACCCGAGTAGACTCAATACCAAAATTATGCCAAAAGAATGGAGCGCAAACGATCAACCTCCGCTGTGGTGAATGAATCCGTATAGATTTCTATTGCTCCTTGAGTCTTATTATAATGGCAATCTCCGGAAAGCCAATAAGCCATAGCAATAGGAGTTAAAAGGTTACTGATGTTAGCTGGAATAACTTGGATCTTTTTCCCATCCTCATTTCGGTACCATTGCTCAGTAAAGAAGGGCATAGTGAAGGTATCGAAAGCATACCATTTACGCCCATCTTTATGGCAATACAGACGAGGAGGACGGAGCCCTCTGCCAGACAGGCTACTCCGTAGTCTGCAGCAGAGGGGTCCCTACAATACCAAGAGGGGCGAAAAGATCCCACAGCAACTGAACGAAGGTTCCGTCCTTTGCAGGATTCGCAACTGAGCGTCGGTACATCCCCCCTCCGGCCCCCCCTACGGGCCCAAGGACCGAGGGGGTCCTCCGGGCCGGCTGCGGCATAGTATGCAGCCGCAGGGGCTGGTCCAAGCCCTTGGTTCCAAGACCGGGGGGGGGGCCGAAGGGTCGCCGAGAGCCCTCCCAGTAATTACCTCTTGGATATAAGGGGTATCACGTATTGCCGTTTTCGCTGCAGCCGAAAGGTAATGGCGGAATAAGACAAAGGTGGCTAGCATTTGAGTTAAATATTGCGAAACTTCACTTTTTAGGTGGAAAAATAACAGCGGACTTCACCGCTGAGGCGTCTAGATTCGTAGTCAGCACAGAAAGTAATCCGTGAATTTCGAGAGTGTGATGCCACTAAATAGCGTTCAACCGGAGTCACGTCTGAGCTCTTAGCTTATCATTAATGTCTAAAGGATCATTAATGGGTTAAATCTATGGAATCGCTGCGGATATTCTAATAAATTCAGAGACCAAAAAGTAGAACTGATAGACACAAGGATTGGTTTCCTCAAAATACCATCTCCCTGGCCCGAGGACCCGTCCTGGGGCCAAGGGGGACGGAGGGCGTCCTACGGCCGCCCGGCCGGAGGTACCACCCCCGGCCCGGAGGACCAAGGGCCCCCGGTCCTTGGGCCCGTAGGGGGGGCCCACCGTCCTGGGACCGTAGGTGGGTGGACCAAGGGCCCAGGGTCCTAGGGCCAGGGGTGGTTCCAAGACCGGGGGGGGGGCCTATGCCGATGAACCACTTCCCCTTGGGGTTATCCCCGGCTGCTTCGCAACCACCCTTGCCTTCCGACATTGTCCGGGCCAGACTGGGGATTCACTCATGGGTTCGGCTGATACGCCAACGTTAAGCGTATGCCATGTTCGAGAGGTCTTAAATTAGGCTTCCGGGTAATCTAGGGCACTCTTACGATTTCTCTGCCTGCAAGTATTCTACTCAGGGGCTCCTTTAACTCCTTCCATCCTCCTTCTCATACGCTCCCGAACTCCTAGGCTAGGTAGGATTCCTATTCATATTCCTTCCTGCTTGGATGGCTGGTCTTTCCCCACACCTCTGGTCCCAACCCCTCTGCTGCAGACTACGGAGTAGCCTGTCTGGCAGAGGGCTCTGCCCTGGCCCGAGGACCCCCTCGGTCCTGGGGCCAAGGGGGACGGGGGGCCCTTGGTCCCCTTCGGCCCAAGTAGGAGGGCCCTTGGTCCTACGGCCGGGCTCCGGCCGGAGGTACCACCCCCGGCCCGGAGGACCAAGGGCCCCCGGTCCTTGGGCCCGTAGGGGGGGCCCACCGTCCTGGGACCGTAGGTGGGCCGATTCGACAGGGTGCCAGTTGAGCCTGTTTCACCGGTGAACCTCCAACGGTCTTAGTTTCCCGTCAGACTAATGTTTAGTCCTAAGAAAGAACCAATTATGCGAGAGTTATGAATATTCTTGTTATAAAACGTTGAAGCAGTTGAGGAAGAAGTCTCTTGGAAGCTAAGTAGATCAAGACAGATAGCAGGATCAGACCAAAAGACAGCTGGTTTACAAAGTAAAAAGGAACTAGTTGAGGCATCAAACACTACCTGATTGTTTGGTTTCCTATACGACGTCGTCGCCGAGAGTTTACCGCACCACTCCACTTCCGAACCTACCCTTTGTCGCTCCACAGTCTTGAAACGGTTTGGAGGAACAAGCCAACACTAACCATAATCCCAACTATTTTGAAGATGGCCACGATAACATGATGAGCAGATTATGCCCCGTAGTTCAGATTCCTACATACTGTCTATGGCTATAACTCAAATGGGGTATATTTATTGGTAGCATACTGGACTACCTTTTGGGGTTGCTAATTGCTATAGAACCCCGGAGTCTGTAGAAGGCGACTATGATAGCTAAGCCTATAGCACTTTCAGCTGCCGCAACCGCGATTACGTAGATTCCAAAACCCTGGGCCAATATATCCGAAAAGGTATAGGAGCTCAATAAGAGCAAGAGAGCAACTGCAAGGAGCATAAGCTCCAGACAGAGCAACATGAGAACCAGATTTTTGCGGTTTACTATGAAACCCATCATACCTATCAGGTACAATATCAGAGAAAAGAACATTTGAGTGAGTTTTTAGATCTTACTTCTAAAGGTTAGTTTGTCTGTTTAACAAGCTGCTGTAAGCTAAGAGGGGGATCCCTAATAAGACAATAGCGGAGGAGGGAAAAGAAACAATAACTCAAGGCAGAAGACCTCACCTCTCTATACCCCTCCCTTTTGAACCTTTCTGACCACCTCGTCCAAGACCGGGAGGGGCTACCCCTAAATAGACCTAGGAGGGCTTATCCCCCATTTGGCCTTTCTGATATTACCCCCCTCATACATACCCTCCCTCACACTGGACACCGGTACTTTGAAGTTGAGATTAAACACCACCCACCTGGGACAGAGTCCACAGGGACATAGTAATGATAGATAATAAATGATAAAGGCAAGGAAAATAGAAACTAATTGGGACAAGTACAACATTACTGAGAGCAATAACTCTCATTTGACAACAGGAGCATTCATAATGGCATACGCTAGATCTTATTTATCAACATAGTAGAATTCAAACAGAAGAGCGGATATACCATTCTTCTACGGCCACTCCCTTCGGCCCAACCCCTGGCCCGAGGACGCCCTCGGTCCTGGGGCCAGGGGTTGGGACCTAGGTGGGGGAGGACCAAGGGGGCCGGAGGGGCCATAAAGCAGGTCTTTCGGATCGGTAAGATTTGAACTTACAATCTATCGGACCCAAACCGATCGTCTTACCTTTAGACTACGATCCGCGTAGAACTCCTTGGAAGGACCAGAGTGGGGCAATTGGTGTTTTTAATCTAGTTAACTACCAAACAGGAATCAAGAGAGAGGGGGTGACAGGTTTAAAGGTCTAGACCCCTTTGGGCTCTAATGCCTACGGCGCCAGGCCCGGTACGGAGGGGTCACAGGCCCCCCGTGGGTCCGGCCAAGCCCTTGGTCCCTCAGGCCGCCCTGGCCGGACCCCTGGCCCGAGGACCCGTCCTGGGGCCGGAGGGGGGGGGTTGGCCCCGCCGTTGGCCCTGGTCAACTCCGTAGGCGGAGGACTCCCCTACTGGGTAAACCTTGCGGTTTATGAAATCCAGTTTAGAGTCATACCCAGGACAAAAAATAAGAGAGATCTGACTGATAGGTCGGAGACAACAAACATAGGTTCTATAGCGGAAAAGGAGGGAGTTGAACCCTCAAGGACCATTTAGTCCCATAACTTAGCAGGTTATTGCCTTAACCCATTCGGCCACTTTTCCTAAAACCCTACGGGCCCAGGACCCCCTGGGTCCCCTTCGGCCCAACCCCTCTGCTGCAGACTACGGAGTAGCCTGTCTGGCAGAGGGCTCTGCCCTGGCCCGAGGACGCCCTCGGTCCTGGGGCCAAGGGGGACGGAGGGCGTCCTACGGCCGCCCGGCCGGAGGTACCACCCCCGGCCCGGAGGACCAAGGGCCCCCGGTCCTTGGGCCCGTAGGGGGGGCCCACCGTCCTGGGACCGTAGGTGGGTCCGGGCCGGGG
>WNFZ01003403.1_pt1 | contig 14904 bp, 10 predicted proteins | sample 5400081 | NCBI WGS metagenome assembly WNFZ01 (sample SAMN13153365, study PRJNA577476) | soil metagenome | isolation source: 80 cm soil or saprolite under grassland replicate 1 | place: USA:California | collected 2016-06-15 | reverse complement strand
TGCTCGCCTTCGACCCGAACGTGGTTGTTTTTGACATGGGAGCTTTGGAAGCCGAATCTTTACTTGCCTAGATGTTTCGTGATAGACAAATAGGCTAGATTTTCTGGGATACAAACAAGTAAATATGCAAGTTTGGCCGGCATTCCCCTGTCGGAATGGCGGAGCGCGCTGGTATGAAGAAACCTAGTTGTCCACTGGAGAGGATACCATGGCAACATCGTCTGGTTGGATCTACAGATTTTGTTCCAAACCGTTCCTGCGGGGAGCTTATTAACAAGCAAAACTCGGGGTATCTACATCGTACCGAGCACGTCGAAGACATGCACCTTATGGTCAGACACCCTTACAGAGTACCGCAGAATTAGGTAAACTCTCAGCTTGAATTTTAGCCTACAAACCCATTCAAAAAGTTTACTTACGCATGAAGAATATACGTGAGACAAGCGGTAGTAAAGCCCTACGAGAGATTAATCAAACAATTTCAGCTATGACTTGGAGTGTTAACCGCTGGATGGATCATACTGGCAACTACATTCATGCGGATGCACTTAAGGAAAAAACTCAACCTGGGAGATAAGAACATGGAAGTTTTACGAAAAATATGGCAGACTTGGAAACGGATCGGCCAATTCATCGGCGATCAAATTGGTCGGGTAGTCTTAACAGTGTTCTACTTTACATTGTTCATGCCGTTTGCTTTGGGTGTACGGTTTTTTGGGGACCCACTCGCAATCCGTCCGCTAAGCCGAGCAAAATGGTTGGAACGCAGAACGCAGGACCTGACTCTCGATGATTCACGGAGGCTTTTCTAATGTACATCTTGGGTATATCTTGCTACTATCACGACGCAGCTGCGGCTTTGTTAGAAGACGGTGTGTTGGTGGCTGCCGCTGAGGAAGAGCGCTTCAGCCGTATAAAGCACGATTACGGCTTTCCCAGTCAAGCCATTGATTTCTGCCTGCGCCAAGCCGGGATTACAGGCCACGACCTGGACTATGTGGTCTTCTGTGAGAAGCCGCTGCTGAAATTTGAGCGGATCTTGATGACTACACTGCAGACTTTCCCCCAGTCCTGGGGCGTATTCCGAGAGTCAATGATCACCTGGTTCAACGACAAGCTTTGGATCAAGAGCCACATTCTGACCAAGCTGAACATCCCGGATGAGAAACTACTCTTCGTCGAGCATCATCTGAGCCACGCGGCGAGTGCCTTTTTCTGTGCACCTTATGAGGATGCGGCAATCCTTACCGTGGATGGTGTAGGCGAATGGACCACGACCACCGTCGGAAAAGCCACTGCGGACTGGGATGGAAGAGGCAAGAATCATATCGAACTGTTCAACGAACTAAAGTTCCCCCATTCCATCGGCCTGCTGTATTCGGCGTTCACAGCCTTCCTGGGTTTCCAGGTCAATGAAGGGGAATATAAGGTGATGGGAATGTCGCCCTACGGGAAACCGACAAGGATGGACGACGTTTACAAACTCCTTGAGGTGGGCAACGATGGTAGCTTCCGCCTGAATATGGAATATTTTTCCTTCCACCAATCCACGACCCAAACCTTCAGCAGAAAATTCGTGGATCTTTTTGGTGCGCCGCGAAAACACGAATCCGAATTTTATACGCCCACCACTCACCCCAAAAAGAATCATCCGAATTGGGATACCAAGACCGCCGAAATCAACCAGTATTATGCCGATATTTCTGCCAGCATCCAAACGGTAACGGAAGAGATCATGCTCAAAATGGCGCGGTACGCCTATGAGCAGACCGGGCTCAAGAGGCTGTGTATGGCCGGGGGCGTCGCCCTGAACTCCGTAGCCAATGGTCGCATTTTGCGCGAGACCCCGTTCGAGGAAGTTTATATACAGCCGGCGGCCGGCGACTCCGGAGGCGCTTTAGGTGCGGCCCTTTACGCTTATCATGTCCTATTAGGCAAACCCAGGAAATTCGTCATGGAACACGCCTATTGGGGCCAGTCTTATTCTGACCAGGAAACGAAAACCGCTATTGAAGCTACTGGTCGCTCCTACCAGTGTATAGAAGATCCCGAGCGCCGGGCACAGATGATGGTAGATGACATGCTGGCTGGCAAAGTCATCGGCCTCTTCCAGGGGCGCTTCGAATGGGGACCGCGGGCATTGGGTAACCGCTCCATCATGGCCGATCCGCGCCGGGCGGAGATGAAGGACATCGTCAACGCGCGCATCAAGTTTCGAGAGCCGTTCCGTCCCTTTGCTCCAGTGATTCTGGAGGAGCGCGCGAGTGAATTCTATGCCGGCCTGGAGAAATCAACCCGAAACTATCCCGTGCGGTATATGCTGATGGTCTATCCGACAAGGGATGGGTGTGGCGATAAAATCCAGGCTGTGACCCACGAAGGAGGCACAGGCAGGATCCAAACGGTGCAACGCGACATCAACCCACTGTATTACCGGAGCGTAGAGTTGTTCGGCGAGGCGACTGGGGTACCGGTCTTGCTGAACACCAGCTTCAACTTGCGGGGCGAACCCATCGTCACCACACCCGCGAATGCCTTGAACACGTTTAGCAAAAGCGATATCGACACAGTTTATATAGATAACTTTGTGGTTAGAAAGTGAGGATGACACATGAAAAATTTTTTCCGTAGTATGTCTTTAAATGTAGGCATCGTTGGGCAGCTTCTGAATTTCCTGTGGCAGCGCAAGCTTTGGTGGCTGATCCCAATGGTTGTTGTCCTGCTGGTCTTTGGATTATTGCTCATCTTTGCTTCAGCCTCTGGGATCGGCCCGTTTATTTATACACTGTTTTGATGATTTCACAGTTCTGACAGGCCTGGGCTGCTGCTTCGGCATGCACAAATTTGCGGTAAGCTACCACAAAGTGCTTGGCCGATAGTGGAATTTGCCTGATCGGATTGTGTGGCCATTCGACCGTGATAGGAGAGGCATCCTTGATTCGCGGGTTGTCTCTCTTATCATAGGTATCTTGGTTCAATCAAGCTTGTAGGTGGCACTGTGGTAACTTCAAAGGCTTTGTTTGAATTTCTAGAGCATTCTGCAGGAATCGATCCGGATAAAACCGCGGTCATCGAACCTGGCCAGGGCTCGATCACGTATGGTGAACTCAACGCACTTGCTAATCAACTACGCGATCGACTTTACCACATTGGAGTTTGCCGCGGAGATCGCGTCGGGATTTATCTGCATAAATCTATCGATTCTTTGGCAGCTATTTTTGGGATATTAAAGACTGGCGCTGCTTACGTTCCTGTCGATCCAGGCGCCCCGGTTTCCAGGAATGCTTATATCCTCTCTGACTGCCAGGTGAAGGCAGTAGTCATAGAAAATTGCTTTGTGAATGACTTAGCCCCTGAATGGGCTGCCAAGGGGGAAAGTTCCTACTTCTTAATATTGGACCGTACAGGCGGGGGCAAATATATCAAAGAGATGTTAGATCAAGCCCAGGCGAGTATGTCAATCTCACCAGGGGATAGTGTCGACCCTTCTCTTGACGATCTTGCTTATATTCTTTACACTTCGGGTTCCACCGGCAAGCCTAAAGGGGTCATGCTCACCAATCGAGCGGCGATCAGTTTTGTCGATTGGTGTTCAGAGGCTTTTGGACCTGATCCCAACGATCGTTTCTCTTCCCATGCGCCTTTTCACTTTGACCTTTCCATCCTGGACGTCTATCTGCCCATTAAACATGGCGCCTCGCTGGTCCTGATCTCTGAGGAAATCGGGAAAGATCCTGTTCGTTTGGCTTCAACGATTTCAGAGAGCAATATCACGATTTGGTATTCGGCGCCCTCTATCTTGAGTTTCTTAGCCCAGTACGGGAGGTTAGAACGATACGATTATTCCAATCTCCGGACGGTGCTATTTGCCGGTGAAGTTTTTCCAGTCAAGCATCTTCGCGCGCTCAAGAAACTGCTTCCAAATCCTCGATATTTTAACCTTTACGGTCCGACGGAAACTAACGTTTGTACATTTTATGAAATTCCCGATGTCATCCCGGAAGACAGAACGAATCCCTTTCCTATTGGAAAAGCGTGCTCCAACTACCAGATCGGAATCTTTGATGAGCTGGGTAGGGAAGTACCGTCTGGCCAAGAAGGAGAGTTATGCGCGAGTGGGGCGGGAATGATGATCGGTTATTGGAACCTGCCTGAAAAAACAGCGAACGCTTTTCTGGTTGATGCCTCAGGCAACAAATGGTACAAAACAGGGGATATTGTATCCGAGGCGCCGGATGGAAATTATATATACGTTGCCCGGCGAGATCGGATGGTGAAGAAGAGGGGTTACCGTATTGAGTTAGGTGAGATCGAGGCAGGTTTATATCGCCATCCAGCTATCAAAGAAGCTGCAGTGGTCGCTTTGCAGGATGATGATGGAGTAAAAATTAGAGCCTTCGTCAGTCATCACGAGGATAACCGTCCTTCGATCATTGAGTTAAAACAATTCTGCGCACAAAACCTTCCCCCCTACATGGTGCCTGACCTCTTTTCTTTCTTAGACTTTCTCCCGAAAACATCTACAGATAAGATCGATTACCAGAAACTTAAGGAGTCCTCCTCAATGGAGTCGTAGCCTCTTCCAGAGGAGGCAACTCGATTGGCCGTTTTGATGCGGGTGGATTGTAAATGAATTCCTTACTCCCTAGCCTAGACAGACCGCGTACAGTAGCCATTCCCCACGGAAACGAAAGAGATGGTATCGCTGAGGTAATATCAGACGAGCTCGATGCACTGGGTTATCAACCTGTGCATTTTCAAATTGGCTCTCTCATACCTGAAAAAGCCGAAGTGGTTTTCTCTTTTGGTCCATACGGAAAGTTCTTAACTATCCCACGCCAATTAGCCAAAATGCATCCGGACCAGAAGCCAATTTTCGTCCATTGGAATACCGAGGGAATCCCTGATCCGAGGATTCCCTGGAAAATCATGAGCTCAATCGCCGGATGGCGTTCCTGGCTGGGGACGGTCCAGGATTCTCGAAACGGTTCTGCAAGAATACCCGGAACCGAAAGGCTGTTCTCTCTAAACGAATCCCGGATGTTGCGTTTTCGTTACCTTGGAGATTACTATTATGCACATCGTAGAGGTTGGTTAGATATCTTTGCTGATACATCGGAGATCTATGCCGATATACACCGCCGACATGGGTTACCAACGATTGTCGCACATTGGGGAGCAACACACCAATGGTACAAAGATCTGGGTTTGACACGAGATATCGATGTTCTGTGGATGGGAACGCGAGGCACAAAAAGACGCAGCACAATATTAGACCGGGTGCGAAGAGAACTTGAGGCCAAGGGGGTTCGAATGCATGTAGCTGACGGAAAAGAGAACCCATTCATCTTCGGTGATGAGCGCATTTATTACCTGAATCGATCCAAAATCACCCTCAATATTACCCGCACCTGGTACGATGACAACTTTTCCCGGATTGCTCTGGCAACCCCAAACCGCTCATTAATCGTTTCAGAAATGATGCTCCCCCACTGTCCAAGTTTTATCGCAGGAATACATTACGTGTCTGCCCCGGTCGAAAAACTTGCCGAGACGATTCTATACTATTTGGATCATGAAGCAGAAAGATTAAGTATTGTCGACAATGCTTATCATTTGGTCACAACCAAACTTGTATTCCGGGAAAGTATCAAGTCAATCATGGATGCTGTAAACCAGGTGTATCAATCCATCCTTCCAATCGATCATAGGCCAATTCCAGATATTTATAACCTACCGGGCTGACAACATCTAATAGTCTTTGAACTTTGGCAGGAAAAGCTTCTATCGTTTAAGTAAATTTCTAACTCGTGAAAAATGGTTGAAGGCTATTCCTGTTTGAAACTCCCTCACAAAAAAGTGTAGAACTTTGGATGAAAAAAAATGCGGATATTATTTCTCACCAACTTTTATCTGGTTGATGGCTCGGGCGGAGAAGAGCAATCGTGTCAGCAAGTGGTGGAAGGCTTACAGCAACGAGGTCATACTACGCTAGTTTTGACGAGCATGCATGGTACCAACAATGTGCCTGTGGAAGCAGATGGAACCTACCGATCCTTATACCTGGAAGTGGACTTGGTACCCTGGCGGCATAGCATAACCTTTTTTACCAAGAGAAAGGCAAGGGAAAAGCATAATTTACAATGCTTTGAGCGCGTACTCGAGCAGTTCGAACCGAACATTGTCTTCATTTGGGGTATGTGGAATCTGCCCAAGTCGCTGCCGGTTTTAGCAGAAGCCAGGTATCCGGACAAAGTCATCTATCGATTTGCCACATACTGGCCAACCTTAGCCAGTCCACACGAATTCTATTGGCATGCCCCCGGGCGCAAATGGTATAGCCGGATTCCTAAGCGGATATTAGGCTATTTCGCTCTGGCGATGCTGGCCAACGAGGTTCAGCAGTATCCTTTGACTTTTAAACATGCCGTCTGTGTGAGCGCTGCATCTCGAAATGTCCTGGTAAAGGCCGGTATCCCCCTTTCGAACGCTCGAATCATATATACCGGTCTCGACGTTAATAAGTACTTGAATGGCGAACAGCATCAGCGAGGCCATGACGACCGTAGCCTTAATTTGCTTTACGCAGGCCGGCTAACTTCCGACAAGGGCATTGACACCGCCATCGAAGCGATGACGAAACTGATCTTCGCTCACGGCCAGCGGGAAATTAGATTGAGCCTGGCAGGTTCCGGCTCCACAGAGTACGAAAACCACTTGCGTTTCATTGTAAACCAGGCAGGGCTTACCGATTATGTGTCGTTCTTGGGGTGGGTACCACCTGAGGAAATGCCTGGGTTGCTGCGTAAATTCGACGTGCTTTTGCTGCCATCTATCTGGCCGGAGCCCTTTGCGCGGGTGTTGTTGGAGGGCATGATTTCGGGTTTAGTGGTCGTGGCTACATCAACTGGAGGGACACCTGAGATTGTTTTAGACAGTGAAAATGGGTTGCTATTCACGCCAGGTAATCCTGAAGATTTAGCTCAGAAGATCGGTCGACTTGTGGATGACCCTGAGTTACGTAGAAAGCTGGCAAAAGCTGGTAAGCAAACCATCATGGAAAGATTTACCGTGACAAAAATGATGGATGAGATTGAGAGCTTTCTCCAGGATGTCGCACGTGTTTCGACCACGGAGACAACCGGCCAATTGGAGCCCATTCAGAACTCCAGCTAACCAGGTAGGCTGCCTGGCTTCCGATACAGTAGATATATATCACATCATCTAGAGAAGGCACAATATTGAAGTCATTACCAACGACTAGCGTTATCATTCCCACCTACAATCGCAAGGACTCACTGCTGCGATCGCTTGATAGTCTGGGAAAGCAAACCTTCCCTATGGACCGGTTAGCGATTGTCGTCGTTGATGATGGCTCCACGGATGATACTCGAACCATAGTCAGCCAACAGTATCCTTTTACCTTACGTTATGTGCGCCAGAAAAATCAAGGGGCAACGGCAGCTCGCAACTATGGGGCCACGATCAGCCAGTCTGAAATCCTAGTTTTTGTTGATGATGATATAACTATTTCGCCCCAGACTCTGGAAGCTTTTGCTGAGAAGTGTGACCAAAGGACAAAGGTCCTTGCAATGGGGACAATCAACAAGCGTAGCAGCGTTAATGCATCGGTCTATACACCGGTCGTGTTAACTATGGCGGATCACTCTTTGATTGCGTATGATGATGTTGAGTTCCATTTTATTGATTGTAATTCGGAACTTCTCGCGTGTAAGCGCCGCGACTTTTTTGACATTGGCATGTTTCAGGATCCGACCGGAGGACATGGCTGGCCAAATTGGGACGATGTTGATTTTGGATATCGGGCTCATCTGAAAGGTTTTCAGCTATTAGGAACAGGCAAAGCAAAAGCGGAACATTGGGATCATTCTATTTCTAACCGGACTAAGGCTTGTCAGCGGTTCTATCGGGTTGGTAGGTCTGCTGTATGGCTGTTCAAAAGACACCCTGAGCTTCAGACACTTATCCCCATGCTCTATGACAAGACTCCCCTGGCTTGGGGACAGGACTCGCCCCAGCTTATCGCTCGCAAATTGGCTCGACACCTAGTGTCATCCCCACCGGTACTAGGCAGTATGGTAAAACTCGTAAGCATCTTGGAGCAGCATTACCCCTCGCCTGTTGTTCTTCGCCGCCTTTATTACTTGCTGCATGGAGCTAATTTGCTTCTAGGCTATCGGGAAGGCTTACGTGAGTTTAAACTGGCGGGAGTCCAAGAATGAGGCCATCTCTAGATATTTCACAACTTCGGCTGCGTCCAGTGCTTGTTGTTGGCGAGTTGCTACTGATCGCCGCCCTGGCGTTTATAGCTTCGCAACGCCAGTTGACGCTGGTCCTTATTCTACCTTTAGGTGTTGTTCTAGTTTTGACCTTCCTGCGCTGGCCGTCTCTCGGCATAATCGTCGCCTCTTTGGCCGGGATAGTTATTCCTTTCACTGGCCCCAGCGGCTTAACCGTGACCATGATCTTGGTGGCCCTACTGCTTGCCCTTTGGCTTCTGGAAATGGTGGTCCGCGAACGTCAAATAGGGCTCGTACCTTCTCGGACGGTATGGCCGTTATTGTCCTTCCTTGTTGTAGCCTTCATCTCGTTTGGGCTGGGTCAATTGAATTGGCTCCCCTTCGCCCTACATGCGCCGCTGGGTGCCCAGCTTGGTGGCCTGTCTATCATTGTGCTTTCGGCTGGTACTTTCCTGTTGGTGGCAAATCAGGTGCATGACTTGGGCTGGCTGAGCAAGATGACCTGGGCGTTTCTGGCTTTTGGAGTATTGGCCATTGTTGTTGGATCTGTGTTACCAAAGTTTGGACTGTCTACCCAGAAATTGATCCAGCCAGTAGGGAGCGTATATTTTATCTGGCTGGTTGCAATGGCTTTCAGCCAGGCTGCATTGAACGGAGATTTGCATCCAGGTTGGCGGTTGGCGCTCGGTGCGCTGGTACTGTACACTTTTTACGATCTATTTTTTTTAAGATTCGGCGACAAATCTGGTTGGTTACCAGCCCTTTTCTGCATCGCCGTTATTATTGGAGCTCGCTCCTGGCGTGCCGGCTTGGCGCTGATTCCGGTCGCAGCCCTGTCAGCTTTGTATATGTGGACGGGACTCATTGCTACAGACGAATACAGTATCTCAACGCGCTTGGATGCCTGGTCGATCCTGGCTCAGATTATCAAAATTAATCCCGTATTGGGGTTGGGCTTTGCCAATTATTACTGGTATACACCGCTTTTTCGTATCAGGGGTTATGCGGTCAGCTTCAACTCACACAATAACTATGTGGACATCATCGCCGAGACCGGATTTGTTGGGTTGGTTTGCTTATTGTTGTTTTTTTGGCAGGTGGGCCGGCTAGGCTGGCAGCTACGAAAGCAAGCGCCAGCCGGATTTGCTCAGGCTTACGTCTACGGCGCCTTGGGTGGGCTGGCAGGGATGGTAGTGGCAGGGATGATGGGAGATTGGGTTCTGCCCTTTTTCTATAACGTTGGACTGAGCGGGTTCCGATCCAGCATGCTCGGCTGGCTTTTCCTGGGTGGATTGGTGAGTTTAGAGCGGATGGTAACAACACAGAAATTATCAGCAGTGCCGAAATGAGAAAAATTTATTACTATCTCCATCTACCTATCCTCATCTTAATGGGCATCAGTGCAGTTTTCTATTTTAATTTCACTGCTGAAGATTCTTACATAACCTATCGATATGCAGAGAATTGGGTCAATACTGGATCCCTGGTCTACAATGCAGGGGAACCGATCAATGCAATGACTTCACCTTTACACGCTATCCTTTCAGCAGCATTGTTCCTTGTGACCGGCAATACTGTTCTAAGTAATAAAATAATATCTTTGGTCCTTTTGCTCCTTTCGGCGCTGCTCGTTTGGTATCGATATAGAAAACACCTTCATTTGGAGGTCTTGGCCCTCATATTGTTGTTCCCTCCCTGCGTACTGCTATGGACATTTGGAGGACTGGAAACCCCCATTCTGCTTTTTCTGGCAACCATTACGGTGATCTTAGCTCTCCGCCCATCTCCACTCAGCCTTAATTCGCTATCCGTGATATTTCTTTTGACTGGCCTGGCTTTTCTTACCCGTTATGATTCAATATTATTTTTCCTTCCATTAACCCCTTATGTGGCTTCGAAAGCACAATCGATTAAGCATGTTGTTATTGCCTTAGCCGGAGCGGCAATTTTGCCTCTGGCGTGGATATTCGTCAGTATTTATTACTACGGTGATCTTCTCCCAACTTCATTTTATGTTAAGACCCCAGAAGGGAATTTGTGGAATTTGATTTTTAATGGAAGATATATTGCTTCTTATTTTCTCTATATTGGAACTATTCCTGTTGTAGCTCTGGTTTTTTTTCTGCTGGTAACAAAACATAGAACGATTGATAGTCTATACCGGCACTTCAAAAGCATTTGGTGGCTCTATATGGGGCTGTTGTTAGAGATTTTATATGGGTTGATGATGGCAACCCAGCACATGATGTTTTCTTTTCGCTTCTTTGTTCCCTATATACCTTCAACCGTGATTCTTGTTGTGGACCTCCTTCGCCATGCATCTGAAACCAGGGAACTAGACCTGACAACAGGGAGACCTGCATACCTGTTTACAGGATTTCTTCTATGTCTAACACTGTTTCAGCTCTACCAAAATGTATATACCTATAATCGTTCTGTCAATGGGATTTCCTCAATCGGGGAATACAGGTCGCTTGGTGTCCGCGATTATGTTAAATTCATGCAGATTCTGAAACAGGAAGCCTTAGATATTGAGAACCATTGGGAGGCGATCAATGGAGACAGCGCCCGCCGTCCACGCATCATAACCTTCGCAGCAGGTATGTTGCCCTATACTTACAGAGACTCATATATATATGAGAAGTTGGTGTCGTATCGCCACTGTCATGAGCGGTATAAGCAAGGTTTGTATGCCGATTACATCCATATGATTGCTCCCCGACAGGGTCAGGTGAATGAGCAGCTGCCGAGACCTGAATACACTTATTATCTTGTTTCGTCTTACGAGATGATTTTTGACGGATCGATGCAAGAGTTCCTCGTTTATTACAATCCAAAGCCTGAGGCACATAACCTCAGTGCTAGGATTTACGAGCCCTGCGAACTGGGTCTACAGGCCGGAAACTAATGAAACCGGTAAAGCTCTATCTAATTTCTAAGAATCAGGATTAACCGTGAGAAGATTATCTTTTGGACTCTCTTTGATGTCTGTATCCGCGCTCATGATCGAGTTAAGTTTGATCCGTGCATTCGATGTTCTGTTTTATCCTAACCTCGCATACATGATCATAACCTGCGCCATATTTGCCTTTGGGCTGGCCGGTATCTATTCCGTGTTACGGCCTCTGAAAGCGCCGGAGGCGGTGCAGTCCTTCTTGTCTAGCCGAGCGTTTTTGTTTTCCATCGCGACTCTAGCAATTCTACCGGTCACGAATCTTCTCCCTTTCGACTTTTACGAACTAAAGAATAACTTCAGCACACAGTTCTTATATTTCTTGGGAATATATCTTGTCCTGGTCCTGCCGTTTTTCCTGGCTGGTCTGGTATTTACAAACCTGTTTGCTACATATGCTAAATCTGTCCAAAGGCTATACTTTTGGGATCTGGCAGGGGCTGCAGTCGGCAGTGTCATTCTCATCCCATTTTTGCCCGCGATTGGTCCCGGAGGGATTCTGTTTTGCGCAGCCGCACTGGGACTGTTTGCCTCAGCCCTTTTTTCCCAGCGGAAAATTTGGTCAGTGCTAGCAGCGGTTTTTGGCCTGATTGTGATTATCCTTCCCTTTGCCCATCCAGGGGGCTACTATGATTTCAAAGAGCACCAAAATAAGGGAGGAGTAAAGACGGCGCGGGATTCGGGCATGATTGAGAACACAATTTGGGACCCGATCTCAAAGATAGATGTGATGTATGATGGCGTAAATCACGGTTGGTTTCGTTATATCGCCTATGATGGTGGCACACAGACAAGCGCTTTCTATCAGTTTGACGGAAATTTCCAATATCTGCGCGATCATATTGCCGAGGAGATTGGGACACAATTTTGGCAGCGAGGAGTACTGGCTTCTCATTACCTTAAACAGGATACAAACCAGAAAGTGCTTGTCATCGGTAGCGCCGGGGGGCAGGAGATCAAAGCAGCCCTCATGTATGGCGCGAGCCATGTTGATGGTATTGAGTTGGTCGGCGCGGTTGTTAGGCTTGGTAAGACCACATATGCTCAGTATATAGGCGATCTATTTCATAACCCAAAAGTGAATGTTCAGATCGGAGAAGGACGCAGTTATCTGCGGGCCACCCGGGAAAAGTATGACATTATTCAGATATTTAGCAATCACACCAGTTCCAGTATTGCATCTGGCACCGGCGCTATGGAGACAAACTATCTCCAGACAGCGGATGCCTATCATGAGTATTTCGAGCATTTGACACCGAATGGGATACTGCATATCAACCATCATTATTACCCCAAAATGATCACAACAGCCGCCTTAGCCTGGAGGCAAATGGGTAGGACCAATTTTCAACAGCACGTCGTCGTGTTCGAGCGTGAAGGTGAGGATACTATACCAACCTTCTTGATAAAGATGCAACCGTGGACAGTAGAGGAAATGAACCAGCTCAAGGAGCTTTTTTATGCCGACTTCCCGGACGATACGAATGTCTATAGGCTTGTCGAGGATCCACTCCATCCTGAAAACAGTTTCTTGTCTAGTGAATTCTTTTCGGGTCAACTTACGCCAGAGCTCGCCAAGCAAGTTGATTTCCGGATCGAGCCTGCCACGGATGATAGACCTTATTTCAGTTTTCTGAGAAAGAATTTCTCTCCCGTTGAAATTAATCCCTCACATTTTATGAGTGAGTCGATGGCTGGGCCGATGAATAATTATATGGATCTCAAGTCAATATCTATTCCCCTCGATGTTGCTCCCTTGATCATTATCGGAATGATTTCACTGTTCCTGGCAGGAGCATTTATTCTCCTGCCGCTCCATTTTTCCGAAGTGGGCAAATCGAAGTGGCCAAGCAAGTCTGTCTCCTTGATGTACTTCTCTTGTTTGGGCGCCGGATTTATCATCATTGAATTTGTATTTATCCAAATATTTATGAAGTTGATCGGGTCACCGCTTTACACATCTTCAATTGTTATCTTTATGTTACTTTTCAGCGCTGGAATCGGGAGTTTCGCGACGAGCAAGTTGAATATTACACCGGCCCATCACTGGCAGCTACCTTTCCTCGGAATTTTAGCGATGGTTGTCCTCTTATTGTTGATTTATCCCTTTGTTTTTAACTTCTTCCTGGCATTCCCACTCTTTATTCGAATTCTCGTAGCCTGTGGGCTGATATTTCCGCTTGGTTTCTTTCTTGGGATGCCCTTTCCGCTCGGAATTCTCACGCTCGAAAATCTTCCCAGGGGTGCGATTGCCTGGGCCTGGGGAATGAACGGCCTGTTTACCGTCATTGGGGGTCTGGCGAGCGTGCTCTTGTCGATCACCTGGGGTTTTCAGGCAACATTGTTGATTGCATCTTTTCAGTATCTTGTTGCGTTAATGGTCTTTTCTCGAATTCGAAGTGTCCCTTTGTACCAGGAAAAGGTCGAACACTTATCGCCAGTTGAGCAAACCGCCAAAGTGATTTAACAACGTTTGAGACCAAGACTGGACTTCGATGGTAATGAGATTAGGCTCGCGACAATTTGGCTGGATGTTCAGGCTGGCGAGGTTATTGTTCGCCAGCACCCTGTGCATCGGCTCCCTCACACCTTCATGGGCCTTCGCCCAGTCTGGGGATAATCCGTGGGACGAACCCCAGAACCTTTCCCACTCGGGTATTGCTGTGAACCCGGCCTTTGTGATCGATTCTGAGGGAATTTCACACGTGGTTTGGCAGGATGATCTCGGGAAGTATGTGTATACACAGTTTGATGGCAATCAATGGAGCGCGCCAGAGACGACCAACCTGGATCTTTTGTTCAGGCTGCCGATCGCCAGCGAGTCTGCGAGCCAATCTCAATCAGCGATTTACACGGGCCCGAATCCATTGTTCATAGCTGGTCCTGGCCAGTATATATTCGCCTTCTGGATTTCCCCTCAAGGTAAATTGTTCACGAGTAAAGTGACAAACCGAAATTTCGATCATGTTTCGGCGTGGGATGCCGGGAGTGTAATAGCATCAGATGTGGCATCTTTTGCCGTAACCTTTGACTCGAGCGGGGAATGGAATCTGGACTTCCTCCGCACGGTTGACGCTCCCCAATATCCCGCTGGCATCTATTACACGCGGTCCCGAAATAGTGGTTGGAGTTGGGCTATACCAATGCCCCTGAATGAATCTACTTATCTCCGCAGCCTGGGTGAAGGTGAGGCGAATGTCAGTATCGCCACAGCTGGGACCGCAGACCCGTTGCACGTATATGTTGCCTGGGATAACCGGCCTCGTAAGCAAGTGCTCTTGATACAATCCTCGGATAATGGGAAGAGTTGGGGACAACCGGAGCTTATCGCAGGTCCGGCGCCAGACTCGGGATCGGGTGGCCCGTTCAATATTCACGTAGGTACTCTTCAGAACCGCGTTGTACTTGTGTGGCAAAGCGGCCAGCCAGGAGGCACATGCAGCCAAATCTATCAGTCTTCCAGTGATGAGGGCGCTACATGGAGCGACCCACAACCAATGATTAAGGAACTGTTGGGCTGCACACAGTCAAACGAATTTGTGACAGGATTGGCTAATAGCTCTGAAGCCCCGTTGTATTTTCTGACTGAAACGCAAAACCAGACCTACCTATCTGCCTGGAATGGCCTCCAATGGAGCGAGCCGCAGGAGCAACAGCTCCTGGCAGGTTTCGAAGATCCCGAGATTTTTA
>WNFZ01003400.1_pt1 | contig 14913 bp, 15 predicted proteins | sample 5400081 | NCBI WGS metagenome assembly WNFZ01 (sample SAMN13153365, study PRJNA577476) | soil metagenome | isolation source: 80 cm soil or saprolite under grassland replicate 1 | place: USA:California | collected 2016-06-15 | reverse complement strand
CCTGCGGTGGTCACATCACCGGCGATGTCGAAAAGATCCTTGATCGAGACCGGCAGCCCGGCGAGCGCAGAGGGCACCACGCCCTCCTTGCGCAGCCGGTCGGAGACATCGGCCGCGAGAAGCGCGCCTTGCGCGTGCACCTTGGTGAAAGCGCGTCCGCCCTCGCCGCCCGCGTCGGCGATGCGCGCGAGCGCCGCCTCGACGAGCTTTCGGCTCGTGGTTTTGCCTTCGGCGAGATCGCGAGCGAGCGCCGCGATCGGACGGACAAGCGCTTCAGCCATGCTTCATTCCGGAATTTCCAAACATTTAACCGGCAAAGTCCGCGCCGGCGAGTTTCCCCGCTGGGCTCTTATAACGAGTCTCGTATGAACTCCGACGCCGCGCCTTAGCGCTTCGTGCTTTCGTCGTAGTAATGCATCTCCAGCAGCAGACACCCGGTTTCCGACTTGAACGGCCCGTGCGGCGTGCCGGGCGGGCGGCACGCGTAGGTGCTGGGACCGAAGCGGGTGCCGCCTTTGCCGTTCCTGTCGTTGCCGACGATCAGGTCGCCCGAGACGAGATACACCTCCTCCCAGTAATCGTGCACGAAGGGCTCGGTGGTATGCACGCCCGGGGCGAACCGCAGGTGACGCGTGCGGAAGCCGCGCTTGGCCTTCTCGTCGAGGAACCCGGCGAGCACCTGCTGCTCGATCCCCTCCGGATAGCCGGGCAGCTTTTCCCAGCCCTTGTTCAGGTCCACCTTGTAGAACTCCTTGTGCTCTTTCCGAATCGTCATGGGGTCTCTCCTTGCGCCACCGCGTCCCGACTATTTTACAGAGCCTTGAACTCCTCCAGCCCGAAGGATCTATGGTTCCGCGTATTCCTTTGCATTCTGTTTGTCGTCGGGGTAGATTTCTCCTACGCGGCAGATAACGGAGGAAGCGATGTCAAAGTTCGTGATTTCCCCTCACTTCAGGCTGCAGGAATGGGTCGCCGAGGAGAAGGGCTATTTCAAGGCCGAAGGCCTCGATTACGAGTTTCGCGACAACTACGGCCCCGGCGACGCGGCGAAAAAGCACGCGACTCCGAACAGGATCGGCGCCTACCAGAGCATCGAGGAGGGGCGCGCCTGCGACGTGAGCGGCGCCTGCCACTGGACGGTGAACGTCGCCGCCTCCACCGGCCACGGCAAGCTCTACGCCGACGCCTACTCGGTCGCGCCCTGCGGCGTGTTCGTGCCGCCGGAATCCGGCATCAAGCACCCGAGCGAGCTGAAGGGCGTGCCGATCTCGGTCGGCTACCAGTCGGGCAGCCACTACTCGACGATCCAGGGGCTCGAGCAGTACATGGGCCTCGACGACATCAAGCTTTCCTTCGCCGACGGTCTTTTGTTCAGCCGGCTGGAGAAGCTGATCGACCGCAAGGTACCGGCCGCGTCGCTCTTCAGCGGACCCTATTATTTCCTCGAGCAGCTCGGCTTCCGCAAAGTCATCGACACCACGTTCATGATGGCGATGTCGATCTCAGGCAACCCCGACGCCGAGGACTTGAAGAAGTACTTCAGTGCGCTGCGGCGCGCCCAGCGGGATATCGACCTGCGTCCGGAGCTCTACACGCATCATTACAAGAAGGAATTCCCCGCGCGTTTTCTCGATCAGATGGACACCCGCCGCTGGGGCCCGGGCGAGCGCATCGTCTTCGAGCCCTACACCAAGGAAGTGTTCGAGGAATCCTTCCGCTGGATCGCCGAGCGCCGCATCTTCCCCAAGGGCGACATGGGTGCGGGCAAGTACGAAGACTCGGTCATCTCGCTCGCGGCGTAGATAACTCCACCCTCACCCCTTACCCTCTCCCGCAAGGCGGGAGAGGGAGGCGAGCACCGCGAGCGGGTGAGAGCTCTACGCGGCTTCGAAATTCATCCCGAAGGCCTCCGGCGGCTTCGGACCCCAGACGTAAAGCGAATCCTCCGCCGGGTAGTTCGTCGGTTTCCAGTTAGCATCGGCCGGGATGTAATCGATATCGCAAAAGTACTCGGCCATGCTGTCCCACGGATCTCGGATGTAGTGGAAGAAGTTCGAGCCGATGACGTGCCGGCCGAGGCCCCAGCCGTCCTTGTAGCCCTTGTCGAGCAGCCGGCAGGCGCCCATGCCGATCTCGTCGACGTTGCAGACCTCGAAGCTCGCGTGGTGGAAGCCCGGCCGGTCCGACTTGATGAAGCCGAAGATGTGATGATCGCTCCCTCCGTGCCCGCGCATAAAGGCGACGATGTCCTGCGCGCGGTCGGAGAGCTGCAAGCCCACCACCCGCGTATAGAAATCCACGACCTTTTCCATCTGCGGCGTGAAGCGCAGCGTATGGCCGAGACGCGTCGGCCGCACCGGGATATCGCGCTTAGGATAACCGGGTACGCCCGCGCGGTTGAGGTGTCCGGGATTGTTGATCTTCCACTCCGGCGCCGAGCGCCATGGCTTGGGTTCGCCCGCGCGCACGTTGACCAGCAGCCCGTCGGGATCTCGGAACCAGATGCCCTCCCCCGGCGTTTCCTTCGGCGCGTCAACGAGCTTCGTTCCGTTTTTCTCGAGGCGTTGCTTCAGCCCTTGCAGGTCCTCCGCACGCGCCGTGAAGCAGACGTGATGCTGGTGTTTTCTCTTTCCTTCGACCAGCACGACCTGGTCCTGGTCGCGTCCCTGGCAGCGCATGACGACGCGCGCGCCGTCCTCGCGCGGCTCGAGCCCGAAGTCCTTGTAGAAGTCCCGCCCTCTCGCGGGGTCGGGCACCGCCAGCGCGATGTGGTGCAGGGAACGTATCGTCATGGTCGCATCTCCTCGGCGGGCATTCGGGGCCGCGGCTGAAATCCTCGGCTGCGTCCCCGATTGTAGCGCCAAGATGCCATGGCTTCCCGCTAGGGGTGCTTCGCGAGCGCGCGCCTTCCTCCCCGGACTCCGGAGGCCGCGATGACATCGGCGAGGGCCGCGTGGTTTTGCGGCGCCATGACGTGCACGCCGGCGACCCCGGGCGTCTCGGCGAGCTCGCGCATGAGCTCGATGCAGATTTTCATTCCTTCGGATCTCGGGTCGGCGGAGCGCTCGAGCCGCGTGACGATGCCCTCCGGGATCAGCACCCCGTACAGCTTTTCCTTCATCCACCGGGCTGAGCGCACCGAAGGGACCGGAGCGACACCGATCAGGACCGGCAGCCGCTGCGCGATCCCCAGATCGAGCAGGCGCGCCGCATAGCGGCGCACCACGCCGGCATCCATGCAGAACTGGGTCTGGATGAAATCGGCGCCCGCCTCCAATTTGGAGAGCAGCCCGTCGGGACGCCAGCCGGCGGGCGGATCGACCGGGATTTCCGCCGCGCCGAGGACGAATTTCACGGCGCCTTTGATCTCGGTCCCCGTAGGCAGCCGATGCTCCGAGCGCATCCGGTGCGCCATCGCGAGCAAGCCCGTGGTATCGAGATCGAAAACCGCTTTGGTGTCCGGCTGATCGCCCGTCTTCGGATCGTCCCCGCGCAACGCGAGCACGTTCCGGATGCCGAGCGCCGCGGCGCCGAGCAGCTCGCTCTGCAGCGCGATCCGGTTGCGGTCGCGGCAGGTGAGCTGCAGGATCGGCTCGATGCCGTTTCGCACGAGAAAGTGCGAAGCGGCGAGGCTGGACATATGCGCCCGGGAGCCCGCGCCGTCGGTCACGTTGACCGCGGTCGCGAGGCCGCGCAGCGCGAGCGCCCGGTCGATGAATTCGGCGGGATCGCTCGCAACCGGCGGTGTAAGCTCGGCGGTGACCACGAAGCGCCCGCCGCGCAGTTGTCTTTGCAGTTCGCTTGCGGCGTCAGTCGACGACTCTTCCTTCGTGGCCAAATCCATGTCCGGCTCCGGTCGCAGGCGCGAGTTTAGCACGCCGCGCCGGGCCGCCCGGCGCGTCCGGCGGCTCTCGCCGCGTCGACTCGCGCCATGAAATCGGGCGCCACCAGCCGAAGCCGGTCGTCGGTCATGCGGCCGCTGCGCGTCATATAGTCGTAGGCGAGCCGCCAGGGTTCCTCGCGCATCTTTTCCGGAAAGCGCTCGTACCAGTAAGAGCTCGCGTTCGCGGCGGCGAGCAGCTTCTCGACGATCGGGCGCCGCTCGCCCTCGAAAGCCGCCAGCGCCCGCGGCACGTCCTCTCCCGCTTCGCCGAACGCCCGGTCGAGCGCGATCGCGTCCTCGAGCGCGAGCCGCGTGCCCGAGCCGATCGAGAAGTGCACCGTGCGCAGCGCGTCGCCGATCAGGACGCGGTTTCCCGAGGACCAGCGCCGGTTGGAAAGGAGCGAGAACCGGCGCCACACCGATTTGTTCGAGACGAGCGCGTGCCCGCCGAGATCCGGCGCGAACACGCGCTCGCAGTAGGCGCGCGCCTCGGCGTCGGACACCCGGTCGAGCCCGGCCTTCTTCCAGGTAAGCGCGTCGCACTCGACGACGAAGGTGCTCATCGAAGGCGAATGGCGGTAGTGGTGCGCGACAAAAGCGCCGTCCGCGTTCTCGCGAAACGTCAGCGTCAGGCACTCGAACACCTGGCGGGTCCCGTACCAGGCGAAGCGATTGGTGAGCAGCTCGATCGCCGGCTCGAACTGCGCCGCCATCGAGCCGCGGACGATCGAATTCGCTCCGTCGGCGCCGACGACGAGGTCGGCGCCCGCCGCTTCGGCTAGCGACGCGAACGCGCGCCCGTACTCGAGCTTCACGCCGGCGTCGCGGCAGAGCCCCTGCAGGACCTCGAGGAGCGCCAGCCGCCCGATCGCGGAGAAGCCGCTGCCGTCGATGTCCACGCGCTCGTCCCGATGGACGATGCGCTGGATCGGCCAGGCTTGCATCGCCGCGGTGAGCACGCGCAGCAATTCCGGCTCGTCGCGCTCGAGGAACCCGAGTGCCCCTTCGGAGAAAACGACGCCGAACCCGTAGGTCGCGTTCGCGGGGTTCTGCTCGATCAGCTCTATCCGCCACGCCGGGCGGCGGCGCTTGGCGAGGAGCGAAAAAAGCAGGCCGGCCGGGCCTGCGCCGACTACGGTAACGCGCACGGCCCGGCCTTGTCGATACTCGGCGAGGAGCTGTCGAGATTCAGCGACAGGGACCCGCCGCCATCCGCCATGACTGCGTCATATTTCATGCTTCGGTGCATATTTCATGCTTCGGTGCATATTTCATCGACAAACCGCCGTCTAAGTCGCAGATTAGACACATGTCAGTCCTCAGAGCGTGCACCAAGCACTCCGTGGATACCGCAACGCGCCAAGCGCGCCCGATCGCCATCCCTCGCCTGGTTCGCTACGCCGGGAAGGTGGTACTCCTCGCGGCGGCCTATTTTGCCGCAGCCAAACTCGCCCTGCTCGCCGCGATCCCTCCGGGCTACGCGACCGCAGTGTGGCCGCCTTCGGGCATCGCACTGGCGGCCGTGCTGCTCCTCGGCAACCGCGTGTGGCCGGGAGTCTGGCTCGGCGCCGCGCTCGTCAACCTCACGGTCCAATCATCGCTCGCGGCGGCCCTGCTGATGGGCACCGGCAATACGCTCGAAGCGCTCGCCGGCGCGGCGCTGGTGCGCCGTTACCTCGGCGTGCCGTGCAACTTCGAGCGGGGCGAGGACGTCGTCGAGTTCGTCGCGATCGCCGCGCTGAGCTCCGCGATCGCGGCGAGCGTCGCTGCAGCGCCGCTCGCGCTGGTGCATTCGCTGTCGCCGCAGGCCCTGCTGTGGAACTGGTGGACATGGTGGCAGGGCGACGTCATGGGCATCGTCATCGTTGCGCCGGTGATCCTGAGCTGGTCGGTTCGCGGCGAGACGCGCTGGCCGCGGTGGAAGATCGTCGAGGGCGCGTGCCTGGCCGGCAGCATGCTCGCCATCGCCTATACGATCTTCAGCGACCGCTTGGCCGAATACCTGCCCTCCCTGCCGCTCACTTTCGCGATCCTGCCGTTCGTCATCTGGGCGGCGCTGCGCTTCCGGCAGCGCGAGGTGGCCACGGTGAACGTCTTTGTGTGCGCGATCGCCGTGTGGTTTACGCTCGAGGGCCGCGGCCCGTTTGCGCCGACACCCCTGAATACCTCGCTGCTTTTGCTGCTCGCGTTCATGAGCACCGTGGTGACCACGGGCCTGGTGCTCAGCGCCGTGGTCGGGGAGCGCGCCCGCGCCATCGAGGCGCTCAAGCGGGCCTTGCAGAACCTGAAGGAGGAAACGATCCGGGATCCCCTGACCGGCCTCTATAACCGGCGCTTCCTGGGAGATTATCTGCCGCGCGAGTTGATCCGCGCCAGGCGCGAAAGGGGCCGGGTCGCGCTGATCATGATCGACCTCGACCGCTTCAAGCAGGTCAACGACACCGCCGGGCACGCCGCCGGCGACCTGGTCCTCATGGAGATCGCCACGCTGCTGAAGCGCCATATCCGCGGCAGCGACATCGCCTGCCGCTACGGGGGCGAGGAGTTCACGCTGGTGCTGCCCAACGCCACCCCGGAGAGCGCGCATCGCAAGGCCGAGGCAATCCGCTCGGCCATACGGGAAGATCGCGACAAGCTGCTGGAGGTCACCGCGTCCCTCGGGGTCGCATTCTTCCCCGATCACGCGGCGGACGCGCAGTCCCTGCTGCGCGCGGCGGACGAGGCCCTGTACGAAGCGAAGCGCAAGGGGCGCAACCAGGTCAAGATTTTTGCCGACGCCGCAGACAAGCCCCCAGCCATTCGGGCCGCGGGCGTCAAGTACGCACGCGGTTGAACCGGCGCTTGCGCCGTGCCCGCGCTTGCTTCGCGGCGCGCATGCTCCTAGCATATAGCCCGCGGCCCATCCACATCGGGCCGATCTCAAAAGGGGAGTTTCCATGGGACCTGATATTCATCCGAACTACTGGGCGATTCTCGTCGCGGTGGCTGCCACGATGGTGCTCGGCTTTCTCTGGTACGGACCGATCTTCGGCAAGGCGTGGATGAAGGAGATGGGCATACCGGCCGGCAGCAAGCCTGACCCGAAAGTCATGCGGCGCGGCTTGATCCTCATGCTGATCGGCTCGTTCCTCACCGCGTTCGTGCTCGCGTACACCGGCGAGGTATGGCGGCCGTCCGTGTGGAAGGCCGGAGCCGATCGCTCGGCCGCGTTCTACGGCTTTTCCACCGGCTTTTGGACCTGGATCGGCTTCTACGTGCCGCTCCTTCTCGGCGCCGTCGCCTGGGAAAACAAGTCCTGGAAGCTGTTCGGCATCAACGCCGCCTACTCTTTCGTCATGCTTCAGCTGGTCGCGATGATCCTCGCGTTCTGGCGCTGAAAGCGCCCCGCCGCTACTGCCGGGTAAAATCCAGCCGCTCCTCGAGAAGCACGCCGAAGAGCCTGATCGGCTCGCGGCGCGGAATCTCGAGCGGCGGAAGCTCTTCGGCCTCGAGGGTGACGCCCATCTCGGCGGCGAGGTCCAGCAGCGTCTCCGAGAGCACGAACTCGCCCGCCCGGGAGCGGTGAAGCAGGCGGTTGGCGACGCTCACGCAATCGCCGAACACGAAGAGCTGCTCGGGCATGGGGCTGTTCTCCGCGAAACCGACCACGGCGTCCCCGCAGTGCAGGCCCATCGACACTGCGGCGTGGATGCCGAAGTCGCGCTGCCAGGCCTCCGCGAGGGTGCCGAACCGGGCGTGGATTTCCTGCGCGGCCTCCACGGCGTGCTGCGCGTCGTCCTGGCCGGTGAAGGTCGCCATCATGGTGTCGCTGAGGATGTCCACCACCGCGCCTTTGTGGCCCTCGACCGCCTCCGTCACCAGCGTGACGAACTCGCCGACGCGCGCAAGCACCACGCCGGGCTCGAGCATGTCCGACATGCCGGTGAAGCCGCGCGTCTCGGCGAACAGGATCACCATCGGCGAGCGTTCCGGCTTGTCGACTTCCGATTTTTTTGCCGCCATCTTGTATCCTCTTCTCTTTTCCCCGGCCGCGGCACTCGGAACCGCCATCGGTCAGCGCCGCGCGCTTTCCTCGAACCGCGCGTAGGGCCCGGCTGCGTACACGATTCTCCCGCCGAGCATGGTGAGCAGCGACTCGATCGCCCCGATCTCCTCGATCGGCGCCTTCATGTAGTCCTTCGACAGCACGGCGAGATCGGCGAGCTTGCCCGCCTCGAGCGAGCCGCGCCTGTCCTCGTCGTGCGCAAACCAGGCGCTGCCCGTGGTGTACATCTGCAGCGCTTCCTCGCGCGTCGGCGTCTCCTCCGGTCCGCGCAGCGCCGTGCCCCCGACGGTCTTGCCGTCGAGCATCCAGCGCAGCGCCACGAACGGATTATACGAGGCGACGCGGTGCGCGTCGGTGCCCGCCCCGATCTTCACCCCGATTCTGAGCGCGGTCTTGAGCGGCGGCGCGCGGTGCGCGGCCTCCGCTCCCTTTTCCTTCTGGAAGCGCTCGCCCTCGAAATACAGCGCGTCCTGCATCGCCCAGCCGACGCCGAGCGCCTTCATGCGCTCGAGCGTCGGCGCCGAGGCGTCGTTGAGATGCGCCACCGCCCAGCGCAGGTCCGCGATCGGCACCTCGCGGTTGACGCGCTCGAAGATGTCGAGCAGCTGGCCGACCGAGCGGTCGTTGTGCCAGTGAATGTTGAGCGACATGCGCCGAGCGGCCGCCCACCTGGCGATCTCGTAGAACTGCGCTTTTTCCGCTTCGCCCGGGTTGTCGTTGTTGTACATGCCCCAGGCGACGTTCTCGCCGATGCCGTTGAAGCGCAGCATGTCGTCGCCGAACCCCATCGGCAGGAGCTGCGTGAGCGCGCGGTAGTCCTCGAGCTCCGAGCCGCGCTTCTGCGCGAACACGGTGTAGGCGACGCGCAGCGTGAGCGCCCGGTCCCGCCACAGCTTGAGCAGCGCCTGATAATCGCGCGGCGCCATGCCGAAGCCGCCCGGATCGATCACGCCGGTGAGGGCGAGGCGATTGAGCTCTCTGAAGAACTTGCGCGTGCCCTCGACCCTCTGCTCGAAGGAGGGCGATGGCAGCCGCGCAAACAGCGCCGTGATCGTGGCCGTGTCCCCGGTGATCCCGCCGGTCGGATTGCCGGCCGCGTCCCGCTCGAGCGCGCCGCGCGGCGGCAAGTCGGAATCGGCCGCGATATTGAGCGCCTTGAACGCCGCGGGCGTCATCAGCGCCCAGCCGTAGAAAAGCTGCACGTACGCGGGATGGTCTCCCGCGGCCGCCGCGAGCTCGGCCCGCGTCGGCCGGCGCTTCTCACGGAACTGCTCGGGGGTCCAGCCTCCCGCGACGATCAGCCAGTCACCCGGTTTCGCCGCGCGCGCCGCGTCGCGGACGCGGCCGAGCGCCTCCTCCAGGCTGGAAGCGCCGATCCAGCTTACCTCGACGCTGTAGGAGAGCGCCGCGCGGATCGCGTGGATGTGCGAGTCGATGAGCCCCGGGATCACCGTGCGCCCGCGAAGATCGACCACGCGCGTCTTGCGGCCGGCGAGCCTCATGATGTCGATCGACCTGCCGAGCGCCGCGATCCTGCCCTCGCTCACCGCCAGAGCCTCGCGGACGGAGAAGTGATCGTCCAGGGTCAGGATCTTGCCGTGGACGAGGATGATATCGGCGGTCTGGGCCCCGCCCGGCCCGGCCAGGGCGAGACCGAGCAGGCCGAGCGCGCAAAAGCAGACGAACTTCGCGATACAATCCTTCAATTGGATCCCCCTTTGGAAATCACCGTAATATGCAAATACTCAAATGTCGTTAGTTTAAACCGTCGGACGGGGTTATAATTTTTTCATCCCGGACGTTCAGCGGGAATTCTCAACTAGAGGACCGGAAAACGCGCCATCGCGGTGCCCGGGCATTCCGGTCCGCAACCACGATGGAGGTCGAAATGACAATCCGCATCGGAGACGAAGCGCCGGATTTCACCGCCGAGACCACGGAGGGAAAGATCAAATTCCACGAGTGGATCGGCGATAAATGGGCGATCCTCTTCTCGCATCCCAAGGACTTCACCCCGGTCTGCACGACCGAGCTCGGTTACATGGCGAAGCTCAAGCCCGAGTTCGACAAGCGCAACACCAAGATCATCGGCTTGAGCATCGATCCGGTGAGCGACCACAAGAACTGGGTCAAGGACATCCAGGAGACTCAAGGGGCGGCGATCAACTATCCGATGATCGGCGACGCCGACCTGCACGTCGCCAAGCTCTACGACATGATCCACCCCAACGCGAGCGGCGGAAAGCGCACCGCCGCGGACAACGCCACGATCCGCTCGGTGTTCATCGTCGGGCCGGACAAAAAAGTGAAGGCGATGCTCATCTATCCGATGAGCGCCGGCCGCAACTTCGACGAGGTGCTGCGCCTGCTCGACTCGCTGCAGCTGAACGCGAAGCACAACGTCGCGACGCCGGTCAACTGGAAGCCGGGCCAGGACGTGATCATCCCGACCTCGGTTTCCGACGAGGACGCGAAGAAAAAATACCCGCAGGGCTTCAAGACGCACAAGCCGTATCTGCGGACGGTGTCGCAGCCGAAGTAGGTCAAAGCACGGAAACTGCCCGTCATTCCCGACGGGTGATTGTCTATAATCGCGCCATGAACAAGAATACCCATCCCGCTGCGGCAGCCGGCACGCTGCGGCTCGGCGACCTCGTCGTCAACCGCATGGGGTTCGGCGCGATGCGCGCGACCACCGGCGGCCCGGACATCTGGGGGCCGCCCCGCGACCGCGCCGCCGCGAGGAAGGTTCTGCATCGCGCGCTCGAGCTGGGGATCGACTTCATCGACACCGCCGACAGCTACGGGCCGGAAGTCTCGGAAACCATCATCGCCGAGTCGCTCCACCCCTACCCGCAGGGCCTGGTGATCGGCACGAAGGGGGGACTCGTGCGCCCGAGCGCACCGCGCTGGGACCCGGATGGACGGCCCGAGCACCTGCGCCGCGCGCTGGAGGGCAGCTTAAAGCGCCTCAAGCTCGAGCGCGTCGATCTCTACCAGCTTCACGCCCCCGACCCAAAAGTGCCTTTCGCCGACTCGGTGGGAGTTCTCGCGGATGCCTGGCGCACGGGAAAAATCCGCCATATCGGGCTCTCCAACGTGAGCGTGAAAAAACTCGAAGCGGCGCGCCGCATCGCGCCCATCGTCTCGGTGCAGAACGAATACAACCTGGAAAACCGGGAATCCGAAGGCGTGCTCGAGGCCTGCGAGCGGCTCGGGATCGCCTTCATTCCGTGGTTTCCGCTCGGAGAGGGCAAAGCGCTCGGGTCGCGCAAGCTCAAGCGCGCGGCGGCGAAGCTCGGCTCCACCCCGGCCCAAGTGGCGCTCGCGTGGCTGCTCGCGCGCTCGAGCGCGATGCTGCCGATTCCCGGCACGGCCTCGATCGCGCATCTGGAGGAGAACACCGCGGCCGCGGCGCTGAAACTTTCGCCCGAAGATCTTGCCGAACTCGGCTGAAACGACGGAGGAATCCATGCGACGCATCGCGATGATTCTGGCCATCCTCGGCTTGGGCGCGCTCACCGCGCTCGCCGGCGGATGCAAGAGCCCCCCGACCCAAGAAGAGATGGCCGCGCACGACTACGGCCCGCGCCCGGAGAACTACGAGAAGATCATCCGCGACTACCTTTGGAACAAGCTCCTCGATCCGGGCAACGCGATCGTCGAGTTCAAGGCGGGACCCAAGCAGCTCTATCAGCAGGAAACGGCGCTGCGCCCGCACCAATGGGGCTGGGGCGTGTGCGTGTGGATCAACGACAAGAACATGCGCGGTGACTATGACGGCGCCTACCCGATGGTGTTTTTCATCCGCGACGGGAAAATCGTCGCCGCGAACGGCGGGGCGGACGACAACATCATCGGCTGGCGCTACGCGCGCACCGGCTGCAATGAGCTCGGCGCGCCGTTCGTGACGCGGTGATAGATCAACCTCTACGAGGTGCCGTAAGGTACCCAGAGGAAGGGAGACGCAGTTGATGAAAGTCGTGGTCAACGCCTGCGCGGCGCTGTGTTTTGCCTCCGCAACTCAGGCCCAGGACTATCCCAAGGGGCCCATCAATCTGGTGATTCCGCTTGCGCCGGGGGACGCGACCGACACCTCCGCGCGCGCCATTGCCGACGCGCTCTCGCGCGAGCTCAAGGTGGCGGTCGTCCCGGTGAACCGGCCCGGCGCGGGCGGTGCGCTCGGCACCGGGCAGGTCGTGAAGTCGAAGCCCGACGGCTACACCATCGTCCTCACGAACAACGCCTCGCTCGTCTTCCGCTCGATCCTCGATCCCAAGACCGCAGGCTACAACCCGCTCACCGATCTCACGCCGCTCGGGCTCGCGATGCGCTCGCCGAGCATCCTCGCGGTGCGCGGGGATGCGCCCTACAGGACTTTCCGCGAGATGGTGGAGCACGCGAAGAAGAACCTCGGGAGCGTTCGCGTCGGGACCGCCGGGGCGGGATCGGTGGGCGATTTCTGCCTGCGCACGATCAACTCGGCCACCGGCGCAGGGCTCACCATGGTGCCCTTCACGGGCGCGTCGCCCGCCGTCACCGCGCTCCTCGGCGGGCACGTGGAAGGCGTGATCCTCGCGCTCGGCACCATGACGGGCCATCTGAGGAGCGGGACTTTGAGGGGGATCGTGATCTCGAGCAAGTATCCGGATTTTCCGGACATCCCGACGCTCGCCGAGCTCGGCCACTCCGAGCCGTTTTTCGGGGTCTGGGTGGGATTCTTCGCCCCCGCGGGCGTGCCGGCGGAGGTCACCCGCGCGCTGGTTCCGGCGCTCGAGCAGGCCATCAGGTCGCCCGCGATAGGCGCGAAGCTCAAGCCGCTCGGGATGCTGATGGATTATTCCCCGCCCGACAAGCTCCTCGCCGAGATCCGCAGCGAGCACGCCCGCGTGCAGGAGATCGCCGAGAAGGCGGGGCTCATCAAGTAGTTTTTCGCGGCGCGAACAAGAAATGACCCCGTGAGCGCCGGCCCCACCCGCTACTGGCGCGAAGCCGTGCTGCTGCTGGTCCTCGTCGCGCCGCTCCTCGCGCTCCTTGCAGGCAACCCCATCGCCCAGGACGCGCGACTTAGCAACTATGCCGACAAGCGCATGTTCCTGGGCGTTCCGAATTTTTTCGACGTCGCATCGAATCTCGCCTTCTTTCCGGTCGGACTCGCGGGGCTTTTCACCGGCGCGGCGAGGAACGGGGCGGCGCGCTCGTGGCTCGTCGCTTTCCTGGGGACCGCGCTCGTCTGCTTCGGCTCGGGCTACTACCACTGGGCGCCCGACAGCGAAAGGCTGGTATGGGACCGCCTGCCGATGACGCTCGCCTTTATGGGCCTTTTTGTCGCGCTCGTCAGCGAACACATCGGAGAGCGCATCGAGCGGGTGTTGCTTGCCCCGGCGCTTATCGCCGGAATTGCGAGCGTCCTCTGGTGGCATTATACGGACGACCTGCGCCCGTACATCTGGGTGCAGCTCGCCCCTTTTCTTGCCATCCTCGTCGTCGTCTTCGCGTTTCCCGGCCGATACACGCACCGCGCATACCTGCTGTATGGCCTCGCGCTCTATGCGCTTGCAAAAATATCGGAGGCATACGACGGCGAGATCTATTCGCTGACCGCGCGCTCGCTGAGCGGACACACGCTGAAGCACCTGCTTGCGGCCGGCGCGGTGCTGGTCGTTTACCTGATGCTCCTGCGCCGCGCTCCGATCCCGGCTCATCCGCTGCAGGGCCCGGGCGGCGAATTCGCGCCGAAGCCCGGCGCGCGCCGGCGTTGAAGCCTAGGGAAGCTGGATCTTCCCGCCCCCGCCGCCGCCGATAGGCCCCTGAGGAACGACGATCGAGGAGGCGGCCTGGCGGCGCAGCTCCTGGAGCTCGCGCACGGTGTGATCGATCGCCTCCTTCGCGAGCGGCCCGAACTTCTCCGCGGCTTCCTCGAGGGACCCCGCGCCGATTTCAAATGCGATGGGAAGCGTGCCCGCGGGTGTCAGGACCTGCGTTTCGCCGACGTAGAGGGTTGCGCGCGCCGCGTCGGGCTTGCCTTCCCTGGTCACGGGAGTGAGGCGGCGGAGCGTCCCGATACGCCGATCGGTGAAAATCTCCTCCGCGTAGAGCTTGTCCGGATCGAGCTTGATCTCGGAGGACCTGGATTCGTTGGGCGCGGCCATGCGTGGGCTCCGTAATTATACGGGCGCGAGCTTGTGCCTCGCGTGCGCCCGCGTCAAGAGCCGGGCGCCTCAGCCTTTCCTCCCGAGCTCCGTCCCGGCGAGCGTCTCCCAGTGCCGCGCCACCGCGGTGTGATCCGTCCCGGGTCCCAGGGCCGCCTGAGCCTCGGTCCAGGCTTCCAGGCACGCCTGCGCGAGCGGCGCGGGCGAGCCGGTCGAGCGCGCGACTTCGAGCGCCGTCCCGAGGTCCTTCACCATCAAGTCGAGCGAGAACCCCGAGTCGAAGGCGCGCGACAGGATGAATTGATGGAATTTGTTGAGGGTCGAATTGTTCATGCCCGTCGAGGCGTTGAGGATGTCCACCACGTTCTCCGGGTCCAGGCCGAAGCGCTGGGCCGCGAGCACCGCTTCGACCGCCGCGACGAGCCCCGCCGCCGAGACGTAATTATTGAGCGCCTTCATGGCGTGCCCGGAGCCGAGCGGGCCCGCGATGAAAATCTGCTTTCCCATGGCCCCGAGAAGCGCCCGGCAGCGCGCAATGCTCCGGGCATCCCCGCCCACCATGATGGAAAGCGTCGCGTCCGCGGCTTTTTTTACTCCACCCGACACCGGCGCATCGAGCATCGCGACGCCGCGCTCGGCGAGCCGTGCTCCAAGCTCGCGCGTGCCGAGCGGAGAGGACGAGCTCATGTCGATGAGGACGCTGCCGCGCGAAAAGCCTGCGAGCAGGCAGTCGCCGGGACCCATCAGTACTGAGCGCACGGCCTCGCCGTTGGGCAGCATCGTGATCACCGCCTCGCAGCGCTCGGCCGCCGCCTTGAGCCCACCCGGCGCCT
>WNFZ01004995.1_pt1 | contig 14917 bp, 9 predicted proteins | sample 5400081 | NCBI WGS metagenome assembly WNFZ01 (sample SAMN13153365, study PRJNA577476) | soil metagenome | isolation source: 80 cm soil or saprolite under grassland replicate 1 | place: USA:California | collected 2016-06-15 | reverse complement strand
GCGCCACTGCGCCGCCTAAAAAGTTAGAGCCGACGCGGGAGCTTGGGGCTTCCCGGTCGGCCCAGAACTGCTGATGTCCTCACCCCATCAACAGTCAGATTAGCTGTATTTTTGTCAGGCGCGATTTTTTTGTCAAGCAAAAATTAGAAAAATTCCTTCCTGAACAGTACCGCGCGCGGTACTGTTCCGCCCAACCTACCGAAGATTTTGTAATCTCAGGGCGGCCGCCCCCAAGGTTTCATCCCGTTTGCAGTAACAGAACCGCACCTGCTGCGCGCCCAATTCGGGCCGGCGGTAGAAGCTGCTGCCGGGAACGACGGCCACTCCTATGTTCTGCACCAGATGGCGAGTGAATTTCAGATCGTCCTCGAACCCGAAACCTGAAATGTCAGTCATGATGTAATACGCGCCGTCGGGCTTGAAGCATTTGAATCCGGCCTCTTCCAATACGCCAAGCAAGTAATCACGCCGCTTCTGATATTCACGCTGAAGCTTCTCGTAATAGCCCGCCGGAAGACCCAGCGCGTAGACCCCGGCCTCCTGCAACGGCGCGGCGGCGCCGACGGTGAGGAAGTCGTGAACCTGGCGAATGCCGTTGATCAGATCGGGCGCGGCGATCGCGTAACCTACGCGCCAGCCCGTGACCGAATAAGTCTTCGAAAGACTGTTGATCGTCACCGTGCGGTCGCGCATCCCGTCGAGCGTCGCTATCGAGACGTGCCTGATTTCGCGCGTCGCGTCCAAATACCAAATGTGTTCATAGATCTCGTCGGTAAGGGCCAGCGCATCGTGTTCTATGCAAAGGTCGGCGATCAACCTCAGTTCCTCGCGCGTGAAGACCTTGCCGGTCGGGTTGTGCGGCGTGTTGATGATGATCGCCTTGGTCTTCTCGTTGAACGCCGCGCGCAACTCGTCAGGATCGAAGCGCCATTCGAGGGAGTCGCCCGCAGCCCCGCTCCCTGGAGGATAGAGCGTGACGTAGCGCATCGATGCGCCCGAGAGAATCGCGTCGGGGCCGTAATTTTCGTAAAACGGCTCGAAGACTATGACCTCTTCTCCTGGATCGACGACGGCCAGCATCGTGGCGATCATCGCCTCGGTCGAGCCGCAGGTGACGACGACCTCGCGTTCGGGATCGATGTCCAGTCCGAGATTCCATTTCGTCTTCGCGGCGATGGCTTCACGGAACCGTTTGGCGCCCCAGGTGATCGCGTACTGGTTGACGTCAGCGTTGATGGCTTCGCAGGCCGCGCGCTTGATGTCTTCGGGCGCGGGGAAATCCGGGAAGCCCTGCGACAGATTGACCGCGCCGTGGGCGAGCGCCTGGCGGCTCATGTCGCGGATGACCGATTCGGTGAAGCTGGAGGCTTTGGCGGAGACGCGATTTTTCATAGACGGTGGTTGGCGCCTGACAGTTAGTAGTTGGTGGTTGGATGCGACCAACCACCAACCGCGTTCTTAACGATTGATGCGAGTGACGACCTTGTTACCGGCGCCGCGTTTGATCGTGCGTTTAACGAACTGTTCGACGTCCGGCCGGAGCAGCCACCGCGCGCCGTCTTGCCCGTCGTCCGGCCCATTGTCCAGTTGGATTACGCGCAGCGCCCCGCGCGAGGCCTCGAGTTCGAGCTGCGCCGCAGGAACGTCGAATTCGCGCGAAGCGGCGTTGAAGCTCATGATGATAGAGACGCGCGGGCGCGGTGTCAAAGCGTAAGTGGAGGGCGCCCGAATCGGAATTTCGAGCGGATTGAAACCGTAGCGCAAACTGTCTAAATCAGGCCAAGTAACATTGGGACGCCGGTACAGTACCGCGCGCGTAAGCAAGCGGCCGACCGATGAGACAGCCGCTTGCTTACGCGCGCGGTACTGTACCGATCTTTATTGCCGCCACCCGCCGCCCAGAGCTTTATAGAGTTGAACCAGGGCGAGCAGTTCGTTGCGTCTCGTTTGAGCCAGGTTCAACTCGGCGGCGAATAGATCGCGATCGGCGTCGAGGGCGTTGAGCTGCGTATCCACACCGCCCTGATATCTCAGATAGGCGAGGCGCGACCGGTCTTGTAGCGTGGTCACCAGAGATTCCTGCTGCGCGCGAATCTCTTTGACCTTGCGATACTCTACGAGCGCGTCGGAGACCTCGCGGAAGGCGGTTTTGATGGATTGTTGATATTGCGTCAGCGCCAGTCGCTGCTGCGCTTCGGTAAATCTGACGCCCGATTTGACGCGGCCCGCGTTAAAGATCGGCAGACTCACCTGGGGCGCGAAGTTCCATGCGCCTCCGGGGCCGCTGAAGAGGTTGGCGAGCTGGCTGCTTTGCCCGCCCAGGAATCCCGTCAAACTGATCTGAGGAAAGTACGCGGCCTTCGCCACGCCGATGTTGGCGGTCGCGGCCATCAGAGTGGCTTCGGCGGCGCAGATGTCCGGGCGCCGTTCGAGCAATGAAGAGGGCAACCCCGCGGGCGCGTCGGGCGGTTGCTCCTGCTCAGTCAACGAACGCCCGCGCGTCACGGGGCCGGAATCCTTGCCCAGCAAGAGGTTGATCCGGTTCTCGGTCTGCTCGATCAACCGCTCGATGTCGGGAATGGTTTGGGCCGCGGCGTAAACCAGTTGCTCGGCCTGTCGCACGTCGAGCATGGTCGCAACGCCGCCTCGCTGGCGAGTCTGGATGAGGCTCAGCGACTCCTTGCGAGTGGCCAGCGTGTCCTGGGCGATCTCCAACTCCATGTCCAGTTCGAGCAGATTGAAGTAGGCGGCGGAGACGTCGCCCACGACCGTCGTCATCACGGCCTTGCGCGTCTCTTCGGCGCCGAGCAGATCGGCGCGCGCGGCTTCGGTCGCGCGCCGCTGCCTGCCCCAGATGTCGATCTCGAAGGAAAGCAGATCGAGCAGGACCGTTCCGAACGTGCGGTCGCGGTTGGCCCCCGCGGGCAAAGCGAACTGACCGCTGTTGGAGTTGCGGAGGGTCGTCACCTCCGCGCTCGCCGTCACGTTCGGGAATTGCTCCGATCGCGTGATCCCCAGATTGGCGCGCGCCGTTTGAACGCGCGCCATGGCCTGGCTCAGATCGTAGTTGTTGACGAGCGCCGTTCTGATCAACTCTTGAAGCTGTTGATCCTTGAAGACCTCGAACCATTTCAGATCGGCCAGCGAATTGGGATCAGGCGTCGCAGTCACATCGCCGGCGCCTCGGAAGGTCGAAGGCGGTTGGACGATGGGCTTGCGGTATTTGGGGCCGACCGTGCAGCCGGCCAGCAGACTCAAAATGACAACTCCAGATATCAATCGCTTTTTCATAGTTATGTTCATCTTTTCCATTTGTCATTTGTCATTGTTCATTTGTCATTTGTCATTGCAGGAGCCACATACCTCCGCAATGACAAATGACAAATGAACAATGACAAATGACAAATGGATCAGTCCCCCGTCGCCATTTCCTCTGTCAGCGTGCGCTTCTTCGCGGCGCCAGTAAGCTTCTCCACCACGTAGAAGGTCACGGGTATGATGAAAATGGCGATCAGCGTGGCAGCCAGCATGCCGACGATGACCACAGTGCCGAGGATCCGCCGCCCCGCAGCGCCTGCTCCTGACGCGATCCATAGCGGCGCGCAGCCCAGGATGAACGCGAACGAAGTCATCAGGATGGGTCGCAAGCGCAGGCGCGCGCCTTCCAGCGCCGCCTCCGCCAGACCGCGGCCTTTCTCGAACTCGGCTTTTGCGAACTCGACGATCAGGATCGCGTTCTTCGCGGCCAGCCCGATCAGCACGACCAGCCCGATCTGGGCGTAGACGTCGAGGTCGTAGCCACGCAACATCAAACCGGCGAAGGCGCCGAAGATCGCGATCGGCGCCGAGAGCAGAACCGAGAACGGCAGCGACCAACTCTCATAAAGAGCCGCCAGGATCAGGAAGACGAAGACGAGCGACAGCGCGAACGACATGAAGGCGTCCCCTGAGGCCCTCCTCTCCTGGTAAGAGAGATCTGCCCAGTCGTATCCGATCTCCGGCGGGAGCGTCTCCTTCGCCACTTCTTCGAGCGCGGTCATCGCCTGCCCCGAACTGTAGCCGGGCGCGGCGGCCCCCAGCACTTGCGCCGCGCGGTAGAGGTTGAAGCGGTTGGTGTATTCCGGGCCGCTGATGTGACGCGTGGTCACGAGCGACGAGAGCGGAACCATGTTGCCGTCGTTGTTGCGAACGTAATATTGATTGATGTCCTCTTCGCTGCGACGCTCGGAGCCTTCCGCCTGCAGGAAAACCCTCCACTGGCGGCCGAAGCGGTTGAACTGGTTCAGGAAGAGTCCGCCCAGATAGGCCTGCAGCGTCTGGTAAACGTCCGCCACCGCCACGCCCTGCTTCAACACTTTGTCGCGATCGACGTCGGCGTAGATTTGCGGGACGGAGGCGGAGAACTGTGAAGCGACACCCGCAAGCTCGGGCCGTTTACGACATGCTTCGAGGAACTTTTGCAGGTTCTGGGCCAGAAATTCGACTGACCCGCCGCTGCGATCCTGCAGCCAGAACGAGAACCCTCCTGCGCTGCCGAGTCCAGGAATCGAAGGCGGCATGAAAGCGAAAGCCGTCGCCTCGGGCGCCTGCGTCGCCAGGGCCTGGTTCAAGGTCGCGACAATTCCCTTCGCCCCCAGACGTTCCGACGTGCGCTTGTCCCAAGGCTCGAGGCCGATGAAGAAGAACCCCTGGTAGCTCGCCGACGTGCGGGTCAAGAGGCTGAATCCGCCGATCGTGGTGTAATACTTCACCCCCTCGGTCTTTGCGAGAATCCCTTCGACCTTTTTCAACACCTGATCCGTCCTCTCCAGCGAGGCCGGGGCGGGAAGTTGGACGTTTAGGAACGCGTAGCCGTAATCCTCTTCAGGCAGGAAGCTGGTCGGGAGCCTCTTCCCTACGACGCCATCCACGACCATGAAGAGCGCGACGATCAACACGCCTATCGCCGCCTTGCGGATCAGGGCATGACTCCAATTGATGTAGCCGCGCGTCGCCTTCTCGAACAACCAGTTGAAGCCGCCAAAGAATCGCGCCAAAACGCCTTTGGATTTTTTCCGGGGCCTCAGCAGCAGCGCGGAGAGCGCGGGCGAAAGGGTAAGCGCGTTGAAGGCGGAGATGAGAACGGAGATCGCAATTGTCACGGCGAACTGTCTGTTCAAGCGCCCCTGGATACCGCTCATGAAGGCCACCGGCACGAAGACCGAGGCGAGGATCAGCGCGATGGCTATTACCGGCCCCGAAACCTCTTTCATCGCCTGGATGGCGCCGTCGCGCGGCGACATCCCCTGTTCGACGTGGTGCTCGACCGCCTCAACGACTACGATCGCGTCGTCGACGACCAGTCCGATCGCAAGGACCAGGCCGAAGAGCGACAGCGTGTTGATCGAAAAGCCCAGCATCGGAAAGACGGCGAACGTGCCGACGAGCGACACCGGGACGGCGATCATCGGAATGAGCGTCGCCCGCCAGTTCTGCAGGAAGAGAAAGACCACCAGCGTCACCAGGATAATCGCCTCGAAGAGCGTCCTGATGATGTCCTTGATGCCTTCGGTCACGGGCAGCGTCGTGTCGAGCGCGATCACATAATCGAGGTCGGCGGGGAAACGACTTTTGAGCTCCGCCATCGTCTTCTTGAGGCCGTCGGCTACCTCAAGCGCGTTCGACCCGGGGGCCTGAAAGACCGCGATGATGGCGCTGGGCTGGCCGTTGATGCGCGACCGCTGTTGATAGTTGAGAGCGCCCAGTTCGATCCGCGCGACGTCCTTCAGCCGCACGACCGAGCCGTCGGGGTTGGAGCGGACTACGATCTGGCCGAATTCTTCGGGCGTCTGCAGCCGGCCCTGCGCGCGGATGGTGTAGGTCATCTCCTTGCCGGGCGGCGAAGGCTCCGCGCCCACCTGTCCAGCCGGGTTGACGGCGCTCTGCTGCCGCACGGCGCCGGCCAGATCGGGGACCGCCAAACCCAGCTTGGCCAGCGCGTCCGGCTTGACCCAGATGCGCATGGCGTAATCACTCGCCCCGAAGTTCCTCACCTCACCTACGCCCGGCACGCGATAGAGCACGTCGTTGATGTTGATATTTGCGTAGTTGGCCAGGAAGAGCGAATCGTAGGTGTTATTCGGCGAGTAGATCGAGAAGACGAGCATCGGAAGTCCGGTCGACTTCCGGATAGACATGCCGAACTGGTTGACGTCGGTCGGCAGGTTCGGCTGCGCCTGCGCCACGCGGTTCTGCACGTTCACCTGGTCGGTGTTGACGTTGGTGTCCACGTCGAACGTTACAGTCAACTGCTGCGTGCCGTCGTTCGCGTTGGTGGACTGCATGTAGAGCATGTTGTCCACGCCGTTCATCTGCTGTTCGAGCGGCGTCGAGACGGACTGCTCGATAGTGACCGCGTCAGCCCCCGTGTAGGTCGTCGACGTGATGATCTGAGGCGGGACGATTTCCGGGAACTGCGCCAGCGGCAGCTTCCGCATCGAAATTAGGCCGGCGAGGACGGTGATGATGGCGATAACCATCGCCACGATCGGACGCCGGATGAAGAAATTGGAAATCATAAGGTCCTTGGAATCGGTAGTGGAGAATGGGGAGTGGGGAGTGAGATCCAAGCCTTTAGTAACTGAGCGATGATCAACGAGCTATTAAATGCTCAGTTCCTAAATTCGACATCCATCACCCACACTCCCCACTCCCCATTCCCCACTACCGCTCATTTAAACGGTAAGGGATTGACCGTCGCTTCGGCGCGGACTTTCTGCGTCCCTTCGGCGACGACTCTTTCATCCGGCTTCAATCCGTCTTCGATCACCCACATCGATCCGACGCGGGGGCCGACCTTGACGGGTCGAATGTTTACTTTGTTGTCATTGCCCACGACGGCGACCCGGTAACTGCCCTGCAATTCGGTGACCGCTCGCTGTGGGACGAGCAACGCGCTCTCTTTCATGCTGGTTATCGCGCGGACCCTGGCGTACTGCCCAGGTCGAAGGGTGTTGCCCGGATTCGGAAAGGTTCCGGCCAGCCGTATCGAGCCAGTCTTCTGATCGACTTGCCGGTCGGCGACGAAAAACTTCCCTTTCTGTGGAAAGGTCGAGCCGTCGGCCAATACCAGCTCAAGCTCAAGCCCACTGGCTCCCGCGCCCCATTTCTTTTGAATCGAGTCACGCCTTGTATAGGCGAGGTATTCCTGCTCGCTGAGAGTGAAATAGGCCTTGATCGGGTCCAAAGTTGAAACCGTGGTCAGCGCCCCGCCATTTGGCTGGATGAGGTTGCCGACCTGGGCCTGCGCGATGCCCGCGACGCCGTCGATGGGAGAAGTGATTTTAGTGAAACTGAGATTGAGTTCGGCGGTCTTCACTGTGGCCCTGGACGCTTCGACGGCGGCGTTGGCCGCGACGATTGCGGACTTGGCCGTTTCGACTCCGGCGTTGGCGGCTTTGACCTGAGCCTTGGCGGCGATGTTGGCCTGAACCGCGTTATCGAGTTCCTGCGTAGTGACGGCCTTCTCCTTCGCGAGCGGCGTGTAGCGGTCCACGTCGAGCTGGGCTTTGACCTGATTCGCCTCGGCCTGCGCCAGTTGCGCCTGCGCCTGAAGGAGCTGGCTGTTCGCCTGAGCCAGTTGCGCCTGCGCCTTCGCCAGATCGCCCTTGGCCTGATCGAGGGCGGCCTGGAAGGGCCTCGGATCGATCTCGAACAGCAACTGCCCTTTCCTGACAAAAGAGCCTTCCTTGTAGTTCTGCCTGAGCAAATAGCCCGGCGCCTGCCCCCTGATCTCGGCGTTCACCATTCCGTCGAGCGTGCCGATCCATTCGCTGTAGATCGGGACGTTTTGCAGCGCGACCTGCGCCACCTCGACGTTGGCCGGCGGAGGCGCGGCCGCCGGCGCTTTCTCTTTGCTCTTCGACCCGCCGACGACGATCAGCAAAGCGATCACGATCGCCGAGAGCGTCGCCCCGATGACGAGTTTATGCCTCAACAAAAAATTTAAATTCTTTTCCAAGAGCGCTTCCTCCATTCCCCATTCCCGGGCGCTTATCTGTTAACCATCTTCATCATCGCTTCAGGATAACGCGCGCCCGCCGCGGTGTCGGGCGGGAAGAGCGCGTTGATCACGGCCAACTCATCTATGCTGAAAGTGACATCCACCGCCCCCGCGTTCTCCTCCAGGTACTGGCGGCGCTTGGTTCCGGGGATGGGCACGATGTCGGCGCCCTGCGCCAGCACCCAGGCGAGCGCCAATTGCGAGGGCAGGATTTCCTTCTTCGCGGCCAGCGCCTTCATGTCATCCGCCAGCCGCAAATTTCTGGTGAAGTTCTCGCCCTGGAAGCGAGGGTTGTGGCGGCGGTAATCGCCTTCTTTCAAATCTTCCGGCCTGGCGATCGCGCCGGTGAGAAAGCCGCGTCCGAGCGGGCTAAAGGGCACGAAGCCGACCCCGAGTCTGCGGCAGGCGGGCAACACTTCACGTTCGTGGTCGCGAGTCCACAATGAATACTCGCTCTGCAGCGCGGTGATCGGGCTCGTTTTGTGCGCGCGCTCCAGCGTCGCGGCCGAGACCTCGCTCAGGCCGAGGTAGCGCGCCTTGCCCTCCTTGACCAGTTCCGCCATCGCGCCGACCGTCTCCTCAATCGGAACCTTCGGGTCGACGCGGTGCAGGTAGTAAAGGTCGACGGTCTCGACGCCGAGTCGTTTGAGACTGTCCTCTATCGCCTTGCGGGCGTATTCAGGCCTGCCGTCAACGCCTCGGACGGTGGGGTCGTTGGGATCGCGCACGATGCCGAACTTGGTGGCCAGAAACACCTGATCACGCTTCCCCTTGATCGCGCGGCCGACCAACTCTTCATTGGTATATGGCCCGTATATATCCGACGTATCCAGAAAATTGACGCCGAGCTCCAGCGCGCGGTGAATAGTTGCGATGGATTCTCGATCGTCACGATCGCCGTAAAATTCGCTCATGCCCATGCAGCCGAGTCCGATGGCCGAAACCTCCGGGCCGTGAGCGCCAAGGCGCCGCCTCTTCATATGAGTTCCCCTTTCGACAATTGAAAAACCGGTTGCGGACGTACACATCGTCTTTTCGATCTCCGAGCAGATGAACTCCGCGATGAGTCCGGAGCCGGTCAGCCTGACTCCGCTCCGCCGCATCCGCGCGACGAGTTGTTTGCCGATGTCATCAATGAAAGTGACCTTCGCCAAGTTCACCAGGATCGGACTGCGCGGCTCGACGGAGACTGCGGCCCGCCAGCATTTCTCCAGTTCCTGGACCCAAGGGCCTATCAGTTTCCCCTCAACGACGAAGACCGTCGCCGCATCCTCATTGCGCGTTGTGATTCTGAGCATCGCCGATCCCCTGCGAAAAATCGTTTGAAAATCGCTGCGAGCGTCATGAATAGGACCTATAGGTCCTATCCATGTCGCCCACAGGATTCTCCGTAGAGAGCAACTGGCTTGCCACGTCATCGGCAGGCCAATACCCGACGAGTCAAATCTCCGCATTTATTGCGGATAAATCAGATAATCGGAGAAAGCCAAAGGAGAGGATGAAACTTTTTGGATGACCATCCGCTGACCATATATTGGCGCATGGCGAATAGTTGTCACTGAGCGCTTATTGCGCATGGCGATCACTGCGTCAGCTTACACAGCGCAATGTGGTCTCAGGCGGGAACTTTCGCTTTCCACAAACTACATTAGTTACGGGTCAATGAATTGTGGCAAAGCGATTGCAACATTCATTCATGCTCATAAGCGATGAGATCAACGTATCACGGCGCGCCGCGGTGGGCAGTAACCAAAATCACGGCTACGCGGCGCGTCAGTGTAGTGAAGGGAATCAAGCAGGAAAAAAGGAGAAGGAATAATGACAAGACTGAAGATTTTAGTCGCAGGACTTTTCGCGACATTGCTGTTCGCCGCGACCTCTAAGGCTCAAGAACTGCCGCCGAATGAGGTGAGCGTGCAGGGCACAGGCTTTTTCACAAAGGATTCCGACAACAACGGAGTCACACAACACACGACAGATTCGGGCGGCCTTCTGGTCAGTTACCGCAACCGTTTCAGTCGCTTGTTCGGGGCCGATCTGAGCTACGGGTACACTCGCAGTACCCAGCAGAACTTAACGTCCGTGGGCGCGTTCAATGTCCAGTCCAACATCCACCAGGCCACGGCCGCGCTGGTGGCGCACGCGCCCGGCAGGGTCTTAGGCTTTAGGCCGTTCGCTCTGGCCGGAGCCGGGGCATTGACCTTCAGTCCGACCAATAATTTTGGAGGGATTGTGATAGGAGCCGACACCCTTACGAAGGCCGCGTTCGTATACGGCGGCGGCGGCGACTACGACATCAACGACCACTTCGCCTTGAGGCTAGAATACCGGGGTCTGGTATATAAGCGGCCCGACTTCGGGTTCGCCCTATTCAATTCAGACGCCACTACACACACGGCGCAACCGTCTGCGGGATTCGTCATCCGATTCTAAGTAGATTGAGGATAGAGGATCGAAGATCGAGGATAGAGGATTGAAGATCGAGAATCGCCTTGCGCGCCAGGGACACAATTATCGATCTTCAACCTTCTATCCTCGATCCTCGATCCTCGACCCTCGATCCTCGACCCTCGATCCTCGATCCTCCCGGAAATCCCTCGCCCAGCCGCGGCCACCAGGCCATCTCCTTTCCAGCCTCACGTCCCATAGTGTAATCTGATCCGCAGATGAGAAAGACTCTTGAATTGATTCAAGCGCAGAAGATGAAAATTATTACAGTAAGAATTTCGGAGAAATCCTGAGCTGTGATCGTTTTCCATTTACCGCCAGTCATTGGTCGTTGGTCATTCGTCATCACGCCAGTTAGCCACTAGATGACCAATGACCAACTAAATACGACAAGCGGTAACGAAAAATGGAAACGAGTCAAAATGATTGTCTGACTGCTTACAGTCATCCACGGAGAAGACGGAGAAAAAGACCTTGAGTATTAACGCTGTTCAAAGCCTCGATATACAACAACGTCAATACCTGACGCTGCATGAGCTGTCGAAGGCCATCGCGTCGCACCGCAACCTTTCCGACCTGTTCCACGATCTGGCCGAGCGTTTACATCATATCTTCGACTTTCAATCCATCAGCGTAATGCTCCACGACGAATCGCAAAACGTCATGCGGCTGCACATCCTGGAGGCCAGCGAGCCCGCGTTTCAGCAGGCGCCCGCCGAGGTCCCTACCGACGGCTCGATCACCGGCTGGGTCTGGCGGAATCAGCAGCCTGTAGTCGTCAGCGACGTGGATGAGGAGACCCGCTTCCCCATCGCGCAGGTTCTTCGCGGCAAGTTTCCGGCGAAGTCATTTTGCAGCCTTCCCTTAACCACGGCCCACCGGCGGGTCGGCGTCTTGATCATCATGAGCGATAAAATCGGCGCCTACGACAAGCTCGACCTCGAATTCGGGCGCCTGGTGGCGGCGCAGATCGCGATCGCTCTGGACAATGCTTTCAATTTCCAGGAGGCCCAATGCTATCAGCGCCAACTGGCGCGCGAGCGCGACCGTTCCGAGTTGCTGTTGGAAGTCAACAACATGCTGGTCTCGAACCTCAATCTGCGGGAACTCCTATCGGCGCTCTCCGTCTGCCTGCGCAAGGTTCTGCCTCACGACGCCGCGGGCCTGGCCCTCTACGATTACTCGATCAATCAATTGCGAATGTCGGCGCTGGAATTCCCCACGAAGGAGGACCTCTTTATCGAGGGCGAGATCATTCCACTCGAGGAGAGTCCGGCCGGGCGGGCGTTTACAACGCGTCAGACCGTCATAATGTCTGACGCCGGCAACGCGAAAACTCCAATAGGCAAGCGCTTCGCCGCCGCCGGAGTGAAATCCTGTTGCCTCATTCCGCTCATTTCGCACGACCGCGCGTTCGGCGTCCTGAGCGTCGCCAGCCTGCGCGAGAACGCATTCAACGCCGAGGGGGCGGAGTTGCTCGGCCAGATCGCCAAACAGGTCTCGATAGCGGTTGAGAACGCTTACGCCTTCCGCAAGATCGAGGCGCTCAAAAACAGACTGGAAGAAGAGAAGCTCTACCTCGAAGAGGAGATTCGCACTGAATATAATTTCGAGGAGATCATCGGCGGCAGCCCCGCCCTGAGGCGCGTGCTGCAGGACGTGGAGACGGTCGCGCGCACGGACTCGAACGTGTTGATTTATGGCGAAACCGGAACAGGCAAGGAATTGCTCGCCCGCGCCATCCACAACCTTAGCTTGCGCCGTGAGCGTACGCTGGTCAAGGTCAATTGCGCGGCCATCCCAACGGGATTGCTCGAAAGCGAGATGTTCGGCCACGAGAAGGGCGCCTTCACCGGCGCGATCGAGCGGCGCATCGGGCGATTCGAACTCGCCCACCAGGGGACGATCTTCCTCGACGAGGTCGAAGACATCCCGCTCGAACTTCAACCGAAACTGCTGCGCGTGCTCCAGGAGCAGGAATTCGAGCGGCTGGGCAGTTCTCGCACCATCGGCGTCGACGTCCGGATCGTGGCCGCGACCAATATGGACCTCGCCCGGCTGGTGTCTGAAAAGAAGTTTCGCAGCGATCTCTTCTATCGTCTGAATGTCTTCCCGATCACGCTGCCGCCTCTGCGCGAGCGCGCCGAAGACATTCCCTTGCTGGCGCATTTCTTCGCGCAGAAATTCGCGCAGCAGATGAAGAAACCGATCGAGAGGATTCCGGCCGAGGCGATGTCAGCCCTCACCGCTTACTCCTGGCCCGGCAACATCCGTGAATTGCAAAACCTCATCGAGCGGGCCGTGATCCTCACGCGAGGCCGCGCGCTGGAGATTCCGCTCGCCGAGCTGAAACAGCCCGCGAACTCCGTCGCACAGGAGCCGCCGGAGACGACAGAGGCGGCGGAGCTGATCGGTCAAACGAAGACAGGTACGCTCAAAGACGTCGAGCGAGAACACATCCTGCGCGCGCTGAGCGATTCGAACTGGGTTGTCGGCGGCCCCAACGGCGCCGCCTCGCGACTCGGCCTGAACCGGACGACTCTCAATCACCGAATGCGCAAGCTGGGCATTACGCGCCCTCGATAAATCAGAACGACCGACTTCGACGCATCGAGTGAACTTATAATCATTGACCGTGGCGCGGACTTTAGTCCGAATCCACGGGTAAGAAATGGGCGATAATGAGTTCAACCAATGTTCATCGGCTTCGGGAGCGGCTTTCCGCGAATTTGGTTCTTCACCCGTTGAGTGAGGCCGCGGCGATGTACAGCGGACTGTCCAGTCTGCTGAAGTCTCTCTCAATCGGCGCTTTGCAAAGACTTCAGCAGACTGGACAGTCCGCTGTACATTCTTACCCGTGGATTCGGGCTTTAGTCCGCGTCTGCGTAACATCCTCGGGCCGCGCGGACTAAAGTCCGCGCCACTATTGGCGCCTCAACGCGATCATCGGATCGACCTTCGCCGCCCGCCGCGCCGGGATGTAGCAGGCCAGCAGCGCGACTTCGACGCCTGGAGTTTGCGAGACCTGATCGAAGACCTGCTTGACGAAGCGCGCCCGCTGTCCCTCATCAGGAAATTTGCTGCGCGTCTGGACGCTCATCAAGAAAAGGTTGCGCGGGTCGAAACCGAGTTCCGCGCGACTCATCCGAGCGAAGCTGTTGATGAGCAACCCGGCCCCTACAAGCAACACCATCGCCAGCGCGATCTCGGCCACCCCTCCTTCAATTCGTCATTCACAACTGGATTCGACGCCTGCCACGCGGGGACGAGGCCGAAGAAGACGCCGGTCAGCAGCGATATCAGGAATGCGAACGACAGAACGGTCCGATCAACATTTCCGGGCCGCAATTGATCCTGAAGTTGGTAGTAAGCGTCGTAACTTTGAGGCAGCAAGCGCATCAAACCATCCAGTCCCCACTGTCCCAGCAGCAACCCGGCGGCTCCGCCCAACGCGGCTAGCAGCAGACTTTCTATCAACAACTGCCGCAGCAACCGCCGGCGGGGGGCTCCGAGCGCCAGGCGTATCGCCATCTCCTTGCGCCGCGAACCGGCGCGCGCCAGCAGCAGATTGGCGATGTTGGCGCAGCCGACGAGCAGCACGCAGCCGACCGCGCCGAGCAGGACTAGCAACCGCTCTTTAATACCCTGCGTCCGCCGTTCGACGATCGGCGTGATGTGCGTGGTGATGTTCTTATTGGAGTCGGGATATTGCGCCTCCAGTCGGCCCGCGATCGCCTTAAACTCCGCCTGCGCGCTCTCCAGGCTCTGGTCGGGTTTGATCAAGCCTAAGGCGACCCAATAACGATTGGCGCGGACGCTCGCCTCGCCGGACTCGCGCACGAGCGGCGTCCAATATTCGGCGTGAGTCGGATATTTGAAATCGGCCGGCATCACGCCGACGACGGTCACGCCCGTATTGCCCAGCGTTCGACCGACCACGCCCGGATCGCCGCCGAAGCGCCGCTGCCATAACCGGTAGCTCAACAGGATCGTCTGCGCAGAGGACGCCAGTTCATCTTCAAGCAGAAACGCGCGGCCCAGCAGAGGCTTCGCGCCAAAGGTCTGAAAGAAGTTGGCTGAAACCCGAGAACTGACGAAAACTTCCGGGCGCTCGACCCCGGTCAGGGTGAAACCGTCGCTCGGAGCGTAAGCGGTGAGTTGCTGAAAAGTTTGACTATGCTCCCGCCAATCCCAAAAATCGGCGGGCGACGCTCCGAAGTATCCTCGCGGATCAGATTGCTTGTCGCCTGATTCAATGAAGACCAGCCGAGGCTCCTTGAGATACGGCAGCGGCTTGAGCAACACCGCATTGACGACGCTGAAGATCGCCGTGTTCGCGCCGATGCCCAAAGCGAGCGTGAGAACAGCAATCGCCGTGAAGCCGGGCTTCTTCATTAACATCCGCGCGCCGAAGCGCAGGTCTTGCCA
>WNFZ01004125.1_pt1 | contig 14919 bp, 14 predicted proteins | sample 5400081 | NCBI WGS metagenome assembly WNFZ01 (sample SAMN13153365, study PRJNA577476) | soil metagenome | isolation source: 80 cm soil or saprolite under grassland replicate 1 | place: USA:California | collected 2016-06-15 | reverse complement strand
CTGGCGGAGAATCATCCGAAGACTCCCCTGTATCCTTACAAGGCGGGGTTTGGTGGCGGCGCAAGTATGGCCTTTACAGCGGCATTTCTACGCAGCGTGGGTGGATTTGACTTGGCTCTTGGAGCAGCCAGCCCTGCAATAGGTGGGGAAGACCTCGCTGCATTCTTCCAGGCGATCATACGAGGCCACAAATTGGTGTGTGAACCATCTGTAGTGGTATATCATCTTCACTACCGTGAATACCAGCGCTTGCGGAAGCAAATTTATAACTATGGGATTGGATTGACAGCCTACCTGACGAAAAGTATGCTCGAGAACCCGCGCCTCCTGTTTGACTTCATCCCCAAAGCGCTTTTCGCTCCCTCTCTCATCTTGCGTGCCGTGGCATCAAAGGATGGCAAGAGGTTAACACGCTATCCAAGAGAGCTGGTCATGTTGAAGCTGAAAGGGATGTTGTATGGGCCACCTGCCTACTTCTATAGTCGGTGGACAATGCGTAACGTTAGCAGGAACTTTGCACCAGATGAAGCTGTGCAAACCTCGATCGGTGCAAAGGAAGCTTCAGTGTTGGCCTACCACATTCATGACCGTGAAGAGGGGATATACTCCTAATAGGAATGAGTATGCAGAGAACGGGTAGTTATTGACGTGATGAGTTCTTAAAGAAGGGAGACGGTCACAGATTGTTTTCGGAGAAGTTTAGGACAGTAAGAACATCGCTGTATCGGTGGGCTAAGACGAATAGCGTCATGTTGATCAATGCCGGATCATATATTGGGGCAACGGCAGTCACATCAGTGCTTGGATTCGCGTACTGGTGGGCAGCAGCGCGGTGGTTCCCGCCGCAAGCTGTAGGCCTTGGTTCGGCGACTATCTCGATTATGACGCTACTTGGAACAGTCTGCATAGTGGGATTGGGAACGCTGCTGGTTGGTGAGTTACCGCGGCAGCCAGGTAAAGAAGGATCGCTCATCAGCGCAGCTCTAATTATAGTTGGGGGAATAGGAGGATGCGCTGGTATTGTGTTCGCGGTTGTTGCTCCTTTCGTATCGACTGATCTCGAGCCACTTAGAGCAAGTGTCCAAAACATAGTGCTTTTCGCCGTTGGTGTCAGCCTCACCGCGATCACACTAGTGCTTGACTTCGCTCTGGTCGGACTCCTGCGGGGCAAGTTGCTATTCTGGCGTAACACGCTTTTTGCTGTGGCAAAACTTGCTGCACTCTTTGCTGTAAGCCTCTGGCTATCACATATCGTAGGGTTGACAATTTATGCGACGTGGGCAGTCGGTAATGCACTCTCATTGGCAGCTCTTGCCGGATTTGCTGTCCTGAAGGGGGGTAGGTTCAGAAGAGTGAACTGGCCCGGGTTTTACGTTTCCTGGATGCTAGCGAGTTTTGTGTTTATCGTGCCAGTCGCTCTCACGACTGTACTCTACGCAATGGTTTCTGGGCAACCAACTTCACTGGCACACAAGACACGGCTGACATTAGGTCTTGCGTCAATGGCAAGTGTGTTAGCAGCTTGTGTATTGCTGCTTGGCACCAAGCAGGTGTTGGGTCTGTTCGGCCATGCCTACGCGGAACAGGCATCCTTAAGCTTGCGCATCTTAGCATTCGGGTCTTTCCCAATTATTATCAAATATCACTATGTAACAATCTGTCGTATTCAGGATCGGATAGCACGTGCTACGCTGCCTATGATAGTTGGTTGCCTCCTTGAACTGGGATTGGCAGTACTTGGTGCACGTCTCGGTGACTTACCTGGGTTGAGCCTCGGCTGGGTCGCGGCGGTATGTGTTGAAGCGCTGTTTATGTCACGCACAGTATACAAGGCTGTTTGGCCGAGAGATATTTCAACCAGTATAAATCGACTACAGCGATACCCGTTGCAGCATGATATCAGGCACATAGCGGATACACAGGCAAAGGAACAGGGGTTTGGACAGTAGATCCGATGACAATGCTGTTGAGAGAAAGCAAAGAATTGACAGTAAATAGTTATGTGTAACATTATGAGGAGTTCAGACCTTGGCGAGACCTATAAGCAGAGAAAGGAGGCATTTATGATAAGCAAAGAAGCTAAATGTATGGTACTGAAGTATATTGAACAACCAAACGGATATTACATGAGTAACAGTAATCATCCCTGGAACATCCCTCAAGAAAATATATCATTGACAGAAAACGAGGTCCATGTATGGAGAGCCTCGTTGGAAGCTCCGCTAAATATAATCTACAATCTGCAAAACATTCTTTCGGAAGAGGAGGCCAGGCGAGCGATGCAGTTTCACTTTGAAGTAGATCGTCGTCACTGGATAGTTGCCCACGGAATTTTGAGAAGACTGCTGGGGCATTATCTTGACATTGATCCACATCAGGTCCGTTATGTGACCAATGAGTATGGAAAACCTTTCATAGTGTATCCATCTCATGGAGCTCGTTTGCACTTCAATCTTTCTCATTCGGCTGATCTCGCTCTCTATGTCTTTGCATATAAACGACGTGTCGGAGTCGATGTAGAGTACATGCGTACCGACATTGATTACAAGGCATTGGCTCAATTCCACTTTTCTGCTTATGAATTCGCCCAGTTAAGGGCGTTGCCAACAGCAATGCAGCAAGAAGCATTTTTCCTCTGCTGGTCCCGCAAAGAAGCATATATCAAAGCCCGAGGCGAAGGCCTTTCCATTCCGCTCGATCAATTTGACGTCTCTCTGACTCCAGGAGAACCTGTCGCGTTACTCAACAGTCGTGAAGATCCTCAAGCAACGACGCGTTGGTTACTCCATGGACTCACACCTGGAGACCGCTATGCAGGTGCCATTGTTGTCGAGAGCGCTGGCTGGCAACTCTCCTGCTGGCAATGGTCAGGTTGAAAGCTTGCTATCGTTTGATACCTCTATTCCATGTTGAGATCTGGTGATTGTTTTTCTCGGATACATTAGATATAATTGTATTGGGTCGCGGCAAAAAGGGTTGCGACCAAACAAGTTGGAGGGCACTTCTATGGAGGAATTCATTCCCACACCTATTCAACCACTCATTGGTGCGTATCTCCATGCCCTTGAACCATTGCGCTCTCACTTATATGGTATCTACATCTATGGTTCCATTGCCCTCGGTGCCTTTGAGGAACTAGAAAGTGATATCGACATGGTTGTCTTGACGCATAGGGAGTGGACCACCCCAGACCTTGCGCAATTAAAAGCTCTTCATACACAACTGATTCGGACGCATCAACTCGACAAGCGTCTGGAAGTTCTCTACATTCCTTTAGGTAATCTTGGGAAGCGCGATAGAGAGATCGCACCATACCCCACTATTCAATTTGGAAAGTTCTCTCCTGCTGCATATTGTGACCTCAACTACGTCACGTGGTGGACCGTCAAGAACAAAGGCCTCCGACTCCTCGGACCGGAACGCTCTACACTCCCTTTTGAGATAGCCTGGCGGGATGTGCTGGAGTCTATGCGCGACAACCTGGATGGCTTTTGGGAAATCAAAACCAAGCGTACCTACCTTTTCCTACTTGATGGGTGGATTGTGATCGCCGTAGCCACACTCTGTCGTATTCTGACGACGATCGAAGAAGGAGAGATTATCACGAAGTCAGTAGCCCTTAAGCGCTGGCGAGATCGTCTCCCCGCACGTTGGCGCCCTCTCATCGACGAGGCATGGCGTATCCGTCATCACCTCCGCGGACCAACCTTGTACCGCTCTCGCCTCAAACGGATGAGAGAGGTACTGGCATTTATCGAGTATGTACGCGAGCGAGAAGGTAAAGTGTTAGAAGCATCTTCTCAGAGGTGAGAAATGAGTCAGAAGCATTGGTGTCGCTATCGATTACACCATTAAGAAGGGAGATGTAAAACAATGCATGGTGTCGTCTCACTCCTGGACTACAAACATCATCAACTGGTTAAAGACCTCTGGGCCGAGCTGGCAAGGGAGTTCGCAGTAAGTAAGGTCTACAAGGCACCCGAACCACATTTTTCTTACCAGCTTGCCAGACACTACAATGTAAAGTCGCTGGAACGTGTCTTGCGGCGATTTGCCGCAAGCAAAACATCATTTCAAGTAAGAGCCGGTGGATTGGGTATCTTTACCGGACCTCATCCAGTGATTTATATCCCTGTTGTACGCAGTCCTGAGTTAATGCAGTTTCATGAAGCACTCTGGCAGGAAATTTCCTGTACGGGTTCGGGTATCGAGGATTACTATAATCCTTCTCGTTGGATGCCGCACATCACCATCGGCATTGACGATATAAATAAGGATAATCTGCCCCATATCGTTCGTTTTCTGGCTGAGCGCGATTTTAATTGGGAGATCACCGTCGATAACATTGCGCTGGTCTACGGCTCTATCATACCACTTTTTGGAACGAGGATCTCTATGTTTGCACTATTAGAAAGAGGGTAAATTCTCAGGACAGAAGTTGGTAAATGGTTACTTCTTCGCCCAATCGCTAAGCAGCGCTTTGGCTGCATTATGCCCGGGTGCTCCCATGACACCACCGCCCGGGTGAACTGCAGAGCCGCACAGGTATAAGCCCTCGACCGGCGTGCGATAACGGGCGCACTCATGCGTGGGCCGCAGCGAAAACAGCTGACCTGGTGTGATCTCACCGTGGAAAATGTTCCCGTTGGGCATACCGTATCGCTGCTCAATGTCCAGGGGGCTGAGTACCTGCCGGTGCAAGATAGCATCGGCGAAATTGGGGGCGAACTCTGTCATGGCCGCAATGATGTTGTCTGCCATCTCATTTTTCACGTCATCAGACCATTCGCGTCCCTTCAGGTGATAGGGGGCATATTGGCAGAACATCGATATCGTATGGTAGCCGGCCGGGGCCACAGTTGGATCGGTAGCAGATTGCATGTATGCCTCGATATAAGGCTTTTTCGAGAGTTCACCGCGTGCGGCGTCTTCGAAGGCTTCCTGCACCCAATCAGTTGTCGGGCTGATATCACAAGAACCAGCGTGCTGTAGTCCAGGTGCTGTACCCGGAAGACATTTGAAACTAGGCAGTTCCTTCAGGGCAATATTCAGTTTGATCACTGCGCTATCTGTCTTGAAATGAGAGATGCGCTTGAGGAAGCCTTTATCAAGTTCTGCATCCACACAGAATTGCAGGAACGTGCGCTTTGCCTCCGCATTGGAAAGAACAGCCTTTGCCCGTAACTCTTCGCCGTTCTCCAGGCGCACACCTTCGGCGCGCCCGTTATGGATCAGTATTTTCTCAACAGGTGCGTTGATGCGGATAACTGCCCCATGGGCCTCCGCAGAAGCCGCCAGGGCAAAACTGATACGTCCCATGCCACCACGTACGTACCCCCACATCCCGTGTTCACCATTGACCTCGCCAAACATATGGTGCCACATGACATAGACTGATCCGGGCGTCTTAGGGCCGATAAACGAACCAATAACGCCCTGTCCTGCAAACGCTGCGCGCAAATAGTCAGACTCAAAATAATCTGCCAACATGTCATATAGGTTGCCGAACATCAGCCAACGGTAAATATCTTCGTCCTCACCACGGAATCGTGCAGCCAGGTCAGCTACTGACGGTGGTTCCTCCAACAAAATAGGGTTCAAAATTTCTGATGCGCGGTCAAAGAACTGGAGAAGCTTTGGATATGCCTCGGCGTCATGCGGTGAGAGGCGGCGAATGTTCTCGACGGTTTTTTCCATGCTGGCACGAAAAAAGAGGTAATTGTTATCTGGGTAGGGTACAAACATCTGTGGATCTTTGACGTAGGCATCAAAACCGTAGCGGTGAAGCTCAAGATCGCGGATAATTTCTGGGCGCAGCAGGCTCACAACATAGGCGCAAGGCGACATTGTGAAACCTGGAAACGGCTCTTCGAGGGTACATGCGCCGCCTACTCGGTCTCTCTTTTCCACAACGATCACTTTTTTCCCAGCACGAGCCAGGTAGCCTGCAGCGACAAGCCCATTATGTCCAGCGCCAATGATAATCGCATCGAACTGCCCAGTTTGATTTGCCATGATGGATAGAAGCCCTCCTATGGAATGAAATGATGGTGGGGTTAACTGTCTTGTGTTTTAAGTATAACATACGGTTGAGGTTGATGCGTACTATCCACAGTCCCATCTTGTATGCTGGGCGGAGTATCTTCGTTAGGGATGGTTTAAAACCTGCTCTGGAAGTTCCTTGGGCCACCCGCCCAGCTTGTCGTTGAAAAATCGGCAAGCGGTACAGAGAGTCAGCACTCGATTCCGAAAGGTCTCCTTTCTTGGCCTTCTACAAACACGTCGGAGGCAGACTGTCAACGCCCTTCTCTCGCCAGAAAAGCCAGTCGCAAGCGCGTAAATAAGCGATCGCGTCGTGCTGTTGGGATGCCAACCTGATACTGTTCTTGCCCAAGTTGAATGACCCGCCGGGTGGTTTGCAACACGACCCGACAGTTCTGACAAGTCGCCAGATGTTGCCGCGCGGCTGTGGTTAATTCGTCATCGAGGTCTTGGTCAATATAGTCGGACAGATAGGATACCAGCTCATCGCAGGTCATAGCCATTCCTCCTGTTTCATACCCGTTCGCTAAAGTAGGAGCTTAATTGCTCACGTAAGCGTAATCGAGCGCGATGCAACCGGACTTTGCAGGCTGTCTCCGTCAACTCCTGGATGTGAGCACACTCCGCTGTCGATAGTCCTTCAATGTCGCGCAGAAGGAAGGCCGCACGTAATCCCACGGGAAGATCATTGACGGCGGTGCGAAGAACCTCCTGGGCCTCACCGCTCAATGCTTGCTGATCGGGAAGGTGGCTCCAATCGACCAATTGGACAGGAAAGGGAAGGGAGTCATCTTCCTCTGGCAATGGGTCAACGGCATGACGACGACGGATCAGCATCAGCGTATGATTGTAGGCGATCCGATAGAGCCACGTGCTGATCTGTGCTTGCGGCTCGAAACGGTCGATGGCCTCAAAAGCCGACAAAAATGTGGCTTGAACGACCTCTTCCGCATCGTCCTCCTGTTTAAGTAATCCGATGGCTAATCGATAGACCCGATCCGCGTATGTTTCAAAGAACTCGGTAAACGCTGCTTCATCATGATGGCGGAGCCGAGTCAGAAAATCGCGAGCGTCAGGCATAGCAGATACTCCACTCCCTTTTGTCTTTTTTTGCAGTATACCACAGGACGATGTAACCTTTCTGTCCCTCGTGCATTATAAAGACAGAGAGCACAATGGTGCTCTACCTGAATGAGGGCATTCTATGTACCCATACTGATTGGAGGTTTATCATGGCATTTGTATCCTTTATGTCGAGCGCAGCCGGGCGAATCCTGCGCATAGTTGTTGGTCTTGGTCTGATTGGTTGGGGGGTGTACCTAGCAGTAGCGGCAAACAACATGACAACCGGGATTATCCTGGCGGTGGTCGGTCTGCTGCCACTGGTGGCGGGACTCTTCGATTTTTGTGTCTTTGCACCCCTCTTTGGAGCTCCTTTCAGCGGCGCAAAAGTACGAGCGCATGCTAAATAGTGAGCCGACGAACCTTTCTATTCTCTTCCAGGTTAGGGTGTTGTTGTGGGAAAGGAGTAGCTGATCATAAGCTATTCAGCACCGCCCTCATCCATGCGGGAGAGCAGCCGACTGGGAGACCATGTCAAGGAACAGCGCGGGTATGGTAGGTCTCCTGAAGTGGCATTTTTCCGTACTTCTCTGCTGTTCTCCATATTGAGGATGGTTTCAGCACCTCGTGAAATGAGGCCTCGAAGATGTACAATGCGTTTGACGCGAACCCTCTACATTTCATTCTTGTCGTGTTGATTGCGCAAAAGGCTCTCCCCCTAAAGGTTGCAATCACACGCTATCCCCGGATTTTGGGAGAGCAACATTAGAGGCTGGTATTGGTCGCTCTGTGTGTAATTGTCTCCAACGCAACACGAACCACACGATCAGGACCAGCGGAATGACATACACACTGAACACCGCCAGCCAGATCAATGCGGTTGCCAATACCTGGGCAAACGCAACTGCCGCACCTAAGGCATCCTGCCAAATTTTGGCGGGACTCCATGGCGCTGGGGGCGGAGAAAGGACTGCCTGACCAGGCTGCAAATTAATAGCGATGGTGTAGAACGATACCTGGCCATTGAGCTGGTTGAGATGGGCTTCGATCTGCTCTATTTGCCCCTCGACATCGGTGAGGCGCTGATCAATTGCCAGAATATCACCCAGAACTGAAGCATGACTCAGCAGTGTTAGCAGCCGCTCCTGTTCCCCGCGAAGATTCTTCAGCCGTGATTGTGTGTCCACGTAGTCACCAGATACATCCTGGGTAGATTTGGTCGTGCTGATGAGCCGCCCGTTATGGAGCGTAGGGTAAGTGTTGAGGTAGCTCTCGATGCGTGGATAGAGCGCTGCCTGGACGGAGAAGGTCATGGAAATGTTGTAGAGGTTATCGCCTACCTGTTCATAATTGATATTCTCCGCTGTCGAGAGCGGGTCGGTCGTGCTCATCCACGACTGTAGATCATTAGCGACTCGCTGAGTATCCTTTACCTCCATCGTAATATTGAGTGATTTGATCAGGTACTGCTGCGGCCCACCAGGAGCTGTAGATTTTTGCTGGTTTGCATTTGCATTGGAATGGACAGTCATAGGAGCGTTACTACCAGCCGTAGATGTGGTTGTTCCGGCTCCACAGCCTGCTACAAGTACAGCCAGGATTACCAGGCTGACCATGAAAAAAGTTACCCATTTGTGATTTTTTATGATGTATAGCATTGTCCCACTCCTCATTGAAACAAACAAGTGAACAAGTAAGCAAGGAAGTGATGGTATATTTCCATCTCATAGTTGATGACGCTGCCAATCTCGAATAAGTTCCAATGGAAATGTGGGTGGAGGAGGGGAGGGTATGTCGAGCGGATCGCAGAGGAGCTTCCCTTGCCGACATAGCGAAGAGGGAGAGTAACTACTCCTGCTATGGACTCTCCCTCTGCCGTGTGAGCAGCTCTGCTACTGCGGTTGACTGACCGCTTAACTATATTTTACAACGTCAATTGATACGTTTTGCTTTCCCAGCCCACTCCATATCACGTAAGACATACTTCTGTACTTTACCAGTAGATGTCTTTGGTAATTCGCCAAACTGAACGCTGGCGGGACATTTGAAGTGCGCTAGGCGTTCGCGACAGAATTCAATGATCTCTTCCTCCGTCGCACTTTGCCCAGGCTTTAAGGAAACGAATGCCTTGGGGCGCTCACCCCATCGCTCGTCGGGGATAGCTACCACTGCACACTCCATAACAGCAGGGTGCTGTACAACTATCTGTTCGACCTCAATAGTCGAGATATTTTCTCCACCCGAGATGATCACGTCCTTTGCCCGGTCACGCAGTTCAATGTATCCGTCGGGATGCCAGACTCCTATATCGCCCGAGTGGAACCATCCACCTTCAAACGATTTGGCGGTCGCTTCCGGGTTATTGTAGTAGCCTTTCGCAACGTCGTTCCCATGCATGACGACCTCGCCCATCGTTTGGCTGTCCTTGGATACATCATTCATTTCTTTGTCGACGACGCGCACGCGATCAGCGGTTACGTTGCCCTGACCCTGCCGGGCAAGGAGGCGCGCTTGTTCGGCCTGGGAAAGGTAGTCCCACTCGGCGTGCCATTCGCAGATGGTGTACGGTCCGTAGGTTTCTGTCAGACCATAGACATGAATTGGGCGGAAGTTTAGCGCTTTCATCTGTCCAAGGAGGGTGGGAGACGGTGGTGCTCCTGCAACAGTGACCGTAATCTGGCGATCCAGGCGATGAGCCGTTGGGTGATTCACGAGGAAAATCTGTATGGTAGGCGGGCCATTAAAGTGCGTAACAGCCTCATTTTCAAAAAGCTCCCATATTTGTGCGGGATCAACTCTGCGCAAACAGACATGCGTGCCACCCACAGCAGTTACACCCCATGTGAAACACCAGCCGTTGCAGTGAAACATCGGGAGTGTCCATAAATAGACGCTTGTATTGCTCATTCCAGTCGAGATAACTTCAGCAAGCGCGTTGAGATAGGCCCCGCGGTAGGTGTACATAACCCCTTTGGGATTACCAGTTGTACCAGAGGTGTAGTTAATCGAAACCGTCTCTTCTTCATCTTTAAGCCAGCTCTCTACCTGGTGCGGTGATCCGCCTGCCAGGAACACCTCGTAGGGATCGTCGGCTGCCCCGGTGTCCTCGATACGTACCAACTGTATGCCCTCAAGATCGATTGGCTCGACCAGTGGGTAGAGTTCAGCATCGACGAAGAAGAACTTCGACCCTGAGTGTTTCAGGATGAAGGCGATCTCGTTCGAGTTCAGACGTGTGTTCACCGCGACGAGGATTCCGCCAGCGGCAGGTACAGCATAGTGAGCTTCGAGCAACGCGGGAGTATTTGGGCATAGGAAAGCCACTCTATCGTGCTTTTGCATACCAATGCTGCGCAGGTGTGAGGCTAATCGGTACACACGTTCAGCAAACTCTCGGTAGGTGTAACGCCGCTCTCCGTGTACGATAGCTGTTTTATCTGGAAATACAGAAGCACTACGTTCCAAAAAACTTACTGGTGTCAGTTCCGTGCGATAGACTTTCTCTTCCATCTTAAGCGTCCTTTCAACATGCTGGTATGGTAAATAACATCAGGATAAATTATTATATGAATATACAGCAGCCATTTAGCAAGGCAGGAAGGTTCTTGCCTTGTAACAATGTTCTCACAAAAGGTGCACGCTTATGATGAAAGGATGTGTATGCGTGAGACTACCGAACTCTTGCGACAACTCGTCGCAATCAATTCCATCAATCCCGATCTCGTAGCGGATGGCCCTGGAGAGGGCGAAATTGCGCGCTATGTGGCTACCTGGCTTGCCCGAGCAGGTTTAGAGGTCAAACTGGATGAGCCTGAGCCTGGACGGCCCAATGTCATTGGCATCGTACGAGGATCAGGCAGTGGACGTTCACTCCTCCTCAATGCGCATATGGATACCGTTGGGGTAGCATTGATGGAGCGACCTCATGAACCCGTCATCGATGGAAACCGCCTCTATGGCCGGGGAGCCTACGACATGAAGGGCGGGCTGGCTTCCATTATGGTCGCTGCTGCGCGGGCTAAGAAATTGAACTTGCGAGGAGATGTGATCCTTACTGCTGTTGCGGACGAGGAGTTCGCCAGCATTGGCACTAGCTCAATTGTGAGACAATATCGCGCCGATGCCGCGATTGTCACCGAACCGACTGATTTGGATGTCTGTGTCGCACATAAAGGCTTTGCCTGGTTGGAGGTTGAGACGTTTGGTGTAGCTGCTCACGGTTCGCGCCCTGATCTCGGCGTTGACGCCATTGTAAAGATGGGAAAAGTGCTCAACGGGTTAGAGGAACTCGACCAGACGTTACGCGCCTCTCCATCACATCCTCTCCTAAAAAGCGGTTCAGTGCACGCCTCGCTGATAGATGGAGGAAAGGAACTCTCGACCTATCCAGACCACTGCAAATTACGTATCGAACGGCGCACCATCCCTGGGGAAACGCGGGAGAGTGTTGAGGAAGAGATGCAGCGTATTTTTGAACGCATTACCTCTGCTGATCCCTCTTTTCATGCGACTTCGAGAACGACGCTTGTACGCGAACCATTTGCGGTGCATCAAGGTGAATGTATTGTACAGCTTGTGCGTAACCACGCGGACACAATACTCGGCCGCGAGCCAGAAATAATTAGCTCAACTGCCTGGATGGATTCGGCGCTTCTCGCTGCCGCGGGTATCCCCACCGTCGTTTTTGGGCCTGGTGGAGCAGGTGCGCATGCCGTAGTAGAATGGGCTGATCTGGACCAGGTTGAGCGCTGTGCGGAGATTCTCCTCAAAGTGATAGAGGAATTTTGCTCATGATGCGTGCTTATGGCCTGCCAGTGCGTTAGTAACGAGAGGGTAACTAGCAAATTCTGCTGAAAAATAAGCCTTATATAGAGACGTTGCAATATCGCTCACGCCGGGCTGTTGATGGCAGGTGCCAGAACGTTCTATGGTGTTGAACTCACCACTGGTGAAAGACCAGAGCTACTATCTGGCGATGGAACAGGTGGTGGAGTTGGGGTCGATGCAGAAATAGGCGCCTGGGTGGAAGCGGGGCGTTCTGGTACATCATTCAACATTTGTCGTAACGTCACCAATTGGAACCCACTCGCTCTGAGCGCAGTAATGATGGATGGTAAAGCCGCTACGGTCTGTGTGCGGTCTCCGCCACCATCGTGCATGAGAATAATGGCGCCATCACCGGCCAATCTGAGAATACGGCTGACAATAACGCTTGTGCCCGGCGTTGCCCAATCACGCGCTTCATCACTCCAGATGATGGTGGTGAGCCCAAGCAGGTTCGCTTGCGCCAGCACTTTGGTATTGACAACACCATAGGGTGGGCGGAAAAATGTTGGTCGAACTCCGGTAGCCTGTTGAATAGCATTGGAAGTAAGATTAATCTGTGTCTCTATTTCATTGTCAGAAAGTAGGGCCAGGTTGGGATGCGACCAGCTATGATTGCCCACCAGGTTGCCATCGCTGTACTCTTGTCGTACGAGGTTCGGGTAGCGAGCAACCTGCTGGCCAATGCAGAAAAATGTAGCCTTCACCCTGTAATGCTGAAGAATTGCCAGTATCTGCGGTGTATAGTAAGGGTTTGGGCCATCATCGAAGGTCAGCGCAACCTCTGGGAGGTAACGATTGCCGGTATAGAGGAAGCGGTTTTGCGACTGGAGCGCCGCTATCTGTTGCCACATTAAGGTCGGAAACGGCTGTATGGGAGATTGCATATTGTTTGGTGAAGACTCCGGCATTGCCGGGGTTAGCCTGTTTGTAGGTGTCACGAATGGCGACGTCGCCAAGCCCGTTGCTTCCATGGGAATGGTGCTTTCATTTGATTGAGGGACGGTCAATGGCTTCATCGTACTCAGTGTCAATGAACCCAGAAGGCCCAGGATAGCGCAAAGGGTGACCACAAGGGAGGTGCGATTCATTCTCGTTCCTGGACGACGAGGGAAAAAAACCTGGCCATCCATATCCTGTGTACCCATATATTCTTCTGCCCTTCAAAATCCACATTGCGCAAGTGATATCTATTGTCTCTGCATGTAGATGCCCGTTCTACCGGGGAAAGCCGTTGGAGTTACTTTTGTATTATACATAGTGTTTCGCGTTAGCCTATCGATAATAGTACCATATGATGGTGGCTATAAATAGTAGCCCAGAAAGAAAAGGAAAGCGGTTAATATGTCACATACAACGGAAGGACAGTTACTGACAGAGCTTTTCCAACGTTTTTCTTTTGAAACAAAAAACATATGAAACATTTGTCTATACATCATTGGACCTTTTCAATGGAGCCTTTACTATGCAGCCTCAATGTCTGACACGGCGGTATCAAGTACAATTAGATGTCTGCTTACTCATTGTTCTCTGTTGTATGGTCATATTTCTTTCAGGTTGTTCTGATTTATTATCTGGTATCCCCGATTCTCCTACTCCCACTCCTACTAATGCGAGACCTACCGCAACATTGATCACTGCTCGGGCCAAGGCCGATAGTCAGGGTATCCCCACAGAAGCCTTAACGCGTGCTCAATTTGAAAAGGTCCAAAGTATCATGGCAGGTATGTCACTTGACCAGAAACTCGGGCAGCTCATCGTCGTGGAATATATTGGGAATAGTTATCAGAATGGGCTGCAGTATATGATCTCCCGGCAGTTTGTTGGCGGTTATATGTACCAGGAGAGTAATCACAATTTTGATCCTCCCTATGATGTGGCGAGCCAGGTTAATGCCCTCTCTCGGCAGACAATGCACGACGCAAAAATTCCTTTGATTATTGCTACTGACCAGGAGGGTGGTCTGGTCAATCGACTGTACCGCTTTCATGGCTCTTTACCATCAGCTGATGATATGGCTGCCAGCGGTAAACCTTCTGTGGCACTCGCGCAAGGATCACAGTCCGCGAAGTGGATGCTTGAGCTGGGCATAAACACTGATCTTGCCCCCGTTGTTGACGTGCATACCGTTGACCCGGCAATTTTAGAATCGCGTATGTTTGGACGGGACCCTAAGACCGTTGCTACATATGCGGGAGCTTTTCTCAGTGGCTTGCAAAATAACCGCGTTGCTGGCTGTCTCAAACATTTTCCAGGGCTAGGCGCCATTAGTTCAGATCCTCACGCGGGATTACCCACCGTCAACCGTAGCATGACGCAGTTAAAAAAAATTGACCTCGCTCCCTACAGGCTCATGATTCAAAGTGATCACCCTGCCATGATCATGTCTACAGATGTGCTTATGCCTGCAATTGACCCGACTCTGCCTGCGGAACTATCACCCAAAGCCATTACCGGTGTTTTGCGCAAACAACTCGGATACGATGGTGTCGTAATCACTGACGGCCTCTATATGGGTGGCATCAGCCAGCGCTGGTCCATCAGCCAGGCAGCGGTCCTCTCCATCATTGCCGGCAATGATATAATCGAAGGTCCTTATAGCCCCGATCTCGTCGCCAGCGTCGTCACCGCTTTCAAACATGCTATGCATCAGGGTAAATTGACTATGGATCGTGTTAACGAGTCGGTGGAACGTATCTTACTTTTGAAAATCCATTTCGGTATCATCAAGATGTAGGATCGTCCGCTCCTCATGTGCTCTGAAGACTTTTCAATCCTTCGAGTCTCAATACTTCGAAAAAACGTAAAGCCTTATTCTTCCTGCAATTTTTCCCTATCTTATCACCGGCGCGAGAGCAATTGGAGATAGCCATTCAGTGGGGTCGCTATGCCGAGCTGTTTACCTTCCAGGATGATTGCGGCGTTTTTCGCCTGGAGGAGGCTGAAGCTACGGATGCGAAGGCATGACTGCTCTCACCACGTTCCAACTCT
>WNFZ01003397.1_pt1 | contig 14920 bp, 8 predicted proteins | sample 5400081 | NCBI WGS metagenome assembly WNFZ01 (sample SAMN13153365, study PRJNA577476) | soil metagenome | isolation source: 80 cm soil or saprolite under grassland replicate 1 | place: USA:California | collected 2016-06-15 | reverse complement strand
GTTCTTGCAAGACCGGGCGATCTCGGCCAAATTCGGCGCTTGCAATAGTTGGAGCCGCTACGGACGGGCATAATGCACCTTATGTGACGCGGCCTAATTTGTATCTTGCTCCGATTGATGCAATGCGAATAGCCTTTTAGCCTTATCAGCCTAGAAATGAGAAAAATAAGAATCGCCATCGTCGGAGTTGGAAACTGCGCCAGCTCACTTGTTCAGGGAATAAATTTTTATGACGGCTCCTCCGTTGACGGCAGCGGCGTGGGACTGATGCACCGGCAAATCAGCTCATACCGGCCGAACGATATCGAAGTCGTCGCGGCCTTTGATATCGATCGGCGCAAAGTCGGTCTGGACGTTAGCAAAGCCATCTTCTCACCGCCGAATTGCACCAAAGTCTTCTGCGACAAAACCAAACTCACTGGTGCGATCGTGAAGATGGGTTGCGTGTTCGACGGGTTCGCCCCGCACATGCGCGACCAGGACCCGCTGCGCACATTTCTGCCGCTTGAAAAAGAATCGACTCGCGAACAGATCATCGCCGAGTTGCGTGATTCCGCGGCGGAACTCATGGTCAATTATCTTCCGGTTGGCTCCGAAGAGGCGACCCGTTTCTACGCGGGTTGCGCCCTCGAAGCCGGGCTCGGTTTCGTCAATAACATCCCCGTCTTCATCGCCAGCGACCCGGTCTGGGCGAAACGTTTTGCCGATAAAAATTTACCTATCATCGGCGACGACATCAAAGCTCAGATGGGCGCGACCATCTTGCATCGGATGATTGTCGATCTTTTCCGTAAACGCGGCGTAAAGCTCGAGCGCACTTACCAACTGAACACCGGCGGCAACACCGATTTCTTGAACATGCTGAACCGCACCCGGCTTGCCTCGAAAAAGGTTTCCAAGACCGAGGCCGTGCAGTCGGTGATCGGCGAGCGGCTGGCGGACGAAAATATCCACATCGGCCCAAGCGATTACGTCCCGTGGCAGCTCGATAACAAAATCGCCTTTATCCGCGCGGAAGGCCGGCTCTTTGGCGATGTGCCGATGGAGATGGATGTCAAACTTTCAGTCGAGGATTCCCCCAACTCGGCCGGCGTGGCGATCGATGCGATCCGCTGCTGCAAACTGGCACTCGATCGCGGAATTGGTGGCGTCTTGCATTCCGCGTCCGCCTATTTCTCGAAGCATCCGCCGGTGCAAATGACGGATGACGAAGCGTATCGCTGCGTCGAGCAATTCATCCGCGGCGAGCGCGACCGCTAGAGCGCATAGCGAAGCGCTCCCCAGGGTCCGCAAATTCGCCGGGCGGCAGATAGCAGAGTCGCTCCCACTCGGCGGCAAGTTCACCCGGATCGTAAATGACAAATTCACCCGTGAACGTGGAATAGATTCCCGCGGCGACTGACATGCCTGTCATTTCAGCGACCGCTTTCCAATAAGCGGCGATTTGCGGCCGATAGGACGCGCCCAACTTGTCGATCTCGTCCCGCTCGGTCCGGTTCGTCTTCCAATCAAGAATAAACCATTTTTTTTCGGCCGCCTGGAATAGCGCAAGATCAACAATTCCTTCCAGAGATCTGTGAGCGTCCATTCGCCAGAAGAATGGCATTTCCGCGTGAACCACTCCCGATGAGTCGGGATTCGCTAAATGCGAAGGAAAATCCGAAACATTCGAAATGCGCTCACGCAAGAGCCGCCACTCCCGTGTCGAGCGCGTCATGTCCGGCGAATCCGCGTTAGCCGCGGCGAAAACTTTATCCCACACACCCGCATCATCGACCCACGGAATCTGCTGAACAAATCCATGCCACCACAGGCCGTAGCGCGTAGCCGGATTCTCGGTCCGCACCGGGCGCAGCTCCGGTTCAACCTCGATCCAGATGTCCGCCCTTTCACCGGGCTTGACTTCTTCCGGCGTGAATTTGCTCGGGCTGATCGTACGAACAAATCGCCCGGCACATCGCCGCGCGTCGTCGATCCAACCGATTTCGCGCTTCGCCAGATTCTCGCGAACCTGCTCGCTGGGAGCTGACTTTTGTCTGTCACGAGTCTGTATGCATTCGCCCGCTCCACTTGAAAGCGCGGCCACGACTTCACAGTTACATTCACCGGTGCCCGCTTGCAGCCATTTGATTTGCGAATCGCTGTGGAAGTCTCCTTTTGCGTTGAGAAAGAAATCGCGGTCGAGCGCAAGGACAAGCGTATGCCTGGCGCGAGTCAACGCCACGTAAAGCAGCCGCTCCATTTCCTGTCGCTCAACCAGTTTCAGTTTTTCTTCGAACTCGCTGTAGTCGGTCCGATCGAACAGAATTTGTGCTTCGCCTGTCTCGACATCTTTAATCACCTGTGGATAGCGCGGCGAAGCACCCCAGACTTTGCGTGTCAGGAACGGAACGATCACGGCCTGCCACTCGGAGCCTTTGGCTTTGTGCGCGGTGATCAATTGGATCGCTTCCGCAGGAGATGGATGCGTCTCCCGCGTGGCGTAGAAATTCGCGCGCAGGGTCTGCGCAAAACCCGATAAGCAAACTCCGCGCGCTTCCGCGGCCGCTGCGGCTCTGAGCAATCTATCCAGTTCCGAGTCCAGATCGCCAAATTCCTCCGCCGGAAGCGATCGCAGCCGTTCGCGCAATTGCGTGGTCCGAACAATCTCCTGGGCCGCACTGAAGAGCGGTTGCTGCGCTATCGCTTCGCGGATTCGCACGAGACGGTTTAATGTCTCCGGCACCGAGCCGCGCCCACTCGTTCGCTGCGCAATTTGGAAGCGCGCGCCAAAGCCCTGCGAAAAGCGCGCCAGCTCGTCATCGGAAAGCCCGAAAATCTCACGCAGCACACCGACAATTTCGTAGCTGGCGTTCGAATCGGCCATGACAGCCAGCAGTGCCGTTAGCCATGCGTATGCCGGGTTTTCTCCTTCCCGATCGGTTTCCGAGTGAACTTCCACCGGAAGACCCACATCCACCAAGGCGTCGCGCAACTGCCGGAGCCACGCTTTGCGCGGACACAATATGGCGACGTCTTTCCATGTTTGCGCCCGTAAATTTTTCAAGCCCGCTTTAGCCAGCCAACCTGCCAGTTCGCGCGCTTCCAAAATCGCACGGTGCGCTTCTGGCAAAGCAAGATCGATGTCGCAACCGAAATCGAAACGAATCACCTGGCCGGGCAAAACATTCGAACGCGGATTCATTTCGACGAACTGAACTTGTCCGCCCTGATTGTTTAGGATTTCGCCGAACGTGGCGTTCACGAAATCGACTTGCTTCTGGTCGAGTCGAAACGTGACCGAAAATTTCAATTCTTCGGCGGCGCTGGTCTCAACCAATGATTTGTGAAGCTGACGATAATGCGCCAGATCAGCCGGATCGCGATAGATTGATTGTTGGAAATCGCCCACCATGCAGAAATGGCCCGGGCGCGGTGGTTGACCGTTCCGCACGCCCGGCCTGCCCGTGGTAGCCTTGGCGGAAGCGGGCGGGCGGGTGATTTCCAGAAGCACAAGAAACTGCTGCGGATCTGTGTCCTGCGCTTCATCCAGAATGACGCGATAATTTTTTTCGCGAATGCGTTGGGCGACGTCCGCCAGTCGCATCAATTCCCCCGCGAGCGCGACCTGGTCGGCGTAAGTCACCAGACCGTGTTCGAGTCGGAATTCGCGATAATCGCGTTGCACTTCGGCAGCGACGCAAAGCGCGCATGCATTCACCCACTCGCGCAGTGGTCGAAACGCTTCGAGCCACATGCGCACAAACTTCTTCGAAGTGGTGGCGCGGGTTGGCCATGCGACGAATTCGTCCGTTTCGCGCCACCGTTTTTCCCAGCGCTTCAACTCCGTTTTTGCCTTCCAAATGTTCGGCGATGGCTTCTCGGTCGCCGCATAAACTCCAGAAAAGCTCGTATCGGGACACTGTGTCTCCGGCTCAACGGCGTGAAGATCGACGTCGGCATTGCGCGCCAGCTCCATCAATTGCCGCGCCTGGACGTGACGCAGTAGCACGCGCCGGTTCTGCTCACTCAACGAACGACCGATCGTTGTGTATTGCTGCACGAATTGGTTCCAAAGATCGGCATCATCCGTGATCAGTTCGAGATTGGCCGGCAGACCGAGATGATGCCCGTAGGCCGCAAGCAACTTCATGCAAAAGCTGTGAATCGTTCCGAAGAACGCGCGATTGAACGCCTCGATCACATCGAGCGAAAGGCCCGCCTCGAGAATTCGTTGCCGCGTGCGCTGCTGCATTTCATCCGCCGCGCGATTGGTGTAGGTCACTACCACCAATTGCGGCAGCCATTCCAGCACGTGCCGGTCCTTTGCGATTTCAACAACGCGATCAGTAATCGCCCGCGTCTTGCCGGAGCCCGCCGACGCGATCACAGAAAAATTTTTGTCTGATTCGCAGGCGAACCGCTGGCGAGCATCCTGATCCGGGATCGTCATGATGCGTTTTCCCCCAATTCGATTGCCAGCGCGGGATGGGTCATCGTCCATTTTTCCTGTAAGAGATCCTCATCGATAGCGAGCGTGGCCAGCGGATATTCGTGCGCAAAACCGTATTCCGCATGGATCGGCCCAGTCATTCCGAACGCGCCGCTGTCCTGCATTCGATGGAGCTCTTGCCAGAAATCGTGATGGGCGAGCGCGTCGGCCAGATGAAATTGCGGCTCCAATTCATCCGCCAAACCGAGTAACGCCAGTTGCACGTTCGAGGCGCCCAGCGCATGCGCGGCCAGCGCGTAGAGTGCGAGCTGCACACCGCGGCCCTTGACCAGCAGCTTCCGAAATTTTTCTGCGGACGCTTCCCGGGAACGTCGCTCACGCAAATTGAGTCCGCGTTGTCGCCCGGTTTTATAATCGATTAACCACAAGTCCGCAAAGCCCAGGCGCGACTGATCGCGCTCTCCGCGCGCCAGGATCAAATCGATCCGACCCCGGACGCGCAGCGACTCGTTTGCGCCCACCAATATGTTCGTCGGGGAATCCAGCGTCCACTCCGACGCCATGTGCGTCCAGTCGCCTTCGAGGCCGGACAGTTTCGCAGCCAGACAATCGGCAACATAAAGCGCATTGCTCCAGCCAGAGGTCCACCAATCTGGCAGCGGTTGCGCGCAGGCCGCGCAGAGCGCGCGCACCTGATTTTGAAATTGGCGCGCGTTGTCCATCAGCCGCGTGCGAATCTCATTGACCTCGCGAAGCTCGACAAACGCATCGCCACCCGCGCTCCGCACGCTATCTGCCAACCATCGATGTACCCACTGGCCGGTCGCGGTCGCCCACGCGTCGCCGCTTTCATTATCAGAGTCGACGCCGAGAAAAATTTTCATCCACATAATCGCCGGCCATTTCAATGCGGCCTCCCACTCGGTCACGCGCAAAGTGACCGCCTGCTCGGGCGGCGTCCGCAATGCAAACTCATATTCGCCGAACCCGCGCCGTTGCCGCCGCTGGTCGTAAGCGTAGCCCGTCCGGCCAACACTGACCGAATCGGTCTTCTGCGCGTCAACCGGTGACCAATCGTTCAGCCACGCTCGCGTTTGCTCTTCCAGCGCCTGCAGCGTGCGTTGCGAAACGCCGCGGCCCCGCGCAGCAAAATAGAGGCGCGAAAAAAATTCGGTCGGGATGGCAATTCGGCTGGGCGCGCTTTCGGAATATAAATTTGCCGTTACGCCGACTCCCGCGGTTGTCGATTCCATCAGATTACGAAGCTGCCGCCGCCGAATCTGGCGACGCTCGACCGATCCGAGCAGAAATGTTTTGCCCTCCGCGATGCTCCAGTGGCCTTCGCCGTGACGGCCACGTTTTACCGCGCGGCGGTTCAAAATTTTGTTTCGCCGATTGAACTCGTCGATCTCCTGATCGCCGATGAATTCCTCGTCGAGCGTCGGCCATGCCTCCTCGTTTAGCCCTGCGAAAATCAGGTGCGACCATGATTGGCCCTCCGCTTCCGAGTACGGAAGCAAATGCGCGCGGCTATACGGATGCGCGCCGTATTCATCGCGGCCAAGCGACGACGCACCGAGAATTTCGCGAAGCCAACGCAGATAACCGGCCTTCGAAAAACGTTTCGGCACGCGCTCCGCCCAACCCCGGCTAAGCCGCTCGACTTCGCTCCAATGCTGTTTCCAGCCGAACTGCGCGAAGATCTTTTTCGTCTGCTCAAGAAATTCAGAGCACGTTGCCATCGCTGGCAGAAACTGAACTTTCTCGAGCCCGCTCGCGATCGCCGCTTTGTCTTCCGAGCGCGCACAGGCTTCGCGGAGAATATCGATGTTATCGATCAACACGTCGGCGTACGCGCGGCGTAATTTCTCTTCTACTTCGAAGATGGAGACCTTTTCGAAAATCTTCGCGTCCACGGCGCGCAGAAATCGAAAAAGAAATTTCAGCCGCGGGTTTTGCTGCAGCTCCAGCCATGCCCGCCAAGCCTCGTCGTCGAAAACGCTCGGACTCGAATGCGCGATCCCGTCGTTATGCGCGATCTGCGCCGAATCAAGAAATCTGGCGACCAGTCGAGGCAGCGCGCCTTTCTGCGGGAACAAAATGCCGATGCGCTCACAATTGTCCTCGCAGAGAAACTTCGCGGTCAGCGCGACGATTGCTCGCGCCTGCTCGGTCGCATCGCGTCCAACCAGAAAATAGACGCTGTCGATCGGATCGTGCGCGCGCGCGATTTTCTCCAATTCAGTTTCCGGCAGACTACCTGTTCTGGAAAGTTGGCTGTTTAAAGCAGTCAAATTTCCAGAAAGGCTCTTAGCTTCTGCCTCCCCAATCGGTTCGACTGCGCCAAAAGCTTCCTCCCATGTGCCGACCCATGTTTCGTCGAGATCGCGCGCTTCATCGCTGGGATCGTTCAAGACGACTGTTGCTTGCGCCGAAGATTTCACGGCCGCATGCAACAGCGGCCAAAGCGGCCAATCCGCGCCGTTAAAACCGACCACGAGCAAGTGAGCGAAACGCGGCCGCAATTGCTCCGCACTTGTTGCAGCAAGGCGATCGGCTTCGTGAACAAATGTGAATTCGCAATCGCGAGCGATTTTTGCGAAGCGTCCGGCGATTTCGCGCAAGGCCGGTTCGGCGATCTCGTCGAAGTCCCAGCCAGCGGCATGAAGTTGATCGATCACGCGCAAGAAATGATCGGGATCGCGAGCGATAGATTTTGCCACCAGGGACTCCGGATCTTCTCCGGCAAGTTGTTCGGCTGCAATCGCCAGCAGCAAACGCAGGTGTTCGCGTAGCGGAATATCGAGTCCGCAACCGCGCAATAACCGCTCTCGCAATTGCGCCGCCGAGAGGAATTTTATCCCGAGCAATGAAATGCCGCGTGCGAGAAGTTTGCTCCGTAAAAGATATGCCTGGCTGCGAAATGGAGTGACCACTGCCACCGGCGCGCGCTGTTCGAAGGCGCGTGGAGCGGCTGTTTCGAACCACGGCAGGAGCACATGCTGCCACGCGGCTTCGAATGAACTGGCAAGGTAGAGAGACGCGCGCATTGGGGCGAATGGGACAAATGAGACTTATGGGGTCGAGCGCGACTTCTGTTTTGCCCTGTTCGCCAATCGCGCGTGGGTTATGCGTTCGCGCAGGCCGCCCCCTGCTAAAAAATCCTTTTCGAGTTTTCGGATCAGTTGGTCGAGCAAGTAATTGGTTTGCTGGATCAGGCAGGTGAGAATGTTCGCCACTACCTCAGGCGGTCTGGTCTCGATATAGGTCTCATAAGTCCCATAGGACGTATCTTTCCGCGCCCCGAGCTTGCGCACAAACAACGCTTCGCGGTTGTCCTTTAGCCACAGCCGCAACTTACGCACGCGCAAAAAATCCTTATAGTCTTCGAGAAGCTCCTCCAGGCTCGCGCGCGCCACATTGATAAGTTTAATCTCCCCTTCTTTCGAGGTACCGGATACCTTGCTTCCTTCAACAATATTTTGCTTTTCCGATCGTGCCGCCTGAACCATCTGGTCGATTGTTCGGTTGCGTTTCTCGAAGAATCGCTCACAGAACCGGACGGTGCCTTGGAAAATGATCAGCGCCTTCTGATAAGCGAGCAGGCCGGCATAACCACCATGTGGAGGAATAAAACCTTCACTCGCATCGCCAAATATATGTCCCATAGGTCTCATGCGTCCCATCTATCGCAAGCCGCCGAGCGTTCGCTTATCGGCAATCCGCCGCGTCACCCCATCCCGATCAAGTCTCTCTAAAAATGGCACCATAATCCGGCGCGAGCTCTGGAGTCTCTGGCGCAGTTGGCTCACGGTTGCCGGTCCATTCTTGGAAATAAAATCCACAACCGCGTTCTTCATGCCCTCGAAGTTTTCGCGCAATAGGACCACATCAGGCCCGACTTCGATCGCTTCGCCGGTCTCGATCAAAAATCGGAGCGTTGGCTGCGCATTTTGTTCGACCTCAATCTCCTTCCGCGCGGGTGGGTCGAATGGTTTCTGTCCCAGCCCTTCCCGGATTTTCATCGCAACAGACCGCAGATTTGGCGGCAACGCCCGCCGATGTGCAATGCGGGCGATTGCAGATCCTTTTCGGGTAAAATCAGCCGCGCACAAATCTGAAACGAGCGCTTCAAAAACATCCCGGGACTGGTCGCGCAATATTGTCCGCAGCTCGTTCAGATCGAGACCGACGCGTTCAGGATTTGTTTTGTGCGCGTTATCGATTAAGCCGATCATTCGGTTGCGCAACATCTGCCAGGCTCGCGCGTCCGCCGCGATTTCTTGATGAATGACAATTTCATTACGTCGCTGCAGGCGCTGAAGAGCTTCAGCGATTTCGTCAGTGCTGAAGTGCGATTTGCGAAGAACGACCTGTTTTCGCATAAAACTATTCACGAGAATTTCAGAGCGAACACAAAGATCGACGTCTTCCGGCGCGTCGGCCCGGCCCACTAATAGATTGAGCTGCGCCGCGCTGCGAATTTTGCCTCGATCGCCATCCGCATCGAGCACCATTCCGCCTGCGACAGTATGTTGTTCGGAGGCGTCCCGAAGAACAAATCGATCGCCGAGGAAAGCGAATATGGGCGACTCCAATTTTAGCTGAGCGATTTTTTGCTCGCCGGGTTCAAGCGCGCGCTCTTCTGGCAGATTGATCTTCGCGGGAAATCGGCAGGTGCCGTGATGCAGATACACCGACATTCCGTTCTTAAGTGGTCGGCCGGCTGGCTCTTTCGGATGAAGTCGTGAGGATTTTTCCAAAACAACAATGAGGCTGGCACTCGATTTTCCAAGATCATCAACGGTGAGCACGTCGCCTCGGTTGATCTGTCCAGGACCCTCACCGATGGCAACATCCGGGAGATTGATTGCTGTGCGCATGCCCGGATGCGCACACTCTAATTCGGAACCGTGACTTTGAATCGAGCGGATGCGCGCTTCGAAATCTTGCGGTTGAACAATGATGGTCTGACCACGTCGAAGTTGCCCTCCAGTTAATGTTCCGGTCACCACCGTGCCGATTCCGCGCAGCGTAAAAGCGCGATCGACAAATAAGCGCGGCTTCCCGGAATCGCATTGTGGTTGCATGGTTGCGAACTCCGAGCCCAGCGCGCACTTCAGATTTTCAATTCCTTCTCCGGTGCGGACCGAAGTTCGGACAATCGGTGATCGCGCGAAGGCGGTATCGCGCAGTTGAGCGCGAATTTGCTCATGGGCGTTGTCGATCTGTCTCAGGTCGCTTTTCGTGAGGGCGATCACGGCGCGTGGCACGCCGAGATAACTCAGAATTTGTAAATGCTCTTCGGTTTGCGGCATCCAGCCGTCGTCCGCGGCGACAACGAAAAGCGCGAGATCGATCGAGCCCACGCCCGCAATCATATTCCGGACGAAATCTTCGTGACCGGGCACATCGACAATGCCGATATGGGATTGCTGCTCTCTTGATCGTTCGAGAATCAATTGTGCGAAGCCGAGCTCAATCGTGATTTGTCGCGCTTTTTCTTCAGGCAGACGATCGGGATCAGTTCCGGTAAGCGCTTTGACGAGTGCGCTTTTGCCGTGATCGACGTGACCGGCCGTCGCGAGAATGAAATATTTTTCGGTCATCTCAAAATTGGGTAGAAGCGAACGCTGTCCGTTGACGGCGCGCCCGGCGGTCGCGTCCTACCGAAATACATTCCGCCCGGCGCACGCTGCGCGAACCGCGGCGACCACGAGCTCATCCTGTTGCGGGAAAATTGTGCGCAAATCGAGCTTGAAACGATCATTTGCGATGTACCCGATGACCGGTGGATTTGAGACGCGAAGACGGGCAGCGAGATCGGCCAGTGAACAATTCCTGGGAACAATGTCGATCGTGACTGATGACATTGTTGATTTTGGCAAAGTACCGCCGCCGACCTTCACCGTTCCGCAACCAATCGCGACTCGCAGCGGCAAACCTTCCAGTCGGCGAACAACCGCTGCGGCTCGAGCCCGCAATTCCTCCTCAGGGATTTGCAAAAGCGCGATCGCAGGGATTCCGCCTGATTGATCGAGATGAAGATCGATAGTGGCTTGCAACGCGGCAAAAACCAATTTGTCGCAGCGCAAGGCACGAAATAGCGGTTCGCGTTTCAATGCGGCGACGAAGCGTTTCTTTCCTGCAATAATTCCCGCTTGCGGGCCGCCAAATAATTTGTCGCCGCTGAAGCAAACAAGAACGGGGCCATCCTTCAACGCTTCAGCAGGTGTCGGCTCGTGTTCGGCGAGTCCCAAATGCTCTGTTGGAAAGATCGCGCCGCTTCCCAGATCCTCGACAAAAGGAATGCGCTTTTTCCGCGCGAGTCCCGCGAGAGCGATCGAAGACGGTGAGTCCACAAAACCGCTCATGGAAAAATTGCTGCGATGAACTTTAAGAATCAGAACCGTACTTTGCCGAATTGCCTTCGAGTAATCACTGAGCGTAGTTTTATTTGTAGCACCGACGTCTCGCACCTTCGCTCCGGCTGCCTCGATAATTTCGCCAATACGAAAGCCGCCGCCTATTTGCACCATTTCGCCACGCGAAATAACTACCTCCGGCGCGCCCGGCGGTTGCGCCCTACCATTCGTGAAGTGGTAAACGATTAATACCAGCGCAGCCGCGCAATTGTTGACCACCGTGGCCGATTCCGCCTTGCACAGCAGCGCGAGCGCGTTCTCGATGTATGCGCCGCGCCGGCCGCGCTCGCCGGTCACCAGATCGTATTCAAGATTGGAATAGGCCGAACCGATCTCCTTCAGCGCGCGGTCCGCTTCCGGAGCAAGCGGAGCCCGGCCAAGGTTCGTATGAATGACGATTCCGGTTCCGTTGATGACTGGCTGAAGTCGCGTGGCGCGAAGGTTCGCGAGCGAACGGCTGACGGAATCGACAATCGAATCGAATTCCGGGACCACCGCTCGTGCCCGAATTGTCGCAAGCTCGCGCCGGACAAGATCGACAATCACTGGGCGCGAAAAATCGCAATGGCCGAGCGCATCAAGAACTTTGCTGACCGCAGGAATCTCCCGGCGGGCGCGAGTTTTTACCCGGTCATGCATATCAATGGCCCACACCGTCGCCGCGCCACAATTTTTCCGATAGCAACAGCACTCGGAGTGCGTGCTTTTCGCAGAATGTTGCGCACTTTCTCCAGCTTCGCTTCGGCGACGCAAAGGAGCAGTCCACCACTGGTTTGTGCGTCAGTTAAGAGAATTCTGCTCGCCTCATTCGTGCTTCCCCAATCGACGGCCACGGTCGCAGCGTAAAGATTTTGCCGGCTTCCTTCGGGAACGCAGCTCTGTTCAATAAGATCGCCGATTTCATTGCTGATCATTGGCACCGCGCCGATATCGACCTCAGCGGAGACACGACTGGCGCGGCAAAGTGAAACTAGATGGCCAATAAGACCATAACCGGTAACGTCGGTGGCCGCGCGAACAAGATCACGCTCGGCGAGCTCTGCGCCAACGACATTAATTTTCGACATGAGTTCGATGACCTTCTTCTGAAGCGATCGCGAGGCCAGTCTGCGCTTGATCGCGGTTGTGGCGATACCGGTCCCGAGCGGTTTGGTCAGGACCAGCAGATCGCCGGGACGCGCGTTTGCATTGGTGGTGACGTGGCGAAGATCGACTATCCCCGTAACGGCCAGACCATAAATCGGTTCGGGATTGCGAATGGAATGGCCGCCAATGATCGCACAACCCACCTCGGCAGCCTTGGCCATGCCGCCGCGCAAAATGGAAGCAATGACTCTTGGCCTGACGAGATCGGCCGGGAAACCAACGATATTGAGCGCGGTCACCGGGCGTCCCCCCATCGCAAAGACATCGGAAAGCGAGTTGGCCGCTGCGATTTGTCCGTAAGAAAATGGGTCGTCCACAATAGGTGTGAAAAAATCAACCGTCTGCACCAGGGCACGATGTCGATCAAGACGATAAACCCCCGCATCATCGAACGTGTTCGAGTTCACGATGACCTTGCGGTCTGATGAAATGGGAAGCTGCGGCAAAACTTGCCGCAGGGCCTGTTGGCTCAACTTGGAAGCTCACCCGGCGCAGGAAGAGAGCGAAGTTAGTTTGCGAATTTGCTCACGCGACATAGTTGGAAGTTTGATGGTTGAGGGTTGAGGGTTGATGTGAAATCCAAACAGCGAAGCTCAAATCAAACTTGAAACATCGCCCATCAAACATGATTTGGCGGAGAGGATAGGAATCGAACCTACCTCGGTCCCGCGTGTGCGGAATCGACAACGGTTTTGAAGACCGCGAGGGCCACCAGGCACCCTTCACTCTCCGGGGAAGAGAGAACGCCCAACGCCCAATGTCGGAAAATTGGAGTATTGGAGTATTGGAGTATTGAAAATGCGGGTCAGGCTTTTTTAACCGCCTTGACGATGGCGTCGAAATCCGGCCAGTCGCCGGTGTCGAGTTTGGAATGGAGAAGTTTGCCATTGGCGCGAATCTCGAAAGCGCCGCCGCTCGAAGGGATGAGCGTGAGCGACTTGACGCGCTCGCCGAGCTCAAGAATTTTGGCCGCCAAACTGACGGCCTTCGGCGTGTAGTTTCAAACGACGCAGTATTCGATCGATACCTCGGTTTTCACCAACGAGCTCCTTTCCGCAATGAAAATATCGATGCGATTAAATAAGGTCAAGAAATGTCCCGGCATAACGTCCGTTCCGATGAACAGAAGTGTAGCCGCAGCCCGATCCACGCGGGCTGCGGCGTGCTCCACTTCAGAAACCGCGGAAACTGCCGCGGCTTTCAGCCCTGAAGATGTTTTTGAAAGCGCTGGTCACGACGACGTCTTTCACGGTGGTTGTCCCCTAGAAGGCGAAATTGACGCCGCTGCGGAGCATGGTGAAGTTATTCTTTGGCCCATCGATAACGCCCCAGCTCAGATCATTGGTCCAGCCGATGTTACGAGTGAACCGAAATTCAAGACCGAATCCGAAATGGCCGATCGCTTTTGTCTCTCCATCGAAAGGATGACTTTGCGCGTTGACGGTGGGAAACTCATTCGGTAAACCCGGGATCGGCTGGGTCGCCACACTATCGCTCTCACCGCCGCCAAAGATCACGCCGCCTCCGGCCCACGCGTACGGCGCGAAGCGGGTGCATGGAATGGGATAGCGCAGGGTGAATGTGCCAAGGACCGCACCGACAACGCGCTGATCGTCGATGTTGCGGCCGATGAAGACTCCATCGAGGGGACGAAGATCGATGTCGAAACTGCGCTTGTGGGCGTTGAGAGCGAACCCTTCGATGCCGATGCCGAAGTAACGGTGGAAAAAATATTTGATATCGCCACCAGCGCCCCAGGCGTGATCATCACCAATGTAACGGTCGAACGAGCCGGCCACGGTTTCGCCTTCGGTTGTGCTCTGGATGAGATCAGCGATGTCGAGGTTGGGGTTGTAATCGGTGTTTGTGAAGACGTATGTGCCCCAAAGATTCACGTTCCACTCATTATCGCCGTACCATTGGGGACACGGCAGCACGAACTGCTTGGTTTCCTTTCCATCCTTTCCAGAATAGCGATCAGCGGAAACAGGGCCGGTGTAGTAACGGAACCGCGTGGACACGGGTGCTTCGGCTTCGGCGCGTTCGCTGCCGAAAAGCCAGGAAAAAGCAACAAAGACATCAGCCACCGGCGAGTCGTCGGTACAGCCGAACAACGGCGAGATATCCAGGCGAGTCTGGCTTGTCGGTTTCCACGCAATGCTTGGACCGATGACAAAAATGTGCATAGGATTGCCGCGGGTGTCTTTGACGGTGAAATTCTTATATTCCATTTCCAGGCCGACTTTCAGACGCTCGTTAGGCAAGAGAATGGGAGTCATGACGCTCTGGGAGAAGCCCCATTCGCGACCGCGGTCGCCGGTATTCTCTTTTTCGAAGAACCAGTTCATGGCCCACTCAACGCGCTCGCCAAAATCCTGGGCGAGGAGCAGACGAAATTCGTAGGCATCAGGAACTTTCGGCGGGCCGCCCTCTTCTTCCTCCTCCTCTGCTTCTTCGCCTGCAGGAGGTGGACCTTCTTCGTGTCGAATCCTGCCGACACCGAATTTGTATTCGGCGAAGAGTGTTGGATTGAGCGGAATCTTATTCCAATCGGCAAGAGCCCATCGTGCTTCTACGCTCACTGTTTCCGGACCCCCACCACCGTTAAATCTTTCGAACTTTGCTTCCGCCGCCACCCCAAACCGATAAGGCAAACCCATTTCGACCTCTTGAGTGAAAAGATGATCGGGCGGCCCATGCCGGAACCCCTGGCCCTCGTAAATCTCTCCGAAGAAAAATGCCCATGGCGGCAAAACGTAGGCTTGCGTCGTGTTGGAAAAGCGGCTGCGCGAAAGTCCGGGAGGAGCTCCGTACGCGCTGGGCACTTCCTCGCCCGTGACGACAACTTCCTGGTCTGTGACCGCCTGCGCGATGGCCGAATGATTAATGGCCGGAAACATTAAACATACGCATGCCA